>WNGR01003284.1_pt1 | contig 24269 bp, 27 predicted proteins | sample 5407581 | NCBI WGS metagenome assembly WNGR01 (sample SAMN13153383, study PRJNA577476) | soil metagenome | isolation source: 80 cm soil or saprolite under Garry oak tree replicate 2 | place: USA:California | collected 2016-06-15
AGGACTGTGACCTTGTCACGGTTATTGGATAATATAGTCATATTGGAGGAGTCTATCAAGGAGATGGCTGCTGTGGTCCAAGCGCGGCGGGCTCTCGGTATTGATGCAGTACGCTACATATAGGTTCATTCGTGCGTAGATTTGTATACTGCTGGCACCGCACGTCTTAGGGAGGTATTTAGATTGGCTATAATACCAGAGATATGCTATGTGCGTACATGTAAAAGGATTAGTCCAAGTCGATGGAAGTCCGTGAAATACAGATGATAGGATCGTCAACGAGATAATAATTTGACGCGAAGACCATGCGATCATGGCTTGCGCGCACGTCTAGCTCGTTTGTTCTTCCCGGCCGACTTTCCAGTTTCCACGCCCTTGTCCCGAAATAATGTCTGCTGCAACTTTTCAAATTCGTCGTCGTCGATCTCTTTGGGTTCAGGGTCTGAGTCGCGCTTTTTCCTTTTCCTGGGCGACTCGTCGTCGGCCCCGCCGGCGGGGGTAGCATCCTTCCGTTTCCCCTTCTTTGCGCGGGGTTCCGGTTCCGCGTATTTCGCCGCGAGGTTGTCGAGGAAAGAAGTGCCAGCGTTCTGCCGTTTCTTGAGGATGAGTGCCTGCAAAGCCGAATGGTCCTCCTCATCCTCTTCTTCATCCTCGCCCCGCTTCGCCTTCTTCTTGCCTTTACCCTTACGGGTGCCCGCCTTGCCGCTTCCATAAAACTCGTCCCAGACACCGAGTTCCTTGGCTAGCCCCTCGGCCTCCTTTGCCTCCTTGTCGGCCTGTTTCCTGCGAACGAGTTTCGCCTTCTCGTCCTTCGAGCTCGCGGTCCACGCGTCCGTCGCGGAGAGCTCCCCTTTGGCGATCAGGTCCGAGATGGCGATCACGAAACGCGGCTCGTCTTCGTGGGTCGAATGAGGAATGTGATTCATGACGTCGCCCAAAGCGCCTCCCGTTTCTTCGTAAGCCGTCTTCAGATCGTCGATCTCTTCGTGTGATCCTGCCAATCGCAACGTAAAATCAATATAATAATAACGCCAGAGATGAAAAACTAAACCTTGGTATTCCTTCTTCATTTGGTCCAGCTTTTCCCTCGTGACGCTCTCGAACAAGGCCTCGAAGTATGCCTGCCAGCCGTCCTCTCCCTCCGCCAACTCGAAACCTTCCTCCGTGCTACCAGTAGCGTCATACTTCGCGCGGCGCTTCGTTTCACTAAGCACAGCGTATGCGAATCCCACTTGTTGGAATTTTCGAGACGCGGCGAGCTTGGCACCCTCGGCGGCGGTTGCGTGTTTATCTGGGTGGTATATGAGGGCTAACTTACGGTACGCCTTTTTGATATCTTCCTGCGATGCAGTAGGCTCAACACCAAGAACTGCGTATAGATCTACCTCTTCTTCATCAAAAAAGAGTGAAGTGGGATTGTTCGAGTCCATATGAGGAGCTCTGCAGAGAGTGCACGGTGTTGTGTCACGACCGTGACTTAATGCGCGTCTTATCACACATCACGTGGAGAGAAATTACCGTGACCGTAACAAATCCTTCATATTGACAATAGATACGGTATCATGCTGTATGTCGTATAGTTCCTTTCACCCCGCAGCACGCCCGATTAAAAGGTCCATGTAATACGAAACTATACGTGTCAGCCTGTAGTAATGAAACACCTTGCGCAATAGGACAGGCAGCCAGGTCACCACCTGGTCTAGTCCATAAGAACAAAGTAACTGATGGGTCATGAAGGTAACACCTCGGTGTTATTCGATCGAGATCCGTGGTTCCAGTGGCTGGCCAAAAGCGTCGGGCTTCTCCCCGGGATTCTTGGGAGACACGCGTGTTGGTTTAAGGAGGAGGGTATCTATGGTGCATGTTCAGTAACATGAGATGAGGCACGGTTGAAGAAACACAAACAGCGCGGGAACAACTGACCAGAAGTCTTTGAGTCGTATAAACCCTTATCGAAGTCGGAGAAACATTTTAGGCCGACGGCAAATGTTGCGAGTAGCAAGAGGATGGCGACGATCGCTATCATACGTTGGCAAGTCAGGTCACATGGACAAGTGAGCGCTCAAGAAAGTACCCACTAAATACGGTCAATGTTGCTCGTGTCGTCTCGTATTGTTCCTCTGAACTGGGCGCATAGAAACGAACCAATTTGTAAACTGGAACGTATGAGATTTGATAACAAACAGGGCCAGTCAAAACAACAGACCGACTGTACAGGGGCTGAGTCACTGTAGAAGGTATGAGAAAGACAAGGCCACTCACAATACGTCTCGGATGCCAACATCAAAAACAAGGAAAAGGTCATCAACCTCCGGAGAAATGGCATGTCAAAGAAGGAAAGACCCATTGACTCAGCGAACCGCACCACTTGATTTCGCGTTTCACAGCAATCCCACAACCAAAGAGAAGTAACAGAACCACGGGAATCGCGGCTATTGTTAGGCCAAACTCTGCTGAATTCTTGGAGAGGACAACGATGAGAAGCTATAGGCGAGACTCGTAAGTAAGAGAACGACAATGTGAAGTATGCTAGTGCACTCACTTGAATAGTAACTCCATTGAAGGCGAAAAAGTCAAATTTCAACAGGCAAAGCAGGACTTGATAATATTGGTACATCGCTTGATCGTTGGCCGTCAGAAAAGCTGCCCACACTAATTTTAAAAGGGCTCACTCACTCTTCATGGCAGGGTTTGCTCCCACAATCCGGAAGATAGCCCAGCTGAATATGGTCAGTAGTGGATCCGAGTAGGATGTTAATGTCTTACCCGAACTCGTAGTAGAGTGCTCTCACGAAGAAGATCATAACGAGCCACGAAGCGGCGATGATACACGGGACAGTAATGAGAAGGTGTTGTACCTTCCTGTACAGGGTGCCAGGACCTCCGCAGGTCTACCGAAATAGGAAAGTCTATGAAAACACAACGTCGAGATTCGACTTACAACATAGTCATCGGTACCATCACAATTGGGTTGTCGGACCAAAGCCGCCTTGGTCTCGTGAACTTGTATCCCTGCGAAGACTACAAGTGCCGCGTGGAACACTGACACGGCAAACACGCTGAGTCCGCAGGATGCGAGGGGGTGAAACAGAGACATACCAAGAATTCCGGCGAGCTGAATGACGTTCCGCAAGCGAAGGGCATCGAAGGCCATCAAAAGTTCGAATATCCTGTTCCAATGTTACGAACAAAATGGCACCGGAATGTGGTATTAGGCTCACTCTGCAAGGACAAATAGGGCGAGGTAACATGGTATAGTCTGGATATGATCGGACCAAGGACCTGGCATCGGTTGTGCGTGGGGACACGCACCTTGTAATTGGCTTGGCTAAGATCCACATACTCGGCAACCTGATGGGATTGAAGTTAGATACGGGAGGGTATGGTGTAGCTAGGGTATGATGCAGCTACCGACCGAGTGGAAGACGATAGATATGACGGCGAGAACAGCAATAGCCTCTGTAATCGATATCAAGAAACGGGAATTAGCTTTGAACATGAATTCGCTCACGAATTGAGACTAGAAAAAGGACGAGTCAGTAACAAGGGCGCGAAATGGAAGTAGATAATCTGACTTGTCGCAATGAACAACCTCTGGGCACGGGTTCCCAGGAAAGGATCGACTGCCATTTTGTGGTATGAAGGTGTGAGGGTATGAGGGAATCACGGAGAGGAATGAGTGAGGAAGCCCGTCTCGCCACCTCGCCAGTGCTGGCCAGTGTGCTTACGAAAGCCTGAGGAGCACGGCCTGTGCAACCCAAAGTTCTTCGGACCAAAGTAGTTCCACTATCCCCAAACTTTTACTGTACCACCCCCCTCGCCCTCGCCCTTGCCCTCGCCCTCCTTCATCTTTGACACATTTCAGTCCATTCTCTCCCCTTTCAATCACTACTCGGCATATCTCGCGTATTGTCTCCCCGCAAGCCCTCTCGTTTGCTTCCGACACGTCCTCCGCGTATCCCAATATGGTATCTCGCCAGCCCTTCGAGGCTGTGTTCATGTCATCTTCTGATACCGCCGCCCCACCCAAGTCCGAGCGTGTTGGAAATGTGTGGTACAGCCTCAGCACTGTAGTGAGGCGGAAAGACGGGTGTGCTGGTGATGGCGAACTGTGCAATGTCCAGTCACTTCCACAGTCGTGTCAGCACCCATTCCAAGAAGTTAACTCGATCAATTACCCCCAGTACCCCTCCGCGTCAAGGGTCTTTTTAACGAACGTGCCCGCATCTCCTTGTTGGTCCAACAGGTCGGTGACAATGTCTTGCACATTCACTTCACCCGGGTATACTCCGGACATGAGCTCCTCCGACTTGATCGCGTTCACGAAGCCGTACTCAACGAAGAGCGTCCGGTTTGGGTGCCACCCGTATCTTAACGTCACTTCTTGATCGCGCGCAATACCCCTGTCGCATGAAACACACACGAGGTCCAAGTTGCCTCTTCCGCCAGGCGAACGTCGTTCTACTTGCCAGTTCTCTGATTCGCCCGCACGCAGTGGCTCCATCGTAGGCTGAAACCAGGCATGGTTCGCAAAATCAAACACGGGGCACAGGCTCATGTTGTCGTCCTTGTCCAGCCCGAGATCATCATAAAGGCAGCGAGTGTTCACTACGACTATGCGTCAATTAAACGTTGCAAGTAAAATGAAGTATACTACCGTTTATCCATCCCCACATAAAGTCCAAGATCAACTCTGACTGCACGCCTTTACTGCGGCGCTGTTGAGATAGCTCAGGCAAGTTATCCTGACCAAAGTAATATTAAGTAACAGGTGGAAGCTGAAATGCACAGATCGCACCAGGTACTGACGGACGGCTTCCCAATCTGTCCAAAACCGTTTCTCGAGCAGAAGGAGCTCAGCCAGCACCGAAGGTGGCAACAAATCCATAAGTTTGCATTCTTCACGGGAAGCCATTCCCAGAGTCTGGTGTACGCCCCATGTCAGTGGGTGGCTGCCGAAGCCTCGAGGCAACATAGATATGTATGGTCCGAAAATCGGGTCGTCGGACTCATGGCCGTCTACGGGTCTGTGTAATAGCAGGTGTAAAGACATGAGCTGAGTTGCCGTCAGTAGGTTTGAACGGGGATAGTGCCCCAAGGTCTCTGCATTGATTTTGGTATTGCTAGGCAGTGTGAAAAGCGGGTTTAGATGCTGCAGACGGTCATAAATGAGTCGAGTGTATTGCTGAGCATATTTCGTGCACGAACTGGGATATTGACGATAGCAAATAGACCGTTTCCCGCATCTGCCGAGTGATTTTGTCAGCAACTGGAGGAAAGGGGAGGCCTGTCAGGATGTACCAGCAACATGCTTTGGTCGGACAAGGAGGTGATCTTCATCGATCAACATACCGTGCCCCTTTAGCCACTCCAGCAATGTTCTCCATCGTTGCTCGTCGGAGTCGGCTAGACCAGAGTCGGTCACGGGCATATCGACGTGTCAAGGAAGTCCTCGACGGCTCTCCGCTCCGAGTCCGCTCCCGTCACGGTAGCCTGAGAGTCGATTGATGATTCACACCGCTGTTTATCGTGCGCCATCGCCCTTTGCTTCAGCTTTCCTTTCTCCCGTTCCTAATCATGTCCATCTTTAACGCGTCCAGATTGCTCGGCAAGACTGCCCTCATCACTGGCGCCAGTGCGGGGATCGGTGCGGTACGTCCTCCGGCGCTCTCTACGATCAAATCAAGGACAAACCCTCTGACGACATCACACGCCGCATCACGCCTTGCCTTGTTCGCCAGGCCACCGCCTTATTGTTTGCAAAGGTACCGATCAACATCCCAGTGCCTCGCGCGACTATTCACCTTCCATACAGGGAGGCTCAAACCTGATTCTCCTTGCGCGCCGAAGCGATCCGCTCGAGAAAGTCGCAGAGGCCGCGAGGGCCGCGCACAAGGCGTCTGGAGTGCAGGAGGGTGGTACAATCGTGACTATACAGCTCGATGTCTCGGACAAGGCCCAGGTAGCTGCGTTGTGGTCCAAGGTACCGCAAGATCTCCGCAATGTCGACATCCTCGGTACGTACTCTATTCTGCGCCCTTGATGGGTGCTGAGAGCTGACCGCTTTCCCGCCGCGGTTTATCCCGAGAGCAGTCAACAATGCAGGTGCTGCGCATGGCCACGACCACGTTGGTAATGTCCTAGATAATGATATCGACGCCATGTTCGCGACGAATGTCTTCGGCCTTATTTCTATCACTCAGCTACTTGTCAAGGGTCCGTCCTATTCTTCTGGGAACCCTCCGAATGTCAACATAGCTGACACTTATCCACCCGACAGACTTCAAAGCACGCAACACTGGCCATGTCATCAATGTTGGGTCAATCGCAGGCAGGGAATCGTACGCAGGTGGCAGCGTATATTGTGCATCCAAGGCTGCCGTGCGCGCATTTAGCGGCTCGCTCTTACGCGAGGTCGTAAATACTCCCATCCGAGTCACCGAGATCCAGCCTGGTCTGTTGTCACTCACGCCTCTCTTGCCTTTCTTGTCTGTGACTCTCCTTACGCTCCATTTGTTCCACCCAACCATAGGAATGGTAGAGACTGAGTTCTCCATCGTACGTTTCCGTGGAGACAAGTCCGCGGCGGACAAGGTGTATGATGGCCTACTGCCATGTGTGTGATGCTTTCCCCCCCCCCCCTTCCTGGGCAGCGGCACGCCCACCGCACGTCAACATCGCCGAGATTTATGTCCTTCCAGTTAATCAGGCCAGCCCAACGCTGGCATTCCGCGGTGGATCCAAGTGATGCGCCGACCAGCGGACTGGTATATGTTTAACCGGTGATGTGTCCGCTTGTAATAGTGGTACAAAATGAGCAATAAATCAAAGCAGCAGCGAGAATGCGAGTAGATTATCCCTTCAATTTTTTGCCTTTTCCTTTCGACGGAGGTTTGGGCGACGGAGGCTTGGGCACATCATGTTCTGCTGCCTCAGCGTCATCGTCATAGACAAACTTTTTGATGGTGACATTCTCCCGCACGATATCCTTCAACGGCGAGGTGGCGTTAACCAAGTTACCGAGGCTGTCTAGACGCAACTCCTGGACATTCACGTCAGCATGCATGTTGTTACTTGGGTAGGCTTGTACCTCTACCTTTGCCGAACTAGCCAGTGCTCCTCTAGTGTGTGCCACCGGTGTGGGCGATTTGTCGTGCGTTTGCGACTGTAGCGGTAGATCGTCGAAGTAGACCATTGTGAAGAGACCGCGATCCCATCGAACCGTCTTCACTTCAACCTCCTCCCCAGGCTTGCCCGCTTCACCTATGCGTGCTCTCGTTCTTCGTCGTTCGGCCTTTTCTGGACTCTCGTACTCTTCCTCATCTCCAGGTCCACGTCGATGCCGCAGTGGCCGCCCATCGGGCCCGAGGGGTAAGTTTGCTTCGTCCTCACTCGTCAAACTTGAATCCTCCTGAGGTTCAGAGGCACGTCGCGCACGGCGCTCGGCACGCTCCCTTCTCTCCTTCCCTTGCTCAAGCTTCCGTTTTTCGTCAATCGTCCTGACCTTCGTGCCTGGACTCCCAGGGCGGTTGCCCGGTTTGCGGATGACCTCTGTTTCGAGTATTGCGGCAAGATTGTGTTGATTCTTCACAGTATTTGTATTGGTCAGGGCCTTGAGCGTAACCGCGCTCATAGACGAAAACGTGCCCCCTGCCGAGGTATGTGTAGCACGCCGTCGGTGCTGTTGCAGAGGCCGGACAGCTCCAAATACGTCGCTTGTTGGCTGTGAGGCACGACGAGAGCGTGTGACATACGTGATACTTGATAGCGGATCTTCAACAGCAGAGTTCGAGAAGTCCCCGTTAGGTTCGGGCGATGTAGTTGGCTGAGCACTTGGTGGTGTTGCGGGTCTAGCCTGTACATCAGGTGAAGTAGGGTGTCCGGGATCAGACTGGGATGGTGGGGGTGGCGTAAGAGATAAGGCAGGCGGAGCTACTTGAGGTTCTGAAGGAGGGGATATGAAACGTGTTCTGGCCCTGGTAATCTCATCTATAGAAGTTTGAACGTCCGGACTGTGCATCGCGCGTTTCTGAGAGATGGTGTCTCCGCCAGCCTTTCTGACGTTGCCTGTCCTGGCTTTCTTCACAGGCCCGCCCGACTCGGATGAAGGACCAGGAGGAATGGGTGACGACCTCTGTTTCACTTTTGGCACGGGTGTTACGCGACGCGCAACGGTGGGCCGGGTAGCAGAGGGCGAAGGCACTTCCTCTGGTGAACGTTTACGCTTTAGAGATGGGGACAGCTGAGGGGTTAGTGTTTTGGCCTGGGAACTAGATGGAACACCAATATTCGTTGGGTTGGAACTTGCAAAGTCCTCAGAGCCACTCCTACTTCCCTTGGTACTCTCAGTGTTTACAAGTCGCACCCGGTGCGGCTTTGGCTTGCGCGATTGGTCAGCACACAAGAGTCTTTGTAGAAATCTTTATCACCTTACCAAAGCAAATTTGGACGGTGTCAAGCGTCTTGCCACGAACGCAGGTTTGTGCGCAAGCTCATTTCCCTTTCCTTGTTGCTTCTCCTTCTCTATTGGCCGGGCGTACGGCTTTGCGCCGATGCGTGGTATCCTACTCCCTACTGTTGACGACGGTTGTCGTAACCCAGATTTCCGTGGCGGGCTCGGCTGCGCTGACTTCGTCGGAGAATCCGGTCCGTGCTCCTCTGGAATGGTGTCTGGAAGCCTCGCATCGACAACAGGACGGATTGAAAAGCTCGGGAGTTTCGTTGATTTCGAAGGACTCGAGATTTCAGAGTCCGACGCCGACCTTAAGAAAGGTCTTGGAAAGGGGGGCCTTCTCGGAGAAATGGGTTCCTCTGACCCGCTACGCAGTCCCCCGGGGACTACAGACCTGGATATTCCAGAAGCCACCGCAGCACGATCCACTGCGTCAAATGGAAGTGATCGAACAGGGCTGCGTGTTCGTTCTTCCTGTGTACATCGCGTGAAGACAGGCCGGCCAAATATGCCACTAGATTGATGGGGGGTACTGTCCTTCTTAGGTGACGCCGGCCTTTGCGCGATGGGTATCCTTTGCGTAGGCGTGCGATTAGGGTCAGAAAGCGTATTGTTGAAAGCAAACTTATTCGGTGATCCGGCCCTTGCTATGTGGTTGCGCCAAGGACTGCGATCAGGAGCTGGCCGTTGGACTTCGCTGGTATCCACAGAGCTACTTGGTCGCTCTGGAGACGACTGGCGCTCAGGGGTGGATGCCCAATCGTGAGGAGGCTGAATGACAGGGGGAACAGAAGCGAGAGCAGGGATTTGGTGCAGGGGTGTGGTTGTGACATCTTCCGTAGCGGACAGTAGATTATGGAGGACACCCTCTGAAGTAGGAGAGAGTGATCTGAGCTCTCGAGAATGGCTAGACGGCGATGGTAGTTCAGCCACAGCACTGGGTGCACTCGAGTATGTATCTACTTGCAGCAGACACGTAGTCGAAGGATCAACGCCACTAGGTGAAATGGGACGAGGTGAACTCGACCGAACCGAGCGAACAGAACGGCAGAGTTGGGTAGGAGACTCTATGAGTGGTGGATTGGGTGCATGGGACCCGATTGCAACCTTCGAGGGCGACAGATGATCCTCCCCCCGCCCTTCATCTCTCGGCGAACCCGAACCGATCCGTGGAAGGAACGACGGCGTGGTAGACGTGGAATCCGCACTTCCCACGAATGGGGCGGGACCTCGTAAAGGAGTAGGTGCTAGAAGGTCAGGAAAGGGCTCGACAACAGGCTACGAAAGACCCAGTCAGGGTGATAGTGTACAAGTGTCGTACTCTGGTGACTCACGGATGCTAGTAGGATGTCCGGAAGGTTGCTGACATCGAATATTATTAAGTCTGCAGAGTTATTGGTAGGCGGAGAGGTGGTCTGCAATCGATCAAGGGAGCCACCGGATTCGTGGGACGCTGGCGACGGAGGGTGTACTGGCACTCTGCGTGATAGTTCGTCTGCAGTCGCCGAGCTAGAGCTGGCGGGAGGAGGAAAATGGTGGTTCTCCGAAAGGGTCAGAAGGGGTGGGTCGTCGTTACCTTGCTCAGGCGGCTGCATCTGAGGCGGGGGTGAAGGGTTGTCATGTGCCCGAGATATCTTGGTTGCCAGAGCAGAAGTAGGTTCCAACTCGATGTCTGAAAAGAGCTTCAGTAGAGCGAATACCCCGAAGCGGCAGACATTCTTACCGTCCTGCAAGCAATCCTCATCGAGAGTAGTAGTTGGTACGTCCGTTGTCCCCGCTTCTAATATTGCTCTTACTGCAGTCTCGTCCTCCTCTGAAGGGTGCGAGTCCCGAGGACTCGATATTCGTGGGGAAAGACAGACGGGTAAGGAAGAGAGATTGTTCCAACTATGAGCAGCTTCCGCGATGAGAATCTTCTCAGGAGACCGGATAGGACCAAAATATACACGGGCCGCAGGGTGATTAACTTGATCATCTAGACTATTTGTCGGTGAAGAAGCGGGTGATGGCGGTGTGGATTGGTGCTGAAAGGCGAGGTCGGAGGACATGATGACCTTTGCGGTGAGGACACACACATCGCACGAGGCAAACGTGACCGAGGTTTCAACGCGTACAATCACGTGATCGAGCCACTCACACCCTGGCCAGTGCTACAAGTACTGGCACCACTCAATCTAGCTTGGTTCGTGCTCGTGCTTCATGCATCATGCTCGAGGCACCACACAACCACTAGCACCTACATGTCCGGGATACCGTTCCCGTGAATGTGTCCACCTGTGCGACACTCACCGGCAGTAACCCGGAGTGAGTCCGAATCAAAAACTCGGGCGCTCCGAGTCCGCGGCCCTTCTTACTTCGGTACAGCATATGCTGCAGGAAGCAGGAACGTAGTCATGATCAACCGGGATTGACCGGTGTCTATTCCACCCGTGACTGTGATTTCCCTCGGATCTATCCTTGGAAGAACGATATGGGAATCATACCGGCTTCGCGAGCGTCTTCCCTTCGCCCTTCAACTTCCTGTTTGTAACCACGATGGGCTGCGCTCTGAGTACGCTTGGTCATCTGCCCGGTCCAAAGACATATTTCTCTTCAAGCCCAGCCTATGTCCCGCTCAGGCAGCCTGCTGCCTCTGAGAGCACTTCTCTTCGCGTTCTGCTCGAGACATACTGCCCAAGCCTTTTCTCACCGTTCCGTCCGTCCCGGTGGCTGTTCAAGTGAGTAATACCAAGTTTTTCTCTGACAATGTTCTCACCTGATGCAGTGGACACCTACAGACTCTCTATGCCGTCGTTGGCGATTTTTCCGCGGTGAACACGCTCGCTTATGATAGGTGTGTAGTGCTGCTTCTTAGCAGACCGGGATACAGATAATAATATGTAGTTACTCATAGGCGGCTACTCCGTGTCAAAGACGGGGGAACCCTGTCAGTATTTTTCCTTACAATCCTTAGTAGCCACGCTCATTAATGCAACAGGGGCATTGATTTTACCCCGCCCACCTCAGAACGTGTCCTCCCAGAAGAGACACCTATTATCGTGGTGTCCCATGGCCTGACTGGTGGTCCGTACATATGCCTCTACACCATGGCGATCAGACCTGGTCTGACGTTCCCGGTTCTAGGTTCGCAGGAATCATATGTCCGTGACATTCTTGCCCCAGCCGTCACACCTATTAATCGGGGAGGACTTGGATATCGTGCAGTAGTGGTCAATTTTCGCGGATGTATGCTCACATTTTTGTTGCTTCAACCCAGTTTGCATTACTGATCCGAGGTATTAGGCGCGGGGGTCCCGCTTACCAGTCCGCAGCTTTATTCGTCCTGCCATACGGATGACTTCCGGCAAGCCCTGCTTTATATCTCGCATCGCTACCCTCGGGCCCCTCTACTTGGCCTCGGATTTTCCCTGGGAGCTAATGTCTTGACACGATACGTAGCAGAAGAGGGAGAGGAATGCAGACTAATCTCAGCTTGTGTGCTCGCATGTGTAAGCTTATCGTCCCTGAATGGATCAGATTGGCTTATTGAGTGCCTCTTCCAGCCGTGGGATCTCACCGTAAATGTATCCGCGTGAGCACATACCTACTTATTTTTCCACAGAATGCCGTCGCTCACATCTTTCGTAGCTTACATGGGGATTGGTTTCTTTGCCGTATCTATGCCAAAGGGATGGGCGGCAATCTAAGGCGCCTCATCTCACGACACGTTGACTCTATAATGAAATTTCCCGACTCAAGGCTGGCCCAGTCCCTTCCAGAGTTGTTTTCCCATAAGTCCCTCACTATGGCGCAGTTCGATAGCCTGATTACTGTACATTCTGGTGGAACATCCCCCCCGTTTCCATTTGCGAACGCACACGATTATTACGTGCATGCCTCATCGCACAGAGTGCTGGGTGATGTACGTATCCCGTTCCTTGCAATCAACTCGGACGACGACCCCATCGTAAAGCACCTCCCCGTGTACGAGACCGATAACAAGTGGGTAACTTTGGTAGTCACGCGGGGCGGGGGCCACATGGGCTGGTTCGAAAGAACAGGGAATGGAGTAAGGAGGTGGATACGGCAACCAGCCCTCGAGTGGTTCAAGGCAACTGTGGAGAAAATAGAGACGCCCCAACGACCCGTACGTAGCTTACGCTTCGAAGACGAGTGGTTAGTAGAGAGTGGGAGAGAACACCTCGGGTGTAGAGACATTGGGGAGGGTGGTAGGATAGAAGGTAGCAGCGAGCAAAAGGACATGCTTGCTGGTTTGTGACCGGTGTATGATATGTTTCTCATTCTCTTCACTTGCATAGATGATGGACTTCTGTGATAAACCGTCCACCCTAGCGCTCCACTGATCGGAGCTCGATCGCATCAGAGTACGCGGCTCGTTAAAGAACGTTGTCCAACCTCGTGGACAGACCTCAGTCGAAATTTTGGATTAAAAGAACCCATAAGAAATTCGCTTGCTGGTTCAATACACAGAGCGCCAGAGATACGCGAGGGCAGTCTGAGTAGTGATGCCCTGAAGAGGGTTTGAAAACAGCTGGAGTGGCCATGTGTGGAACTGCCTGGAGCCTTAAGTCTGTATCGATAGGTAAACTGCCAGCGGGGGTTCGGGAATAGTCTGCCTGTTTCGGGGATCAAATAAATCACTACAATGAAGGAAGGCGACTCGTGTATCGGCTGCCAGTGTGACTTGGTTAAAGTTTGCATCAGTACCTAAGGGTATGAGACGCTGACTACGTGAAAGGAGGTCACCCCTAACTTGAAGAGATATCAACAGAAGCCGGGGTCACTAGTTCTTTGCTCCAAAGTTTCTCAGAGACAACCCCAAAGGAGCCTTTTCGATTGCTAAGGCCACGCCGATACCTTGCACCACCTATTTGTTATTGCCGACGCCTTGAAAGGTTACGTGACGATAACGCCAATCAAACGGAGCTGGGAAGTATCTCCTGGAGTAACCTTGGAATGTAATCCAATTTACGTCCGTTACCAGCCGATATGAAGGACCTTAGAACGCCATTGTGACCGCATGGTGTAGTAGAAAGACAAATTAAACCCCCCGTAATTTATCTGGAGACATTCAAAGATAGCTCAAGTGGCTTGTTCTTGAGTAAGTTAGCTGATTACGGTATCAGAAGTGACCGCTGCATTATCGACCAGAGCATGTCCTTTTGTTAGGTCGATAGGTCGGTCAACTGTCAGGACCCAAAGGGTAGGCCATTGGGCGTAGGAGAGTTAACAGTAGCAGACTAGCCGGGTGGATACAATGCGTACTCACTAGCCCATAGCATCTATCGATACATACATGGTATGGTCGAGAGTATGTACTTCGAAGCGTCCCTTCCTCTGGAATACGCACTCAATCGCTGTCACTGAACTCAAAACGATCCTCTTCATCGTCCTCCTTGTCTGTTACCCGTTCGAACTGACTGATGTCGACAGATACGGTACCCTCCTCTAGCAAGGAGGTATCGGATGTTGCAAGGTTTTTATCGCGCTCAAAAAGTTGGCGCCCTAAAAGGCGGAAGGGTCACAACCCTGACCGAGTAGGTGATAAGCGTATACCTGTCAGCCGAGTGGCTACTTTTTTGTATTCTTCCTTTTCTTTCACGGTCATAGTCTTTAGTCTTTCTTCATCTGCGCGCATCTTCCGTAGAGAAATCTCCTTATCAAATTTAGTCTTCCATTCGGCGAACGATTTGACTGTAACTGGGGTACCCCGTGTGCGGGCCTCTTCCTCCTATAAATAATTTAGTAAGTTGGCGAATTGACTCAAAGACGTTGGCTTACCTCTAATACCTTTCGTTCAAGTTCTAGCGCTTCTTTCTTTCTACGCTCTGATCTAGTGAGGATGAACGACGACAACTGCTCTCTCAAATGGGAGATGATAGTGAAGGTCATAGCCATCCCTATGTTCTCCTGGCCCTATTGATCCACATCGATGTAAAGCAAAGGATGTGGGAATGGGCTAGCACGCTCACAACGACTTGAGCACTGGCAAGTAGGGCCCTGATGTCGTCCTCATCTACTTCTCCATCTATAAGTTGCAAGGAAAGTTCAGGTAATTCATCTGGGTAACCGTCGGTGTAGTGCACCGTCATTGCTAATTTAACTGGAGAAAGAGATTGGGCCGATTTTTCTATGTCGAGGTCTGTAAAACGTACGGGACTCTTCCCCATCCTCAAGACTGTCTGGTTCGACGTCGATTCTAATGTCCTTTTCGGACAGCTCTTAGTGGGAATCTTAGTCTTAGTGGAAGAGTTACGATGGCGGAAGCAATATATACGGACTGACGAGTTCATCGGCGTAAATAGACTCGAGAACCTATGGAATGATCAGACCACTGTTCGGGGGTAAAGGCCACGATAGCGCCGTAACTGTACCTCGAACTCTTCGAGGATTACATCGGACGACGACATGACCGTGCAAGTGAAGCAAGGTAGGCAACAATGTAGGCAACAATCTTCGGATAAGAAAGCTGGCGGATACCTCGGGCCGGACACACCCCAGTGCAGAACGTTCATCCAACTGCTTCAACAACCATTTCAGAAACGCTGATGCTGTCCCGTTTGGTCCATTACATTCCGGCCATTCGCCCTCCCATACCATGGCTACCATCCTCTCTTGGTATTTCACGTCCCCCTGTGGTCCTCCGCATGTATTCTTGGTCCAGCCAGTCTCAACCAGCAAACTGGAGTCATTTGAACGACATATACGGTAAAGCGGTGGATGTGAACCCGAAAGCACCTTCTATGTCCCCAGAAGAGAGGTGGTATATGCTGAGCCGCAGCAGGACAGCAATTTCAACACTACCCAAAGGTCCCTATGCCGGTAAGATCATCCTGTAAGTCGAATCCACGATTTTCTCATTTATGTGTCCAGGAAGGAGTTTTGAGGTGAAACATGGGAACGTTGCGGAAGCACTGAACAAGCTACAGTACACACTACGAAGGAACAGGGTCTCTCCAGAACTTAGGCTGGCCGCACGGCACGAAAAGAAAGGCTATAAACGGAGGAGATTGAGCAGCGAGCGCTGGAGAAGGAGATTTGCCCACGAGGTAATAGCAAGTTCGTTATTATGTGACGCATCTAACCATCAATCTCCAGGTACGGAAAAAGGTGCAACTGGTGAATAGGATTCGTGCTCGAGGCGCGTAGAGAATAGCTTACCGTTCGGTTGCCTTGCCGTACTCTCCATCCGCCTTCCCACCAGTCATTCCTAATGCTGCGCGCTGCGCCAAGTGCGTCCTTTTGGTATGGACGGATGCGTGAGATGAGTCCTTTTGGCCCTCGTAGGCCCGGACATCAGTATCGACCTATGAACACAATTCAAAATAGACTGGAACCTGTGCGGACCTGAACAGATAGCAAAGACTACGCCTTAACGCGTGTGTCTCATCTTGCTCATTACGGGGGGATAACCAGCGTGCGCCTCCTTCGAGGTTGCGATCACTTTATGCAGAGACTCACATGAAGCACGCGTGCATGACGCGATTTTGCGGGAAACGGCGAATAGCTGCATGTCTTACGCGATACCTTTTCCTGGCACATCTATAGTCCTGATGCCATGCTGCATGCATACCCAACGCAATCATATCCCGTCCTTGCTCCGAAGTTCTGATGCTGTACTTGACAGGTTCCATGCTTAGACACATGCCAACCGTTCCACAATTATCTCAATCCCATCAACTCTCAGTAGGAACTCACGTCATCCCCAGCTGCCTCGTGTGGCACACGCCGAATGGGAAGTCATTTTTTTTTTGCCCACCCAGAAAGGGGGGATTGCCAGCCGATTTCGCCTCTCGATCGCAAGTTTATTCGGCGGCCATCGCGTAACCTCTCTCTGGCTGTCTCGAATGTGGTGCAGGGCAAGAGCTACGTTTCCTGGGCTTCCGATCGCCATCATGAGAGCTGGCTCGCTTTGCGACACAAAATTTTCCTAACAGAGGGCCTCCATTTGATGTCCGCCACAATTAAAAAATCTCGGCTACTGGATGCTCTACGAGCTCACGATGTCCTGGCGGCAAACAGCATGTGCGCGCACATGTAGGGCGAGTTTCTTAGCTGTGGTTTCTACCTTACCGCGGATTCCTTACAGAGTGTTTATATAGCACGGACGAGTCCAGAGCAACTCATCACAACAATACTCGTCCAGTGCGAATACGACGAATCAACAAAGCTCACTTAGTATACTAACTCGAACAACAGCAGCTATCACTATGTGTCACAACGTAGGACCAAACCGTCCCTTCGCTCACTTGTGTTGTGCCTGACGTTGACCCTAGATAATCGACGGACGATTCCACGAGCCCTGTCGCCATTTCAAGGCGATGTCCACGCGCCGCCATGACTGTTTGCGCAATCTTTGCGTTTTCAGTAATCGCCATCCTAAAGGTACGTCGGAGACAAGTCGTGGCCTGTTGTGGTCCCTGATTTGAAACCACCTTAGAGTGTACCGCGAGGGCCTGCAGGTGCAAACGGCAGATGGATCCTCCTATACTTAATCCAATACGGCTAAGCCCGAACCCATGTCCGGATTGCGCGCTCGCCTTGGCGCTCGCGCAAGAAGAAAGGACTTGTTCATGACCCTTGCATGACCCGGACATGATCACGAACTCAGTCGCGTAGAGCCGTACATTATTTCCCATTTCAAGTCCCATTTACTAGAGTCCCATTTACTAGAGTTAATTCTTGATCGTAATCTCGGTACAGTCATCCTACACTAACTCTTTGACTCCACCGTTGGTCGTAATCTATTCCCATATTATTCCTATATGCTCATTCCTTGTATTTGAACCATGTATATGTTATGTATATGTATGTTCTTATATCCAACTTAAATCTTTCGAATCCACTCCTCGCAACGCCGGCCCGGCCAAGAGTTGTCTTGTTTGCTTTATGCCTTAAACGCTGCGACATTGTATTTCATGCTTCGCCACTTGGTTTCGAGTATCCATTGACCAGATCCTTGTGCTCTGTCGGCTCTAAAGGTGTCGACGCGCGAGGTATAAAATGCAGGTTTAAATGATTCCCCACAACATTAGTGCCAGTGCTACCCAGACTCTTCACCACCAAATCATCCTGCAGACAGACATGGGGATTCCCGGGGATATTGGCGTACCAGCGACAGAGAATCTCAGGCTTTACCTCTCTCAAGCAACACTTCCGCTTATGAAGATGCCTCGTAATGCGCCCCAGCTTCCACCTTCTGGGCACAGAAGCCACAACATCGGTTTAACCACACGACCGGAAAGATACAGACGCCTGGAGTTCATGTCCCAAGACCTTGATCTTGACGTAGAAGTCGATGTACCGAACTGTATGCGCTCATGACCATCCCTACCTACAGCGAGCAAGCTTACTCAACGGCATAATTCTAGACATAAGCCGGGTGGTCCCTGAACACCCTCTGAAAGAAGGAGATTACGACTCAGAGACCGAGAACGCTATCCGTATCCCATGTAATCCAACCTTTGATATACCGCAGCCCCACATGATTCCTCCAGCCGATCTAGATCGGTGCGATACATCCTTTGCTCGTTCCGGTGACGTGACCCAAAATCTGATGACCCACCTCTCAGCTTTGCATCCTGGCTCGTCTACTTGCCTTTGCAAACAGCGGAAAGGGCCATGCATCTTGTGCATCCTAAATCACGACCATGGTCCTTCGTCTACCAAAACGGGGATATGGACGACGCACACTTCAAATATTACGCATGGGAACTGGCACCTTCCATCTCTAGTACCAGTGGGCGGGAGACGACTACCATAGTCATGGCGATGCCTCCATGGTCACTTACCCCAACAGACTTGCAATGCTTTTCTGCCTGCAAGGAGGCAAGAATATAAGCTCCTAGATGTGGATTTGGCCAGCTGACTCTCCCATACAGTTTCCGCTTTTCAATGAGAGTGGGCGCACTCGCTTTAAAGACGATGAACGCATTTGGGGGAAGGTTAACCTGATCCTTTACTAGCACCACTCCTACTCACCTAGATGCATACTGCAGCTCTACGACATCTGTATATCTAGGAATAGCCCATATTTCGCTGTAACCAACTACTACGGCTGGGTGTTTGGGGTGTTCTCAAAAGGTTTGTAGTCTATTCGAGGTACTTCCATGCAACGACGAAAGTAACCTACTCACTGTTATATTGTCCTAGGTTGGAGCACAGCATTTGTGGGGAAGGTCCAGAAGTACGCAGACCAGACGCCGACGATACTCGAACACCTACTATATTGGGTATCATCCTCGATGGATGAACCCGGTACATACTGTCGTCCTGAGGTGGGTAATGAGCGCATCATCCCACCCGAGGAATGCCCTTCGGTGGTCTATGATGTTATGGCGAAGAACCCCCGGGCCGCCCTCGCACTATATTTACTCAACTGATCACCCCCTTGAGTAGGTCCCCGAAACGCACATTAAGCGAGGTCTAATACCCTTCGCACTAGACAGAGGGCCTGTAACCACCTGCGACACCGGTTATTGTCAATCAGACTCAGAATCGACTTGGGAAGGAAAGGATGATGGTAAGGTTCATGGACTGGATTCTCGTCTTATATATCGCTGACCGACCCCGTTCCCTGCTAGATCTGGAGTCCGGGTTCAGCTTTGCGGCTGAGACTGAGATATCTCATGCTGACTCAGAGAGGACCGTAACCTACCGTCCATCAAAGGCCCGTCGAAGCTATGACCCACGAGACTGGCTCAGTGCATGCGAAGAAGCTTGGGAGGGAGACGCCGACAGCGAAACCACCCCGAACGAAGACGCCGCCAGTGTCGCAACCAGTCAGTGGTCGTCATTATCCGTGTCTACTGTTAGGGCAGGCAACTGGATCAACCCGGCGCCTCTACCGCTTCGACAAGCACCACCCTCCCCATTGTGGGCAGTACGGTGATTTGAACATAGATGATACATATATCTGTGTATACTTTCGAGTTATGCTAGACCCGATCGATCTCGGCTGGAAAGTAGATGCGCGTGCGAGGAGTGTGCCGATAATACAGTACATGCAAGCTAAACAAATTAGGACCGATCGGTCTTTTCAGGAACCTCCTCAGTTGAGTTCATCTGTGCAGGTGTTCCGTTCCCGCCATGAGCTGAAACCGGCGTGCTATTTTGCAAGACGGATGATTGCGATTGCGCAGCAGTCATGCCAAATGCGGCCCCGGTATCCGCGGAGGACGGGTATAGTCGCATCTGATACGAAGCGACGGTTGGTGGTTGGACCTTGATTGCAGTTTGAGTGTCTGGCGGTGAGTAATAGGGGCCAAAAAAACTCACATCTGTCAATGGTTCCAGGTAATTTGTTGCGAAGCCGAGGGCCGCTTGATACTCGTAGAAATTAAGGAGAATGGCCACGGCGTCTGTGCAGCACATTACCGAGGCGATATTGTAACAATGCGGCAAACGTTTGCGCACCTGCGACAGATAATAGCTCGCTCTCTCCGAGACCAAAGAACTCTATCGCGAACCGTGACGCGTCGGGTGAAGAAGGCTTATGGGTTGGAGGGGTAGGCAGTGACGATGACGGCGCCAACGGCGACACTCGAGCATCCAAGGACAACGAGTGAGGGCCATCGACAATCCGTTGGGTAAGAATGCAACAGGCGGTGGCAATGATCTTGGGCGGGTAAAGCACGCACAGGGGTGTGCGGTACCTGAGAATTAGACGTGTCACTGCTAGGACAGAGCCCAGGACGTGAGGCCGACTGACGAGTCGTGCGCGATACTCCAAGCGAAATCTTGAAACCGGTCCCCCACGTCATGCGCGTCGAATATTTCGACCAGGTCGGCATGCGGACTGTCGACGATAAAGTCAAAGCAAAGGGCCTCTAGAAGGACCTCCTCTGCGGCGAGAATTTGGCTCGAGACCTCTTCAACTTCCTGGGAGACACGTCGTAGGTTCGGCCCAAACGGAACGAAGAGGGGAAACGAACCGGACCGCTTTCAGGAATGTCACAAATATCTATTCCCTTTGCCTTGGACTGGGATACCCTAGCTACGTCTCTGAGCTTCCTTCCGCACTCTTCCGTCTTTGTGGCAAGAAATATGCATGCGGCTGCGATGGTCTTATGACGTATTGGTGGCAGGAGGGGGGAAACCGACACGGATGTGAAAACGAACCTGCCGATGATAATCGAGCATCGAAAACCGCATGAAGAAGCGATGGAACCAGGTGGCTGCGGTGAATAGACCGGGAGAATGGCTGAGAGACAAGGGTTAAGCAAGACGAGAAAGGGGAAAAAGTTGGCTGCAACGGTACGAACAGGCCGATGGAACACCCGAGACGATAGAGGAACTCGATGCCTCTGGATCTGTCGTACATCTCCTCATGTAGTGATCTATCCTGCGCAGTCGGGGTGCAAGACAAAGCAGAGATTGGGAAAAGCCATTGGGAATGCACGGTGGACTCCGGCATGACGAGAGACGGTTTTGGACGCGGTCACGTCGTGTATCAAGCGTGGTTAATCATGTGATTCCGGATCCAATATTATCGATGACATTCCAATAGTTACGGAAACCCAACACCTCCTCTATTGCCCAACCCAGTCTTAGTATTCTATCGGGGATTGCGGGAATGGTAAGACCTCATCACGCGCCCAGCGCTGGCCCTCGGCGGTTAACGACGTGCTATGCCACTTTCCCGGCATTGCTGACACCAGGTGTCCAGCCGTGGATCTGCGAGCGCAGACAAGTCAATTTCATCTCGAGGAAGCATGCCCACAGGCCACGACGCACTGTACAACTGGGGAAACGAACGGCTTGTCCCCAAGATGATCAGTCTCGGATCACTTGGCCGTTAACCGCAACCGGACTCACAACTGATTACAAGTCCTCTGACATTGCGGAGGAACGCAATCCTGTGGGTGTACCAGGCTAAATTTGCACCAGCGGTTTTCGCACCGAATCTAAGAAGCGGTTGGCTTCGCCGTGAAAATCGTATTCACAGTGCAGCGCTCACTTCTTCCTCTTGCTGTGAGAAGGATATCAGACAGCCGCCGCAAAGTAAATCCCCAACTAGCGGTTCAACTCACCAACTCTACTTCGTGCATGCAACGTAGGTAGGTGTTGGTTACCCTACGTAGTCGGTCCTCTCCCATAAGAAAATGGTGAGGAAGGCGAAAAGGAGTCTTGCTCACCTCCGCCAGTGACACATCGTGGAGAATGCTTGAATGCTTGGAGAAAGTGAGTGAGTTGATACCCTCCTCAACAACGACGAATGCCTTAAATCTCCAGACAACACCTCCCGAGAGGTTGGCACCGCGCAGTAGACAATCAACTAAGTCTCGGGCGCATTAGATGGTATCATGCTCCCCGATTGCTAGGCGTTTGTTTCTGGCTAATCGACGGTTTCGTAACCTGTAGTCCCAAGTGCTCCACCGTGGCGGGGATCTCAGGCTGTTGCATAAATCGGCATCTTGTACATCTGTATCCGTCATTCCCACTGAGCTACGATGGTAAATCGCCAAAAGGCTAAAGTTGAAAGTTGAATTGTTTATCCGAGTGCGGCAACGAGCTTGCTATTGGCTCCCAATATCTTCAACGAGGCAAAACATGCGTTCCTGATAGCGCTCTGACTTGTGTCTCCGTCGAGGTGTGCCAATGGTCGCAGGGTCGTCGGAGCTACACGCGGACGATGCTGCTTGGGCAGAAGTGCTTTGATGTCTCAGGTTGTCACGTCCAATGATGACCAGGCACAGATAAGCGCACTGCCTCATCACCGCTGCCAGCATGTCATCATACAGTGACAGCACCATGACGGGTTACTACTATCCCTTGATCGCCAACATGCCCCCTCCCGCATGTCCCCGGGCGGAGTCCTCCTGCAAACTTCTTGATAGCGTCTGGCCGAAGATCTGGGGTAATTTGACCCCCGTAAGAAGGATCCGTACAGATAGGCAATCCACACCCTTAACTTAGGTCCATACATCATCATCAAGTGCGATGAGTGTCGGCACGCCAGACAGGGGGTACTCACCAGGGTAGTGATGTGTACGTGTGTGCATGCAGAGCGGTAGGTTGTGCTACATGATTAGGTTTCAGATAGCTGGATTTAAGGTGATAAGTGCCCAACCCTCTGGTAAGAAAAAATCTAATCATAGCCGGGGTGCCGAATATACCAGGACAAGACTATCGAACAGGCAGTGGTAGCAACTATAACCCTGCAAACATCCCCACTAAGTATTGGCTAACTCCCTCCGGTGTCAAGACGCCTACATCCGAAAATACGAGCGAGATTAAGTCTGGTCTGTCAGAGATGGTTGTCAAGCGGGACGTCAAGAAGGGGAAAAGAGAGGCAAACCTAGTATAGTCGACATCAGGGTTTCTGCTCATTTGGTCTGAAGTCATTGTTCGCTGTGGCGGCGATGCGTGCGGCGATGCAGACGCCGACCCATCGGGGATGCCATCCGTCAGCCGCGGTGAAGCCCGGGTCTGGGCTGTCGCGGAGCGGTTCGTTGGATGAGGAAAGGAAAGAATCCCGGAATTGTGGGTCGGCAGGTCATGCTGTGATAGTGGGAATAACCGGTGGAACTTATAGCTTAGGTGGCGCTCCGGTTAGCCGCTGCACAGGGTAATTCAAGGTAGAAAGTACCTCTCCGCCAGTGCGTAGAACGGCTTGTTCTCTGCCTTTGCGATGATAGCCATTTGGTTACTCCCGACTGCATTGATTAAACCACCACTCTCTACGACTGCTTCCGACCCAACGAGAACGAAATCGACTTTATCCATGACATAAGCGACGGCAGAGTCAAGGACCACCGTGCAAGGAATGCCGGCTGCGGTTAGAATACCGTAAGTCTTGAGGCTGTTAAAGCACAGGTACGTGTGCGGTCGAAATAAGTATAGGAGTGGGGCCTACGCACCCGAGGCCGCGCGGTCGAGCTTCGGTGACATAAACAGAAATGCGCTTGCGTGTATGGGCATGTAGCAGAGCCTGTGTGACAACTCTCGAATAAGAGTGAGTGAGTATCTGTGGCATCTTAGTAAGCGCAAGCAGCAGTGACTGCAGAGCGTACCACAGAATCATCCTTGATGAATCCAAGCGCAAGTTCGGCTATCTTGGTACGAAAGCTGATGGCCTGAGATGTGTAGCTTTTTCCTTGATGGACGATTTCCCTCTTGAGCTCGGAAAAGCTCTTTCATACGGCAGTAATACATGAGGCGGGTGACTTCATTGACATGATACATTAGCTCACCGCTGATTCGTGTGGAAATAATGTCACAAAACCGATAAAGAGTTCGCACCCAGCAGTCAGGCCGATTGGGTTTGGTACACGTTTCTTCAAAGTTTCAGCACCATCATTCAAAGCTCGAACGAGCTCGAACATCGTGCCCGCTGAATAGGGGGGAGGTGTAATGTATCAAAAAAAGGCACCAAAATGTGTGGCCTTACCATCGGAGGATGTAACGAGCTCCGTGAGAGATTGAATTGCTGCCAGTGGGGGGGATATCTGTATTTCGTGATGAGACCGGGTATTCGGGTAGTAGAACGACTTAAAACTCACATCTTCGTCAGCTAGGGCATGCTGGTAGGCACCGTAGACGTCAAAGCCGCGTTCACCCGCGTCATCATGATCATTGATCGGGTTGGCGTTAATGACGGTTGAATTTGAATAGACTGTATTCATGTTATGTTCCTATGAATGAGAGCCAGAGGCCTCACGGCAGGTGCAGTCCCAGATCAGTGTTCGCCCTCTGGCCCGCCTCGGGGCTCTCTGACCGTCTCAACAGCCCCGGCCCGGTCCGCAATGAATGCGGCCGGGCCGAGGCAGTGCACTCGACTTTAGGCACATTCTTTTGCCTGCGTACCTATCATAAA
>WNGR01001725.1_pt1 | contig 24260 bp, 24 predicted proteins | sample 5407581 | NCBI WGS metagenome assembly WNGR01 (sample SAMN13153383, study PRJNA577476) | soil metagenome | isolation source: 80 cm soil or saprolite under Garry oak tree replicate 2 | place: USA:California | collected 2016-06-15
GGCCTATGGGGATTGAATCGACTTTCGCCTGTAATCGACAGAATTTACGATAGTTGCGGGAATGGGGCGAAAGTGAAAAAAGCGAGTGAAAACGTCAGGTCGAGGCATGACTCGCGGAGTCTAGCACGCGAAGCGTCTGGCGCGCCAGCGGCTTAGTTCTGGTCGGCAAACCGGAAGTGATCGCCAGACACGGCGCCGTCATCGACGTTTTCCAACACGGAAACGACAGTGACCTTGAACCGGGCCGATACGCTCTCCGGTTTCCTTCTCTCCGACGCTCCTGAGCTTGGACATTCCTTTCTTTCTCTCCCCTATTTTCTTTGGGCTCACCGCTCGAGTAATTCCTCTCCGCTCCGGCCTACGCGTCTTCTGCTTTATCGGTTCCGCCCTCAACAACACTGGGTTCCCTCCAATAAAGCAGACGCTAGCCTGCGACTCCAAGCCCCCTCGCTCTCTCTCGTGCCCCAAAGAAAACGGGGCAGAAAGAAAGGTAAAAACAAAATGTCTTGATAGTTAAGTGGAATAGTTTCGACAAGAATTTCTCCGAGTAGGATCGTCCACTTGGCCGAAGCAGATCTTTAGGGTTTCACCGGCTCCTCCCGGAACGAAGGCTGCGACGCCGTAGGCGGCGCGTTTAGGCCGGAGTGAAGGGAGGAGCCGGTGAGACAAAGTCTTCTAGTACGAACTCATCCGGGGTTGGCGCACTTCTACGATTACGGACATTAGATCTCTCCTACCGCTTGTAGCGTTACAACTTTCGCGACGCAACTTTGCTATTGACAAGCGAAGCCAATCATTGCAGCATACCATGCTATACATGGTATTCGGGACGAAAACTCGCTCTCCCGACGAACGGCCCGAACAGCCGGAACCCTGGGAAGGTCAGCTCCGCAAGGGGACACTAGAGATGGCGATCCTTGCCATTCTCTGGAAGAAGAGGCTTTACGGCCTGGAAGTGCTTCGCGTCCTCGAATCAAGCTCCAGTCTGTGCATCCTGGAAGGTACCCTGTACCTCATCCTGAATCGGCTTAAAGCCGCAAGTATGGTCGATTCTGAGTGGGTGGACGCGGGATCTGGACACCCGCGCAAATACTATCGTCTGACGCCAGCTGGCGAAGAGAGACTTTCGAAGATGGCGGAATTCTGGTCGAAATTCTCCGCGGAGCTTGACGAGTTAATCGGCCCGATTTCGAGTCGAAAGGAGTTTACTAATGCCGAGTGATTCTGTAGATGAAGCTATTGATCGGTACCTGGAGACGTTGCGCAAGCATTGTGCAAGGATCTCGCCAGTGGAAGCGGATGAGTTTGTTGGCGAAATCCGTAGCCACATCATGGATCGGATATCGGCAGAGGACAACCCAACTGCGGAGACGCTTGACGCAATCTTACAGCGTGTCGGAGACCCAAAGTTGCTGGCAGCACGTTTGGTGGCTCAGACTGAGATGCGACGGGCAGCGAGGTCTGTGTCTCCATGGACTATTCTTCGCGGCATTCTTCGATTTGCTACGAAGGGTGTTGCCGGAGCCGTTTCGTTTGTCATCACTGCTGCCGCCTATGGATGCGCCGCTGTCTGCGCGCTGGTAATCGTGTTAAAGCCCGTGCTGCCCCATCGCATCGGACTGTGGCTCGGTCCCGCGCACACGCTGACACTCGGCTATTGGGACGGCGAGATTGTGAATTCGCAACTTTACGGAATCTCGATGCGGTACGATCCCGTCAACTTTGTGATCGGAACTTTGGGACCGGCCAGCGGCCCTGTTCGTGACCTAGCGGGCTCCCATATCTACGTCATCGCTGCCTTAACTGGAGGTGCATTCTTCGCGGTTGCCACACTCTTTGGGCGGTGGGTCATCACAAAACTAAGCTTGCGCAAGTTTCGCGGCTCCCTAAGTACTGCCACGCCGGTGAATCCGCGGTACGCCAGATAGTGCGTCTGTTGCCGCTGGCTCTTTCGCCTTGCAACGCCCACCGTGCTGTGACCGCCGCCACGCGCTGCTGATTGCCCAGTCCCAACGATGCGATACTGTCCCTCGCTCGCTTCTTTGCTGTTCTTCCAACGGGCAAATCCGCGCACGTACATTCGCGACCGTTTTTTTGTCTCGTATGTTGACGTGGTCCGCCTGTCGTACCAACTTTCGTCCAGTTGGGTAAGCCAGCCTTTTTCTGCCACTCCTTTTCTTGGGCCACTGCTTCGGGCTAATTCCTGCGTCCTGCAGCTTCGCGGCCTCTGCTTTCCCGGTTCCGCCCTCAACAGCATTGGGTTCCCTCCCATAAAGCACCCGCTCGCTTTGGAAGCAGAAGCCACTCGCTTTTGGGTGGCCCCAAGAAAATGGGGCAAGAAAAAGGAGAAAATTCGTTTATGTCTTACCTATATGTTAAGTGGAATAGGACTTCGGACTGATTCGCTCGCCGACGGTTGCGTCATTAGAGCATGTTTGGTGCTCTCCCGACCACTCCCGGAGCGAAGGCCAGCGACGCCGTAGGCGGCGCGGTTTGGCCGCAGCGGAGGGAGTGGCCAGCGCGGTGGGCTATGGCATGATGACGACTCGAGAGCGTTGAGCGCGCTCCCAAGCTTCCTCGATTTCAGCAAGGGGAACTTGTTCAGTCTCGATGCGCAGTTTCCCGCTGGCCGCCTGTGCCATAATCTGCTGGAACGCTTCCCCAAGGATATTAAGCGGAGGAATGCCAGCAGTTCCGAGGATCGTCAGCGCTGAGCTGCGCAGCACGGCGGCGGGAAGTGAGATCATCGGCCCCGCAGATTCGCCGACTTGAACAAGCCGAGCCTCCGTTTCGACAGCAGCAAATTCTGTACGCGTGATGGCCGCGAGAAGCGCCTCAGTCGGGCGGCCCCAGACGTAATCAATGATGACCTGGAAGCCGGTGCCGCCCGCTTCCCGCGCGAACGCTTCGGTAAGACCCTCCTGCTGGTTATCCAAGCGAATGGTCGCATCGGCACCGAGGTTGTGCAGTGCACTCAATACCCGTTCATTGCGTCCTGCGGCGATGACACGTCCGGCACCAAGGAGTTTGGCTATTTGCACGGCAAGCTTTCCAGTGACTCCGGTCGCGCCGAGGACCAAGACCGTTTCACCCGCGACGAGCTTGGCGCGATAGTGAAGTGAGAGCCAGGCGGACACGCCCGGGTTGGGCAGGGCCGCTGCGATATCGTCAGCCACACCCTCGGGCACTGGGAAGCACTGAGATCGGCGCACTACAGTGCGCTGTGCCATCGCACCGTATGGTCGTCGAGGTCCGCCGAAGAACACCCGAGTTCCATCGTCGAGAAGACCAACTCCATCAATGCCGCACACGACAGGCAGTTCGCGGGGGCTGGCATAGTGCGAGCCGCCAGCTATCTGTTTGTCGACAGGTTTTAGCGCTGCGGCGCGGACGTGCACGATCACTTCGTTTTCGCCCGGATCGGGATCAGGGAACTGCTCGAATCGAGGAGGTGTCCCGAGCGTGTGTAGTACGGCGGCGTTCATCGATGGCTTCGCTGGTCTAGCCGGTGCATTATGCCATCGATCGGAGGTGGGCGCTGACGATAACGCCTGCTCCATTGCGACGCGACACTCACTGTCACGGGCCCCTCGCAACGAGAATGTCACTCGATTTGTTTGAGGGAACCTTGTGATGGCATCTGACTTTTGACCGGTTTTTTCCCACCGTGATAGCCGACGCGCTCCTACTCCTCACGCCGATCCTTGCTGAGTCCAGTAGGCCGCCCTTTTTCTGCCACTCATTTTCCTGGGCACTGCTTCAGGCTAATTCCTGCGTCCGGCAGCTTCGCGTCTTCTGCTTTCCCGGTTCCGCCCTTACCCCATTGGGTTCCCTCCGATAAAGCAGCCGCTCGCTTTGGAAGCAGAAGCCTTCGCTTCCGGGTACCCCAGAAAATGGGGCAGAAAAAGGAGACATTTTCATGTCCTACTCAACTCAGTGACGATCATCGGCTTCGTCGGCGCAGACCCGGAGCAGCGTCAAGCGCGGAACAACAACGGCTCGAAGTTCACCGTTCTTTCCGTCGCCACGCAGCGGTCGTGGAAGAACACCGACGACGAATGGGCCTTGAAAACCGAGTGGCATCGCGTCTGCATCTTCCGTCCGCGGCTCGCCGAATACGTCGCAGTCGTGGCGGAGACGCTGGTAATGACTGGTGCCGGACTTGAAGAAGTGCTAATCGATGGATATTCTCGGTCCAAAGCTTGGTCCGATGGTCTTTCAGTTTCCGTTCTTCGACCGCTGGAAATTCCCGAAGCAAGATGGTTTTCTCGTCGTGCTGGCACCGTTCCTGAAGAAGCTTCCTGCGGATCACAAATTTGCAATCGAGATTCGAAACAAGAAGTGGCTTGATGCAAAATTCGCGGACGTGCTCCGGGAGTACAACGTCGCCTTGGCGCTGACCGACACATCGTTTGTCCCGAGGCCGTGGGAAATGAAGGAACAGTTTGACCTGATTACGGCGGACTTCGTGTACGTACGGTGGCTAGGCGCGCTCCGCAGGCCGGAAAAAAGCGCTCGACTCTAAACTCCCTGCAAGCATGTGCCAGATGGTTGATCCTGAAAAAGGATCTCAAACCTCCTTCAAATTTTCTCCCTGAGTTAACTCAACAGTTTGGCTCGCGCATTTAGCTAGCCTGGAGGATCCATGACCCTCTATAAGCAACCCGGCTCTCCGTATTACTACTACGACTTCTGGTTCGAGGGCCGCCGGTACCAGAAATCAACTCATCTCAGAAACAAGACGATTGCTCACCGAGTTGAGTGCGTGAGGAAAGCAGAACTCGCTCAGAGGCGTGGCGGAATTCTCCCCAGGAAGCAGATTCCTTTGCTCCGCGATTTTGCAGAGCGGTTTCTGCATACGATCAAAGTCGAACGCCGAAGCAACACACATCGCAACTACCTAAGCTGTGTCCGGAATCTGGAGCCGGCCTTTGGTAGCAAGTACCTGGATGAAATTACGCCTGAGATGATCCGGAGATTCAAGGAAGCACGCCTTGAGAAGCACTTGAGTCCCGCGACTGTGAATCGCGACGTATCCTGCTTGCGGCAGATTCTCGGAGTCGCAGTAAAGGATGAACTAATCGGCAAAAGCCCGTTTTTCGGCGGGCGCGTCGAGTTCCTGCATGAGAAAGGAAGGGAACGAACGCTTTCCTTTGACGAGGAGCGGAATTACTTAAAGGCGGCGGCCCCCGTTCTCCGAGACGTCGGGACGATTATGATCGAGATGGGACTGAGGCCTGGCGAAATCTTCCAGCTTCGCAGTGAGGACGTGCAAATCGCAGCGCCCGCACCGTATGTCCATGTGAGGGAAGGGAAGTCGGACCGAGCCGTTCGCGATGTTCCGATGACTTCACGAGTGCTCCCGATTCTCAGGCGGCGGCTCTCGAAGGCCAAAGGCGAGTACCTCTTTCCTCGCCGGGTGGGCAATGGCTACGACTGGAATAGGCCAATGACTGAGCTGGAGCCCGCGCATCTCAGGGCATTGCGGAATAGCGGAATTCAGCCTCCGTTTCGCCTCTATGATCTGCGGCACACCTATGGCACACGCGCGGTCGAAGCGGGCATCGATGTATTCAGCGTGGCCAAGCTGATGGGACATGCGGATCTGCGCACCACAGAGCGCTATGTGCATTTGTCCAAGGCGCATCTGGAGGACGCGCAGAGGAAAATCGAATGCTACCGGGTTCGTCAACGGTCCCTGTAGATTTCCCTATAGTGCAGGGATCGCAGGGCAGGCCACTGCTTCACCTGGGCCGAAAAATGCGCGCAGCGGCGTAGTGCTAAGCTGGAACCCGCTGATGGGGGACTTGGCGCATTTTAAACGGCTGGCGTAAACCCGTTTTTCCTCGTCGATGAGTTCTGACGACACCCACGAAGCTCCGCAACGCTGGACATGTGCTCCTCCAACCGAGTCACATGCTTTCGACCACATGCATGCAATGTAAGCACTCTTTGTAGGCCCACAGTGTTTACGTTGTCTGCTTTCGTTTCGTGACGTATTAAGACAAGCAATGGGTGAGTGGAAAGCACCGTTGAGTTTGCGGGTCCGGCGTGACTTACGAGCCGCCTTGGAGGAGGTCGCCGCCCGTGACAAGAGGTCACTTGGCAATCTTGGAGAGGTGCTGCTCGAGTGGAGCTTTCAACAATTACAGCTGGCTGGGTCCACAGAGCGTTTACTCAAATACAGTATTCACCCGGGAGGTCGTCATCCGAAACCACACTGAAAGTTCCGTCGAGTTTCTCATGAGATCGAAGAACAAAGGGAGAGAGCATGACGGACCAACATCTCAGTTGCAGCGGGCTCACGATGCCCTCCTGCATCTGGCGACAAATCCGCAAGATGCTTGTGCCCTGGTTGCCGTTTACGACTCGTACGGCAACGATTTGAAGGCGTCAGCAGTTCGCTGGTTTGGAAGAGACCCTGAAGTCCGCGGCAAGGCGATCAACAGCATCCTGGCGGCGATTGGTCGACAGGCGCAAAGTTACGACCCGCAATCGATGAGTGCCTCAGAATGGATCCGGCGCATAGCCGACGCTGAGGCAAGAAGACTGCGTGAAGCACTAGATGCGGGCGTCAGCAGGGGCAGGCGTACAAGGAGGGCCATATGAGCCCTCGCGCAGTGCCCAGTCGAGATCACCTCTGTTGGTTAGGTCATAGAGAAGGCAAGAATCCTGCAGGAGCGCTTCGACAGATCGGGCTGGTCTGGAAACCGACCACAATTTTAAATTTGCACATCTTGGCGGCAACTTCATTTCTTGCCGAATGGTCGCCTCGCTTCGTCCTCTTCAATCGCGCCAGCCCTGCGCCTTGCCTTCCGCGACAGGCCGGATGTCTATCTCGTTTGCGCTATGCGGATCTGACTAGATCGGCAGCGCTGCGATTACCAAAGGGTAGTAGCCAGACGACGACGGACCGATTCGCCTGTAAGCTCTTTAGTTTGCATGAATTGCCAAGTGTCGTCCGAAGAAGGGGATTGACAGGTGGAAGCCCGGAGCGATACATAGCCGTTTGTAGAGGTAGGTCGAGACGAAGCGGTCTGAGTAAAAGTCCCAACGGTCCCGTTGCAGGCTTGTCCCCGGAAATTTTGGAGAATGCGGTTTGACGGTTTCCAAAGCAAGGTCGACCACTAGCAGTCTGACCGCAAAAGGGTGGTCTGTTTTCCGACCAGCATCAGCAGCACGCGACTTCGAGTTAAGGTCTATGAAGCCGTGAACGCGAAAGACATTCCTGTCCGCGCGCTCGCCGACTGTTATCGCCCAGACTCTACTTCGGACCTCTCTCAGCTTACCGATGAAGAGTTGATGCAGTTTCTCAGGCGCGGCCGTCACGAAGCTCTCACAGTTTTGTTTGACCGGTACAACCATCTTGTTTTCAGCATAGCTTTGCGAGTCGTGCGAGATCCAGGCGAGGCTGAGGAAGTCGTCCAGACCGTTTTTCTCGATATCTTTCGAACCGCGGCAAATTTTGACGCTCGAAAGGGCATACTTAAGGGATGGCTCTTGCAGTTCGCCCACCATGGGGCCCTGCACAGGAAGCGCCATCTTGTTGCTAACCAATTCTACCGTTGGGAGGAACTCGAAGCTGTGCTGGAGAGTGGGGCCAGTTTCCCACTGGCGGCTGAATCGCCGGAAGTCATGCGGCTCGCGGAAGAGATGTTGGGAAAACTCAAGCCGCGTCAGCGGGCAGTCCTCGAGTTGACGTACTACGAGGGGCTGACAGCGGAAGAAATTGCTGACCGCTTGGGGGAATCTGCGCACGCGATTCGACACGATCTATACCGTGGCCTCGCGGCTCTTCGGACAACGTTTGGGAACGGCCATGAAAAGCAATAGCAAACTCGTGCGAGCTGCCATTTGTCTGTGGCCAAGTCGCCATGGACGTTATGAAGAAATGTGTGCATTAGCGGCCACGGCCCAGCTTGGCGGGAAAGAAATGAGTGAATTGAACGCACATATCTCCACCTGCGATTCGTGCCGTGAGTTTCTGTGGTCTCTTGGGCAGGTAAGCGTGCAGGTCATGCCACTGCTCGCTGAAAATGGCGCGCCCGCGGCGGACATTGTGCCGCCGGACGGCATGCGCGATAGGTTCCTGTCACGGATTGCTTCGGAAGGGTTGGTCAACGAAATCAATGGAGGGCCGCGCCTACACCCGTTTATTCTCAAAAAGCTACCATCCGCAACGTTCGGAAAAGAACAAGGTGGAGAACAAGCCAGACATGCCGAACCCGTCTTCTCCGGGCCAAAGTCAAGAGTGTTTTCGTTGCTGTCGCGCTCCGCGGCGGTGATGGCGGTTTGCGTGATTGTTGGCACTGCAGTGTTCTATGCCGGCGTGTGGAAAGGCAAGCACACACCGCTGCAACCGACGCAGGTGCAGGCGCCGAGGACGGTGGCATCTGAGGGCATTTCGGTGGCGGATGATACTGATCGTCTCCAGCATTTAGAGGGTCAGAAATCCGATCTAGAGATAGCGCTCGCCAAGCTGAAACAAGAGCTTTCGGCTGCCCAGCGTGAAAAACAGTCGCTGAGCGATGAGTTGACAACTGCCAAAGACAGACTCGCAGCTCTTACGATCGAAGTGAAGAATGCGTCGGAGCACTCTTCTGCGGAACTTCAGGAAGCTCAAAATAAGGTCGCCACACTTCAAAGCCGGGCCGAGGCACTCAGTGAGCGACTCGCGGAGTCCGAGATCAAACTTGGTGTTCAGAAACAGATGAGCGATGATCTGGCGTCGAAGCTTGACACGACAGAAGAGGAGCTTCGGCGTCAGAACGATCTTAAGTCGGCCAGGCTGGAGTTGGGTGATCTGGTAGCCGCACGGAACCTGCACATCGTGGATGTTTACGATGCGGATTCAAACGGAAAGCGGCAACGGTCGTTTGGACGAGTGTTTTATATTGAAGGGAAATCACTCGTGTTTTATGCCTATGACTTGGACGCCCCCGGCCAGGTCAAGGCAAACATGGTCTTTCATGTCTGGGGTGAGAAGGCAGGCGTTAGAGAGGTGGCGCATAGCCTGGGCATTCTGCACAAGGACGACGGTCAAAGTCGTTGGGCGATGACGTTTGATGATCCAAGGGTGCTTGTCAAGATTAATTCAGTGTTTGTAACAACCGAAGTTGCCAGTAAACAGTACAACGAACCCCACGGCAAGAAAGTTCTTTACGCCTACTGGGGAAACCCACCAAATCATCCATAGCTCGCATTCCGTTCGCCGGTCCGCAGTAACCACAAACCCCATCTGATGAATGTTCTTCCCGACTGCCAAGGGGCAGATCGAGATTATTTGCCTTCTCGATGGCAAATTCATCGCGGATGGTGGCCACTTAAGAGACAAGGGGAGGTCACTCGATGATGAAACTGCCGCGTCTCCTACAAATCGCCAGTTCGTCGTTATTCGTCGCCTTGTGGTTTTCTTGTACTGTCGTGGGGCAAACGGAGACCGCTACGGTTTCGGGGCTGGTCACAGATCGGACCGCTGCCGCCGTGTCCGGAGCGGAAGTGCGCCTTCAAAGTGTGGAGCGTGGTACGGTCACAAACACGACTACGAACGATGCTGGTATCTATGTTTTTCCAAGCGTTCAGCCTGGCCAGTACCAAATCAGTATCCAAAAGCAGGGATTTAAGCAGGTCGATTTGCTCGGGCTGGTTGTCAATGTTCAGGATCACATAGAGCAAAACTTCCGGCTGGAAGTTGGCTCGATCGCCGAGAGCGTCACCGTCGAAGCCGCCACATCAATGATCAATACGACGGATGCATCGGTCAGCACGGTCGTAGACCAATCTTACATAAAAAACATGCCGCTGAATGGGCGGAGCTTTCAAGATTTGATTCTGCTCACGCCGGGAACGGTGACGCAAAGTCCGCAGAATAGCGCCAACTCGGCAGTTGGCCAACATGGCGAATTCAGCGTCAATGGTCAGCGCCCGGATTCAAACTACTACACTGTAGACGGTGTGAGCGGCAATGTGGGAGGCAGTACGGGCCTTGTTGCGCTCCAATCGGCTGGGCCTAGTGGTTCTGTTGCGGTGGCGTCGGCTTTGGGGACTACCCAAGCCTTGGTCTCCGTGGATGACCTCCAGGAGTTTCGCGTGCAGAGTTCAACCTACTCGGCCGAATATGGACACAACCCTGGCGGTCAGTTTTCCTTCGAGACAAAATCGGGCACCAATCAGTGGCATGGGACGGCCTACGACTATTTGCGGAACGGCGCATTCGATGCGAGGGATTGGTTTAATGACTACTTTGGTTTGAGTGAGCCCGCACTTCGGCAGAACGATTTTGGGAGTACCCTAGGCGGACCGGTCAGGATTCCTGCGCTGTATAACGGGAAAGATAAGTCGTTCTTCTTTGTTTCGTATGAAGGGTTACGCCTCGCTCAGCCACATGCGGCCACGGTGAACTATGTGCCGGATATGGCTCTGCGCGCGAATGCCCCGGCACCATTAGATCAAGCGCTAAACGCGTTTCCCGTGCCAAACGGGCCCGATGTGGGAAATGGCGTTGCCCAGTACATTGGCAGTTGGTCCACGCCGGCTTCGCTCGATTCCACTAGTGTTAGGTTTGACCACGTTGTGAACGACAAACTTAGGCTTTTCTTTCGTTTTAGCGATACTCCGTCGAGTTCCACCACCCGAGTAACTTACGCGCAATTCGGAACGCCATCAGAGAACCTAACCGCCACCTATGTTTCCCGAAGCTATACAGCAGGCGCCACCACTCTTCTTTCTAGTAGGTTCGGTAACGACTTCCGGATAAACTACAGATCAAATCAGGTAAAAGCGTCTCAGGTTATAGACAACTTTGCAGGCAATACCCCGTTGAATCTCACAGAAATCTCGGGCCTTAACCCTAACGGCGAAGAGAGTGTTCTCCTTTTCCTCGGCGCATATTTTGTTAGTCTAGAGCAGCAGTTTCAATCAACCATTCTGAAACAGTGGAATCTTGTAGACATAATGAGTCTTTCCTCGGGGCGTCACCAACTTAAGTTTGGTATCGATTATCGCAGGTCGGCCACTATTTTAGCTCTCCAGGCTTTCGACCTGCCGTACCTTTACTTTGGCGACAACGCGGTTAACACCAACAGCGCCTTTACAGTTGAATCGACCAATGCGCCCGTTTACCCATTGTTTACGAATTTTTCGGCGTTCGCTCAAGACGAGTGGAGGGCGTCGGGGCGTTTGAGCTTTTCTTGGGGGTTGCGCTGGGAGGTCAACCCAGCGCCGGGCGTGACGCAAGGATTCAAGCCCTTTGCGGTTCAAGGCTCCAGTCCCAGCACGTGGGCGCTAGCACCGCAGGGCACTCCGCTCTGGCAAACCGCGTGGTACAACTTTGCCCCACGCCTAGGAGCCGCGGGCATACTGCACAATGAGCCGGGCTGGGAGACCGTTGCGCGTGGTGGAGTTGGAGTTTTCTTCGATACCGGTCAGCAGTTAGGTGGGTATGGCTTCTCGGGACCGGATTTTTCGGCGTCAACATCGTTTGTACCCGTATCGTTCCCTCAGTATGTGCCGTTTCCCTCCATTGTGCGTCCTCCCCCTGCCCCATATAGTGTTCTTTACCCCTTTGCCCCGCACTTGCAGCTTCCTTATACCCTTCAATGGAACAGCAGCTTAGAGCAGGCACTAGGGAAGTCGCAATCGCTCACATTATCTTATGTTGGTTCGCATGGTGTGCGCTTGCTCAAGCAAGCCCAGTTCCGTGCACCTAACCCTAGCATCAACGTAGCTCTCCTCTCCGAAAATGGTTTGACATCGGACTATAGTGCGCTTCAAGGTCAGTTTCGACGGAGGCTGACCAAGGGGCTGTCGACGTTGACTTCCTATACGTGGTCGCACTGCATCGACTATGGTTCCCAAAATTACTTCCTCGGGTATCAGCGAGGCCCTTGCGATTTCGATGTCCGACACAACCTCTCGGCTGCATTTTCGTACGACTTGCCTGACGTGGGACATAGCAGATTTGCAAGCACAATCCTGCACCACTGGGGAGTGGATGACCGACTCACCGCTCGAACCTCATTCCCGGTGATCTTAAATGGACATCAGAGCCTTGACCCTAACACGAGGCAGATCTTCAATTCAGGGCTCAATCTGGTTCCGGGGCAACCGGTCTATCTCTATGGCGCGAATTGCGCTTCTGTGCTTCAAGGACTGGGTGACCTTCAGCCGGGCCAGGGATGCCCCGGAGGTCGAGCGGTCAATCCAAATGCGTTCACTGTTCCCACTGCCGGATTGGGAAATGCTCCTCGTAATTTTGTGCGTGGATTCGGGGCATGGCAGATGGATTTGGCTATTAGGCGGGAGTTTCCGCTCTACGAAGCTCTAAAGTTACAGTTCAGAGCCGAGGCTTTCAATATCTTCAACCACCCCAGTTTTGGACTCATCAATCCGAATTTCGGAACCAGCAGCTTTGGGCAGGCCACCGGGACGCTTGCAAGTACGCTGGGCATTCTTAACCCGCTGTACCAAATGGGCGGTCCGCGTTCGATGCAGTTCGCTCTCAAGTTAAGGTTCTAGCTCGCAGCAATATGCACTCTCACGCCTGCTTTGTGGGCTCTGTGGATACTCTCTTCAGGGAGACTTATGTTTTTTGGCGATCGCGCCGCGATTAATTTTCTATCGGTTTTTATTCTGGTTTCATTCGTTGCATTGGCAGTCGACCCCTGCCGCGCGCAGCAGACAAAGAACTCCTTCAAGGTCGCCGATGACATTGAACTCACGGTCTTCGGCGGCTCCACCACGGGAGGAGAAGAACCAATACAAGTCTCTCCGGACGGGAATTACTTTCTGGTATGGACCGAAAGGGGGCGTTTGGACCTGAACCGTGTGGAGGACTCCGTGCGGTTCTACCGAACTGAGGAAATCCACAAGTTCCTAGGACATTCCGAAGCGTCGCAGACGCCTCCACCCGTGTGGGTCGTGAATCGCTCCAGCAGTGAGGGGCCAATCATCAACGATTTGCGCTGGTTGGCTGATTCCAGCGGCGTGGCTTTTTTGGAAGGAGAGGGTCTTGTCGGCGACAAACGCCTGGTGTTGCTCGATCTTCGGAAGAGAAAAACCGAACTCTTGACTTCAGGGATGGAAGAAGTTATGGCGTTCGACGTGCGCGACCGGAACCATTATGTTTATACGATCGCTGATCCCGCCAAGCACGATAGACAGCGGGCTGAGCGTTCAGCACCAGCTATGGTAGGGACGGGGCGTAGCCTTAATGAGTTGATCTTTCCCGACAATCCAGTAGTAGGTCGTTATCTTTCGCCTCGCAGCAACTACCTCTGGGCGGTCGTCGACGGTAAGCGCATTGAGGTTAAGCGCGGCCGCGCTCCGATCATTTCGTCCGGATGGAACAGCCGCCTGGCGCTATCGCCTAACGGCGGCTCACTAGTCATGAGGCTTCCGATTTCGGAGATTCCGGCGTCCTGGGAAACGCTATATCCACTGCCCTACGCATCCAGCCCTCATCGCCTCCAAGCCATTGGCGAACCGGTGGTGCAGTACGTTCGAATTGACTTGCGAACCGGCTTGATACAAAGCCTGACGGACGCACCCACGAGCGACTATGCAGACTGGTGGGCATATGGAGGCCCCAGCTGGTCGAACGACGGCGAAGAAATTCTGCTACCGGGAACATTCCTCAGCTCGAAAGACAACAAACCCTCCCGCCCTTGTGTAGCTGTTGTGGATGTTTCCGCCAATACGCGCACTTGCGTGGAAGTCTTGAAGCGTCGCTCCGAAAATGGGAGTGTCGAAGAAGGATATCACGTGGTTACTGACGCCGAGTTCGTGAATGGAGACAACCAGCGAGTCAGAGTGTACTTTCGCAACCATTATGACCTCTCGCGTGAAGCCATCGAGTACCAACGTGCATCCGACGGGTCTTGGCAGTTTGTGAGACAGATAGAGCTAGACCGGGAAGACGGAGCTCACGGCCTTCAGGTGAGGGTGAAGCAGGGATTTAATGAACCCGCTCTCCTTGTTGCTTCCGACAAAGACAAATCGCGAGTCATTTGGGATCCCAATCCACAGTTGAAAAACATAGAGTTAGGGCAAGCCAAAGTCTATGCGTGGAACGATAATGAGGGCAGGGAATGGCGGGCCGGCCTCTACATGCCAAGAGATTACAGAGTGGGAGAGCGCTATCCGTTGGTCATTCAGACGCATGGGTTTCTGGAATCAGAATTTAGGCCCTCCGGTATATACCAAACAGCATTCGCAGCTAGAGCGCTCGCTGCCGCCGGTATACTGGTGCTGCAGGTCCCAGATGCACAAATTTGCCTCACGACGACATCTCGTGAAGGGCCTTGCGCCGTCTCCAGCTACGAGGCTGCCGTAACCAAACTTGTTTCCGAAGGGATAGCGGATCCAAAAAGGATCGGCATCATCGGGTTCAGCCGAACCTGCTTCTACGTAATGCAGACGCTCACGACTGGCTCTCTGCGCTTAAGAGCCGCTTCCATCACAGATGGAGTGATGGAAGATTATTGGCAGTACATCTTTTGGCCCGAGCGATTTTCCAATGAAGCAAATGCGATGATTGGCGCTCCCCCGTTCGGTGAAGGCCTGCAACTGTGGCTGAAACGCTCGCCGGGCTTTAACCTCGACAAGGTGACCGCGCCGTTGTTAGTGGTTGCAGAAGGCCGTTCCAGCGGGCTCTTTATGTGGGCGCCGTACGCCGGACTTCGCTACTTGCATAAGCCAGTTGATTTGATAATGCTGAATACCGACGAGCACGTTCTGACCAATCCGGCCGTACGCATGGCTTCACAGGGCGGGTCCGTGGACTGGTTCCGCTTCTGGCTGCAAGTTTACGAGGATCCCGACCCCGCCAAGGCCGAGCAGTACGCACGCTGGCGCAATCTCCGGAAGCTGCAGGAGGAGAATGAGGGTAAACTGCCCGCAGGCAAGCTTGATTCAAACTAGGGCATCCGACATCGAATAGGACTATGGACCTGCTAGAGCGGAACGCGGCGCCTAGTTACTCATAATTTGCGTTCCGCGAATCGGTTCAGAAGGTTCACCCTCTGCCAGAGGTAGCGGGGTTCGATCAGATTTACCAAGCAGGACGCATTCAGGAAGCGGCCTGGTGGGCCCACGTGCGCAGGAAATTTTACGATTCTCACGTCGCGCAGAAATCTCTGATGGCGCAGGAAGCGCTTCGCCAGATCGGAGAACTTTATGCCCATTGAAGGAGACATCCGCGGACAGAAGCCCGAAGAACGTCGTCAGGCACGCAACGAGCACAGCCGCCCATTGCTGGAATCGCTGAAGCATTGGCTCGAAGAGACCTTGGTCAGGCTGTCGAGAAAATCGGATACAGCACTGGCCGTGCGCTACGCCCTGGGACGCTGGGAAGCCCTGATACGTTACGTGGACGATGGCCGCATCGAGATCGACAACAACGCTGCCGAGCGAGAGTTGCGTGCTGCTGTGGCCCTGGGCCGGAAGAATTACTTGTTTGCGGGATCCGATGCTGGCGGCGAACGAGCCGCCGCCATCTACAGCTTGATCGGCACCGCTAAGCTGAACGACCGCGATCCAGAAAGCTATCTGCGCAACGTACTCTCGCGCGTCCCCGATCACCCCACCAACCGCATCGAGGAGTTGCTGCCGTGGAACCTCGCCGCAAGCGTGTTGCCCGCAACAGAGCCCGCCGCATAAAGCAGGAAAATGGAGCTGAGGGAGACATCACGGTGCCTGCCTTGTCTCTGCCCAACGTCGCACAATTGATCGAGTATGGCCAAATCACCCGTCGGGTGCGTCGCCATCGCTAACGACGAGGACAACACCTTGGCCATGCTGAAGCGCCGCAAAGGTGAAAACTTGGTTCAGTTGCTAGCCCGCCTCGATCAGGCCATCGACAAAGCCTACGCCGAAGACAACTTCAGCGACGAGATCAACGCCCCGGCCACCTACTCAAACCGTCGATAGCAGTTCGCTCCGGCTTCCTCAAGACGGTAAGAACCGAAAAGAACCGAACGCTTACAGAGGTAACCGGAATGCAGAACTACCTCCGTGAATAACGTTGATCGCAGGCATGAGGCACGCAGTGTAGTTAAGTTTGTAGGCTGATACTTCGCGGTTGTTCATGTACTTTTCCGATTTTTGTCGCTGGATGAATACGTAAGCAGGAGGATCGAGTCGAAGTAGGCTGCCGGAGTGCCACTATTCAGGCGCTCCGGCAGTGACTTACTTATTCTTCGTAGTCTTGGTACGCAGCACCTGACTCGGGGAAATTGGATTCCAGGTGAGGCGGAACGTACTTCGTGCTGGAATTCTGAATAGCTTTGATCGCAGACGTAAGTGTTGTCAATTCTGGAGGTTCATATTTCATGGTTGTCCTCACCTTTTTCTGATACTTGTCGCTGGATTGAATGCGTAAGCAGGAGGATCGAGTCGAAGTAGGCTGCCGGAGCGCCACTATTCAGGCGCTCCGGCAGTGGCTCACTCATTCTTCGTAGTCTTGGTACGCAGCACCTGACTCCGGATGCTGAGAGTCAGCGTTAGGCGGCTGAAACTTCGTACCGCTCTCCTCGCTTGGTAGCTCATATCTCAGCGATGTTCAGCTTTGGGCCGTTCCTTGATTGAAACCTACCTCAAGCGCTCTGCGGTTTGCAGGGTCCACGATAGCCATAAGCTGCTCAAATGTGGCACGCAACCCGGCCGCCCAGTGAAAACCTTGCCTGACGATCCTCCGAGTACGCACAGGACCGCGCAGCCAGATCAAGCCGATCAGAAAGTCACACAGAATCAAGAACAAAAGGTAGCTCAGAGCAAGCCTTATTTCCGTCGCAAACTGCAGATCTTCACTCTGTCGCGCGGCCACCACATGTGCGCGCATGACCTGCGAGGTTCGCATACGCGTGCGCCGAAGCCAGGCAAGGGCAAGAATCGTGCGTTCGCGCTGAAACATTCGTTGAATTTCTGAAGGCGTATCACGTGAGACGAAATCCCAATCCTCCGGACCAAATATCCTTTCACCAAGATCTCTCTGTGGAGCAGCCCTACCAACACCCGACCGATGTTGTCGTGGCACTAATAGTTCTGCGCGGCCTGCACGAGTAACAAAGCTCTGTCGAACCCATAGACCCAGAACAGCCAAAAATAGCAATCCAAGTCCGACGTAGGGCAGCAATTGGCTCATAGTTCACCGCCCAGCTTCAAATAAGAACGCGCTCTGGAAAGGATTCTATTGGTCTGTTCGGAGAGGAACTTGTAGTCGCGCTCAATCTCGGATTTAGTTTCCGGCTCGGGGCTGGGTTGATATGACCACAGAGTGCCGCCCCAGATGAATAGCGCGGCTAGAAACGCTATGGGCTGAACAAGCCTCCATGCTGGCCGAAGCGCGTAGTCTGGTAATGATCCGAAGGCCAAGGACATTACGCAGGCAAAAACATAAAAGCTATATCCGAATGTGATCCCTTTGAGGTTTCTGCTGGTCGGGATCCGATAATAAGCAAGCAATCCGACAATGCCAAACAACAACAGCAACTGGACTGTGCGCAGGTTTCGTTCGAGTTCTGCCGAGGTTGCCGCTGGTGACCAAGCAGGACCGCTTAGCGCATTCATCATAACTTTCAATATGACTGCGGCCAACACAAACAAAAGAAAAGTCCGTGCAATGCGTGCTGCACCCGGTGAGCTCTTCAGCGCGTCCCTGTAAATTTCGAGGATGACCAGGTAGCCGACAGTCGCCGCTACGTATTCTGTGTACCAGTAGAGGACGCGATGAAGACTCGGTTGCAAGGTGTATGTGGCAAAGCGGAGCAACTCGACGAAGAGGACAGTGCTAAGGTAGAAATAAAACGCAGGATATTTCCTGTAGATTTTCCCTTTGACGGAACGGGCCAAAATAAAAGCTTCCGTCGCGTTGCCTATCCACCAGAGAATTTGCGTGAACACACTCGCCGCCATTACGGGGACGTTCGACGGATATTAACACACAAGGAGGGAGAAGACTGGGGCATCTTCTCCCTCCCTCGTCGGACCTGTGGATTGTGTCAAGAAAGCTTAGGAAGCGGGATCGGAATTGGTGGCGGTACGGGCCCCGTTCCATCAGCTCTCAAGACGGGATTCGCAAGGGTTCCAGGATGATGTGAACCCACCAGCGGCAACACAATTCCCAGGATCGCAAGCGATATCAGCCAAATCAGCTTTCGTACTTTCATGGTAACTCCTTTTTTCGGTTAGGGTTGGGCCGGTGAGAACAGACTAGTGTGGTTGTGCTTGGACCTCCGGAACTCTCGTTATCCGCTCGGTCCACCGAGCACTTAGGCGGTGAATTGCCCGAAAAGGAGGGTTAGTCCTTATACCTTTTTAGGCGTGCGTAGCCGTCCCTCATTAGGTTTTGAAGTGTGGGAGTGCGATGCGGCGGCACCGAACCTTGGAAAGATGTTCATACCGCAGCGGATGCGAGCTTTGAGGCGTTGGCACGTAGTCTTGCTTTCGATATTTGTCGCTCTCGGGTTGCTCCTCACACTCTCCGGTAAGTATGTTTGGTTGTATGTCTCGCGAAAACCCGATCCCAAGCCACCTGTCGCGAACCCTCTGTTGGACCCGCACGTGTCACAGAATCCTGAAATCCTGCTTGCTGAAGCAAATCGACTGGCCTGGCTTTTCAATTGGCCGAAGGCAGGGCCTCTTTACGCCCGTGCGGAAGAGCTTTTCAGGGAGAGAGGTGACACTCGAAACGAAATCTACGCTCGGGTCGGCCGGATTCGGGCGCAATCGGAGACCATGTCCTGGGTAGATGTTTCACAGACGCTCGGGCAGCAGTTGAATATCCCTGTTGTCAAGAATGACCCAGAACTCAGGCTGTGGTGCTTGGCGGCGAAGGGATACACCGACCTTGAGATCAATTCCGCTTCTGCAAAGCTAGCTTGGACGGAAGCAAAACAGATTGCTCACACGCTAGGAAAAAAGGAATGGGAAGCGCGAGCGGAAGGAGAACTCGGGATCATCAGTTTTCTTCAAGGGGATAGTCGTCGCGCAGCAGTTATGGTTGGTGATGCACTTTTGTCTGCGAAGGCCAGTGGCGATGTGGGTGGCCAAGTTCGAATGCTAGAAATGCTCGGCAACGGGTTCAATGAGGCGAACCGATATGGGGAGGCCCTTGCGTTTTTCGAGCGCGCCATCAAAACCAGCAGTGCAACGCCCGATGCGGGCTTTCCTTACATGGCGTATGAGGGGGAGTCTTATGCTTTGGGCGGCCAGGACAAGGTGTCGGAAGCGAAAGAAAAGTTGGAACGCGCATTGGCCGTCGCAAGAGAAAATCAAAAGTTCGGACACGAGAGCATGATTCTTCAACTCTTGGGCGAGTTGGCGATGCGAACGGGAGATCGATCAGCCGCTACGAATTATCTGGAGCAATCCGGCCAGCTCGCGCATAAGTACAATTTCTATCGAGCCCTGGGTCAATCAATGATTGATCTGGCTGGGCTTTATCGAGAAGCAAGCGACTTGAAAGCTGCTGAGGCCAGTGCTTCTGCCGGTGTGGATGCCAGCAGGCGCGTTGGAGACCGATACTACCTTCCGCGAGATCTGACGGTACTTGCGGACCTGAAAGCCCGACGCGGAGCTATCAACGAGGCAGAGGCGCTTTACGAAAATGCTGAAGACGTGATCGACGGGATGCTAGTCAACTTGCATGAGGCGTATTGGAGCAGCTCCTTGGCCGGAGCGATGAGCGACACGTACCTACAGCACTTCGAGTTAGAGGTGCGCCAAGGCAATGTCGCGGACGCCCTGAGCGTGTTGGAACGCGTCAGAGGACGAACCGCAGCAGCGTTGCTGGAGAATAGGGTGTCCTTCAACAAAGACGAATCGGAAGATGTTCGTGCCCTCGAAGATGCTGTGTCCGACCTTCAACTTCGACTAATGCTCTCTGAAAATCCAAAGGAGCGGGCTAGCCTGCTCGATCAATTGGTTGAGTACGAGCGGAGGCTGGAATGGACGCGAACGGAACGAACGGAATCGAAGTCCAAATGGTTTGACAAGCCGGCCCCGCTGAAGGCAATCCAATCTAGCCTGCGTCCTCAAGAAGTCGTTTTGGAATACGTGTTGAGCGAGCCTCGCTCGTATTGTGTCTGGATTTCTAAGCAACGCGCCGGAACGCAGATATTGTCCGAAGGGCGGCGGAAAATTGAGGATCTGGCCCAAAAATATCTCAATGCGACACGCGTTAGGCGTGAGGATGTTGATTCCGCGAGACAACTTTACGATCTTCTATTCGGGCGCCTCCCTCAAGAAGCAAACCGCGAACACACTATCGTCGTGCCGGACGGAATCTTGCACTTGCTTCCGCTCGATACACTCCGCGATTCCGCTGGCGCCTTATTGTTACAAAGTCGCACAATCAGCTACGTTCCGGCTGCCACGGTTCTCCAGGTCTTGCGAAATGAAAAGGCCATGATAGCTGGGCAGCATACCTTCCTCGGTGTTGGGGATGTTCCCTATCAGAACCAAGGCCATGTTTCGGCGAAACTTGAGAAACCGATTGGATTTCCGCAGCGAATTGAGCGTGGACTATCCGACGTGTTCGGCACTGCGCTGCACGACTTACCGGAGACCCGCGAAGAAGTCCTTGCGGCCAGCAAGATTGTGGGGAAAGACTCATTCTTGCTTCTTGGTCCCAACGCGACCGAAACTGCCTTCAAATCCGAGCCCTTGGCTGACTTCAAAATCGTTCATATTGCCGCGCACGGGTTTGTTGACACGCAGTTTCCAGAGCGTTCAGGCTTGGTCTTGGGCGTGGACCCGGCTTCCCACGATGATGGTCTCTTGCAGGTCCGAGAAATTATCCGGCTTCGTTTCAATGCTGACCTGGTGACGCTCTCCGCTTGCAATACTGGTGTTGGGAAGATCGAAGGGGAAGAAGGTGTGACGAACCTAGTCGAGGCTTTTCTTGTGAGCGGCGCAAAGGCCGTCGTCGCGAGCCTGTGGAGCGCTGACGATACGTACACCGGTGCTCTGATGGAGCGCTTTTATACCCACGTGGCAGAAGGCCAAGAAAAAGCAGTGGCCTTGCGACACGCGAAACTAGATTTGCTGGCAAGGGACAGCGGCCGTGTTCCGCCCTATTATTGGGGAGCCTTCGTTTTGGTCGGAGAGGGAGGAACCGCGATTCCTCCGGGGGAACGATGAATCTCGACGCTCAAGCGAAAGAGAAGATTTACTCCCGTGTTTGCAAGCTTGTAAGCAGAAAGCATTTTGATTCCAGTATGAACGGCGCGAATTGGGAGGAATTATCCAAAACGCGCAGAGATCAAATCCTGAGAAGCAGTACGGACGAAGAGTTCGAAAAGCAGATACAAGACCTGCTCGCTGAACTAAAGACGAGTCACACGGGATTCCGTCACTCCAAGAGCCCGAATGTGCCAGGGCGCCACGCAATTAGTGCCACCTTCATGCGCTGTAACTTCGATGGCGAGCAGCGCTGGATGTTCCAGGACGTTCACGAAGGAGGGCCAGCACACGTCGCGGGATTGCGTCCAGGCGACATCCTCCTCCAGGTTCGCAACCGAGAATTGAAACCACCCGATCCACCGATTTTCCCGGTAGGCGACGAGCCCCAGTATGTAGTCCAAAAGCCAGACGGCAAACGGGTCATGGGAACGCTACAAGTTCCTAACCCAACATCGAAAAACCATCCTGTTATCGTTCCCAAAGCTGTTGTGTGCTCACAGTTGCCCGAGGGAATCGGCTGGCTAAAAGTGACAATGTTTCCCGGAGCAGTCGGAATTGATCTCGCTCGCATGCTGGACACCGCCTTCGCGCATTTGAAAGATTCGAGCCGGCTTATCGTAGACCTTCGTGGAAATACCGGAGGTGGCATCGGCGGACTACGGTTGATGAGTTATTTGACCCCCGGCAAGACGGAAGTCGGATATAGCCTCACACGTGCGCGTAAAGAGAGAGGTTATTCCAGGGAGAAATTGCCCAGATTTGGTCGAATACCTTCGCACAAAGCCACTCTTCTTTGGTTGGCTCTGCGTTACGGTTTCATCGACAAGTCGATTCTCGTTGTCACGGAGGGTCTCGGCCCGCAACGATTTCATGGCCGCGTGATGGTTCTCGTAAACGAACACACCGCGAGTGCCGGAGAAATGGTGGCCGCATTCGCCGAAGAGAACAAATTGGCCACAATTATTGGCGCAAAAACTCCAGGACGACTGCTAAGCGGAAGTGCATTCAAGGCGGGCTTCGGCTACATCGTCGGTGTGCCGGTTGCCGCATACCTAACTTGGGAAGGGAAGCTCATAGAGGGAAGAGGCGTATCTCCGACCGTTCAGGTGGAGCTGCCGCCGGAACAGCTGTTAGCGGGCGAAGATCCGCAGATGCAAAAAGCGCTGGAGATCGCGCGCAGCATGTGACAGCGCAAGATATCTAGCGCAAGATCAGGCTGTAAGAGTCCCAACTTAGCTGGGGTTTGCGAAGCTGCAGAAGGTATTTTCCAGACTGTAGAGAATCGCGGGGCAGCACTACTTCGAGCGAAGTGATGTGGTCGTTCAATTTGGCTGTACCACTACTCGCCGCGAGTTCTTCACCTGAAGGCGTCACAATGCGCACGTCGTAAGGTCCATCGCTACTGCCAAGCGGGAGCAAGATTTTCAGGTTTTTGGCTGTCCGCCTGAGCTCCAATGGAGGCTCATCTGGATTCGTCTCCGCGCCTCGTGCTACAGAGCGATTCCTCAAATCCAGGATGGCCGTCTGAGTGGGCGGATTGTCGTTCCGGTTACGGAGCAAAGCCCAGCCTGCGACAGTGGCGACCAGGAGAATGCTGGCAGCCACCGCAAGCAACGTTCGGCTGCGGTCGCGCTGAGAGGCTTCTCGGAACTGAGAAAAATCATTATAGCAGGGGCTGCAGGAGCCGAGGTGGTCTAGCCACGCCTCCGCTTCCGAAAGTGGCATCTTACGAGAGGCGATTTTCTTGAGAACCTCGGCGCCTGGACACCCGATACGTTTGGGATTCGGGAACTCCTTGCGCAGACCACGGCCTAGCACATTCAGAATGCGCCTTTCGTCTGCGACCGAATATCCCTTTGCGTTCAGGGTTGCCTCACTTTGTCCACCACACAGCGAATATTACATCCGGTCGACCTCAGCCGGGCTTCTTCAGCGTTTTTCTTTTCAGGAATCGACCAATGTTCTGGCGGATCTTTTCCAGATTGTAACGGAATTTCATTTTTGCTTGTTGCTCGGTGATGCCAAGCCAGCTCGCAATTTCCTTCCAGGAATATTCGTATTGGCGGGCCTCCCAAACCTTCTTCGTCCAAGCATCCATGCGGTCAGTTATTTGCCTGACGGCAATAGAGCGTTCGAGTTGTTCGGCCCATCCGGTGTCCAGGGCAGCCTCGAACCGCTCAAGATCGAGGACTGACGAAACCAGCTCGATTGTTTCAGCCCTTCTCTGTTCTTGCCTGAGCAACCTATTGAAACGGTGATGGAAGACCCCAATCAGGTAGGATTCCAGGTCGGATATTGGAGGCCGGTGATCTTTGTTCCGTTGACGCGTCCTTGCAACTGACTGGAGCACCCGGTCCCAGATGTCCGCCGCCATAGCGGTCCTCTCAGGGCCCAGTTCTTTGTCGAACAATTCGCTGCGGACGTGAGCAAGAACGCGCGGCCAAGCTGCTCGTGCCGCGGTCAACAATTCTTCGTCAATAGCAAGCGGCGGTCGACCTGGCCCCTGCTTGGTCCCAAGTAGCACCCATTCGCCGTACGGGTCCGGTTTATCCATTGGGTCCATGGGGTTTACAAGCCGGGACCTCGACCTGGCTCACAAACAGCCTGCCATTAGGTTGCAGCGCACGTCAATGGAACGAGGCATTATTAATCGTAGCTGAAAGATTTTTTCTTACTTTTTCCCCTCTCGCTGTTCCCTAGTAAGTGAGGGGAGTTCTCGCTGAATTTTCCCTTGGGAGCTTGGCGGACGTGAATCACCGGGTCAACCGCCAGGCGTCGTGGACGGCCGAAGGGTGACGGGCCGGACGCGAACGTAGAAACCAACTGCGTGGAGCTAATGCTCCACGTGTGTCTTCGCACCATGGCAGACCGTTGGGGTAATACAACTGGTGGGTATTCTTTCCGGTTTTTCTCTCCGGAACAAATCGATCGAATCTTGCGAGCAGGGATGAGGCGTGGCAGAACCGGTTCGCACGGCGCGATCGAAAGAATTCTGAAACACGAACCTGGCCTAACGCGGGCGGAACTGTGGCGACGAATTCGTCGGCTCAAGCAAACTTCAAGTGGGAAACCGTATCAGC
>WNGR01003131.1_pt1 | contig 24243 bp, 19 predicted proteins | sample 5407581 | NCBI WGS metagenome assembly WNGR01 (sample SAMN13153383, study PRJNA577476) | soil metagenome | isolation source: 80 cm soil or saprolite under Garry oak tree replicate 2 | place: USA:California | collected 2016-06-15
TGGGGCGGGTGGCGCGGGGCGACGAGGCGGCCTTCACCGAGCTCGTGGGCCGCTATGGCGGACGATTGCTCGGCGTGGCGCGGAGGCTCCTGGGGTCGCGAGCCGACGCCGAGGATGCCGTGCAGCGCGCCCTGCTGAAGTGCTATCTGGGCGCGGGGACCTACCAGGCCGAGTGGGCCGTGTCCACCTGGCTCTACCGGATCCTGACCAATGTTTGCGTGGACGAGCTGCGACGGCGCACGAGCCGGATGGGGCAGCTCGAGCCGCCCGCGCGACCGGACGCGCCCGGGCAATACCTGGACCTGCATCGCGCGCTCGTCCGCGTGCCCACGGAGGCCCGCGTGCTCCTGGCCCTGCGCTACGTCGACGGGCTCTCGTACGGCGAGCTCGCAAGGATCCGCGGCATCTCGATCAATACCGTGAAGAGCCAGCTCGCGCGAGGCAAGAGCCTGCTGCGCGCCGCTCTCACCAAGGGAGGAGCGTCATGAAGACCGTGCTGACCGACGACATGCTCAAGGGATACTTCAAGCCCGACGCGGCGCCGGGAGAGCTCGCCAGGCAGGTCCTGCTCGCCGCGCGGGCGTCGGCCCAGGCGAGCGAGAAGCTTCTCGATCGCCTGGCCATTCAGGCGACCACGGAAGGCATCTCGCTGATCCGCGCCGAGCGCCTGGGGAAGCCGGCCACGGCGGGGGCGCGCCGCCTCGTCGAGCGCGCGCGGGAAGAGCTCTACGAGTATTTCCAGGGCAAGCGCGCGTTCTTCTCGGTGCCCGTGGACCTGTCGGAGACGCCGGACTTCCAGCGGCGCGTCCTCGAGGCGGCCCGCCGCATTCCCTTCGGCGAGGTGCGGCCCTATGCCTGGGTGGCGCAGAGGATCGGTCATCCGCGGGCCGTGCGTGCCGTGGGCACGGCGCTCGGACGAAACCCTGTGCCCTTCATCGTGCCATGCCATCGAGTCTTGCAGTCGGGGGGCGGGATCGGCGGCTACCTGTTCGGGTCGGAGACGAAGAGCGGGCTCCTCGCCCTCGAGCGCACCACACCCATCTACGAGGGCTGCGCGAGCACCCACATCGTCTGCCGCGTCGGCTGCAGCTCGGGCCGGCGCATGCGCCCTGACAACCGCGTCGTGTTCGCCTCGGTACAGGACGCGCGGTCGGTGGGCTATCGCCCGTGCAAGGTCTGCAAGCCATCGCGTGCCGCGTGAGCCCGTCGATCGCCGACAGGCTGGGCGGCCTCGACTGGGCGGCCATCGGCGCCTCCCTCGACGAGTGGGGCTTTGCCCGCACGCCCTCGCTCTTGACCGGCGAGGAATGCGCGATGTTGCGGACCCTCTACGGTGAGGACGCTCACTTCCGCAGTCGCGTGGACATGGCGAGGTTCCGCTTCGGGGTGGGGGAGTACAAGTACTTTGCCTCTCCGCTGCCCCCCGCCGTCGAGGAGCTGCGGCTTCACGCCTATCCACCACTGGCGGCGGTCGCCAATCGCTGGGAAGCGGCGCTCGGGAGGCGGAGCCGCCACCCGGACTCGCTGGCCGGGCTGATCGCCCTCTGCGCGCGTCGGGGTCAGAAGAAGCCGACCCCGCTGCTCCTACGCTACGAGGCGGGCGGTTACAACTGTCTCCACCAGGACATCTACGGCGACGTGGTGTTCCCGATTCAGCTGACGGTGCTCCTGAGCGAGCCCGGCAAGGACTTCCAGGGCGGCGAGTTCCTTCTCGTCGAGCAGCGACCCCGCGCCCAGTCCCGCGGCAGCGTGGTCCCGCTCGAGCAGGGCGAAGCGGTCATCTTCACCACGCGGTATCGGCCCGTGGCGGGCACGCGGGGCGCCTACCGCGCGAACATGCGCCACGGCGTCAGCCGTCTGCTGGGCGGTGAGCGTTACACGCTAGGCGTCATCTTCCACAACGCCGCATAGTGTCTCTCGTCTCCAAGCGATCTCGGGTGGGGGCGGAGGGCAGGGGGGTGCCGTCGGGAGCGAATCCGACGAGCCGTAGCGCGCCCCGAAGCGCAGGGCGCCTCCGCCCCGCGAGCCGTCCCTGCGCAGCAGGGCGGCGAGCGACCCCCGTCTCGGGGGATGGGGGGCGGGGCGGAGGCGCCCGAGCGAGGTGGCGCGCGAGGCGAGGAGGTTGAGCGGACGACGGCACCCCCCCTGCCCTCCGCCCCCACCCGCCCCCGCGCGTCAGAACTACGTTTCGGTGAGGGGGCGGATGTCTTCGGCGAAGCGGTGGAGGAGGGTGAGGTGCTCGCCGAGGTCGCGCATGCGCGCTTCGAGCACGATGTGGCTCACGCCGACATCGGCGTAGCGCGCGATCTGGTCGGCGATGAAAGTCGGCGGCCCCACGAGGTTGGCTGGACCTTCCCGCGGCTCGTCGCGGATTCCATAGCCCGCGCGAACCGAGAAGACCAGATCGGTGCCGAGGCGACCCAGCGTCTCGCACTCCTTGAAGACCTCCCGGATCTGCTCGCCCATCGCCTCGGGGGCTGACCAGGCGGCGTGGAACCCGTCCCCGAAGCGGGCGACGCGACGGAAGGCGGCGGGACCGGCGCCTCCGATCCAGAGTGGCGGATAGGGCTTCTGGCGCGGCTTCGGAAAGCAGCCGACATCGTCGAAGCGGAAGAACTCACCGGTGTGCTTGGAGCGCTCGTCGGCCCAGCAGCGCTTCATGGCCCCGAGCGCCTCGTCGCTCCACGCCCCCCGACGCTCGAAGGGGACACCGAAGACCTCGATCTCCTCGCGCAGCCAGCCCACGCCCGCGCCGACGATGACGCGGCCGCCCGAGAGGTGATCGAGGGTGGCCAGGGTCTTGGCGAGGACCACGGGGTGGCGGTGCGGGAGCACGAGGACGGTGGTGCCGAGGCGCACCCGCTCCGTGACGGCGGCGACGAGGGCGAGCGCGGTCAGCGGCTCGAGGAAGGCGCTCGAGGGCGGAATGGGGAAGACGCCCGAGCGGCTCGGATACGGTGTCTTTTGCTCGAAGGGCAGGGCCACGTGGTCGGAGACGAAGACCGACTCGAAGCCGAACCTCTCCGCCTCCGTGGCCACCCGGAGGAGATTCTCGCGGGTGGCGAGCGGGCCGTAGCAGGGCAGGTGCCAGCCAAAATCCACGACGACCTCTAGTCCGCGACCTGCGGACGGATGTCCCGCGCGAAGGTCCTGAAGATCTGCACCATGTCGTCCAGGTCTCGGTACCGCGCCTCCATGAGCACGTGGCGCACCCCGAGGGCCTTGAACTGCCGAAGGTCGCCCACGATCTGCTCGGCCGTGCCTTGAAGAGCCCGGCGGTCCGGGCCCCCGCGACTCTCCCGGATGCTGAGGCCCGCGCGGAGCGTGATGGTCAAGTCCTCGAAGGGCCGGCCCTGGTCCGCGCATTCCTGCTTGAGAAGCGTGATGCCTGCCTCCATCTCGTGCGCGGTGGGGAAGGCGGCGTGCCACCCGTCGGCAAGCGCGACGATCCGCCGCAGGGCGGGCTTCGCGTGCCCGCCCATCCAGATAGGAATGTCCCCCCGCGTGGGCTTGGGAAAGCAGCCGATGGCCTCGAAGCTGAAGAACCGGCCCTGGAAGCTCGTGCGCTCCTCCCGCCAGCACGCGCGCATGATGCGGATCGCCTCGTCCGACCAGGCCCCGCGCTCGTCGAAGGGCGCGCCGAGGATCTCGATCTCCTCGCGCATCCAGCCCACGCCCGCGCCCAGGATGACCCGGCCTCGCGAGAGATGATCGAGGGTGGCGAGCATCTTGGCCGCGAGCACGGGGTGGCGGTGGGGGAGCACGAGGACGGTGGTGCCGAGGCGCGCGCGCTCGGTGACGCCGGCCACGAGGCTGAGCGCGGTCAGGGGCTCGAGAAACGTCGAGTCGGGCGGAAGGGGAAACTGCCCGGTGGCGCTATAGGGATAGCGCGAGGTGATGGTGTAGGGCACGATGACGTGATCGCTGGCCCACAGGCTGTCGTAGCCAAGCCGCTCCATCTCACGCGCGAAGGCCAGCAGGTTCGCCCGCGTGGCCAGGGGCCCGAAGACGGGGAGATGGCAGCCGAATTCCACGGAGAGGTCCGCGTCAGTCCCGATGCCCGCCCGAGGCGTACACGATTCGCTCGCCCAGCTCGTCGCCCGTGATCATCGCGCCGAGCCGGGAGCGCTGGATCTTGCCGCTCGAGGTCTTGGGGATGGTGCCCGGCGTGACGAGGAGGACACGGGCGGGGCGGTGCCCCCGGCCGCGGTGCACGCGCTGGACGATCTCGCGCACGAGATGGCTCAAGCGCTCTGCGTCCTCGGCGCCTTCGCGAACCTCCGCGACCACGTGGAGACGCTGGCTGCCTGTCCGCTCGCTCTCGATGCCCACGGCGGCGGAGTAGCGGACGCCGGGGATGTGGTCGACGATCTCTTCCACGTCCGCGGGCACGAGGTTCTCGCCGGCCAGGATGATGAGGTCCTTGACGCGGCCCGTGATGAAGAGAAAGCCCTCGCGATCGAGGAAGCCGAGATCGCCCGTGCGCAGCCAGCCGTCGGGCCCCAGCACCTGCCGCGTCGCCTCGGGGTTCCGATAGTAGCCCTGCATGACGCCGGGGCTCCTGACGCTGATCTCCCCCTCGGTGCCCGCGGGCGCCTCGCCCGCCTCGGTGGTGATCTTGACGGAGACGCCACGGCAGGGCGGCCCCACCGAGAGGAATTTTCCGGAGGAGTCGAGACGGACGGGGGTCTTGCGCGGCCAGATGGCCACGGCCAGGGTGGCTTCGGCCAGGCCATAGCAGGGCGTGATGAGGTTCTCGGCGCCGAACTTCTCCTCGAAGGCCTGGATGGTGCTGAGGCGGACGGGCTCGGCGCCGGAAAGCGCCTGCTTGAGAGACGAGAGGTCGATGCCCGAGGTGTCGCCGATATTCCGCACACAGTTCCGGTAGCCGAAGTCCGGCGAGACCGTGAAGGTCGCGCGCACTTTGGTCACGAGCTCGAGCCAGACCCTCGGGTTCTTGAGGTCGGGGGGCAGGAGCCAGAGGGGGGCGCCGATGGAGGGCGGCGTGAAGGCGCAGCCGATCAGCCCCATGTCGTGATAGAGGGGCAGCCACGAGACGACGACATCGTCGCGAGTGAGCTGGGCGGCCTCGGCCATGAAGGCCACCGTCCGCGTGACATTGGCATGACTCAGGACCACCCCGCGCGGAAGGCCCGTGCTTCCCGACGTGTACTGGATGAAGGCGACGTCATCCTCGGTGACCGCGGGAAAGGCGGGCGACGCATCGTCGACCTCGAGATCCTGGGGCTCGAGGACATGACGGAGGTTGCTCGCCCCCGCCTGGCTTTCCTCGACGTCCTTGCGGAACCAGCCGATGGTGGCGACGGCCTTGGCCTCGGAGTCCCGGAACACGTTGGCGGTGGCCTCGACGCCGAGCGTCGGGTAGATCGGCACGGGCACGGCCCCCATGCGCAGGAGGCCCAGGAACGTGAAGAAGAACTCCTTGCAGGTGGGATAGACGAGGCACACCTTGTCGCCCTGGTCGATGCCGGCCCGGCGGAGCCCCGCCGCGTACCGCGCGCTCTCGCGCCAGAGCGCGCCGTAGGTCACCGTCTCGTCGTAGACGTGGAAGTAGGGGGTGTCCGGCTCCGTCGCGACCCGCTGCCCCAGAAGCTCCACGAGCGTGGTTGCCATCTGCTCGGCCATCCGGGATGTCCTCCGCGGTGAGGGCAACTCAGTTCGACCCAGCCTTCGCGTCAGCGCCCGCTAGCGATCGATCACGACGCGATCGAAGGTCTCGGCGAAGGCAAAGCCCTTGCCCTTGCCGAGCTCGGCATTGCGCTCGCGGACGCGCTTCTCCATGGCCGCCACGTCCTTCATCTGGCTGACATGACACAGGAGAGCCTTGATCTTGAGGTCGATGGTCTCCGAGATGTCGATCACGATCTCGGGATCGTCCCACCACATCGTGTGCACTTCCTTGACCTTGTGGGGCTCCAGACCCTGGGCCAGGAGCTCGGGGAAGGCCATGTGGTCCCTCGCGAGCGGATACACGCAGTCCAGCACGATGTCGGCGGCCACGCGGTGGTCCCGGTGCGACACGCCGAAGTTCTTCGTGCGGTTGGGATTCTGGCAGATGATCAGGTCCGGCCGGTGACGCCGGATGGCGCCCGTCACGGCCAGGCGCGTCTCCCGGGTGTTCTCGAGCTCGCAATCGGGGAAGCCCAGGAAGTCTATCGTCTCCACCCCCAGCACCCAGTACGTGACGCTCTTGCCTTCGCGCGTGAGGGCGGCCACGGTGCCGCCCGCCCCGAACTCGGAGTCGTCGGGGTGCGCCGTAACCACCATGACATGTTGAATTCGCTCGGTCATATCCTCTCCTGGATGGGTTCAGGGTCTCGGTCATTCTAACCCGATTCGCTATAATGCGGCCTGCCGTGAGACCCGCACGCTCGGCCTTGCTCCTCCTCTTGCTGGCCGGCTTTCCGATCATCGCGGCTCTCCCGTCGGACGCGGGAACGATCCGGGTCGCGGGAGTCTCGCTGCTCTGGTGGTATGGCGCCTTCGTCGCCCCCGCGCTGGCGTGGCTGGTGGCGGTGGTGCTGCACCGTTGACCACGGCCCGCCTCCTGGCCGTCTGGCTGACCCCGGTGGCATGGCTCGCCGTGCCCACGCTCATCGTGGACGGCGGGCCGGATGGTCTCTGGGCCGGCCTCCTCTTCGCGGTCGCCCCCTTGTTCATCCTGCGCTCCGGAGGCGGCGCCCGCGCGGTGCCGGCGGGGCGGGACACGCTTTTCCCCGTCGTCGTCTTGCTGCTCGTGATTGGGCTCATGCTGTGGGCCAATCTCGCGCTCGCCGCCGACGCGGCGGCCTGGATCGGCGTGCCCCGGTGGCAGGGCATTGCCGCCGCGGCGGGTGGAGCGTGGCTTCTCGTGCTCTGGCGCAGAGCAGGGCGCCTGCTGCCATGGCTCCTCGGCATCGCCTTCGTCGGCGCGCTGCTGCCCCTGGGCGTGCTTGCCCGCGACGCCCATCTGGGCCCGCTCGGGGCCTGGGAGCGACTGGCCGCGCAGCCGACCTTCCGCTTCCCGGCGACCAGCCCGTGGGTGACGGAAGGGCGCGAGGTCCGCTCCGCCCGTGGGCAGAACGCGCTCCTCTTCGAGGAGGAGCACCGCGTGATCGCGGTCACGCCCGCCACGCTCCACGTGCGCGCCCGGGACGGCGCTCGCGTGTCGGACACGGACTGGGAGCTGCAGGCGGGGCAGTCCGTCGTGGTGCGCCCGGGAGACGAGCTGACCTGGCCGCCGGGCGCGCGACTCCGCTTCGAGGCAGGCAAGGCGGTGCCGGGAGCGCCGCGCTCCGGGATCGCCTGGGCCGACGGCCGCCGTGGCGAAGGGTGGCATCGCGTGGGGCTTCTCGTCACGGTCGTTGTTGGCGCTTCCGCCCTCCTGGGCTTCGGGATCACGAGCAGCCTGTCGCGGCGTCAGATGGGGCTCTGCGGTGCCTGCCTCCTCGCCGCCTTTGCCTGGGGTCTCGCCTGGGCGATCTACTGCGCGCTCGGAGCTCCGGATATCTTTCTCGGCGGGGTCAGCATCGAGCGCCTCTTGCGTCCGCCGCCCCTGGCCTCGAGCGCTGCCGCGGGCCATCGGGTGCTTCCCGCGCTCCTTCCCCTTGCTGGACTCTTGAGCTTTCTCGCCTCGACAGTGGCCCTGCGCGAGCGGCTCGGCGCGCTCGACGTCACGGGGGGTGGTGAGATCGGCCACGATCTCGGGCTCTGGTCGGCCATCCTTGGGGCGGCGGCCCTGGCGAGCCTGTGGCCCGCCGATCCCTGGCTGCTCACCCTGTGGGCCCTCGGGGTCGCGGGATCAGCGCTCGGCCCGCCTCTTCTCTGGGCGCCATCCGAGAGCCGCCCCGCGGTAGGGATCGCCGCCGGCCTCGTCGGGCTCGGCATCTTCGCGACGCTGACGCTCATCGGACAGTGGGCAGCATCAGGGGCGGGGGCAGGGACAGGCGACGGCTGGCCCAGCCTCGTCCTGTCCTTTCCCGTCGTGGCCGCCGCCCCGGCCGGGGCGCTCGTGCTCTGGCTCGCCCGCCGCGCCGGCACGAGCTAGAATGGGACGTCCATGGCCAATGACCGGATAGTCATCCGCGGCGCGCGCGAGCACAACCTCAAGTCCATCGATCTCGAGATTCCCCGCGACCAGCTCGTGGTCCTCACGGGGCTCTCCGGCTCGGGTAAGTCCTCCCTCGCCTTCGACACCATCTACGCCGAGGGGCAGCGTCGCTACGTCGAGTCCCTCTCCGCCTATGCGCGGCAATTCCTCGAGCAGATGGAGAAGCCCGACGTCGACTCCATCGAGGGCCTTTCTCCCGCCATCTCGATCGAGCAGAAGACCACCTCGAAGAATCCGCGCTCGACGGTGGGGACGGTGACGGAGATCTACGACTACCTGCGCGTGCTCTTTGCCCGGATCGGGGTGCCGCACTGCCCGAGCTGCGGGGCCGTCATCTCCGCCCAGACGGTCCAGCAGATGGTGGACCGGGTCATGGGGCTGCCGGGGGGCACGCGCCTCCTCGTGCTCGCCCCCGTGGTGCGCGGGCGCAAGGGCGAGTACCGCAAGCTCTTCTTCGACCTCCGGCGCCAGGGCTATGTGCGCGTGCGCGTGAACGGCCAGTTCCGCGAGCTCTCGGAGGAGATCGAGCTCGCCAAGGCCAAGAAGCACACCATCGAGGTCGTGGTCGACCGCCTGGTCATCCGCGACAACCTGGGATCGCGGCTCAACGATTCGCTGGAGACGGCGCTCCGTCTCGCCGACGGCGTGGTGCAGGTGGAGGCCGTGGAGGGGCCCTCGCACCTCTTCTCGGAGCGGCTGGCCTGCGCCGCCTGTGGCGTGTCCTTTCCCGAGGTGTCACCCCGCATGTTCTCCTTCAACAATCCGTACGGGGCCTGCGCCGATTGCGGCGGCATCGGGTCGCGCTACGAGATCGATCCCGCCCTCGTGGCGCCGAACGCCCACCGCTCGCTCAAGGAAGGCGCGCTGGTGCCGTGGGCGGGCACGGGCGGCTCGACCTTCAAGCAAACGCTCCAGGTCCTGGCCCGGCGCTACAAGTTCGATCTCGAGACCCCCTGGGGAAAGCTGCCCAGGAAGACCCGCGACATCATCTTGCACGGCGAGCCGGGCGACGGCTTCGAGGGCGCCGTGGCCATCCTCGAGCGGCGCTACAAGGAGACGCTGTCCCCGGAGATCCGGCAAGAGCTGGAGCACTACATGGCCCTGCGCGACTGCCCCACGTGCAAAGGCTCGCGCCTCCGGCCGGAGACGCTGGCCGTCAAGATCGCGGGGCGGTCCATCGCGGACGTCGTGCGCTTCCCCATCAAGGCCGCGCGGCAGTTCTTCGACACCCTGACCCTCTCGGAGCGGGACGCGCAGATCGCCCGTCGCGTGCTCAAGGAGATCCGGGAGCGCCTGGGCTTTCTCGCCCACGTCGGTCTCGAGTACCTCACCCTCGACCGTCCGGCCGCGACGTTGTCGGGGGGCGAGGGGCAGCGGATCCGGCTCGCCACCCAGATCGGCTCGAGCCTGGTGGGGGTCCTGTACATCCTCGACGAGCCCAGCATCGGGCTTCACCAGCGCGACAACACGCGACTGCTCGACACCCTCAAGCGCCTGCGCGACCTCGGCAACACGGTGCTCGTGGTCGAGCACGACGAGGAGACGATCCGCGCGGCGGACTTCGTGGTCGACCTGGGTCCGGGGGCGGGAGAGCTGGGCGGGCACGTCGTGGCCGTGGGCACGCCGGGCGAGATCGCCGCGCATCCCGCCTCCCTCACGGGCAAGTTCCTCTCGGGCGTCGAGAAGATCGCCGTGCCGGCGGCGCGGCGGTCCCCCAACGGCAAGCACGTCATCATCCACAACCCGCGCGAGCACAACCTCAAGGGCATGGCCGTCAAGATCCCCCTGGGGACCTTCACGGCGGTGACGGGCGTCTCGGGATCGGGCAAGTCCACCCTGGTCAACGACATCCTGTACCGGGCCCTCGCCCAGATGCTTCACCGCGCCCAGGAGCGCCCCGGCGAGCACGACCGCATCGAGGGCGCCCAGCACCTCGACAAGGTCATCGACATCGACCAGTCCCCGATCGGGCGCACCCCGCGCTCCAACCCCGCCACGTATACCGGTGTCTTCACCCTGATCCGGACGCTCATGGCCCGGACGTCCGACGCGCGGATGCGCGGGTATCAGCCCGGCCGCTTCTCGTTCAACGTCAAGGGTGGACGCTGCGAGGCCTGTCAAGGCGACGGGCTCGTCAAGATCGAGATGCACTTCCTGCCGGACGTCTACGTCACCTGCGAGGTCTGCAAGGCGAAGCGTTACAACCGCGAGACGCTCGAGGTGCGCTACAAGGGTAAGGACATCGCGGAGATTCTCGCGATGACGGTGGCGGAGGCGCTCTTGTTTTTCGAGCCCGTGCCCGCCATCAAGCAGAAGCTCCGCACGCTCCACGACGTGGGGCTCGACTATATTCGCCTCGGCCAGTCCGCGACCACCCTGTCGGGGGGCGAGGCCCAGCGGGTCAAGCTCGCCACCGAGCTGAGTCGCCGCGCCACGGGCCGGACGCTCTACATCCTGGACGAGCCCACGACGGGGCTGCACTTCGCCGACATCCGACGGCTCCTGGAGGTCCTCAACCAGCTCGTGGAGCAGGGCAATACCGTGGTCATCATCGAGCACAACGTCGACGTGATCAAGACGGCCGACTGGATCATCGACCTCGGGCCCGAGGGGGGAAACGACGGTGGCCGGGTGGTCGCCGTCGGCACTCCCGAGGACGTTCGCGGCCAGGCCGGCAAGTCCTTCACCGGCCAGATCCTCCAGAAGGCCCTGCGTGGCACTTCGAGCTGAAGGGCGAAGCCCTGAGGCGAGGGCTGAATTGATTTTCGAGCTGAGACGCTGCCGACGAGCCGCAGGCGAGGAGAGCGGCGAGGCGAGGGCTGAGTGAAAAATGGCTGAGATGACTCGGCGCACGCGCATCATCTGCACCATCGGGCCGGCGAGCCGGAACCCCGCCATCCTGCGCAAGCTCGTGGAGGCGGGCATGGACGTGGCGCGCTTGAATTTCTCCCACGGCACCCACGAGGAGCATGCCGCCGTCATCCGCGCCATTCGTGAGGGCGAGACCGACTGGGGCCGGCCGGTGACCATCATCCAGGATCTCCAGGGGCCCAAGGTCAGGCTCGGAAATTTCATCGGCGGGCGCGCCATGCTCATGACGGGGGAGCTCTTTACCCTTACCGCCAAGCCGGTGCTGGGCACCTCCGAGCGCGCCTCGCTCGACCATCCGGATCTGATCGCCGCCCTCAAGCCCGGCGATCAGCTGTGGATGGACGATGGCACCATCCAGCTGGCCGTGGAGCGGGCGGACGTCGATTCCGCCGTGTGCCGCGTCATCGCGGGCGGTGTCGTCTCCGACCACAAGGGCGTGGCCCTCCCCGGGATCCCGCTGCCCGTGTCGTGTCTCACCGACAAGGACCGCGAGGATCTCCGCTTCGGGGTCGCCCATGGCGTCGACTACGTCGCGGTGTCGTTCGTGCGCTCGGCCGCCGACATTCAAGAGGTCCGCAAATTCCTCCTCGATCGCGGGGCGAGCGTCCCCATCATCGCCAAGCTCGAGCGAGCCGAGGTGGTCTCCAACCTCCCCGGTATCCTGGCCCTCGTGGACGCCGTCATGGTCGCCCGCGGTGACCTCGGCGTCGAGGTGCCGCTGGAGGAGGTGCCGATCATCCAGCGCGACGTCATCCGGCAGGCGCGGCTGGCCAAGGTGCCCGTCATCGTGGCGACCCAGATGCTCGAGTCCATGGTCACGTACCTGCGGCCCACCCGCGCCGAGGTATCGGATGTGGCCACGGCCATCTTCGAGGGCGCGGACGCCATCATGCTCTCCGCCGAGACCGCCTCCGGTCAGCATCCCGTGGAGGCCGTGGAGGTCATGTCGCGCGTGGCTACCCGCATCGAGCGCGAGCTGCCGCGGACCTCGCTGCCCGCCCCCCGCCCCGAGGCCTACGGTTTCTCGGAGGCCGTGGCGGAGGCCGCCTGCCGCGCCGCCGAGGTGCTCAGGGCCAAGGCCATCGTCGCCTTCACCCAGTCGGGCTTCAGCGCGCGCCTCATCTCCTCGGAGCGACCCCACGTCCCGGTGGTCGCCCTCACCCCATTCACCGAGATCCAGCGGCGGCTGGGGCTCTACTGGGGGGTGCGCGCCCGCCTCGTCCGCAAGGTGGACACCACGGACGAGATGCTGCAGGAAGTCGAGAGCACTCTGCTCGAGGACGGCACCGTGCGCAACGGTGACGTGCTCGTCATCATCTCGGGCGGCCCCATGTGGGTGACGGGGACGACGAATTTGCTGAAGCTGCATCGAGTGGGCGAGCGCCCGTAACGAGAGGAGAACAGGTATGGGCTATGAGACGATCCGCTACGAGGTCACGGAGGCGATCGCCACCATCACGCTCAACCGCCCCGATGCCTACAATGCCCTCAACCTCGCGCTCGGCCGCGAGCTCTTCCACGCCACCCTCGAGGCCGACGAGGACCGGGCCGTCCGCTGCATCGTGATCACCGGCGCGGGCAAGGCCTTCTGCGCGGGCGGTGACGTCAAGGACTTCAACGACAACCCGGATCGCATCGGCGTCCTCATCAAGGAGCTCACGACCTACCTCCACGGCTCGGTCTCGCGCCTTGCCCGCACGGCCAAGCCCGTGATCATGGCCGTGAATGGAATCGCCGCGGGCGGAGGCATGAGCCTGGCCCTGGCCGGCGACCTCGTGGTCGCGGCCGAGTCGGCGAGGTTCACCATGGCGTACTCCAAGATCGCCGCCTCCCCCGACGGCTCGTCGTCCTACTTTCTTCCCCGGCTCATCGGTCTCCGGCGCTCGCTCGAGCTCCACTACACCAACCGGGTGCTCTCGGCGCGGGAGGCCATGGAGTGGGGACTCGTGAACCGCGTGCATCCGGACGCAGAGTTCTCCGGAGCGGTGGGCGCGCTCGCGCGCGAGCTCGCCCAGGGGCCGACGCTCGCCTTCGGCCGCGCCAAGCTTCTTTTCCACCAGTCCACCCAGGAGAGCCTGGAGACGCAGATGGAGCTCGAGGCCCAGGCCATCGCCCAGAGCGGCCACACGGAGGATTTCCGTAACGGCGTGGCGGCGTTCGCGAAGAAGCAGTCCGTCGCCTTCCACGGCCGCTAGGAGCGTGCTCGCCCGCTCTCTCCTGGCCTCGCTTCTCGTCCTGGCTCTTGCCGCGCCCGCGCTGGCCTGGCGGTTCTCCTACGGGTCGGCCTCCGCCAACCGTGTCGCGGCGGGGCAGGGAACCTTTCCCCGCGTGGTCGTCATCTCGACGCCGGCGGAGGCGCCGTTCCGCTGGGTAGTCTCGATGCCGCCGAAGAGGCTCGCGGCCGTCGACGCCAACGGCACCCTCTGGATCTTCGAGATCGCCCAGACGAGCCTCGCCATCATCGGCCGCTACGGGGACGCGGCCAGCCCCGACGGCCCGCCCGTGGCGGTGTCGCTGGGCGACGGCCGCCCGGGGATCGTGTGCGTCTCGCGCGAGGGGCTGCTCCTCGTGTGGCAGGACGGCGCCCTGCGGGCCTTCGACGTGGGCGCTCCGCTGTCCCGGCTGACCTTCCCGGTGCCGGTGGTGCTGGACGGCAAGGGCTGGGACGATCTCGTTGCCGTGGCGGCCGATGGAGCGGTTGTCCTGATCGGCGGGCTGCTGTCGGCGCCTCGAGTGGTCGCGCGCGCGGAGATCCGGGCCCTGCCCGACGCGCGGATCACTCTCGGTGGCCTGGACGGCTCGGGCGAGCTTCACGCTCTCGTGTTGACCGACCCCACGGACCGCTACCCTCACGGCGCCCTCGGCGACAAGCTCGAGGCGACGTCCGTGACCGTCATCGCCGTGGGCTCGAACGCGCTCTCGGTCCGCGGGCGCTACGTGGTCCCGGAACCTGCCGTGCTGGAAGACCTGATCCCCATGGTCGTGCCGATCGGCGAGGGCCGCCGGCCGGGCGTGGTCGCGGTCAAGAGCGCACCGCGCCAGGGCTCCTCGATCCTCGTGCTTGGCTGGCGCGATGCCAGCCTGGAATTCCTGGCGGAAGGTCCCGCCTTCGGGCAGAAGAATCGTTGGGTGCACGTGATCGGCGCCGCGGACCTCTCGGGTGACGGCATCCCCGAGCTCATCGCGGTGAACACCCCGCATCTGACCGGCGTCCTCGTGGCCTACAAGCGGCGCGCTGCCGCCCTCATCCCCTCCGCCAAGGCCCTCGGGTACTCGTCGCACGCGGTCGGCTCTCGCAACCAGGACCAGGCGGCCATCGCCAACATGAGCGGCAGCGGGCGGCTCCAGATCATCCTGCCCCGTCAGAGCCGCGAGGTCCTCGCGGCCCTCGAGCTCTCCGGAACTCGGTGGGAAGAGCGATGGGCGCTCCAGCTCGGCGGGCCCATCCAGTCCAACCTCGTCGTGGCGGACCTCGACGGTGACGGTCTCCTCGACCTCGCGGTTGCCGACCGGCGCGCGCTTCACGTCTTTCTCTCCAGCAGGCCGGAGAGCGGCCGATGACGCCTCCGCTGCCCGCCCTCGAGCTGGGCGCGCGACTCGATCGCATCCTCGCGAACGCCGAGCGCCTGGTAGCATCCCTCCCCTCGCGCGCGCTCGACTACAAGCCGCCGGAGCGTGACCGTACCGTCCGCGACCTCGCCTTCCACCTCTTCAGGGTGGGCCTCGCCTATGTGGACGGAATGGACATGGGCGCATTGCCGGAGGCGTGGCTGCGCGAGCCCGCGCCACCGGATCTCGTCGACGGTCCGGCCATCGCTCGCTACGGGGCCCTCGTGCGTGGGCGAGTCTCGGGGTGGTTCGAGGGCGCCGCGCCGCGCGAGTACGCGCGCGTGATCGGGGGCTACTACGGGCCGCGGTCTGGTCAGGCGCTCCTCGAGTGGACCACGTGGCATGCGGCCCACCACCTGCGCCAGCTTCACGCCATGACCGTCGATCTCGGACTCACGCCGCCCGCGCCATTGCCCGCATCCGACTTCGAGGGGCTGCCCATGCCCGCCACCCTCTGGTAGTCAGGGAGACCATCATGGCGAAGAAGTTCGCGATCCGCACCGAGAAGGCCCCCGCGCCGCTGCAGGGCGCGCCGTATTCCCAGGCTGTACGCGTGGACAATCTGGTCTTCGTCTCGGGCCAGATCGCGCTCCGCCCGGGAGAGAGCGCGCTGACGGGTGCGACGGTGGCCGAGCAGACGGAGCAGGTCTTCGCCAATCTCAAGGCCATCCTCGAGGCGGTGGGGAGCCGGCTCGACTGGATGGTCAAGACCACGGTGTTCCTCGCGCGTATGGAGGATTTCACCGAGATGAACGAGGTCTACAAGCGGCACGCGGGAGAGGTCCCGCCCGCGCGCTCGACCGTGCAGGCCGCCAAGCTGCCCGCGGGCGCCCTCGTGGAGATCGAGGCCATCGCGCATCTGTGAGCGCGGATGTGTCCGGACGGACACACTTGTGGCTTCCGTGGCCTGTCGGCTAGACTTCGGGCATGGATGGAGAGACCCGCGCCTATCTTGACCAGGCTCTGGGGAGTCTCCGTCAAGAGTTTGTCGGTCTCCGGCAGGAGGTGCGTGACACCGCCGCGGAGACGCGTCGACACTTCGACGTCGTCGCCGAGTCTCTTCGCCAGGACATCCGGGCGGTGGCCGAGGGCGTAGCCGCGACGACTGAACGCATGGACCGAGTCGAGGCCAGTGTCAAGACTGAGATGGGGGAGAGGTTCGCCGCGACTCACTCCATCTTCCGCACGGCCTTTCACGAGCTTCGCCGCGATATCGACGACGTTCGCTCCCGCCTGTAGTCAGCCCTCGAGCCGCACCACTCTGAAACCGTAGTCGGAGTAGCGAAGCGCGGGGGGCAGGGACGACCGGTGGGCCACGGGGCTCCACGGATCCTGGTGGCGCCAGGCTCCTCCGCGAGAGACGCGCCGCGAGCCGTGCGGCGGCCCCGGTGGGTTTCGCTCGGGTGAGGTCGCGTAGTAGTCCTCGCTCTCCCAGTCCAGGCACCACTCGTGGCAGACGCCCGAGAGCGCCACGAGCCCCCAGGGGTTGGCCGGTGTCTCCGCGGCGCGCGGCGGCCTGTCGAAGCCGCTCACCGAGGGCCGCTCGCTCCCCCACGGGAAGCGGGCGCCCTCGAGTCCGCCCCGCGCGGCTTTCTCCCATTCCGCCTCGCTGGGGAGCCGGATACGGCCTGCCTGTTCGCTCGTCAGCCATGCGCAATACACCGACGCCTCGAACCAGTTGACACCGACCACGGCCTGCTCGGGATCGGCGAAGCGCGGATCTTCCCACCAGGGTGGGGGAGGGACATCGGCCGCCTCGAGGAAGCGAGCGTACTGAGCGTTGGTGACGGGAGCGCGGGCGATGGCGAAGCCGTCGAGCCAGACCTTGTGCCGCGGCCTCTCGGCGGGATGGCCGTCCTCCCAGCCTATCCAGAATGCGCCAGCGGGGATGCCTACGAATTCCACGGCGGCCAGTATAGATCGGAATGCTTTTCTCGAGCCCGCGCGCGGCGCGGCGCCTGCTCTCGCCCGCCGGTGGAGCTCGATGACCCGCTTACGGGAGGGTAAGGCGGTCCTCTTCCTGTACGCCGGTCTGCAACCGGTAGAGCGAAGCGAAGGCGCCCGGGACCTCCATGAGAGTCTCGAAAGTGCCCTGCTCCACGATGCGGCCGTCGCGCAGCACCACGATCAGGTCAGCCTTTCGGACGGTGGCCAAACGGTGCGCGATGATGAACGTGGTACGCCCGGCCATCAAGCGCTCGAGGCCCTGCATGATTAGGGCCTCCGTCTCCGAGTCGAGCGCCGAGGTGGGCTCGTCGAGGATCAGGATGGGTGAGTCTCGGAGGATGGCGCGCGCGATGGTGAGGCGCTGCTTTTCGCCCTCCGAGAGCGTGAGCCCCTGCTCTCCCACCATGGAGTCGTATCCGTCGGGCAGTCTCGTGATTGTCTCGTGGATGCCCGCGAGCCGCGCGGCCGCCACGATCTCGTCACGCCGGGCGTTCGACTGGCCGAAGGCGATGTTGTCGTGCACACTCGCGTTGAACACGAGAGGGGGCTGCAGCACCATGGCGATCTGCTGGCGGAGCGCGGCGAGCCGATACTCCCGAGCGTCCACTCCGTCCACGAGCACACGGCCTGCCCAGGGGTCGTAAAAGCGTGGCAGCAGGCTCAGGAGCGTGGACTTGCCGGCCCCCGTGGGGCCGACCACGGCCACCTTCTGTCCCGGTCGGACATGAAGGGTTACCCCGCTCAGGACGGGGTGCCCCCGCACGTAGCCGAAGGAGACGTCTTCCCATGCCACCTCCCCCTGCGCACTCTCTTCCGGGAACTCGCGCCGGCTGTCGTTGAGATCCCGCTCGATGTCCAGCACGTCGAAGACACGTTGCACGGCGGCTCGAGACCCCTGGGCCAGACCATAAGTCTGGAACATGCTGTTGATGGGACCGTAGAGCGAGGCGAGGTACGAGATGAAGATCACCAGGGTGCCGATGCTCAGCGAGCCGTCCATGACGTGCCGAGCCCCTACCCACACCACTCCGGCGGTGCCCAGCGCGATGATCACGTTCACCACGCTCGAGTAGACGGTCTGGAGCGTGTAGAGCCGCAGGCCGGCGGCGAGGCTCTGCCGGCTCACGTCCATGAACCGCCGGTGCTCCTCCTCCTCGCGCGTGAAGGCCTGGGTGACCCGCATCATGGACATGCTCTGCTGGACCACGGCGTAGACCTCGCTCTCGCGCTGCCGCACGTCGCCGGCCACGTGGGTGATCCGACTATTGAGCCGCGCGATGACCACGAACAGGGCCGGGCAGACCCCGAGAGCGACCAGGGTCAGCTTCCAGTCCAGCCGGAGCATGATGACGCCCATGCCGGCCAGGAGGGTCAACGCGGTCACGGCAGGGAACAGACAGTTCATGGTGAGGCTCTGGAGGGCGAAGGTATCGGCGGTAACGCGGTAGATGAGGTCTCCGACCCGCGCGCGGCTGTGGAAGGCGAGGGACAGTCGGTGCAGGTGGCCGTAGAGGTCGCTGCGCAGCTTGCTGACCATCCGCTGGCCGACGCCGATCGTCGTGTAATTGTTCAGCACCACGAGGGCGCCCAGCGCGGCATAGATGAGCACCTGGGCCGCGCAGGCCGCGAGGAGCAGGGCCTGAGAAGACCAGCCGCTGGGCCACCCCCAGGGCGGTGGCTGTCCTCCCAGCACGGAGTCGATGATGATCTTGAGCGGCCAGGGCTTGAGCATCTCAAGGGCGCTGATGAGCAGCACCTGAACGAGAGCCCAGAGCAGCGTCTGACGGTAAGGCGGAAGGTACGAGAGGACCCGGACCGCGAACCCTCTCACCTTCCCTGAACCTCAGCCCGGAGAGGCGGCGCATAGTGAAGCTTGGCTCGCCGGGCCACGGCGGTGAGCCCACGATCGATCGTGCGGGCGAGACTCAGCGCCTCTCGCGTGAACGCCACCGCGCCGATCACGGCCCCCCCCAGGCCGGCCAGGAGCAGGGGCGCCCAGCCGAGCGCCAGGCCGAAAAGGCTAATCAGGGCGGATCCGGACACGGCCAGCCGGGTGAACAGCGAGCTGCTCAGAGCGTACTTCGCGCGGAGGACCCGCCGTTCCGCGCCGTGGTATTCCGTTGCCACCTTGACCCGCCCTCTCGACCAGAGGCCGCCGTAGACCTCCAGGTCCCAGTCGCTCCATCCGCGATCCGCCACGACCAAGTACTTCCGCGCCGCGACGGCTTCCTGGAGACCCTGGAGCAGCACTTCTTTCTCTAGCCCATTTTCTGTCCAGAAGGCGATGGACCGCGCGTGGCTCCGCCAGGAGACGGCCGCCCGGGTCGAACTCTCATGTCTGATCGGCTCGACCGCTGACAGCCCGCGCGCCAGCCAGCGATACCGCTCCAGACAGCGTAGAAGGGGGCCCAGATAAGTGAGCAGCGCGATGAGCAGGCGACCACGCAGGCTGTCCGCGCGCGGGTCCACCCGGGCGCGAAGCGCCACCGCGAGGCAGCATGTCCAGGTCAGGAGCAGCGGGGTGGTTCCCAGCCAGGCCCCGCCGCCGTGGACGAGGGCGTAGGCGAAGAGCACGGCCGCCACTACGCTCCACTCGAGCGTGAACGGCAGGTAGGAAAAGAAGCTCGAGGGCGGCTGGTAGAGGGTCTGAAACAGACCGCGACCGAAAACGCCACCGTAGATCACCGGACGCCGCAGCGAGAACAGCGAGGTGAAGAGAGAGTAGATGCCCCCGTAGATCCGGCCGCGCCACCGGGAGTACCCGAGGGCGTTGAACCGCTGCGGGTGCTTGAAGTAGAGGAGGCCTTCGGCCTTGCCGTAGCCTCTCTGCTGGCCGACGTAGGCCTTGACGGTGTTGCGCCGGAAGTGCCACACCATGGCCGCGGGACTGAAGGCGATGCGGTGGCCGCGCTCCTGAAGGCGCCAGCACACATCCACGTCGTCGCCGGCCGCGCGGTAGATGGGATCGAACCCGCCGATCTCCTCGAGCACCTCGCGGCGGAACGCCATGTTGCAGCCCGGGATGTGCTCCGCCTCCTCGTCGTTCAGGAGCACGTGCAGGGGCCCGCCCGGAGAGGCGGCCACGCAACTGGCCACCACCGAATCTTCGGGCGGCGGCAAGTTGGGCCCACCGACCGCCGCCTTGCCAGAGGTGAGAAACGTGGCGACCAGATAGTGCAGCCAATCCGGATCCACCACACAGTCGGAGTCGGTGAAGGCGATGATATCGCCGGTGGAGGCGGCGATGCCGACGTTCCGGGCGGCGCTCAGGCCCTTGTTCTCCTGATGAATCACGTGGAAGTCGTCGTATTCATCGGCGATATGCCCGGTGCGGTCGGTGGAGCCGTCATCGACCACGACGACCTCATACGTCGGGTAACGGAGGTCGCGCAGCGAATCGAGGCAGGGAGCCATGGTGCTCTCGGCATTGTAGGCACAGACCACCACGGACACTTTCGGATATTCGGAGAGGGCGGGCAGCTCGTCCGTGTCGTAGCAGCGCTGCACCGCTAGGAAGGCCGGCTTCGTGCGCCGATCACGATCGACCAGCCCGAACCCCCAGTCCCGGACGTCTTCACCGCCGGTGAACCACTCGTCGGTGAAGGAGAAGATGCAGGTGCCTGCCACCCCCATCTCCAGGGCCGCCCGCACCTGCCAGGAGAGCGTTGCCGCCTGGCTCTGCTCGCCCTCGCGGAGGGAATCCATGCCGAACTCCGTGAGGACGAGCGGTCGGTCGCCCGCCAGCATATGCAGCCGGTAGAGATACCTCCGGAGGTCCTCCTCGCGGTGAAGATACACGTTGAAGGCGAGGAAGTCGGTGAAGTCGGTCTCCAGGTATTCCGTGGAGGGGAAGTTGGCGTAGCCGACAAGGGTCGCGGGATCGATGCTCTTGGTGATATCCACCAGCTCACGCAGGAAAGCGCTGACCCGTGGCGCGCCGTACCAGCGAACGATGTCTGGCGGGATCTCGTTTCCTACGAGGTACGCCGCCACGGCCGGATGCCCGCCGCACGCTTTCACCGCTTCAGCGACCGTGCGTCGGATGCCCTGGGTCAGCTCCTTCGAGTCGAGGAAACAGACGTGCTCCGCCCAGGGGATCCCCGCGAGCACGCGCAGGTTGCGGTCGCCCGCCAGGTCCAGTAGCCAGCGCGGGGGAATCGTGAAAGTCCGCAGGGTGTTCGCGCCGAGCTCGGCCATGAGGTCCAGATCCGCGGCAACGGCTTGCGGGTCGTGGAACTGGGAGCCGAAGGCATCTGGCGCGAACGGGCCGTAGGTCACGCCCTTGAGTAGAATCTTCTGGGTACCGGTGAAGAAAAATTTTCCGCGTGCCTCGAGCTTGCCGCGCCATCCCGGCAGCCCGTGGCCTCCCGCGGACTGCGGGGCAGCGATGGAACGAGGCCGCACGTCGAGACCCTCCTTGGAAGAATGACGGTGACGACTTCCAAACGGGTAGAACCGGGTCAGCAACTGATGTGCCATGGTTCGCGGGGGTCTGACGGGCGCTAACTCCACCGCATTCAGCGCTTATTCGATGAATGAGGCCGACGTACTCGCCTCGACAGGCAGGCGCTGCATCTGGACTACGCACGTCCCTGGTAGTTTTTACACGAACACACTTCCGGTTCCTGATGGCAGCAGCGGGGGCGATCTCTCGATCAAGCTCTGGAGGAACTTCCGACAACTTTCAGCGCCGCTGCTCGCGCGCGCGCTCACCTGCATCTCGCTCTCGCTGCTCGCGTTCTCGCTCCCGGGCGGCCCGCTCGCGCTCCCAGCGGGCGGCGAGCCGGGCTCCCGCTTCCTTCGCGGTGGTCTCCAGATGTGCCGCCTTCTCGAGCAACTCGGACTGTCGTATCCGGGTTGACATCGCGTCGGCGGCCTCGGTGGCCATCCTCAAGGAGGAGCTGATTCGCTCGATGTTTCTCTGGAGGAGGCTGCTGGCTTCTTGCAGCTTCTTTCGTTCCGCCCCATCGCGCCACTCGCGAGCGGCGCGGTCGACATACCTCTCCTGCATCCGGTACAGCTCGGCCAATGCCCGGGGGTCAGTGCTTGCCTTCTCGGCCATCTCCGCGAGCCTCTTCCCCGCGCCACCACGCTCCCACTCGCTCGATTCGGCCCAGACCGGGCTCGAGCAAAGCGACAGCAAGAGAAAGGACATCGTGGCGTGGAGACGTCGCCGGTGGATCTTCACTTGACGTTACTGATCCTCTCCTGTATCGCATCGAGCCGGGCCGCAAGCTCTTTGAGCTGGCTGGCGAGATTCTCCGATAGCTGGCGCATGGTGTCGGCCAGCTTGGCTGAATTTGCACTCACTTCCTGGCTTGCCGCCGTGACTTTCCGTAAGCCATTCGCGTTCGCGACGTTCATCTCCTGATTCAACGATCCCAGCTGCGCGGTTTGAAGCATGAATTTACGTGCCGCCGCCAGATCCCCCGCCAGGGAGTCCAAGGCTTTCTGCATGTCCTCCTTGGCCGTCGCGATCGACGTCTGCGTTTCCCGTCTGGTCGCCACGACCGAATCGGACAGCTTGCGGAGCTCGGCGTCGAGTGCGGCGAGCGTGGCCCGAAGAGTCTCTTGCTGTTCAAGGGAGCGGGAGGTGAGGCTTTCTGGCGCCTTGGGCACGTCTGCCCTGTATACGAAGCTGATCACCGGCGGCATGGACGCGCGGCCCGTCGGGCTGCCGGAAGGGGACGTGATGTGCCGGGCCCAGGCCTCCCCCGGGCTGTCGCCGGGCAGGACGACCAGGTGGCCATCCCCGGCATCGAGAAAGGCCAGCGCTCCCTCGTTGCCCGATTGCCGGATGGTGTCCTGGATAGCCGCGGAGTGCGGTGCCAGAGCGCGATCACGATTCTTGATCGCCTCCGCCTGCTCCTTCGGCACGAGCGGGTGGCTCGCACAACCGATCACCACCACCGCCAGACTCAGAACCAGCAGCCACTGACGCATCGTCAAGTCCTCCGACCCAGGCTTCGCCGGCGCCGCCGCACCGCCGCGCATCTTCTTGGGACTCTACCACTTCGGAGTGCTGTGGTCTCTGTCGCGAAACAGTTGTAGCATCCCACCACCATGCCCGCCGTGCGCACGCGCGGAGTTCCGTTGTCCACCCCCCATAGCCCTGAAGGCCCGGCCGTAGGTCGCCTCCGCCAAACTCTTCCCGACGCATGGAAAATGATCCGCCCGTACTGGTTTTCGGAGGATCGCTGGCCGGCTCGGGGGCTCCTGCTCGTGGTCGTGGCCCTCACGCTCGGGATGGTCTATCTGAGCGTCCTCCTGAATCAGTGGAACAACGACTTCTTCAGCGCCCTCCAGGCAAAGAACTCGGTGATGTTTCGCGAGCAGCTCGTCCGGGTCGGCTGGCTCGTGGGCGTGTTCATCGTGCTCGCGGTCTACCAGCTCTATCTCAATCAGATGCTCGAGATCCGCTGGCGCCGCTGGCTCACCGAACGCTACCTCCGCGCCTGGCTGGCCGACGGCGCCTACTATCGTATGCAGCTCGTGGCACACGAGACCGACAACCCCGACCAGCGCATTGCCGAGGACATTCAGCTTCTCATCTCCCACGCCCTCGCGCTCTTCATTGGAGGCCTGCGCGCCGTCGTCACCCTGGCAACCTTCGTGGCGATCCTCTGGGGCCTTTCCGGACGGCTCACCGTCTCGGTCGGCGGCCTCTCTCTCGTCCTGCCCGGCTACATGGTCTGGGTCTCTCTCCTGTACGCCCTTGGCGGCACCTGGCTGACCGACTGGATCGGTCGCCCCCTCGTACGTCTGAACTTCGATCGACAGCGGTATGAAGCCGACTTCCGGTTCAGCCTGGTCCGCTTCCGAGAGAACAGCGAGGGGGTGGCCCTCTACCACGGCGAGGCTGACGAGTTCCGTGGGTTTCGCGAGCTATTCGGAGCGGTAGTGCGCAACTGGTGGGGGATCATGCGCCGGCAGAAGCGGCTGACCTTCTTCACCTCCGGGTACTCGCAAGGAGCGTGGATCGTGCCGTCCGTCGTCGCAGCGCCCCGCTACTTCCGCGGCGAGCTCGGGCTCGGAGGACTCATGCAGACGGTCGGGGCCTTCAACCAGGTCCAGGACGCCTTGAGCTTCTTCGTGGTGTCCTACAAGGAGATCGCGGCCTGGTGCTCGGTGGTCGAGCGGCTGGCCGGCTTCGAGCGCACGCTCGAGCGGGTGCGCGCCGAGACCGCGATTGCCGGCGTCCGGCGAGCCGATGGGGACGACACAAAGCTGATCGTGAAGGACGTGGATCTCCATCTGCCCGACGGCAAGCCGCTCATGGCGAATGTGAATCTCTCGCTTCTGCGGGGAGACAGCGTGCTGCTGGGTGGCCCTTCGGGTTCGGGGAAGAGCACGCTCTTCCGTGCCATCGCGGGAATCTGGCCGTTCGGGCGGGGCGAGATTCGCGCGTCGCCGAAGGCCCGGGTGCTCTTTCTTCCGCAGCGGCCGTATCTGCCGGTGGGCACGCTCCGCAGCGTGGTGAGCTATCCCATGGCGGCCGCTGGCGTGGACGACGCGACGCTGCGGGAGGCGCTCGAGGCGGTGGGGCTGGCCGACCTGGCCGGGCGGCTGGACGAGGCCGGCCACTGGGCGCTCCAGCTCTCCCCCGGCGAGCAGCAGCGCATCGCCTTCGCGCGGGCCCTGGTGCAGAAGCCGGACTGGCTCTTTCTCGATGAGGCGACCTCGGCAGTGGACGAGGCCACGGAGGG
>WNGR01005265.1_pt1 | contig 24243 bp, 22 predicted proteins | sample 5407581 | NCBI WGS metagenome assembly WNGR01 (sample SAMN13153383, study PRJNA577476) | soil metagenome | isolation source: 80 cm soil or saprolite under Garry oak tree replicate 2 | place: USA:California | collected 2016-06-15
CGTCTTTTGTGAGGAGGGCGTAATTCTTCGCCTTATAGCTGAACATCGCATCGAACTGCTCGTCGAATTCGACTTCGATTCCCGGCGGTAACTCTTTCGCCAAACCTTTTTGCAAATCGTCGACGTCGATTTTCTCGGGTGGCACGAAATAAATCCCGTCGGTATCGACTTCGATGACTTGCGCCCCTTGCCCGGTGAGCCAGTCGATCATCTTTCTCAACAGATCGCGCCCTATCTGGGTGACGCGCGCGGCCGCATCGAAATCGGCGAAGTGTCCCTGCGCAAACCCCAGATAACCATAGAAGCTGTTGATCAAAATCTTGAACGTGTTTTGCAGCGCCTGGAAGTGATGCTGCTCCTTCGGATCTTTCGCGGTTCGCATTTGTGCTTTGGCTTCGAGCCGGAACGCCCGCAAGTCGGTGAGCAAATGGCGGAAGATTTGCAGTTGGTCTGTAGCCGGGAAGCAATCGAACTGCAGCATGATCGACGGATAAAGCGAGGCGATGTCGCAATGCCAGACGTCGTGCGCTACGCCGGTAAAAAAAACGTCAGTGTACCCGCCTTCGAACGCGCGCGCCATCGGCATTTCAGGAATGGAATGGCGTTGCCGACAATATTCGCGCAGGAACAGCGCGTTAATGCGGGTTGCGTTACCGCGCACAATCACGTCCTGGTAGTTGTACGGGAAAATTTGCGCCTGAATAAAATAGCTCGGGCTCAGCAAGTCCGATAACGCACGCGTCTCGCGCACCCCGCAAAGCGCGCGCCGACGAAATCGTTCGTCGTTTTCGATGTACGCGCGTTGCAACTCCTTGCCTGTAAGCGCTGAAATCTCTTCGCTGTCGCAAAGAGCGAAATGCCGGGCGACATCAGTCCGCTCGAAACCGGCAAGGGAACGCATGCCGACATCGTAAAATTGCGCGAGCAAGAAAGTATCGACGAAGTGACGGCCATCGATGGCGAACTTCGGATAATCGATTGTCTTTTCCGCGATTTGGAGTCGAGATGGGCGCGAGCGCAGAAATCCACCGCTGCGTCCCCAATCTAGCTTCGTTTTCGCCTTTTTCGCACGCGAAACCAGATATGGTAGATCGAAGCGGAAAAGGTTATGACCTCCGATCATGTCCGGGTCGCGTTCTTTGATCAGCGCGGTGAGTCGCTTAAGCGCCGCGTGCTCCGACTCCTCGACACTGGTAGGATCGACAATGATCAACTCCTCCCAGCCGGTGTTATCTGAGAGCGCGATACTCATGATGTGATTGCTGTAGCCGGGGTCGGTGACCCCGGCACCGGCATCGCCGATCCCGGCTACAGCATCTTCGAGCGACAAAACTTCGAGCTGCATCCGCTTCAATTCTTCAAACGGAAGCTCTTTGAACAATGTGCGACCGGTAGCCGTGAGGTAATGCTGCACCGGATCGTTAAAGGCGAAGAAATCGCGACCCGCTTTTTTCAGACCGTTGCGCAGAGCGATCAGTTCTTTCCAACTATCGACCGTGACCAGCCAGCCATATTTGAGATCGCCTTCGAGCCTCTCGGTCTCGATGCCAAGATCGACAACGTCCGAGTCGCACCAAACAAATGGATGGAATGGCTCAACGTCGGCGACCGTCGATCCGTCCTCTTCGCGGCGATAAACTTTCACTGTGCCGGTCTCGCCGAGCTCGATGGCAACAATCCGCGGCATCGGGTCGGCGCCAAAGAGCAGCGTGTTTTTCTCGAATTGCATGAGTCATCCACAGATTGCCCAGATTTTCGCAGATTCAATGCCGCGGCGGCGTTCCGCCGCTTTCGAGTGAATCGCGCAGGATATGGCCCTGCCGAGGCAACCCCGAAAGCGTTCGAGATTGCCCAACAACGGCATACGGCTAATCTGCGGCATGAAAATTCGCTCCTGGTCGATCTTATCGGTCTCTATCTTGTCCACGGTTTCGGTTTTCGCCCAGCAAACGCCGCAATCAGTTGCGGATGCGGAGCTGCCATCACTACTCGCGATTTATAAAGACATTCACAGTCACCCGGAATTGTCGGGCCATGAGGAACGCACCTCGGCGCTAATCGCAAAGGAATTACAAGCGGCGGGCTGCCAGGTTACTGAGAACTTCGGCAAATACGATGATCCAAAGCTAAAAGGCTACGGTGTGATCGGCATCATGAAGAACGGCGATGGACCAACCGTGCTGGTGCGCACCGACATGGACGCGCTGCCGGTGGAAGAGGAAACGGGCCTGCCTTATGCCAGCAAAGTCACGACGAAGAATGATGAAGGCAAAGATGTCCACGTGATGCATGCCTGCGGACACGACGCGCATATTGCCGCGTTCATCGGCACGGCGCGAGCATTGCAACGGCTGAAAGATCAATGGCACGGCACGATCCTGTTCGTCGCGCAACCTGCCGAGGAGACGGGCAACGGCGCACGGGCATTGCTCAAGGCTGGTCTTTACAATCGATTCGGCAAACCGGATTTCGCGCTTGGTTTTCATGACAAGGCCGACATGCAGACCGGCCACATCGGCGTCACGGAAGGTTACACGTATGCAAATGTCGATTCAGTGGATGTCACGGTGCGCGGTGTGGGCGGGCACGGTGCGTATCCGCACAAGACGAAAGACCCGGTCGTGCTCGCGGCAGAAATGATTAACTCGTGGCAAACGATCGCGAGCCGCGAAAATAATCCGCTCGATCCAATTGTCGTCACTGTCGGATCGATTCACGGCGGTACGAAGCACAACATCATACCAGACGAAGTGAAGATGCAGTTGACGGTGCGCACCTATAAAGCTGACGTGCGCGATCGCGTGCTCCGGGCGATTGATCAGATCGCGAAAGGTGTGGCAGCGGCCGCTGGAGTGCCGCCAGAACGCGCACCGATCATCCAGGTCCTCCAGAACCAGTTCACGCCGGCGACTTACAACAATCCGGAATTGACGAAGCAGCTAGTTGCGGTTTGGAAACAGATACTCGGTTCGGAAAACGTCGAGATTGTTGATCCAACAATGGGGGGCGAAGATTTTTCCGAATATAGCCTGCCGGATCATTCAATTCCGGCAGTTGATTTCCACATCGGCGCAGTCGATCCGGTGAAAATTGCCGACAGTAAAAAGAGTGGTACGTCGCTGCCGAGTCTGCACTCGAGCAAATTCGCGCCCGTTCCCGAGCCGACAATCCGCACAGGCATCATCGGAATGACGAGCGCTGTGCTCGAATTGATGAAGAAATAAGCAGGCGCTCGGGGAGCGCACTACTTCACCTTGATATTTTTGCGCAGATAGGTCGGGACGTCGAGATCTTCGCCTTCAACGATGGTGGGCTCGCTTTTTTCGAATCGTCCGCGGGTCACTGGCTCGAATTGCAACACTTCCTGTTTCGCCTGTGCAGATTTTTCACCCGATGGCTTTTCTTCCTTCACCGGCGCCGGCTTTTTGTGCGGTATGCTTACAATCGGCTCAGGTTTGTTGAGAACGGGTTCCAGTGGCGGCGGTTCTTCAATCGGGCTCATCTGCTCAGGCTGGAAAGCTTCCATCGGCATTGGTTCCGGTTCGAGATCGATGTTTGGCGGGATCTCCTGTGGTTGCTCCCAGACTGGCGGCATGCTGGGCACGCTACCGTGCGCAGATTGAGCCGGCTGCGAAACCAAATCTTCGTCCGCCGCGAGCGAACTGATGAGGGTAACGCTCAAGCGATCTCCTAATCGCCCGTCCACCGCAACGCCGAATAGAATCTGCGTTTGCTCGTTAACGTGACGACCAAGTTCCTGCATCAGAATTTCGACTTCAGACAGCGTCATGCCCGGCCCACCTGCCACCTGGACCAGCACGCGTGCCGCGTCCGCCAACATGCGGCCACGGTCCATCAGCGGATTTTTGAGCGCCTGCGTGAGCGCTTCATGCGCGCGATTATCCGAATCGGATTCACCGAAGCCAAACAAGCAGCGGCCGTTTTGGCTGCGCAGCGCGGCAAGCAAATCATCGAAGCCAATGCGAATGAGTCCCGGCCGCTGAATGAGGTTCACAATCGAACGGACGCTCTGGCTGACGGTGCTATCGGCCATGGCAAAGGCCTGATGAATGCCCGCCTGCGGCGCGACGATGTCGCCCATCTGATCGTTTTCGAAGCAGATCACCGCGTTGGCAACCTCGTTGAGTCGGGCGAGCGCCTCGCGTGCCTGGGCATTGCGGCGTTTGCCCTCGAACGAAAATGGAAGAGTAGAGAACGCCACCACCAGCGCACCGGCTTCACGGGCCAGTTGCGCGACGTATGGCGCCGCGCCCGACCCGGTGCCGCCACCGAGCCCTGCGCAAATGAAAATCATTCGTGCATCGGTAAGCGCCTCGCGGATTTCATCAGCCGATTCCACGGCCGCTTGATAGCCGAGTTCGGGATCGCCGCCCGCGCCCAATCCACGCGTCACAGTACGGCCCAGCTGCACTTTATGCGCCGCAACGGAACTGGCCAGCGACTGCACATCAGTGTTGATTGCAACCGCTTCGGCTCTCTCCAAGCCATCGAGCAAGATCCGATCGAGCGCGTTCAAGCCGGCCCCGCCGACACTTACAATTTTAATCGGAATAAAATCCGCCGCACGTTCGGGAAGACTGTAATTTTTGCTGAGTTGAATCATAAGGTTTGAGGGATAGGCATCCTGCCCGTCTGCGTAGACACACTTCTAGCATGACGGAGCGCGGGTTGACGGCAAGCTGGCAGCTCGCCGGCCGAGTCAGGCTGGAAGCCTAACTTCCGGCACGATGGCTCGCGCTCATCAAATTTCTGGCAACACTTTGTCTTCATCTCATTCCGCTAAAAAGCTTGCCAAAGATTCGGCCAATTCCGCGGCCACGCGGCCGATCCGTTTGCACAGCTTGCGCGTATTTGATCAACCCGATTGCAGTTGAGAACTGCGGGTTTTCCACCGCGGAAGTAACGCCGGAGGTGGTTTGCGCGTGGGCTACGTGCGCGGGCATTTCGAAAATCTCTTCGGCGAGATGATCGATGCCGTTGAGAGGACTACATCCGCCGGTGATAAAAATCCCTGCGCCCAGATAATTGATGAATGGTTCCTCATCGAGCCTGCGTTTGAGAAGCTCAAAGGTCTCGCGCAATCGCAAGTGAATGATCGTGTTCAGCGTCTCCCGCTCGATCTCCTTGCCGGCAAAGCCGGAATCGTCCTTTAGCAAAATCATTTCGCCGGGCAGAGAATTGCCGAGGACGCAGCTGCCTTCCTCGACTTTTAATTTCTCTGCGCGCGCCATCGGGATACGCAACCCCATCGAAATATCATTTGTGATATGGTCGCCGCCGATCGCCACGCAACCGCTCTGCTTCACTGCGCCGTCAGCATATAAAATATAGTCGGTCGTCCCGCCGCCCATATCGATCACCAGCGCCCCGAGATCTTTTTGATGCTGAGTGAGGACCACCTGCGCAGAAGCGAGCCCGCCGAACACGACGTCCTCGACGTCGAGCGGCAACTCTTTCACGCACCGGATGGTGTTCTGAATGCGCGTGCGCACACCGTGGATGATATGAAAATCGGCTTCCAATTTCTGCCCAAGCATCCCGACCGGATTGAGCACGCCGTCCTGTCCATCGACGTGATAATGTTGAATGATCGAATGCAGGAAAGCGTTTTGTGCAGGAATGCTCACCTCGCGCGCGTTAATTTTTACATCCTCGGCGTCCTGCTCATCAATCTCATCGCGGTCTTCGGGCAGTATCACGCACCCGCGATTATTGAAACTTTGAAGGTGTGATCCGGCGACGGCGACGTAAACGCTCCGGATCATGACGTCGCTCTTCTGTTCGGCATCGACCACTGCTTCGTGCACGCATTTCATCGCGGTTTCAAAATCGACGATCTCACCTTTGCGCACGCCGCGCGAGGGCGTCTGACCGACACCGAGAATTTTGACTGTGCCATCGGGCCGGCTCTCCCCGACGACGACGCAAATTTTGGAGGTGCCAATCTCAAGACCAATGATCAAATTATTACTCGCCATCGTTGTTAATCCTTCCTCTGCCGTTTGACCGGAATTACTTTGGCGATCGGCGTCGAACTGGCGCGCGCCTTCGATGGCGGCGCTGCGGTCTTTGCCGGATGCACTGGGATCGCTTTCAAAGCTCTCGGTTCCACAAGGGGATCAATCGTGTCATTGATGACTGCGGCCGGAGGTGTGGCAAAAGTGACGGGGATATTTCGTTGCACAATCAAGTTCACCGTTTCCAGTTCCTGCTTTGAGTCATCAGAGTAAACAAGAAATTGCTCCAGCCGCTGCAATTGAGTTTCGAGATCATTGAGCCCAAACGTGACCCGCGTGTGATTTTTGTCCGTCACGAGCAGGCAATAGCTCCGGGAGACATCGATCTCGCGAATCTGAAAGCGCGTTTGCATGAAACTGCGCGTGCTTAAACGCAGCAGCTCCAGCGCGGTTTTTGCTTCGGGCGATTCGACGACTTTTCCCGCTTCGAGCGATTCGCTCGAGCATCCCAGAATGAGAGGCAATCCCAAATATTCCGGCAACAGCTTCTTTTGTCTCATCAAAACCCCTCGCGCGTCCACTAGAAAAGCAGCATCTGATACAAAGGGATCGGAAATTTCTTTATTACTTGTAATCCACGCGACCGGCTTTCGTTCCACCACACGGATGTCGATCTCTGCAGGCAACTTTCGCACGACCTGCACTTCATCGACTTGAGGCAGCTGCTGTATGCGGTCATGAACGCGGGCCAGGTTCACACTGAAACTGTTCTCGCCCTCGCGCAGATCGGCCGCTTTCAAAACCTGCTCGCGCTGCAAGGTCCCGTCCGTCTGAAGCTCAATTATCTTCACTTGATAATCTGGATTCTCGAAGAAGAGACGCCTTGCGCCTTCACGTGCCCCGACATAAAAGGCACTGCACAGCCCGGCCACCAAAACCACTCGGGAGAGAACGCCTAGAGCCCTCCGAATGCGATGCTGGGTCACTCTGCGGGAGCGGACTTTCACATCGAGCAGGTGCTGCTGGCGCCGGTGGCGCACTTTGGACACGCGCCGATTTTGCGACCGGGAGCTCTTTTGGACGAGCTTCATTTCCCATTCCCTTCTATTCTGGCGCTGGAAAGCGCGATGATGCGCGCGCAAAGATCGACATAGCTGATGCCCGCGGCCGCAGCGGCTTCGGGCAGCAGACTCGCCTCGGTCATTCCGGGAATCGTGTTGATCTCCAGCACAAACGGCTGGCCGGTCTCCGCCAAGATCACATCGACGCGCGAATACACCTGCAGCCCGAGGGCGCGACACGCGCGCAGTGCCAGGTCTCGAATCTCTTTGGTTTTGTTCGGATCGATCTTCGCCGGGCAAACATGCTGCGCCCCGCCGCCAGCCTGGGGATTTAAGAATGGGTACTTGTTCGTGAAATCGTAAACGCCGTCCTTCGGAATAATCTCCAGAATCGGCAAGGCCTGGTCCGCAAGAATGCCAATCGTCAATTCTCGGCCGGGCACAAATTTTTCTATCAAAAATTCGTGGTCATACTTCGCTGCTTCGGCAAGCGCGGGTTCGAGTTCCTCCGTCTTTTTTACGATGTAAACGCCGACGGTGGACCCTTGTCGCGGCGCCTTGACCACAACCGGCAATTGCATGAGAGGACGCTGATGCGCTCCGATGATTTCCCACTCCGGAGTGCTCACACCATGCTCGCGAAATTTCTCTTTCGACCGGATTTTATCGAAAGCCAACCGGCTCTCTTCAACTCCTTCGCCGGTGTAAGCAACCCCGCGCGCTTCGAGAATTTCCTGCACCTGACCGTCTTCACCAAAAGTTCCGTGCAACGCGTTGAAGGCAAGATCAACATCGTCCGGCAATTCAAACTTCGCGTCCCGCACATCGATATCGACGACATCCGCGCCAAGTGAGCGCAACGCTTTTGCGATTCCGCGACCGGTCGCCAGCGAAACGTCGCGCTCGCTACTCGGCCCGCCCATCAGCACCACGATTTTTTTGGGAATAGTCATCTTGCTCTTCACGCCGGTTCTCCCACGATTTGCACTTCCGTTTCCAATTCGATCCCGCGCTTCGCACGCGCCACGCTTTTGATCGTCTCAATCAACTCAAGCACCTCCGCCGCGGTCGCGCCGCCATCATTCACGATGAAATTGCCGTGCACTTCCGATACCCGCGCCTTTCCGACGCGCGAATTTTTCAGCTCCAATTCATCAACCAGTTTTCCTGCGGGGCACGAATCGGGATTTTTGAAAATGCAACCGGCGCTTTTAGCCGCCGGCTGTGAAGTGCGACGCTTTTCCTGCGACGCCTCTAATTTGCGGACGATCTCTTCCGTCGGCGCGTGTTGTCCGCGAAATACCGCCGAGACTGCGAAATTATTCTCGAGCAATGGGAAATTTCGGTAATGCACGTCCAGCTCGCCACGTGTCTTGGTGTGCGCCTCGCCATTTGCATCGAGATAGCGCACGCGCACGACGTTCTCAAAAGTTTGCACCCCCATCGCGCCAGCATTCATGCGCAAGCTCCCACCAACCGATCCGGGAATCCCCTCCATCCACTCAAGTCCACCGAGCCCGGCAGCCTTGCCCGCGTAGGCGACTTCTTTCAATTTTGCGCCGACACCGGCTGTGATCTCATCGCCCGTGACCTCGATCTTGTCGAAATCACCACCGCTTGGACGAAGGACAACCCCACGAATGCCACCATCGCGCACGAGCAGATTCGATCCACGCCCAATGACGAAAAGCGGAAGATTTTCGCGCCGACAAAAGCGAATCAGTTCTGCAAATGCATTCTCGTTGCGCGGCTCCACCCAAAATTGCGCCGGGCCGCCGACGCGCAAAGTCGTGTGTTTCGAGAGCGGCTCGTAAAGCCGAACTTCACCGTCGCTTATGATCGCTTTCAATTTCTCAGCAATCACGAGATCGGCTGCGAGAAGCGATATTTGTTCGTGAATGTTCCCAGCGCCCAGGCTCAAAACGAGATCGCCGGAGTCCAGCATGTTGCCAAGATCGCGATGGACCCATTCCAAACGCGGTTGATAACTCACGCCGCGATGACCGTGCGTGGTGATTTCGCTCGCAATTGTTTCACCGCTGATTCCAGAAATCGGTGATTCGCTTGCGGCATAAACGTCGGTGACAACCACGCGGTCTGCGTCATCGAAGGCCCGGCCAAATTCTTTACACAGCGCCTTGGTCCGCGAATAACGATGTGGCTGAAACATGGTCAACACACGTTTGCGACCCGCCGATCTCGCGGTTTTCAGCGTTGCGCGGATCTCCGTAGGGTGATGGGCATAGTCGTCAACAAGCAAAAAGCGATCGCTCTCGTACTTAATTTCGAAGCGGCGGCGCGCGTGCTCGAACCTGCGCAGCGAAGCCGCAATTCTTTCGAACGGAATTCCAAGCTCCGTGGCGAGGGCGATTACACCAACGGCATTCTGGACGTGATGTTGCCCGGGAACATTTAGGACTGCTTCGCCTAGTTGCTCGCCGCGTCTATAAACGCAAAAGACCGAAGCAAAATCGCGCAGCTCTACGTCGGCGCCACGATAATCCGCCTCTTCAGAGAGGCTGAACGAGATTGCGCCTCTCCGTTTTGCGCATAATCGCGCCGTGTTCGCGTCGTCGATGTTGTAAAAAACGATTCCGCTGGTTTGCTCGATGAGCTGCGCAAAAACTTTTTCGATCGCGGCAAGATCGGAGTAAAAGTCGAGATGCTCTTCCTCAATATTTAGAATGAGGGAGTGCTCGGGATGAAAGCAGCGCAAGGTGCCGTCGCTTTCGTCCCCTTCCGCGGCAAAATATTCGCCACGCGGATCCCAGTGCGCGTTTGTCCCGAGAATCGGAATCTCGCCGCCGATGTAATGCGATGGATGCAGTCCGCCTTCGCGCAAAACGTGCGCAGTCATCGCTGAGGTTGTCGTCTTGCCGTGCATTCCGGCGATGACAATGCCGCGCTTGCCGCGCATGATCGCGGCGAGGGCCTCAGCGCGGCGCACAACCGGTTTTCCCGAATCGCGCGCGCTCATCAGAATCGGATTGTCGATCTTGATCGCGGAGGAAAAGACAATCAGCTCGGCGTCGGCAGCATCCTCCGCGAGATGTTGCTCACGAAAACGCAGACCCAGGCGTTGCAATCGATCCGTCTCGAGCGAGCTCACTTTATCCGAGCCGCTGACGTTGTGCCCAAGCTCGAGCAAAAGCGCCGCGATGCCACTCATGCCGCTCCCGGCCACGCCGATGAGGTGAATCCTATGACGCTCATGCGTGAGCAGCTTTGGCAAATCGAGCTCAGAGACGGGCTTCATGAGTGGTATATTTTTCCATGGTGGTGACCACGCGTCCGGCCGCGTCGGCTGGTGCGAGACGCGAACAACTCGCAGCCATTCGTTGAATTTGCTCCGGGTTTTCGATCAACTCCCGAATCTTGCTTGCGAGCAATTCACCGGAAAGTTCTGATTCCTTCAGGAGGATCGCTGCCTGAGCGCGAGCATAAATTTCCGCGTTGCGTGTTTGGTGGTCGTCGGCGGCGTATGGAAACGGAATCAGAATTCCCGGCAATGAAAAAGCCGCGAACTCGGCGAGACTCGCCGCGCCGGCCCGTGCAACGAGGAGATCCGCAGCGCTATAAACTTCCTCCATCCGATGATGAAACGGGGCGACGTAAGCAGGGACACTTTCGCGGCGATAGTTATCGGCGACGAGACGTTCATCTCGGGGGCCGGAAAGATGAATCACCTGCAGCGGGACGCCTTGCAAAAACGGCAACGATTTGATCATGGCCTGATTAATTCCGCTCGCACCTTGACTACCTCCCATCACGAGCAGCGTCGTGAGATCGTCACGTAGTCCGAGCTTTTGACGCGCAACATGCGAGTCCAAAGGCTTCAGTTCGGTCCGGATCGGCGTGCCGGTAATTTCCGTGCGCGCTTTTGGAAAGAAGGGCGCGCATTCCTGGAAGCCGAGCATCACGGCGCGCACCATGCGTGCGGTCAATCGGTTCGCTTTTCCCGGGACGGCATTCGATTCATGTATGAAGGTAGTAATGCCGCGCATCCGTCCGGCCAACACCGGTGCGGTGGAAGTGAACCCGCCCATGCCAAGCACTACCTGGGGTTTGAATTTCCGATAGATAGATCGACAAAGCGACAGGCTTTCGTAAAAGCGGCGAACGAAACCGAGAATCGCCGGCGAAAATGGCGAAGGCAATCCAACAGTTGGCAATTTTTCGAATCGGAAACTCGCCCGGCCGGAGAGTGCAAGTGCGTCAATGTCTTTTTCGGAGACCAGCAGCATGACTTTGTGTCCCCGATCGCGCAGCACTTCTGCCACGGCAATGCCGGGAAAGAGATGTCCACCGGTCCCTCCGCATGCGATCACTGCATTCATAAAAGTCGGTTTTCGATCTTTGGTTGGTACATAGAACTTATGGGATTGATCAGGTGCATCTAAATCCGCGGTGTCACCCGAGCGTGCATGGTGGCACGTTTCGTATGTGGTGGTTCAAGAATGCCCTGCCGATAAATATTCAGCAACAAACCGATCCCGAACATGCATGCGACGAGATTCGAACCTCCATAGCTGATAAATGGCAGCGGCAGCCCTTTGTTCGGCAAGAGCGATGTGGTCACGCCGATGTTCATCGCTGCTTGCAGAGCCAGGAGCGATACAACGCCGCACCCGAGCAGCAAGCCGAAACGATCTTTGGCGTGCAACGCGATCATGATCCCGCAAACAATGATGACCACGAATAAAAAGACCACGAGCAGACTGACCCGCAGCCCGAGCTCTTCGCCGATGATCGGAAAAATGAAATCGGTATGCGCGTAAGGCAGATAAAGCATCTTCTGGCGACCATTGCCCAGGCCAAGCCCTTCCATTCCACCGCTCCCCCACGCGATCAATGCCTGCATCTGCTGCAAACCAGCATCTTCCTTGAAATTTTGCGGATGAAGAAAGGCGGAGAGTCTTCCCATCCGTTCCGAGATTTGCGTGGCAACGATGAGCAGGGCGCCCAGAGCGGCTAACGACATGATACCAAGCAACAGTGGATTCGCTCCAGCGACGAACATCACGACAAACGCAGTTGTTCCGAGCAAAGCCGTCGTCCCAAGATCGACTTCACCTAGAATAAGTCCAGCCAGCAAACCTACGATTGCGAGCGGAAGCACGAATCCAGAGAGCAGATTGCCGCCCGCTTTTTCGTGCCGCGTAAACCAGGCGGCGAGAAAAAAGATTGCGGCAAGCTTTGCCAGCTCGGAAGGCTGAAAGGTAACTGGTCCCAGTCCGACCCAGCGGCGTGAACCATTGATGCGCATCCCGATATGCGGGAAATAGCAAAGCGCCAAAGCAACAAGTGCGAGCGCAAACCAAAGCCACCATGTCCGTTGCCAGAAGTGATAGTCGACCAGCGCAGCAAAGGTGCAGACGACAAGGCCTATCCCGAACCAGATCGCCTGCCGTCTAATGAAAAAATAAATGTCTCCATGGCTGTCGCGCGCAAACGCACTTGTACTGAAAAGCATGACAATTCCAATGACGAGCAATCCCAGCACGGCAAGAAAAAGGATATAGGCGCTTTTACGATGCATGATTAGTTATGCGCCAGCATGCTTGTTGTTCTCGGTAGCGCACGCGTCTCGCGTGTCCGCCAGTCGGACGGACTCGTCCTGTGGCGAGCTGGAGATGGCGTCCCGCCATTGCGAACTTTTCTAAAAACGGTCGCGGATTCCCTAGCGCAGCAGAAGGAAAGATCGTTGCGGCCAGACACCGCAACCAGCACGCGAGACGTGTGCGCTACCCAGATTGAAAATGCCGCGGCGAGTTTCATTTCTCGTTCTTTTTTGATTTAGTCGTTTTCGGGATCAGAAGCTTTTGACCAATCTGCAACTTGCGCGGGTCCTCGATGTGATTGAGCGCCATTAAATCGTCGTAAGATACTTTTAGTTTTTTTGCGATCGTCACTGGCTTATCGCCTTTCCCTACCGTGTAAACTTTTCCAGAGGAGGCGGGCACTTTCCCGTGTCCGGTCGATTTCTCGCGGTCGTCTTTCGCCGGCGGTTTCGAAGGCAAACCTGATGTTCTCGCCTCATCACGCGGCACGTTTTCCTTTTGTGCCGCCGCCGATCGCGGACTTGAGGTATCCAAGCTAACTGTCGGGGAGATGGTCGGAGTATTTTCGGCATTTTCCGGAGCGGCGGCTACGAACGAGCTCTGTCGCGTCTTGATTGCGTTGAACGCGATGATTCCAGACACGGCAACAACGTGAAGAAGCAAAACGATCAGCAACGCCCGAGACAGCTTCATGTTTGGCTCCATCTCTTCGTAATCCAGTTCGGCAGATGCGCCGGCGGCGCGGCGCGCGGTTGCGGCCAGAAGTTTTTTGCGCCTGAGAAGGTTGGGGATTTTCAGTTTCATTTGGGGAGAGCTCGCACCAGCGCGCGAAATTGATCGCCGCGGTCGGCGTAGCTTTTAAACATGTCGAAGGACGATGTGCCCGGGGAAAAAAGGACGACTTCGCCTGGCTTGGCGACCGCATGTGCGCGCTCAACTGCATCCGCGAGCGAATTCGCAATTTCGGAGTTGACTGCGCCGCTCCAGGAGCTCCTGATGCTCTCGGCAATCTCGCCGATTAAGATCGTCGATCTCACTTTTTCTTTCACCAGGGCTCGAAGCGGATCGAACGTAAACCCCTTGTCCTTGCCGCCTGCGATGAGGATGACCGGTTTGCTTTGCGCGCGGAGCGCCTTCTCCACCGCGTCGAGGTTCGTAGCCTTGGAATCGTTTACGTAGCCAACGCCACCGAGTTCGCGCACGAATTCGCAGCGATGCGGACGCGGCTCATAGGCGCAAAGCGGCGGCACCATCTCGCGAAATGACAACCCTCGCGCCATCCCTGCGGCAAGTGTTGCATCAAGTTCTCGATGTTATGCAAGCCACGCAGTTTCATATCGGATAACCGCAGAACAGTGTCGTTTCGATAAACGATCGCTCCTTCGGAAAGGCGAAAGTCCGCTTGATCGACATAAGCGCTAAACGTGATCGTGCGTGCGCGAATCCCGGGCACCCTTTCAATCGCATTGACAACTGCGACGTCGTCGCCGGTTTGATTCTCGAAAATGCGCAGCTTGGCCGCGCGATAGTCGGCCACGGAGCGATAACGGTCGAGATGATCGGGGGCGAAGTTGAGCCAGAGACTGATCGATGGATGAAATCTGCGGATAGTTTCCAGTTGAAACGAGCTCACTTCGACCGTCAGCACATCGAATGGTTTCTTTTCGCGCGCCACTTCGGAGAGCGGTTTTCCGATGTTCCCGCAAGCGATTGTTCGCTGGCCGCACGTGTTCAACATCTGGGCGAGTAATTCGGTCGTCGTGGTTTTGCCGTTTGTGCCGGTAACGGCGATGACTGGAATTTCACAGGACCGCCAACCGAGTTCGAGCTCGCCGATCACGTCGATCTTGCGCGAGAAAAAATTGCGCGCGAGCCGAGAGGCAGGATCGATACCCGGACTTAAGACAGCCAATTGGTACGTGGAAGAATCTTCATCCGCCGCCGTTCCGCAGATGACGCGAATCCCTTGTGCCCGGAGACTGTCGATGGTCGATTTGAGTAAATTCTTTTCTTCAGCGCTATCGAGCACGGTAACCTGTGCATCCTCGGAGCTGAGCAAGAGCGCTGCGGAGGTGCCGCTCAACCCCGCACCAAGAACGGCGATATTTTGATTTTTGTACCGCAACTTTTACCTCAATTTCAGTGTCGCCAACCCAAGCAGTGCAAAGATGATCGAGAGAATCCAAAACCGAACGATTACGGTGTTTTCCTTCCAGCCAGTCAGTTCGAAATGGTGATGAAGCGGAGACATGACGAAAATCCGTCTGCCTGTCAGTTTGAAACTGATTACCTGCAAAATCACTGAGACGGCTTCGATCACGAAAACGCCACCCACGACAGTCAAAAGCAGCTCCTGCTTACAACAGATCGCGACCACGCCGATCATGCCGCCGATGGCCAGCGATCCGGTATCGCCCATGAAAACTTTGGCTGGATGACAGTTAAACCAGAGAAAACCAAGACCCGCGCCAATCAGTGCCGAGCAAACGACCGTCAGTTCTCCGGCAAAGGCATAAAACGGGACCTGCAAGTATTCCGCGATCCGAAAATTGCCAGCCGCATAAGACAGCAAGGCGTAATCAAACGCCACTGTGATGCTGCAACCGATCGCCAGGCCATCCAGTCCGTCGGTGAGGTTGACGGCGTTCGAGGAACCCACGATGACCAGAGCAAAAAACAGGAAGGTAAACCAGCCCATATTCGCGATGACCGGTGCCTTAACGAACGGGACGTAAAGCGAACGCGCCTGCACTTCGAGCAATGGACTCGTGAGGAAAACGCTCGTGACAATAGCCGCCAGGGCAATTTGAAAAACGAGTTTCAGGCGGCCGCTTATGCCTTCGGACTTCTTCTTCGTGACCTTGAGGTAATCATCGGCGAAGCCGAGCGCGCCGAGATAAATCATGCTGAACAAGGCGAGCCAAACAAAACGATTGTCTGGGCGGGCCCAGATGAAGCTCGATACAAAGACGGCTCCGATGACCAGCACGCCACCCATGGTTGGCGTGCCCTGTTTACCGCCATGCAGCTCGGCTAGGCGATGAACCTCTGCCGCCAAACGAATGGGTTGTCCCAGCTTCAGCGCGGTCAGTTTTTGAATGATGAAATTTCCACAGGCCAACGTGACCAAGAAAGCTGTCACCGCCGCGGCAATTGCACGGAACGTGACATAAAGGAAAACATTGAACCCGATGAAGTGATCGCTCAGGTGATGGAGGTAGTACATCATGGGGAAACGACGAATGACGAATGACGAAACCCGAAAGCCTCGATGACTTGCTCGGTGCGTGCGGAGCGGCTGCCTTTGACGAGAATGAGATCGCCCGGCTCGGCAATTTCGCCTAACAACTCCGCAGCTTCACTTGTCGATCTTACGGCCGTAGTTTTTTCGAGGCCGCCAGCACGCGCCGCCCGCGCGATAAGTTCTCCCATCTCGCCGATGGTAATGAGTTGATCGATCCCGAACGTCGCTGCGGTTTCGCCAACTTCACGATGGCCGCGCTCCGATTCCGAACCAAGTTCTCCCATCTCGCCGAGCACAGCGATGCGCTTTCCATCGGCATCGAGTTCCACCAACGTGCGTAATGCCGCTTTCATGGAATCGGGATTTGCGTTGTAGCTGTCGTCGATAAACTGCACGCCGTGAATTTCCTTGATCTGCAAACGAGCCTTCGTGAGCGGCGCGGCGACCAGGCCAGCGGCGCAATCCTCAAGGGAAAGACCAAAGACGCGGCCCGCGGCGATTGCGAGCAGCGCGTTTTGGACCATGTGCAGCCCCGGCACAGGCAGCTGCGCCCGGCAGCGGTGGGCGCCCTCGAGGATGGTAAAGTCCGTTCCGCTGCCGCTCTGACTAATCTCGCTGGCGCGAATCGTCCCCGCCGTTGTGCCCGCTAAAATTACTTTGGCGCGCGCGCGCGCCGCGATGCTCGTCGTAAATGGATCGTCCGCATTTAGAATGACCGTTCCCTGAGCGTCAACGGCTTCCATAAGTGCCCCTTTCTCCACCGCAATTGCTTCGCGCGATCCCATAAACTCGATGTGCGCCACACCGATGTTTGTAAGGATGGCGACCTCCGGCGCAGCCAGCTTCGCCAACACCGCAACTTCGCCGGGATGATTCATGCCGATTTCCCAAACAGCGACTTCATCTTGCGACGTCGCCTCCAAAATTGTTCGCGGGAGGCCGACATGGTTGTTGAAATTTCCTTCTGTTTTTGTGACTCGAAAACGCCGGGCAAGGACCGCCGCGGCGAAATCTTTCGTGCTTGTCTTGCCATTGCTTCCCGTAATCGCGACCACTTTAAGCGACAGTGATCTCCTGTAGCTGGCAGCGAGTTTTTGGTACGCCTGCAACGGATCTTCCGCCAGGATGAGCGCGAAGTTCTCTGGAACTTTTCCCTTCCAAGTGGAATCCACGATTGCCCCGGGTGCCCCGGCTTTTGCGGCGGATTCAACGAAATTGTGTCCGTCGAAATTTTCGCCGCGCAAGGCGACGAATAATTCGCCGCGTTTCAGCGTGCGCGAATCCGTGCTGATCTTATCGATGAAAGTTTTGCCGTCTCCAGAAGAGACGGCCGCGCCTGCAAACTCAGCAATCTGAAAGATTGATAATCGATTCATTAAAACTCCACCGGGTGGTCCTCGATTGCGTGTCGCGCGACTTGGATATCATCGAACGGGACGGTGTGATCTGCGAACTCCTGATAATTTTCGTGCCCCTTGCCTGCGATCAAGACAATGTCGCGCGGCTGAGCGAGGGTGATTGCGCGATCAATCGCTTGCGTGCGATCGACCATTTTTTCATAGTGGCTCGAGCGAAAGCCTTTCTCGATTTCGACGATAATTGCGTTCGGGTCCTCTTTGCGCGGATTATCGGAGGTGACAATCGCATAATCAGCATGTCGATCCACCATTTCGCCCATCAGTGGACGCTTTTCCCGGTCCCGATTGCCGCCACAGCCAAAAACGACAATCAATCGATGCGGCTCGAGTTCCCGCAGAGTCTTGAGAACGTTCCGGAGCGCATCCGGTGTGTGCGCGTAATCGACAAAAACTTGGAATTGCCGCTTCGCCGGAACTAATTCCAAGCGCCCCGGCACTTGCGGCGATTTACCGAGACTAAGTACAGCGTCGCGCAGACTGATTCCCATGGCATTTGCCGCTGCCAGCGCCGCCACCGAGTTTGCGACGTTAAACCCGCCAATCAATGGGACACGAACCAGATAACTCTTGCCGTGGGCATCGAGCTGATAGGAACTGCCGCTGAACTCCACGCGATAGTTTGAAGCGCGAAAATCCGCGCGAACGCTCCTGCCATAAGTGACGACGGCGACGCGCTGGTCGATCTTTTTGAGCAGTTGTTCGCCATAGCGGTCATCAATGTTTACAATTGCGACCGGCTTCCGCTTTTTTTCCTGGCTGCCAAGCCGTGAGAAAAGTTTCGCCTTGGAGTCGAAGTAGCTTTCCATCGTCCCGTGAAAATCCAGATGGTCCTGCGTGAGATTGGTGAAGACAGCGACATTCCATTCGAGCCCACGCGTGCGGTCTTGCGCGAGCGCATGCGAGGAAACTTCCATCGCAGCAGCCCGACAACCCGCGTTAACGATCTGCGCCAGCAACTCCTGCAAATCGAGCGATTCCGGCGTTGTGCGAATGGCAGGCAGAATCCGCTCACCGATTTCGTAGCGAACCGTTCCGATCAATCCGCAACGCAAGCCGGCCTTTTCACAGATGTGCTTGATGAGAAACGTCGTGGTGGTTTTTCCATTCGTGCCAGTCACCGCCGCCAGTTTTAATTTCCACGCGGGATGTCCGTAAAAATTTGCCGAAAGATCAGCGAGCGCTGCGCGCGTGTCTTCGACAACAAGACAGGTAACGCGCGGATGTTGTTCCTCGCGTTCTGTAACTATCACCGATGCGCCTTTTTCGATTGCTGAGCCGATGAATTCGTGGCCATCGGCTTTCTCGCCTCGCAATGCCACGAACAAGCCATTCCTTTGCACTCGCCGCGAGTCATACGCGATGCTTTCCACCGCGCGATCAATTGTCCCGATGACCTGGCGAGTTGGAAGCGCGGCGGCGAGAGTTTTGAGCTGCATGAGGTTTCAACATGTCCGCCAGGGGACAGATTCGCTGCGGCGAACCGGGGCAAGGCGTTCAATGGTGTGGAGCATTGGTTAGGGCGACTCGTTCCGCTGGTACGGCCTTGCGAACTCGCTCCGCCGGCATGGGTTTTTCGACCCGTTCTACGGGAATCGCTTTGCGAATTTGCTCATGCGGCTCAAGATCGAGATATCGGGCAGCCTTTTCGGCGACCCGGGAAAAGATCGGTCCCGCGATGAGCCCACCGTAATTCAACTCTGGTTTGCTCGTGTGCGCATCATCGAGCACCACAAGACCGACAAACTCGGGATGCTCGGCCGGCAAATAGCCGACGAAAGAAACGACGTACTTTCCGTGTTCATATCCGCCTTTAGGATCAACTTTCTGCGCGGTTCCGGTCTTGCCGGCAATCGTAAAACCTGGAACAGCAGCGGCAGCCGCAGTGCCGCGATCGCTTACGACACCTCGGAGCGCATCTCCAATTTCTCTGGCGGTTTCAGGAGAAATCACCTGACGCAATACTACCGGGGAAAGTGAGCTGACGGTTTTGCCCCCGGAGGTAGTAATCGATTTTACGATGCGCGGTGTGATCAATTTGCCCCCGTTGGCAATCGCCGCGATTGCCAACGTCATTTGCAATGGCGTGACCCCGATTTCGTGTCCCATCGGGATACGCGTGATCGAAATTTTGCTCCACGATTGCGGAGGACGAATGAGCCCGTTGATCTCACCGGGAAGTTCAACTCCGGTGCGCTCACCAAATCCAAAGCGGCGGATGTATTCGTAAAACTTTTGTTCGCCGACGCTCAGCGCAAGCTTGGCTGCGCCGATGTTGCTGGACTTGATGAGAATGTCGCGCACGCTCAGGTACGAAAACGCGCGATGATCGTGCAGGGCGGCGCCGCCGAAATTCCACAGACCGTTTTCGCAAAAGATCGTCGAATCAGGCCGGAGCTTATGTTCATTGAGCGCTGCGGCCGCGGCCACGATTTTAAACGTGGAACCCGGCTCCATCATGTCGATGATGGCGCGGTTTTTCATTTCCTCGGACTTTGCTTCGGAGCGGAGGTTTAAATCGAAATTTGGGCGAGTAGCCATTGCCAGGATTTCGCCGGTCTGCGGCCGCATTAGAATAATCGTGGCTTTTTGGGGAGTGTATTCTTGCATCGCGGCGTCGATTTCGTTCTCAACAATGTTCTGTAAACTAAGATCGACGGTGAGATGGATTTGGTAGCCGTCGCGTGGCGCGCGCTCTTGGCCTCGATAAGGCACGATCTCCTGGCCGGCGCGATTGTGTTCGATGAAACGATAACCGTCCTGCCCATGGAGGTATTCCTCCATCGACGCTTCCACGCCTTGAATACCGTGATGTTCGAAGTCGGTGAATCCGATCACATGACAAAGCATGGAGCCATTCGGGTAGATGCGCGTGGCGTCGTGCTCGAAATAAATTCCGTGCAAATTTCTGGCGCGGAGTTTTTCGCGCAGCGTTCTTGCCAGCGCCTCCGGCACTTCACGCTTGATTACAATGTATCGGCGTTCATTGCTCAATTTTTCTGTGAGCTCCTCGGCCGGAATGCCGAGTTCATTGCTGACAAGATCGACAACTGCTTGCCGATTATTAAAATGCGTGGCGTCCGCCACTACCGTTTCGACAGGAATGTTGTGCGCGAGAACTTCGTTGTTCGCATCAAGGATCGTGCCGCGTTCTGCGTAGATAATTTGTTTGTAAACGTGTTTCTCAGCAGCGAGCCCGGCGTATTCGTCGTGCTTTATCACTTGCAGATAAATCAGCCGGAATGAAAAGGCGCTGAAGAGGGCGATAAAAGCAGCGCAAACCAAGGCACAGCGGCTTCGGCTATTCGGGTTCATCTTGGTCCAGACGGATTTGCCACTGGTTGAATTGCATTTTCCTCCGCCGATCGAGCAGGAATTGTAAGCCGAACGATGTTGTTCTCGGAAATCGGGATCATTTTCAGGTAGCCTTCCTTCAATCGGCGCTGTAACGCCGAGCGCGAAGTCAAAGCCGCGATTTGCGCGCTGGTCACATCATTTTGGGTGCGGAGACTGGCGAGCTCGTTCTCGATCGCCTTCCTGCGGTCACCCAGGTGATAGAGTTGTAGCGTCAAATAGACATAGCTCAATCCGGCGAGGGCGAGAAACGCGGTTACAACAATCCAACGCGCGAGCGATGCGGCGTTCACCGTATTGCAGTTTCTTCGACGTGAACGGTTCATTTAAATTTTCTTAGCCACGCGCAACTTTGCGCTGCGTGAGCGGGGATTAGCGCGTTGTTCGTCTTCACTCGGCTCCACGGGTTTCGGTGTAATCAGCTTGAGGTCGTAGTTAGGGTTGCGCTGCGGCGCAGGCCACTCTGGTCGATCGAGCCATTCCCGGCTGTGATCGCGAAAGAAGTTCTTCACGATCCGGTCTTCCAGTGAATGAAAAGCGATCACGGCAATGCGCGCCCAGGGCTGGAGTCGCTCAGCCAAAACGCGCAGACCCTCTTCGAGCGCGCCAAGCTCGTCATTCACTTCCATGCGCAGCGCTTGAAAAACCTGGGTAGCCGGATGACGCCTGCCATGCCGGCCGGCAAGTTTTTCAATCGCACGCGCCAGTGGAAGGGTCTCACGGAACGGGGATCTATTGCGCATCTTTACGATCAAGCTCGCGATACGGCGTGCAGCCGGTTCCTCTCCAAGCTCGCGGAATAATCGGGTCAGTTGTTCTGCGCTGTACTCGTTTACGATAGTAGCAGCAGTAAGTTCGGTTCGTGGATCCATGCGCATGTCGAGCGGTCCGTTGCGCACCAGGCTGAAACCGCGCTCCGGATTTTCGAGTTGCCGCGACGAGACGCCGAGATCAAGAAGCGCACCGCCGATGGTGCGAATCCCAAGTTCGTCGAGAACCCTGGCCGCGTGTCGAAAATTCGCCTGCCGTACAGTGACGCGCCGGCCGAAGCTTGCCAGTTGCTCGCTCACATGTTGGACTGCATCGGGATCCTGATCCAAGGCCAGAACGTTGGCGCCGCTTTCTAATAGCGCTTCCGTGTGGCCACCGCCGCCACAGGTCCCATCCACGATGAAAGAACCGAGTTTCGGCTCGAGCAGCTCCACTACCTCCTTCTCGAGCACTGGGCGATGATAAATAAAATCCTCCATTTCGTAGGCCTCTTCTTCGACAATCAGCGGATCCGCGGCGAACCAGACGGGCCGCTCAAACAACAGTGTGTTCATAACGTTTTGACTGAATCATCCGCTTACAAACCAATTACATTGGCGACGTGCTCATAAGTGGGCGTTTCCTCCTCGTGCGCTCGTTTCCAGCGTTGCAAATTCCAGATCTCAAAACGCCCGCGGCCGCCCACGAGGGCGACTTCACCTTTCAGACCAACTCTCCTGCAAAGCTCTTCCGGCAAAACAAGACGCCCTTGTCGATCCGAAATGGCGTGCTGAGCGCGGGAGTGCAACTGGCGCAGGAAAACACGCCGATCTCGTGCGGAAACGCCCTCGTTTGATTCCACCGCTGAGCTCATCCGGGCAAAATCCTCCGGCGATATGACAAGCAGAAATTGCTGATTTGCCTGAGGTAAAAGAATGAACTCTTCCCCCTGGTCCCGTCGCCAGCGGGACGGGATGGTAACGCGATTCTTCTCGTCAAGGGAATGGCGGAACTCTCCGGCGTAAAAACGCTCAGATTGAGGAAGGGAATCCATACGTCGGTGGAGAATTCATCCATTTTACCCCACTTGCCCCCATCTTTAACCACTTCCGCGAAGCGTGGTCAATAAAAATTTTACGCTCATTTGCAGCCCCTTCCCTTAACCGTAAGCTCCTCAAGTCATGAAATTTTCCCAAGTTGGGGTGACGATTATCTGCACCGTTCTTGTGTATGGCGCTAATGGCGTATTCAGCCAGACTCCAGAGAAAACTGAGAGCGACGCTGTCCGAGTGACCGTGTCGACGAACACCGATGGCTCACGCACCGTTTACAAATTCAATGACGCGCAGCACGTGGCTGTTGCGACGATCACTGATCAGGAGGGCAAACTTCGTGAGAAAATTCGTTATGAATTGGATGACGCGGGGCGTTTCTCCAGCGGACAAATTTTTGGACCCGATGGGCGCTTTCGATTCAAGAGCCAGTACAAGTACGATAGTGGGGGCCATCTCCAGGAAGAAACCCAAAGCGCAGAAGACGGCACCCTTCTGCATAAGATCGTTTACAGTTACGATCAAAGCGGGAAACGAACAGGCTATTCCATTTTCGATGCGTCCGGCAAATTGCTGGGCCGCGTAACTCCCCTAATCACCGGCCCGTCGTCTTCACCAAAGTCGCGCGAGAGAAGCTCACGGTAGGGCGAGCCCACCGAGATCACCTTTTGTTGCTGGCTTGCCACAGGTGCCAAAAAGAGCTACAAAACCGGCGTGATTGAGTACATTCAAAAAGGTGGGTTGTTGATGTGGCCAATTCTGGCCTGCAGCATTATTTCGATCGCCGTCTTTGCCGAGCGCCTCTTCTACTTTCATCGTGCTACGATCCACGTAGGCGAATTCTTAAAAGGACTCTCGAACCTTATTCGGCGTCGCAATTTCGCTGAGGCCTTGCATGAATCAGCCGGGACATCCGGCCCGGTCGCGCGCGTGATTCATGCCGCGATCATCCGGCACGATGCGCCGCGAGCGGAATTGCGCGACATTGTGCAGGAAGCCGCTCAACTCGAAGTACCGAAGCTGGAACGGTTTCTCGGAGTGCTGGCTACGATCGCCTTCCTCGCGCCGTTGCTCGGATTGCTTGGGACTGTTGCTGGAATGATCGACGCCTTTGGCACCATTGCCTCAAGCGGCGGTTATGCGACGGTCACCGAGCTTTCGAGCGGCGTCTATAAGAGCTTACTGACAACCGCGGCGGGCCTGGTCGTGGCCACGCCAACCTTTGTTGCTTATAGTTATCTTTCTTCGCGCGTGAACACTATGCTCCACGACATGGAGCGCGCGGGGATTGAGATCGTCCATATGTTGACGGAGAGCCGGCCGATTAGTGGCATCATCAGCTTCCAACCGCCCGGACAGATGGCCGAATCCGAGGCGCGAATTGATTCTTAAACGACGATTTGGGTAAAATCGATAAGCACTGCCGCGCCTCATGAAGCTTAGCCGTACGAAGGAATATAACTTCGGTTGGCTCGTTTTCCTGGCGGTGGTTGACGTGACTTTTCTGCTCGTTTTTTTCCTGCTGCTCAGTTCGAATTTTATTTTGCAGCAAGGCATTTCGGTTTCGATGCCGTTCTCGCGTTTTACGCTTGGCCCGCAGACTAACCAGCAAATCATCAGCATTACCGGCGGCGCACCCCGGCCATCTATTTCCGGGACCAGAAGGTAACCATCGAGCAACTTGGGCCATTGCTGGATGTGGCCAAGCGCGAAGGCCAATCAATTATCATCAAAGCCGACCGTTTGACTCCTTACGAAACAGTTGCCGAGGTGACAAACGCTGCGCTTGAACACGGCATCAACTCCGTCGCGCTGGCTGCGACTCCGT
>WNGR01001939.1_pt1 | contig 24242 bp, 21 predicted proteins | sample 5407581 | NCBI WGS metagenome assembly WNGR01 (sample SAMN13153383, study PRJNA577476) | soil metagenome | isolation source: 80 cm soil or saprolite under Garry oak tree replicate 2 | place: USA:California | collected 2016-06-15
GGACATGATGCATGACGCGGAAAAGCTAATCGGCATCGAGTTGACCGACAAACAGGAAGATATGGCATTGCCCGGAGTCAATCGGGCTCTCGATAATTATGAAGTCGTGCGCAAGATCGACGTGCCTCTCGATACCGAACCGGCAATCGTTTTTCATCCCGCCTTGCCGGGATTTCACATCAAACGTGCCGCCACCAGGACGAAATTCAAGTTTGGCAGGAACGAACCGGCACAATTCAAGTCAGTCGAAGATCTCGCATTCGCGACCGTGCCGCAGCTCGCTGAACTGATCAGGACCAAAAAAGTCTCTTCCCTTGAGTTGACGAAAATGTATCTCGCCAGGCTCAAGAGGTACGGCCCTAAACTTCTCTGCGTGGTAACGCTTACCGAAGATCTGGCGATGAAGCAGGCGCAGGACGCCGACAACGACCTCAAGCGTGGGAAATATCGCGGGCCCCTGCACGGCATTCCCTGGGGCGCGAAAGACCTGCTTGCCACAAAGGGAATCAAGACCACCTGGGGTGCTGAGCCTTATCGAGATCAAGTGATCAATTATGACGCCACCGTAGTCGAACGATTACGAGACGCAGGCGCCGTGCTGGTCGCGAAGCTCTCGATGGGGGCGCTCGCGCAGGGTCCGAAATGGTTCGGCGGAGTCACGCGTAACCCCTGGGTGCCCGATGAAGACCGTCTCGGCTCGAGTGGTTCTTCTGCCGGACCCGCGTCAGCCACATCGGCAGGTCTGGTTGGATTTTCGATTGGGACTGAGACACTCGGGTCGATAGTCTCGCCTTCATCGCGCTGCGGAGTGACCGGTTTGCGTCCTACATATGGACGCATCAGTCGTTACGGTGCAATGGGCTTAAGTTGGACGATGGACAAGATCGGACCAATCTGTCGGGGCGTTGAAGATTGCGCAGCCGCGCTCGATGCGATTTATGGTCCGGACAATCGTGACTTGACGGTTGGTGATGCGCCATTTAATTGGTCCGCTGATTTGCTTTTGGACAAACTGCGGGTCGCCTATCTGAAAACCGAATTCGAGGTTTGGACAAACTGCGGGTCGCCTATCTGAAAACCGAATTCGAGGCACCCGCGCCGCCAAACGCCAACGAGCAACAGCGGCAACTAACTGAGCGGCGCAACGCGATGTACAAGGAAGCTCTCGACGCTTTGCAGAAAGCCGGAGTGAAAATGGCGCCAATCGAATTGCCAAAGTTTCCCACGCAGAATATTCGTTACATCCTGACCGCGGAAGCGGCAACCGCCTTCGACGATATCACCCGCGATGGTCGCGTGAGTCAGCTTTCGGGGCAGGACCCAGGCGACTGGCCCAACACATTTCGCACTTCGCGTTTCGTTCCGGCCGTTGAATATCTGCGAGCCCAGCGCGCGCGCGTTTTGCTCATGCGCGAGATAGATAAATTGATGTCGCAGTGGGACGTTTTCGTTTCGCCGGCGCCGGGCAGCGCCAGCCTGATCATTACCAATCTCACCGGCCATCCAGCCGTTTGTGTGCCCTGCGGATTTCTCGATGTTCCCGGCGCAAACAACGGTCCGATTCAGCACCTGCCGCAGGCCATCATGTTCACCGGCGGACTCTACGATGAAGCGTCACCGCTGCGGGTCGCGCTGGCTTTTGAGCAGGCGACGAAGTGGCACACAATGCATCCGAAAGTTGATTGGGCTTAAGGGAATTAGCAGCACAGATTCCGCCGTCATAGTCTTCGATTACATGTTTGTTGGGCACAGGAGAGATGTCTAAGGTTAGCCTTCGTAATGTTTAAGCCGTTGCCGTCGATGTGATCGACCCACTTGCAGTTTCAACGTTCGTATTTGTATAAGTAACTGTCGGTTTAACATCAGCGGTCCACCGAAATTGTGACAAGAAATCAAAATCCTCATCGTCAACATCTGCCCAATAAGTAAGGTCACGAATGGTAACAGGAATTCGCCTCACTTTACGCCGCCCTTTCACTCAGCGGTTTCAGCCGATCATATTCACGTCGATTAGCCTGCCAGGCATCCCAGATGTCCACGGCTTCCTGTAGTCTCAACCAGAACTCAGGAGTAGTATTAAATACACGCGCGAGGCGATGCGCTAGATCAGGATTTATGGAGCGCCGCTCTTGCAGAAGAGCATTGATTCCGCGTCGCGACACGCCGAGTTGCGCCGCCAATTCCGACGGCGTCAACCCCGCTGCGGGAAGGGTCTCTTCGCGAAGTAATTCTCCTGGATGCGTGGGTCTCCTTTTTCCCTTGATGCTCATAGTCTCTCCTAATGATAATCTTCCAAATTAATATCCATCGCTTCGCCTTTTGCAAATTTAAAGGTGATTCGCCAATTTCCGCTTACTGAGATCGCCCATTCGCCCTGCCGGTCGCCTTTGAGCCGATGAAGGTCGAAACCGTGAGCATCAATATCGCCTAACTCTCGGGCAGCGTAAAGGACGTCTAAGCGGCGTCCAATTCGGCTTGCCAGATCGGGCGCGATCCCGCGCCTGCTCCCCGTCTCAAAAAACTCCTTAAGTCCTTTGTGACGGAATGATCCGATCGTGACCACTTCCAGCGTAGCGCGAAATTATCGTTTCGAGCAACGCGGAAGCTTAGTTTGATCTTAGCGGGTTCCGCATCTTCAGATTCAACTCAACCGGCACGCAGCGCTTGAAACTAAAAAGGCCTTTCTTGAATCTTCCAAAAACATAGACACGGCCTGTTACCGGCCAGGTCGGTTTTGAATCGCTCCATTCATCGACGGCAGCCAGCGCCGCGCGCGGCAGGTAGACGTAAAAGCTAAGCGGGTTGCTCAGCATCAGCGGCTGGGTCCCCGGCAAGTCAAACCCACGATGGTACTCATCAATTTCGACCGAAGTACCATTAACAACCATATTTTCAAATAAGAGAAACTCGACGTGACCGCTTTGTCTTACCGGCGCCACGACGACAGGGACTTCAAAAGTAATGCCCAGCGGCGTGACGCGGGCGAGTTTTGGTTCTCCTAACTGAATCAGGGTGTCCACATCTGAATCGGATCCGGCTTCGCGATCTCTCTGCGATTTTGAATCCTTCTTTGTTGCTCCGGGTTTCTTGATTTGGACAACAGTACGCTCGACTTTATAGCCCCGAATTTCTTTTGGATAAGCGTGATTTTGCGCGGCGACACTGGCAGCGCTCACAGCGCCGAGCAAAATCACGCCGAAAATGCTCGAGCGGGAAAGCACGACTCGTCGCCGCGGGAGATTAAGCAAATAGATTCGATGGTCAGCGAGGAATTTTGAGGCTAACATGAATCGAACAAATACGTTCAGGACGAATTTCTTTCCAATAGCTGGTCCAGATCCAAAACCAGCGCGACGCTTCCATCCAGCAATTCCGTGGCGCCACCAACGCCGGGCCAGCTCGCGGCATGCCGGCCAAGACTCCGAACCAGGAGATCCTGTTCGGTTTCGATGTCATCGACAATGATGGCGATTCGATCCCGGCCATTGCTTGAAAAGGCCCTGGGCGTAGAAGATCGAGCAATGATCACGCTCAAGCCGTCATCTCGTTGCGCGCTGGTTGCCTGGCCCAGCAACGCTCGCAAATCAACCACCGGTAATTGTTCGCCCTTCCATTCGATGGCGTTTTCGGTTACCGCCTGTTCGGGTCCGAGCATCCCACGGTCAGCGATCCGCGATGAATCAACACAATAACGATGGCCGGCTACGCACAGAATCGCGCAGCGGATCAATGCAATGGTCGCCGGCACGATCATCTCGAAGGTGGACCCAGCCCCGCTTTCACTGGTCACGCGCACGTCGCCTCCTGCCCGGGCCATTGCTCGATCGACTATTTCGAGACCGATCCCCCGGCCCGACACGTTGGAAAGTGACTCAGCAGTTGAAAAACCCGGTCGAAAAACCAGGCGCAGACACTCGTCGAAGGGCAGGCTCGAGTCGGGAGCAATAATTCCCTGCGCTGCTGCAACCTTCGAAATGCGATCCGGATCGATGCCGCCACCATCATCGGCTACCCATATATGGATATGACCACCTTCCGCGAAAGCGCTTATGTTTACTCTTCCCTGCGTAGTCTTTCCGGCAACCAGCCGTTCTTCCGGAGTTTCAATTCCGTGGCTGACGGCGTTGCGCACGAGGTGCATCAGCGGATCAGTGATCGCATCAGCAAGCGACCGGTCAATACCAAGTTCTCCACCGCTGATCTTGAATTCGACGTCTTTGCCCAGGTTATGAGCGGCGATGCGACCGGCACGCACCGCGGCGCGTTCAAAAATTTGGCCGAGCGGCACCAGACGCAATTTGATCAGCCGCTCTTCAATCTCTACGAAACGCTGTCGCAACCTGGCACGCGCGGAGTCGTTCGCAGTTTCATTGGATAGTGAGTCAAAGGCACTCGCAGTATCCCGAAACAACTGGCTGGCCTGCGAAATTATTTCGTCCAGTTCATCCAAACTGACGCGGACCGTACCGGGGCTCTTGCCGTAGGTGTGCGCAGCATAAGTCTGCAGTTCCGGGACTGTCGATGCACCTTGATCCGATTCTTGCGTTGCGGCGTCGGTAACAATTTCAGCAAATTGCACGCGGCCTAATCCGGATATATCGGCGATGGTTTCGTCGCTAAGCGCTTCCGCAGCATACAGCAGGCGGAAGTTGATCTCGCCGGTGGCCGCGGGTTCCGGCGCCGGCACGGTAGAAATGATTTCTCCTGTTTGGTTGAGGTTTTCGCTTAACGAGCGAAACCTCTGGTCGAACGTTTCGATCTCGAACCCGGCCGATACCACAAACAATCTCAGACCTTCGGTGACCGTTTCACGCAGATGCTGCTCATCGTATGCACTCAGCGCCCGCGCGATTTCTTCCGGCAGGCGGGCACGAACGTCGAGGCCCAACGCCGCGCGCGAGTCTTCAGGAACGAGCGCGCGCAACCGGCCAATTACTTTTGCCTGATCGCCTTCCCCTTCCTTTTGCTCGCGCGCGGCCAAAGCTGAAGACATCGCGGCGGTGGCGTAGGAAAACGCATCGATTATCCTTTCATCCGGAATCAACCGTCCCAGCCGCAGCGCATCCAGCACGTCCTCGAATTCGTGAGCAATCAGGCTCACTGATTTGGCGCCATGGGACGCCGCCGAACCTTTCATCGTGTGAACATGTCGAAAAATGTTCGCCACCAGGTCGCGTCGTTGTCGATCGTGAAAACGCGCCGCCCGCAGTGCTTCGATATCGCGGAAGAGTTTTTCAACTAAATCTTCCGCGTCATGCAGGAACTCGTTATAGATTTGTTCGTGCATGGAAATTCACGTCGTGACGTCCGAATCTTCCAGGGCGTTGCGATTATTTGATGAAGGTTCAGCTTCGTCTTCCTGGGGCCCGTCTGGGGCGGCTTGAGGAAGCTCCGTGTCCAGATCGCGTTTGATCGCGTCCAAAATGCCATTTATGAATTGCGTCGCTTCGTAGGTAGAAAATCGCCGGGCTATCTCCAGGGCTTCATTGATGGTAACCGTTCGGGGCGTGCGCTCGTAAAGAAACTCGTAAACCGCGAGCCGCAAAACGTTGCGATCAACCAGGGCCATCCGTGAGATCCGCCAGTGTTCAGCGCGCGAACGGATGCGCTCATCGACTTCAGTCACATTGGCAAGCGTGCCGGTCACCAGGCGGGTCGCAAAATCGCGGGCATGTTCATCGAGCTCAGCATCGGACAGCTCAGACCAGAAATCACGCACGAGATCATCTACGCGCGTTTGAGCAACGTCAGCAGCAAAGAGCATTTGCAAGGCGCATTCGCGCGCCTTACGACGCGAACCCATAAACAATCAAAGGATGAAGGGGGAAGGATGAAGGATGAAATATTTCATCCTCCGTTTCCCTTTTTCGTCCTTCATCCTTCATCCTTCATCCTTTTCAAAACGCCTGTCGCGATATAAATTTACCACCTCCACGGCCGCCTTCGACGCTTCATAACCTTTGTTCGCCGACTTGGCGCCCGCGCGCTCGATCGCCTGCTCAACCGTGTCTGCCGTAATGACCCCAAACAAGATGGGAACCCCGGTCTGCATGCCAGCCTGGGAAATTCCCTGGGCAGCGGCCGATGCAATGTATTCAAAATGAGGTGTCTGCCCGCGAATGATTACCCCGAGACAAATCACCGCATCGAATCGGCCCGACTGCGCGGCCTTCAACGCGGCCAAAGAAATCTCGAACGCCCCGGGCACGCGAAAGATTTCGATCGCGTCCTGGCTCGCCGAAGCTTCTTTGAGACCTTCAACCGCGCCTTCGATCAGACGCGACACCAACGAATCGTTCCATCTACTCGCGACGATCGCAAAGTGAAACCCCCTGGCTTCAAACGTATGCTTCGCGCTTTCCTTGCCAGGCATATTTTCTTCATGAGTATTCGTTTGCAAGCGAGTCGATCAAGTTTTCGTTAATTAGATCGGGCTTGTCGAGTATAGGAGAGGCGCACAAGTGACACAAGCTCTATCTCCCGCGAAAGGTGGGCGCGCGCTTCTCAAGAAACGCGCGCGTGCCTTCAAGCGCATCCTCCGATGCAAACAAGCCGCCGAAAATTTCGCGTTCAACTGCCAATCCTTCACTCAGTGGCAGCTCGCGGCCCTGGGCTACAGCTTCCAGGCAGGCGCGAATTGCGAGCGGAGAAAACTCAGCGATCTTATTGGCAAGAGACTGTGCCGCGCTCAGAAGTTGAGCAGGTTCCACTACCTTATTAACCAGGCCGAATTGTTCGGCCTGGGCCGCAGAAATGCTCTCGCCGGTCAACATCATGTGAAACGCGCGCGTCTCGCCGATAGCCCGCATCAATCGCTGCGTGCCGCCGTAACCGGGAATTATTCCCAGCTTGATTTCCGGAAGACTAAAGCGCGCGTTGCTCGAAGCGATGCGCAGATGACAACCCAGTGCCAGCTCAGTCCCTCCGCCTGCGGCAATGCCGTTGATCGCGGCGATAACCGGGACGGGAAAACTTTCGAGGCTGCTACCCAAACTCTGCCCTTCGCGAGCAAACTCCTTCGCGTTGCTTTCATCCAGCGCGGCTAAGTCTGCAATATCAGTTCCGGCGCAGAATGCGCGCTCGCCTTCACCAGTTAAGATCAAAGCGCGCAGGTCGCGATTACTTTCCAACTCAGTCAGGATGCGTTTCAATTCCTGTTTCATGTAACGCGACAGCGCATTGAGTTTCTCAGGCCGCGAAAAAGTGATTAGCGCCCACGATTTCTGCCGATCAACTTTTATGCTTCCGCTCTTATCGAGATCGCCCATCGCGAGCTATGATATAGACGTGACTGCTTGAGTCAAATAGCGATGTTTATCCCTCTCCCTTGGGAAAGGGATGGGCAGAGGGCGTGAGTAACTCGTTAATCTTTGTTCCCCCCAACCTTTCCCAGGAGGGAGAAGAAGATACTCCGGAAATGATGATGATTGACGCTGATCGCTTCTCTTTCCTCACAAGACTTTTCCTGATCCTGTTGCTGATTGTTTCCGGGGCCAGTCAATTGCCATTCTCCAGAGTATCCGCCGGCCTCGGCTCACAGCGCCCGCCGGAAACCGTCATATTTGCGGTCTCACGCGAGGGAGATGCCGGCAACATGGACGCCGTAGTAATCATCAACGGCAAACATTTCCGGCAGCCTTTCACGCAGGAGACCAAAGATAAGCAAACAACATTTGCTAACCACTATTTCGCCGCGGGCCAAAGCTATCGCTTGCTCTTTGGCGGTGGCGACGCCGGCAGTGTGACGGTGAAAAAGTGGAGCGAAGGCTGTAACAGCGTGCACGCTGAGGTGACGCCTGCGACTTCAGTCAAACTCGGCGGTCATGTGATGGCACTGGCGACGAATTCTGAATCACTGGGCAAACGCGCTTCGGCACGACGAGCACCAACGGATCAAGAACGAGCCGCAGTAATTAATTTGATGAGGGGCATTTATTCCCAACATCGCACTCCCGCAAGAATGATTGACTCGATCAGGATTACGAATCTCACCGCCACCGATTTAGATGGTGATGGCAAGTACGAAATGATTGGGAGCTTTACCGAAGGAGACAAAAATAAGTTCGAGCGAGATCTATTTCTGATTGCTCATCAGGCAGGCAATACGATGCGAGCCGACCTTATAAAGTTTCAGGCGTATCAACCTCCGGCTGAAGGTTTCCTATCGAGCGTCGACTTCATCGATCAAGTCGATCTTGACGGTGACAGGATCGGCGAAATCTTAGCTACGCAAGGAGGCTTTGACGCCTACGGATTTCTGATTTTTAAGAAGGTCAACGGGCGCTGGCGCCAGGTTTACGAAGGCATTGGGGACGCTTGTTGAGCTGGTTTACCACTCTTCTTTAGCGATGTACTTGAGGACATGTTTGATTGATGTCACGGCGTAGGACCCGTCGGCCTTTTGCAAGGGAATGTGCCGATAGCGGCCCATCGACATTTTGTTCAAAGCGGTGGCGACGGAATCAGTCTCGCTGAGCACTTCAGGGTTAGCGCTCATTAACTCTCTGACCGCGGCGTTCTTTGGAGTGGCGTTCTTGCCGGTCATCTTGTTCAGGAGATCGCGTTCAGTAAAAATTCCGATCAATTTCCCATCTTCCAGAACTATCGCGCAGCCGAGCCTCGCTTCTTTCATCCTGGTCACAACTTCGACCGCCGAGGTGTTCGGAGCGACTCCCAGAAATTCCTGATCGAGCTGGTTCAGATTGTCTTCCATCACCGAACGAGCCAGGGCTGAGGCGGCCTCTGCCCGCGGCGCGTCGAGATTGAAGAGAGGCGTCATGCACTCTTCACAGCGATCAGCGCCTTCAATATTATCGTGACCACAGGAAGGACAGAACATTTTCGATTTCCAATTTCCGATTGCCGATTGCTGCTACCGATTGATCCACCTGCGATCGCCGCCCGCCAAATCGGCAATTGGCAATCGCAAATCGGCAATGTTTTATTCCACCGTCCACATATCGCCGCTATAAATCAGTTTTTCCAGACTACCGGGACCGGATTTGCTAATAGCTGTTTCAATTTGATCGACCAACATCTGCTCGTAACTCGGTCGCTCGACGGCGCGGAAAATTCCCACCGGCTGGGGAAAGTCCGGCTGCTCCATGCGCGCCAGCATAAATGCCACCGAGGGATCCTGAAGGTAAATATCGTGAACCAGGACATCCGCTTCGGTGATTCCGTTTTCGCCGAGAGTAATGACCTCGGGATGCGCGCCCTTCATGCGAATCCCTTTGTTGCGATCTTTGCCGAAGATCATCGGTTTGCCGTGCTCGAGATAAAGGACCTTGTCCTGGCGCACGCTGCGTTCGGCAAAATAATCGAAGGCCCCATCATTGAAAATGTTGCAGTTCTGATAGACCTCGAGGAAGGAAACGCCCTTGTGTTTGGCTGCGGCTTCAACCATCGAGCCCAAATGCTTTACATCGATGTCGATCGAACGCGCTACGAACGTTGCCTCGCTCGCGATCGCCAGCGAAAGCGGATTCACCGGATAGTCGATCACCCCCATTGGCGTCGATTTAGTTCGCTGGCCGAATACCGAGGTCGGGCTGTACTGTCCCTTCGTCAGACCGTAAATGCGGTTGTTAAAGAGAATGTAATTAATGTCGAGATTTCGTCGCAGCACATGCATGAAATGGTTGCCGCCGATCGAGAGCGCATCGCCGTCGCCGGTAATCACCCAGACGCTGAGCTCCGGATTCGCAGCTTTGATTCCGGTGGCAATCGCCGGCGCGCGGCCGTGAATACTGTGGAATCCGTAAGTGTTCATGTAATACGGAAAGCGCGACGAGCACCCGATGCCGGAAACGAAAACCATCTTTTCGCGCGGGATTCCGAGCTCGGGCATCACCTTCTGGACGTTGTTCAGAATCGCGTAGTCGCCGCAGCCCGGACACCAACGCACTTCCTGGTTCGAAACGAAATCTTTCTTCGTTAACTGTCCCGGTGGCGGCGCGATATGAAAGATCGCTTCGCCGCCCTCGCTCTCTGCCGAGATGCCGGCGTCGATGTGGGATTTGTTTCCGTTACCACCTGAACTCTTACCTTGTGTGGTCATGATTGCTCCTCGATAAGATGGCTGCCCCCCTGTACGACAGCTTTCAGTAACTCCAAGTACTTCTCGCGAACATAAGGGTTAAGCTTTTCTGCAAATGCGTGTGCCAGCCCCCGAATCTTAATCAATTCCTGTACGTCGGCGAGATCCTTCAGTCGGTCCGGCGCGGTCATTCCCGAAGCCAACTTCAGTTCGATTAGCTTTTCAAGGGTCGGAAATCTGACTCCATCAATTTCCACGGAAGCTTCCGACGGATCCGGAAATCGCACCGGTTTTGGCTTGCCATCTCCGGGAAAATCGCTGGAGGCGATTAGTTCGATAGGCGTGCCGTCGCGCGTGGAGCGCAAATGCTTGCGCGCTCCTTTGAAGGCGGGCGTGTAGCCCAGGCCGATTAATTCGTTATGAAATCGTTCCAGGCCTTCATGTGTCAGAATCAGATCGATGTCTTCAGTGAAGCGCGGATAACCGTAAGCTAACAAAGCTATCGCGCCAATCACGACGTAATCAATGTCGTGTTCTTTCAAATCAGCAATTAACCTCGTCAGCGCGTTATTCAGCTTCCCTTCGCCCATGAAGTAACGCTGCCCTTCCGCGTACGTTTCGCTGATCGACTGCGATTGCAAGTTTACAAATACTCCTCGACTTTTCTCACGATCTCGCGAATCTGGAACGGTCTTCCCTTCACTTTCGAAAAAGCCACGGCGTCAATTAAAAAGCGCGCGCGAATCATCGTGCAGAGCTGGCCGAGATTCATTTCGGGAATGATTACCGTCTCAAATCCGGAAAGCACCTCGCCGAGGTTCTTCGGGAACGGATTCAAATGACGCAGGTGCGCGGCCGAAACCGGTTTATCTTCTGCCTGCATCTTCTCAATCGCGGACGTAATCGCACCATAAGTCGATCCCCAACCCAGCACCAGCACTTTTCCGGTTTTCTCGCCGAACACTTCCACTGGTGGAATGTCGTTCGCGGCGCGATCTACCTTTTCCTGTCGCAAACGCACCATCAGATGGTGGTTCTCAGGATCGTAGTTCACGTTGCCGGTGATGTGCTGCTTTTCGATACCGCCGATCCGGTGCTCCAAGCCTGGCGTCCCGGGAATTGCGTGGGGCCGCGCCAAAGTTTTTTCATCCCGAGCGTAAGGCATGAAGTTAGAAGGATCGGTAACGAACTTGATTTGGATCGGCGGCAGCTTGTCGATCTCCGGAACAGCCCAGGGTTCAGCGCCGTTCGCGAGGTAACCATCCGAAAGATAAAACACCGGCACCATGTACCTGAATGCGAGTCGCACCGCTTCGATCGCCATGCTGAAACAATCAGCCGGAGTCGAAGGCGCCACCACGATTGCCGGACATTCACCGTTCCGGCCCCAGACGGCTTGAAATAGGTCGGCCTGTTCAGTTTTGGTCGGCAAGCCTGTCGATGGCCCGCCGCGCTGCACATTGATGATGACCAGCGGCAACTCTGTCATTACCGCCAGGCCGATCGCTTCCTGTTTCAGGGCTACGCCCGGTCCCGAGGTTCCGGTCAGCCCGACGTGTCCGGCAAAACTCGCTCCAATCGCCGCGCATACGGCGGCAATCTCATCCTCTGCCTGAAAAGTCTTCACGCCATAATTTTTGTGACGCGCTAATTCATGCAGAATATCTGAAGCCGGAGTGATGGGATATGAACCATAAAACAATGGCCGGCCCGCAAGTTGTGCCGCCGTGACAAAACCGATCGCCGTCGCTTCGTTTCCGGTAATCTTGCGATAGCGACCGGGAGCAATGACGGCCTTCTTAATCTTGAAATGGGTGGTGAAAACTTCCGTGGTATCGGCAAAATTATAACCGGTCCGGAGCGCCACTTCGTTTGCTTTTGCCAGTTCCGGATTCTTGCCGAACTTCGCATTGATCCAATTCAAGGTCGGGTCAAGCGGGCGATCATAAAGCCAGTAAAGCACACCTAGCGCAAAAAAGTTCTTGCTGCGGTCTATCTCCTTGCGCGAAAGCTGCACATTGCCCTTCAGGGCGTTCATGTTGAGTGTGGTGATGGGCAGCTTATGGACGCGATAGCCGGCGAGCGATCCGTCCTCGAGCGGATTCGATTTGTAAGCGGCATGCGCGAGATTTTCTTTGGTGAACTCGTCGGTGTTAATGATTAACGTGCCGCCCTCTTCCAGATCGGGAAGATTCACTTTCAGCGCAGCCGGGTTCATTGCCACCAACACGTTCGGCTGGTCACCGGGCGTGCGAATGTCCTGACTGGAAAAATTCAACTGAAAGCCGCTGACGCCCGGCAGACTTCCGGCCGGGGCCCGAATTTCCGCCGGGAAATCCGGCAGCGTCGAAATGTCATTGCCGACGATCGCCGAGGTGTTGGTGAATTGCGTACCGGTCAACTGCATGCCGTCGCCGGAATCGCCGGCAAAACGGATCGTTACGGTTTCAAGCTCCTCGAGATGTTTCTCGATTTGATCTACTGGTGGTTCTATGACTGCGCTCATGAATCTCCTGAAATTTGCGATTTTAGATTTTGGATTTGCGATTTGGCTTTTCGTCACATATCGACAATCGCAAATCAAAAATCAAAAATCCCCTCATCCTCCATCAACCGTATCCATTACCTGCGCCGACAACGGCGGCAGGTTCATAGTGGTCTTCGGATAGCACTCTGCCAGATAGGTAATGATGTCGAAGACCGAAATCGAGCCCACGAACATTTCATCGTTAACCAAAGGAATATTGCGAAAGCTTTTCTCGTTCATCAGCCGAACAGCATCGCCGACCGTGGCGTTGATTGAGAGGGTTTCAACCTCCGGCTGCATCCATTGACTGATCGGCGAATTCAGATCAGCGTCCTCACCCATGACTTTAGTCAGGAGATCCCGCTCGGTGAAGATGCCGACAACGCGACCATCCTCGCAGACGATCGCGCATCCGCCCTCGTCGGATTTCATCGCTTCGATTGCTTGTCCCAGAGGGGTGAATGGCGAGATGCAGACGTAGTCGTCGGTCTGTAAGACACCTACCTTCTGATCACGTGCGTTGCGGGGGCCGTCCATTTGGTTGATCGCCTATCTTCGTCTGTTGCCGAAAGCTGCGGATAGGGTCAACCTCATTGTAACTCAAGCCGTGCGAGAGGGAAAAACGCGAGTTCTAACTAAGCGAGATGTTCTTGCCGCAAGGAAACCAGGATAATCTCGTGGCATACTCAATGTCCGACCGATTCAATTGCCATGATCGTGAGATCGTCCGTCACCCGGGGAGCGAGAGAGAATTGACGCAAATCATCCAACAGATTGGTCAACAGGACGGGCGTCGACACGTTCAAAGAGTCCCGCAGAAAAGACTTCAGCCGGGCGTCCCCATACTCGTGGTCGTGAGAATTGCGGGCCTCAGACAAGCCGTCGGTATAAAGCAATAATCGGTCGCCCGGATTGAGTTTTGCCCTGGTGGCAGAGTATTTCTCCTGGCAAAACATTCCGATCGGTAATCCTGTCGCGGGCAGAGCCGTGATTTCGCCGCCACTTACCAGCAGCGGTGGACAATGGCCGGCGTTGCAAATCTCGAGGTCACCATTCGCCGAGGCCTTTCCGCAAACGAGCGTGGCGTAGTACGGGCGCATCGTAGTATCCCCAAAAATCTGATTGGCGCGTTCAACTAATTCGTTGACTGCCAAGCCCGCGCCGATCAAACTGCGAAAAATCGCATGCAGCCGGCTCATCAACAATGATGCCGCGATGCCTTTTCCGGACACGTCGCCGATCAGAAAATAAAGATCGCCGGTTTCCGTGTTTACCAGATCACAGTAATCGCCGCTCACGGGACCTGCCGGTTCGTAGTGATAGGAAACCTCCCAACCGTTGAACTTCAGATTCTGTTTGGGAAGCGACTCACCCTGAATCAGCCAGGCCCGATCGAGATCCTGCTCCAACTCCCTGAGTTGCTCAGGTGTAAAGCAGCTGAGACAGTTTCGCGCCAGCGGGTCGGCATTCATCGCGGCCTGACCGATCAAGTCGTGGCAAACCTGGCATACGCCGTAGGTCTCTTGCTGGGTAAGGCGTTCGATTGCGGATTCTACCTCGCGCAAGAGCCCATTCAATTGAAATCCGTCCGAGGTGGTGGCCGAAGACTCCAGTCGCTGTTTCCAGTTGACGAGTTCGGTACGAAGATCAGGCGTGGCGGTTTGGATGGCGGCGCTCATGATGTCTCCCTTTGTTCGTGAAAAGGCTGGGTTAGCCTGTTAAAAAAGCCGGGTCTAAACTGCGAATCTTGCGCTTCCTTTTTGTACGATTCTACAGCCGAGATTGTTCGCAAGAATTGCCTTATTTTACGCGGAAAATCCGGCAAAATCTATCCGATATTTACGTCAAATTCTGAAGGCAAAATCGGGGATTTTCGAATGTTAGCGCAGGCTGTCGGCGGCCGCCTGCAACTCTTTTTCAAAGGGCGACATTTCTACGAGTTTCGCGATTATTCCCGATAGGACGCTAATTGTCTGGTCAATGTTCTCGGCGGTTGTGTATCGCGAAAGCGAAAATCGAATCGAGCCGCGCGCCGTTGTGTACGGAATGTTCATTGCGCGCAACACGGGCGATGCTTCGTGTGAATCCGAACTGCATGCCGAACCCGTCGAGACGCATATGCCCGCTTCGTCCAACATTAGGACGATATTCTCGCCTTCGATATATTCAAACGAGATGTTTGTGGTGTTCGGCAGGCGCTTCTCGCGATCTCTTGTTCCATTCAACCGCGCATTGGGAATCTTCGCGAGAATTTCATCTTCCAGTCTCGCGCGCAGCGACCGAATTTGAGCATGGCCGTCAAACGTTCGCGCGAGTTCGCAGGCTTGACCCAGAGCGACGATGTTGGCCACGGCTTCAGTGCCCGCCCGGCGACCGCTTTCCTGACCGCCGCCGATGATAAAGGGCGGAAGGTTGACGCCCTGCCGGATGTAGAGCGCTCCGACCCCTTTCGGCGCATGGAATTTATGACCGGATAACGCAAAGAGATCGACAGGCAACTCCTTCAAATTGATGGTAACCTTGCCCACGGCTTGCACGCCGTCAACATGAAAGAGCGCGTCGGAGTGCTCACGAATTATTTTCCCAATCTCGCTGATGGGAAACATCACCCCAGTTTCATTGTTAGCCATCATTACGGAAACAATTCCCGTCTCACGTCGCAGAGCTGTGCGTAGATCATCCAGATCGAGCTCACCATTTTGATCTACTTCCAGCCAGCTTACTTCGCAACCAATCTCCTCCAGATGAATACACAAATTGCGCACTGCTTCGTGTTCAACTCGAGTGGTGATGATATGTCGTTTATTCGGATTAGCCTCGAGAAACCCACCTATAGCCCAATTGTCGGACTCTGAGCCGCATGAAGTGAAGGCAATCTCGTCGGGCGCGCGCGCGCCAATCAATTCGGCCACTTGTGACCGGGCGCGCTCGACTGCTGCGCGCATGGTTCTGCCAAAGCGATGCGCAGACGATGGATTACCATACTGCGTCGTTAAGTACGGCTGCATGGCTTCGAAAACTTCCGGAGCGACCTGGGTGGTCGCATTGTTATCGAGATAGATCATCGCTGCAGCAAGGCCGATTGAATTTTAAATTGGCGTGTCGACAGCTCGAAGTATATTATTCGTGGCCAATCTTGACCAGTTTAAGGTTCGGCCACACCGCCCAACCAGATTTTAATAACCCTGCGGTGATGTTGGAAAGTCGCCGCGTGAACAAGAGGAGTCTCGCATTGGTATTTCAGGGCACCGAGTGAGGAACTCCTCCGAATCGGCGGACGGTACTTTGTGTTTGGACGATATGAACTCTAAAAATTTGGACCACCAGGCTCCGCATTCAGCGACTGCCGAGCTGGAACCGCCACTGATGAATAAAGCTCGTCCCTGGCGTCGACTGCAGCAAACGCTCGATGGGGAAGTGATCGGCATGATTCTCCTGATTAAGGCGCTGCTGTTTTTCTTCGCCGCCCGCAGTTTTCAGACTCTGGAAGGCGAGAGCACCGGCGGTCTCGGAGGGGCCTTGAATATCTGGAATCGCTGGGATGCTGTGAATTACCTGCGGCTGGCCCAAAACGGATATTCAAATGATGACGCTCGCTGGCTGATGGTGTTTTATCCGCTTTACCCCTGGTTGATTCGTTTCCTCTCTGTGTTTACGCGGAACTATTTAGTGAGCGCGATTTTGATTTCCGCGGTCGCGTCGATTACCGCAGGCTTGCTGCTGAGAAAGTTGGTCTTACTGGATCATTCCGACGAGACTGCACGGCGCGCCGTGTGGTTCATGTTTATCTTCCCAACGAGCTACTTTCTCCACATCGGCTATACCGAAAGCCTCTTTCTCGCATTAGCTCTGGGAAGTTTTTTGTCCGCGCGCCGGAACCGCTGGTGGCTGGCGGGCGGACTCGGAGCGCTTGCCTGCATGACTCGAGGGACCGGTCTGGTTCTTTTGCCGGCGCTCGGTTTCGAAGCCTTTGAACAATTTCGCGCAACACACCGGTGGAACTGGAATTGGCTTTGGATCCCGACAATGCTTGTTGGTTTCGGCGCTTATTTGCTGGTCAATCAACGCGTAATGGGAAATCCGTTTGCCTTCATTTCGATCCGGCAACAATACTTCTACATCTCTTCGTCCTGGCCCTGGGTGGGAATCACCAGCGTGTTCGGAGCGTTCAACCGTGTTCCATTCGAATCAGAGCTGCTGGGAACACAGGAGCTTTTGTTCATCACGCTCGGCGCCATCTGCGCCTTTGCGAGCTTTGCTGTGCTGAGGACTTCGTATGCTATCTGGATCGCCGGCAACTGGTTGCTGGTTACCAGTGTAACTTTCGTTGCCAGTGTTCCTCGCTATACCCTGGTCATGTTTCCGATCTTCATCCTCTTTGCGAGATTGGCCAGGCGTCCTTTGTGGAACGTCGCGATCACCGTATGGTCGCTGCTTAATCTGGGTTTGTTTGCGGCGCAATTTGTGAGGGGACGCTGGGCGTTCTAGGTAAGCACCTAAAGCCGCCGACGCAAGAGGCACAGAGACATCTAAGCGAATCTCGCTTCACAAGCGCGACTCGCGCGAATGACAATCAAGGATGTCCTGAATTAACGAAGAGCACGAGCCGCACCCCGCGCCGGCATTGGATGATCGGGTAACATCGTCGATTGTCTCCAGGGATTGGGAACTAATCTGCTGCTCGATTTCTCTTTCAGTAACTCCAAAGCAGGTGCAGATGAGGGCGTCGTCACCCACCCATTCTTCGCGGATTGAATCACTGTATTCCGAGATAGCGGAAAGCAAAGCGTCAAAACAGAGCGCGACGCATTTTGCCGGGAGTGCGGACGGCTCGTACGCATTGAGCGCAGAGCCGGAATAACTTTTCCGATGCTGAGCCATCTGAGCAGCTTCTGCTGTTGTCTTCCCTTTTATCTCCTGTGTGAGGAGCGATGCCGATGCTACCAAAACGTGACAGCCAATCGCCTTGAATTTCGCGTCATTAATTTTCCTATCCGTGTCTACTCTCAAGGCAATGCGAACAAGTCCTCCGCAGGTGAAGGAAGCGGCTTTGCCAGAGCCGTCTGGCTGTTCGATGGCTCCGACATTTTGCGGGTTGAGAAAATGTTCGTTGATTAAATCCTGCTGCACGACGTTTCAGTTTAGGAGTGCGGGCCGTGGTTCGACAAACGCCAGAGCACTTCGGCATAATTTGTTCATGTCCGAATTAACGGAAAATTCGATCCTGAATGCGCTACGACAGATCAAAGATCCCGATCTGCACAAAGACATCGTCACCCTTGGATTCATCAAAGACTTGAAAATCAATAACGGCGACGTTTCGTTTCGCATCGTGCTGACGACACCGGCCTGTCCGGTGCGCGACGAAATGCAGAATGACGCGCGACAACTGGTCAGCGGCATCCCCGGAGTTCAATCGTTAAACATAACCATGGATGCGGAAGTACCGAAGGGCCGTGGCCTCGGCGACAAAGTTTCGGTGCCGGGAGTCAAAAACATCATTGCCGTTTCATCCGGCAAAGGCGGTGTCGGTAAATCAACGGTGGCGGTTAACCTCGCGGTGGCACTGGCGCTCGATGGGGCGCGCGTGGGTTTGATGGATGCCGATGTCTATGGACCGAACGTGCCGATCATGATGGGCGCGGGTCAGGCGCGGCCGGAGGTCGATGTCAACAAACTAATTCCGGTTGAAGCCTACGGCGTGAAATTGATTTCGATGGCCGTGCTTCAGCCGGGAGACAAGCCGCTGATAGTCCGTGGTCCGATCCTTCACGGTCTGGTCAAACAATTTCTTTCGGATGTGAAGTGGGGCGAACTCGACTATTTGATTGTCGACATGCCACCCGGAACCGGCGATGTGCAACTGAGTCTGGCGCAACTGGTACCGGTACAGGGCGCGGTCCTGGTAACGACGCCCCAGGAAGTTGCGCTGATCGATGTGCGGCGCGCGTTGCGCATGTTCGAGACGGTCGCCGTTCCCGTCCTCGGCGTGGTCGAAAATATGAGTTACTTTGTAGCGCCGGACACGGGAACTCGCTACAACATTTTCGGCGAAGGTGGCGGCGAGCGGCTGGCAAACGAATATGGAGTCCCTTTTCTCGGCTCAATCCCTATGGGTATCGAAGTGCGTGAAGGCGGGGACAAGGGCGTCCCAGTCGTTGTCGGCCAACCCCATTCGCCGCAGGCCGAAAGCTTTCGCAGAGTCGCTGAAGAAGTGGCCCGTCAGGTCTCGATCGAGGCAATGAAGCCCGAGCTTGTCGTTTTGAAGAAATCTCAGTAAGATGGCCCTGGTAAGACTAAATCGTTAATCAGGAATTTTGAAGATCGAAAACAGGAGTTTAACCAGAATGTCAGCGAATCCAGCAACTACCACGCCAACTGCAGCCCCCGCGGCACCGGCGGTGACTTTGAATGTAACTGAACCGGCGGCCGCCGAGATTAAGAAGTTTATGGCAACCGAAGAAGGACTGCCCGAAACCGCGGGCCTGCGCGTCCGCGTTGTGCCGGGCGGATGTTCCGGATTTCAATACAGCCTCAACATAGAAGAAGAGTCGCGGCAGGGCGATTTTGTATTGGACGAAAAAGGCGTGCGTCTCTTCGTCGATATGTTCAGCGCGCAGTATCTGAACGGCGTCCAAATTGATTATGTCACCAACGTGATGGGATCGGGCTTCACCTTCACGAATCCGAACGCTACCGGCAGCTGTGGCTGCGGCTCGTCGTTCACGGCGTAAGGGATATCAAAACCAGCAACGCGCATGGCGCGGTTAAGCAGAATGACTCGGCCTGATACCTGGTGTCAGGCCGAGTTAACTTTTGGGCGAACCGTTGATTTCGGAGCGCAGGCACCCTGCCTGGCATGCCAATGAACGTTATCCACGCCACGGCCACCAGCGACATTGAACAAGCTCGTGCACTCTTCAAAGAATATGCCGCCTGGCTGGAAATTGATCTCTGCTTTCAAAACTTCGATCAGGAACTCGCCGGATTGCCGGGAGATTATGCGCCGCCTGATGGAAGATTGCTATTAGCTCAACAGAACAATCAGGTTGCGGGTTGCGTAGCCTTGCGAAAGATAGGAGATGGAATCTGCGAGATGAAGCGGCTCTTTGTGCGGCCGGCATTTCGCGGCCAGGGCCTGGGTCCTTTGTTGATTGAATCCGTTATTCGCGAGGCGCGCGCCATCGGCTATACAGCGATGCGTTTGGATACGCTGCCTCCAAAGATGAATGATGCAATCGCGCTGTATCGCGCCTTCGGCTTTCAGGAAATCGCGCCTTACTACAGGAACCCGGTGCCGGGCGCAAAGTTCATGGAACTGAGTCTCTAACGCTGCCGCCTGCCGTTACTTCAGTCTCTCGATCTTCGCCCTCCTTCACGATCGACTTACTGATGTACCTTCTGGTTTTTACAAATGGTTTTTTCTCCGTGTTCTCGGTGTCTCTATGGTGATGTTTGGCAGTCAGAATTCACCACGTGGAGGCGCGGAGAACACTGAGGTTATTTACGTCGTTTCAATCTTCGACTATTATCTGCGCGCCACACTTTGACTATTATTCAACTCAAAGGAGCATCGCATGCAACGCAAAATTATCGCCCGGTGGTTAAGCCTTTTCTTTCTGGCAATGGTTAGTGCTCCCGCGCTGGCCCAACGCGACCGCCTGTCCATCGAACAATTCCTTGATTGGGAGTATGTCGCTTCGCCACAAATCTCGCCCGACGCCAGGCAAATCGTTTACACCAAACATTGGCCCGACAAGATCAATGATAAATATGAAGACGAAATCTGGATCATGGATGGTGACGGTGGGCACAATCGCTTTCTCGTCAAGGGATCGCAAGCCACATGGGCCCCAGACAGCAAGCGCCTGGCGTATGTCGCGCAGGGCCAACCGGCCGGCGCACAGATTTTTGTGAAATGGATCGATCTGCCCGGAGAGACGCAGCTGACCCGACTCGATCGCGGCCCTTCAAGCCTGGCTTGGGCTCCTGACGGTAAACACATTGCCTTCACCATGAATGTGCCGGGCTCTCCGGACGTAATGATCCGAATGCCGGCGCGCCCGCAAGGCGCGAAGTGGATAGACGCGCCGCGGGTCGTCGATCGACTGAACTATCGCAATGACGGCTCGGGGTGGCGGCCCGAGGGTTTCCTGCATGTGTTCGTGATTTCCGATCAAGGTGGAACACCGCGGCAACTGACTGACGGTAACTATCAGGATGGCGCGCCGAAATGGCTGCCTGACTCGCGCACGATCGTGTTCAGCGGCGTGCGCAAGGAAGACGCCGAGTACCTGCGCGGCGGATCTGAAATCTATTCTGTTTCAAAGGACGGCGGCGCGATTCGTCCGCTGACGGATCGCGATGGGCCCGATTCTAATCCAACGGTTTCCCGTGACGGCCGGCTAATCGCTTACACCGGATTCGACCAGAACGACAACACATACAATGTCACGAAGGTATATCTGATGAACGTTGACGGGAGCGGCAAACACCCCGTGGCTCCGGATTTTGATCGTTCACCGGGGGGAATGTTTTGGGCCGAGGACAACAGCGGCATTTATTTCGTGACCGAAGATCGCGGGAGCGAAAATCTTTGGTTTGAATCAGTGAAAGGCGGACCGCCAAAGCAGATCACTGACGGCGTTCAAATTCTTAATGTCTCGTCGACAAGCCGGACTGGCATGGCCGTAGGCGTCCGCGCGACGCCGAAAGAGCCCGGCAACGTTGTGGCTTTCGACCTCAGGAATCCAAAGCAACTGAGCACTCTGACTAACGTCAATGCCGGATTACTGGAAGGCCGCAAAATTGGTGACCTCGAAGAGATCTGGTATGACTCAGTCGGCGGCATGAAAGTTCAGGGCTGGATAGTCAAACCGCCCGATTTTAGTCCGTCGAAGAAGTATCCACTGATTCTTTACATTCATGGCGGCCCGCACGCGATGTACAACGTGGGCTTCAACTTTGAATTTCAAAACCACGCGGCCAACGACTACGTAGTCCTTTACCTGAATCCGCGCGGCTCGACCGGCTACGGACAAATATTCGGCAACGCCATCAACAACAATTATCCCGGCGAAGACTATGACGATCTCATGCGGGGCGTCGATGAAGTTGTGAAAAAGGGTTACATCGACGAGCGGAACATGTTTGTCACCGGCGGCTCAGGTGGCGGAGTCTTGTCATCGTGGATAGTTGGTCATACCGATCGTTTTGCCGCGGCGGTGGTGATGAAACCCGTAGTGAACTGGTATTCGTTCGTCGGCACGACCGACGGCGCTGACTGGTACTACAACTTTAAGAAGTTGCCGTGGGAGGATCCGTCAGAGCACTTGCGTCGCTCACCCATCAGCTATGTAGGCAGCGTGAAAACTCCGACCATGCTGATTGATGGTGAACTCGATTTGCGCACGCCGATCGAAGAGACTGAGCAATATTATCGAGCACTGAAATTGCGGAAGATCGATACCGCGATGGTGCGGCTGGCGGATGAATATCACGGCTTCAATGGAGACTTCAGCCTGCGCCATCCATCGAATCGAATTGCGCAGATCCTTTTCCTGCGCGGCTGGTTCGAGAAGCACAAGCGGAAATAGGTTCCGAAAACCCGACAGGTGGTTCCCCTGTTGCCGGAGCCGCGGAGTCCTCGCGCTCGCATAGAATGCAAGCGCGAAACAATTATTGTGCGCTAACGAGCCCGTTTGCCCAAAAGCTTCCACCCCGACGGCAACACCGCCGCCGCCAACAAGATCTTGATGATATCGCCGGGGATAAACTTGGCAATGGTGTCAGTAAACGCGATTAGCGGTGAGGTGTGCATGACAATTGAAAACCAGGCAAGACCGGCGATAAGAATCAGCCCAGAACCGATGGCCATCGCCGCCACCGCCGTAAAGAAGTTACGATCCCAACCATGTTCAGCAAAGGCGCCGGTGATGAAAGCGGCCGCCGGAAACGCTACCAAATAACCGCCGGTGGGTCCGAGCAAATGTAGAACTCCGGTGGTGCCGCCCGCGAAAAACGGCAAGCCGCTGGCGCCTTCGATCAGGTACACGATCATGGTAATCGCGCCGAGGCGCGAGCCTAAAAGGGCGCCGGTTAACAACACGGCAAAAGTCGACCCGGTGATCGGAACCAACCCGGCCGGAATGACGACCTGGGCTGCCAGGGCGGTCAGCAAACTGAAACTCAACACCAGACCGACTTGACGGACAAAATCGAGCGGCGCTAATGCGACGCTCAGTAAAGTCTCATCTCTTCCGATTGCAGTATTCACAGTTTATTCCTCATTCGAACGGTCAAAACTGACATCTTAATGGTGGACTTCGAAATCCGCAATCCAAACTTTTCACTGACGATTGGCGGAGGCGTGTAGGAATCGAACCTACCTGAGCCTGCTCTCGCAGTCTCACTAACGGTTTTGAAGACCGCGCCATTCACCAGAACAGATGCGCCTCCACGCGCGCGGGCAAAAAGGCGTCCAGTCAAAGCGAGACCGTACGCGGCCAGATGTTTCGGTGTCAAGCAACGAGGGTTCCATCTCATCCGATAAATCTCTTCGATCCTTGAAATCCTGGCCGCAATTCGGTATTCTGACGGACTCGAACGAACGTTCGAACGGAGTCAGGCCGCCATCGCGAGCGGCTGATCTTTCGCAACCGATTCATGATCGAATTTCAAACATCGCCGGATAAGTACAAACATTGGGCCCTTTCAATCAATGGCGGTGTCGCCAGGCTGTCCATGGACGTGCAGGAAGACCAAACACTCGCCGAAGGTTATAAGCTGAAACTCAATTCCTATGACCTCGGCGTGGACATCGAACTGGCCGATGCCATCCAGCGTTTGCGCTTCGAACATCCGGAAGTGCGCGCGGTGGTAATCAGCAGCCTGAAGCCGAGGATTTTCTGCGCCGGGGCAAATATTTACATGCTCGGCACTTCGTCGCACGCTTTCAAAGTCAACTTCTGCAAGTTCACCAACGAAACACGCTGCGCACTTGAAGACGACTCGCGACACTCGGGCCGGCGTTACATCGCCGCCTTGAATGGAACCGCATCAGGCGGGGGATACGAACTGGCCATTGCCTGCGATGAAATTTACCTGGTTGACGATGGCAACTCTGCCGTTTCCCTTCCCGAGGTTCCTTTGCTGGGCGTGCTCCCTGGAACCGGTGGCATGATACGTTTCCGACCAGTAAATTTCAGGAAGCGGTCGATGAACGCGTGGCGCAAATTGTTCACGGGAGAGACTCTAACGTCGCCCAACCCTCCCCTTTTATTCCCCTCGCAGAGGGAGGGAAAAAGAGCGGAATCAAGCTGAACCCTCTGGAAATCAATTCAACTGATGACACGCGGGAGTACAAGTATGTCGCTCTGAAGTTTCATCGCGAGAAGCGTTATGCCGACTTGACCGTTCGCGCCCCTGAATCCGATCTGCCGAACAGTCTGGACGAAATCCAAAGCCTGGGAGATGCGTACTGGCCGCTGCGCGCTTATCGCGAACTCGACGACGCGTTGTTGTACCTGCGTGTGAATGAGCCGGAGATTGGATTGGTTTGCCTTCGCACCGAAGGGAGCGTCGATGACGTATTGGCGGTTGATCAAACGCTGGCGGCGAATCGCGATCACTGGCTGATTCGCGAAATTATTTTGCATATGGCGCGAGTGCTGCGAC
>WNGR01001728.1_pt1 | contig 24236 bp, 25 predicted proteins | sample 5407581 | NCBI WGS metagenome assembly WNGR01 (sample SAMN13153383, study PRJNA577476) | soil metagenome | isolation source: 80 cm soil or saprolite under Garry oak tree replicate 2 | place: USA:California | collected 2016-06-15
AAGGCACAGGCTGAACACACACCAGACACCCAATCCGCAACCGTGAAGAGGGAAACCGGTCGCGTTGCCGACCCTCACCCACACCACAGCCCAGATCCAGTACCCCTACCGGCGTGGCGCCGAATTAACCACCAGGATCGCGTTCATCGACAAAGTACCGCGACCAGTTCGGTGGGGTGCAGCCGATCTGTGCGATGTTGGGGTTCGGCAGCTGCGGCGTGAGGGCATCGTGGTGGCCCGGTGCACGGTGGAGCGGCTGATGAAGGCCATCGGGATCGCCGGGGTGGTGCGGGGGCGGCGCAAGCCGACCACGATTGCTGATCCGGCCAACCCGGCTGCATTCCTGGTGCGCCAACATCCCACCCGCCGAATACGAGGCCATGAGCCTCGCAGCAGTAGGGTGCGTGCGTTCTGGCAGGTGATGGTCTGGCCGAAGACGGGTTCGACGATGGCCTTGCGGCGGCGGTAGGCGGCGCTGCCGGGTTTGGTGCGCAGCTTGCGGGCCATGCGCTGTTTGCGTGTGGCGTTGGTGGGGATCCGGCCGCGGGGTGCGGGTGGGACCTGCTCGTGGTGGCCCAGCCGGCCGGTGGCGATGAGCGTTTCGGTGCCGTGCTCAGCATGGCGCCTGGCTGCGGCGTCGAGGTTGGCGTCGCAGCAGTAGCCGGCGTCGACGAGGGCCTGGGCGGGGTGGATGCCGGTGTTGGCGGCGCATTGGTCGAGCATCGGGGTGTAGGACGGCGCGTCCGAGGCGCAGGTGGTGACGTCGGCGGCGGTGATGATCTGGTAGGTGTCGTCGACGACGGCCTGGGCGTTGTAGGACCCTGGACGTACGCCCCGGTGCTGTCTTCATGATCCGCGACTGCGGGTCGGTGAAGTTGGCCTGTGCCTTCGGTTCCGGCCGCGCCCGATCCGCGGCGGCCTGCCCTGCCTCGGTGACCTTCTGCTTTTCGGCGACGCCGGTACGGTCCTGACGGCGACGCTCGCTTTCCTCGGCCCGCTGGCGGGCCTTGGCGGCGGCCTCGGCCTCGATCTGGGCACGGGCGGGCCTGCAACCGGTCCAGCCGCTTCTCCCGCCGGTCCAACTCGGCCCGGCAGGTCAGCGTCCTTGCGTTTCCTCGTTGGCGACCAGCCGCGACCAGCTCATCGCCTTGTGCCGGGAGGCGTTGGCGTGCAGCTTCGTGCCGTCCAGAGCTACCCGGCCCATCTTCACCATGCCCAGCCGCTGCGCCAGCAGCAGGGCCTGCACAAACAGGCCGGCCAGGGCGTCAAGGTGCCGGCGCCGGAACCGGGCGATCGACCGGAAGTCCGGCGCCTGATCGGCGGCCAGGAACCGAAACGCGACATCATCGACACACTGCGCTCGATCGCCCGCGACGAGCGCACCCCCGTGCTGTAGCCGTAGACCAGCAGCCGCACCATCAGCCGCGCGGGGCGCTGGGCGCCGCGCACCGGCACACCTTCGAGGCCGGCGGCAACTCGCCCGGTGGACCCGTCAGGCCGGCGACCCGGCCGCGGCGTGCGCACCGCTGCGGGCGCTGATGGCCGACGACCGCCCGCTGCTCGGCGAGGACGACCTCGACTCGCTGGAGAGCTGATACGAGTACGCGCGGTTCCCCGCCCGGGACGGCGTGGTGGACGTCGCGATCGCCGCGCTCACCGACGACCAGATCCGGTACCTCGGCGTGGACAGCCCGGCGGCGCTGGACTCGCGGCACGAGTTCGCGCTGTGGCGGGCGACCGCCGGCGCGCGGGCGGAAGCGGTGCCGTCGTTCACCGCGGTGCTCGCCGACCGCCGCGGGTACCAGCTCGCCCGGTGGACCGGGTCTGGCCAGGGACGCTGCGGGCGCGCGGCAGGCACTGCTCCGGCTGTGCCGCGATTGCGATCGGATCCTCAGTCCCGGCGCACCGCTGCGCGCGCAGGCCCGGCGCGCGCTGGAGTCCGTGTGCCGTCGTCCCAGAGAAGATCTGTCCCAACGTGGACGGGCTCGAAGAAACTCCACTGGGAAACCGTTCCCGCGGTGATGCTGGCGCAGCCACTGGCGCTTACACCGTTCAATGAGTCACACCGTGGTCCCCGTGCCCAGGCACCCGGGCCAGCAACTCCTGCCCGTCTCCACGGGGTCGAGGCAGGTCGGGAAGGCAGGATCCAGGGAGCCCGGTCGAGCCGAGCTTGCGAGCCCGTCAGGTCGACCAGCTCAGCACTATCACCTGACGCTGGCCTGCAGTGGGTGTCGCCGGGTCGGCATCGACGAACGCCACCTTCGCCCGCGATGCCGGGGTTCCGGCCGGCGAGCAGGTACCCGCGCCGGGGCAGACGTAGGCGGTCAGGTACACGCTGAAGACGAACCCCGGCGAATCGTCGGGTACCTCGATGACCACGCCACCGTACGAGAAGCTGCCCGTCTCTTTGATCCACACCGCCCGGGCGATCACCCCGAAGCGGAAGATCTGCTCGGCCGCGTTGTTGAGCGTCACATCGACGACGGCGCCTGGGGCGTACGTGGTGCCCTGGATGTAGAACTGGTTGCCGGCGTTGTTCACCGAGGTGACCAGCGCGCACGATGAGCTTCCCGTGCCGGTGTACGGCGTCGTGCTGACGCAGCCGCCACCCGCCCGGAACGCCGGGGCCACGTAGCTGAGATCGAGCTGGATCGCGTCGACGTCCTCGGTGTCGTTCTTCGCCGGCAGGCTGGTTGTCAGGGCGATCGTCGCGCCGGTGAAGGTGCCTGCGTACACGGCTTGGGCGAGGCTGCCGGTACCGGCTGTGTCCAGGCTGATCGAGTCGGTGCCGAACGCCGCGCCGCCCGGGTGTCCGGAGACGTTTCCGCTCAGCGCCGGGCTGCCGTTCGGGGTGAGGGTCACGGCGAGGCTGTCCGACGAGCCGGCGTCGGAGTGGCGGTGGGTCACCCGGACCGTCGCCGATTGGAGGATCGAGCCGGCCGGTACCGCCGGTGGGGCGTATCCGCCGACCGTCACCGAGCCGGTGTCGTTGTTCTTGGTGCTCTTCCAGGTGGCGAACCTGGTGGCGTCCACGTCGGCGAGGTTGGCCACCGTGGCGCTGGCGCCGAACTGTCCAGGGGTGGGCACGGCGCTGGGCTTCAGCGTGGTGGCCCCGGTCAGGGTGGTCGTCGTCTCGCTGCCGGAAGTCAGCCCGTAGATCGCCACGGGCGGCCGCGAGGCGCTGTAGGTACCGCAGATCTCGACCTGCCCGGCCTTGACCGCGAACTGACTGTCGCCACCGAAGATGAACTGCACCCCGACCGCGGCGGCGTCGTTGATCGGGTTGTCGCACGAGCCGGGGATGGCGGCGGGTACCGGTGGTGCGGCCACCGTGACACCTGCCGCGTTGACCGGGGTACCGCCGACCAGGTAGCCGTCGTTGACCGTCCACACGTTCCCGCCGTTGGAGCTGAGCAGCGGGTTGCTGTTGCCTCCGGCGTTGTGGAAGTCGAAGTAGTACGTACCCGGCTTGAACCACCAGGTGCTGTGCCGGCAGGAGCTGTTGCCGGCCATCATGTCCGACAGGCCCTTGGCGTCGTCGTAGTAGCCGGGCTGGAAGGTGACCACGGAGTTCGGTGTGGTGCACGCCGGCAACGCCTGGTGCACGGGGACGGTGGCGCTCGCCGGTGCGTAGCCGGGGTCGTCGCCGAGCGCGTTGGCCGCCGTTCCGTAGTTGCACTGCGCCGCTGGGGTGCTCTGGATGGTCCCGGCGCACGCGCCCCGGGCGTACACCCGGGTGTTGGTGTTCAGGCTGCCGTTGACCACGTTGATGTTCGAGTTCGAGAAGACGGTCCCGTGGACCCGCAACGTCGAACCGGTCGGCTGCTGGATGTTCAGGCCGTCCTCGCCGGCGATCCGGCCCAGGGTCAGGATCGCGCTGCCCGGCCGGTTGCACTGGCTGAGGGACGGGCACTGGATGAGGACCTTCTTCGGGTCGGCCGCACAGCTCACGGCGGCCGAGTCGGAGCCGGCGAAGTTGTTCAGGTTCAGCGTGTCCGTGCCGCCGAAGCAGTGCTGGCCGGCCGCCGCGTTGTACGTGCTCTTGCGGATGTTGTTGATAGCCGCCTGCAGGGCGCCGTCCGCGTTGTAGGTCGTGGCCGCCTGCTCGCGCGTCCCCACGGTGGTGCGCACGCTCGTGTCGGCGAGGGACAGCAGTGCCGACAGGCCGAGCCCGAACACCGTGACGACGACGAGAACGAGGACGAGCGACGCGCCGGTGTCGTCGCCACGGGTCAGGCGGCGGGTCATGTCTGCCTCCGTTGGCCGGTGAGGGTGATCGGGTAGGCGCCGACCGAGGTCTTGGTGACCGAGAAGGACAGCGTCACCTGCTGCGGAACCGTTGCGGCGTCGCAGGTACTGGAGCAGGTGAGGCTCTGTGTGGTTGGGTCCACGTTGTGCGCGAGGACGATGTCAGGCCCGGATGTCGCTGGGCCGGTGCAACTGATCCGGTGCAGCTCGCTGACGCCACCGGATGGCGTCGTGAGGTAGTACGCGACGATGTCCGTCCGGACGACGGGCGTCGTACCGGTGTCGTCCCAGTCGTCGGAGAGCAACCGCAGGAGCGCCGTCGGCGTCGCCGGGGTTCCGCAGATCCTGCCCCCGGCGTCGTACCCGGCGTTGAGCTGGATCGACGGCAGGAACGGCGTACCGCTGACCGTGTAGTCGCGCAGCCCGACGGCCGCCACGTCCCGGGCGAGGTACGCCGCGCTGATCTGCGCATCGTGGGACAGGGCGAGCCGGTCGGAGGTGGCGTCGGTGTTGCGGATGAAGCCGATGATGGCGTTGCCCAGCGGCACGATGATGACGCCGAGGATCACCATCGCGATGAGCAGTTCGACCAGGGTGAACCCGGCGTCGCGCCGGTCGTCGGGGGTCAGGCGCATAGCGGGTCTGCCACTCGGCACGGCTTGCGCAGCACCAGGACCAGCCGCTCACTGGCCCGCCCGTCGTTGCTCGCCACCTGGACGGTGAGTTGCTGCAGCCCGGTGTCGCCGGTGGCCGGGCAGGTGTTCTGCCAGCCGCTGCCATTCCAGTAGGCCAGCGGCTGTCCCCCCGGACCGGCGACCATGGATCGGGAGTAGCCCGAGGGTACGGCGAACCCGGACGGCGCGGCGTAGTCATGCCCGTCGGCGCTCGCGCAGGCGACGTAGCCGCCGCCGACCACGGCGTTCTCGACGGCCTCGGCGTAGTCCCGCACGGCCACCCCGGCGGTGGCCTGCTTGCGGTGCACGTCGGACATCAGCACGCTGGTGCCCAGGCCGGCGACGATCGCGACCACCGCGACGCCCAGGATCGCCACGGCCACGATCAGCTCGATGAGTGACTCGCCGTCGTCGCGCGCCATCAGACGTGTACCTGGTTGAAGATGCCGTACATGGCCGAGACCAGCGCCACGGCCACGAACCCGACGAGCCCACCCATGACGATGATGACGGCCGGCTCGAACAGCGCCGTGAGTTTCTTGATCTTGTAGTCGAGTTCGCCCTCGTAGTAGCGGGCGGTGACGTCCAGCTGGGTGTCGAGCGTGCCGGTCTCCTCACCCACCCGCATCATCCGTACCGCCGTCGGCGGGAACAGCTCCGTCGCGGCCAAGGGGTGTGCCAGGCCCTCGCCGTGCAGCATGGCCTCACCGACCTGGGACAGCGAACGGATGAAGACCCGGTTGCGCAGCGAGTCGGTCGCCACGCCGAGCGCCTCCGGCAGGGGTACGCCCGCGCCGGCCATCGCGGCGAGGACGCGGCAGAACCGCTCGACGAGGGTGAACTGGACGGTGCTGCCGAGGACCGGTACGGCCAGCGCGAGACGGTCGCGGGCGTACCGGCCGCGTTCGGTGCACAGCACGCCGAAGACGCCCAGCCCGGCCACGGCGAGCCCGACCAGCACCACCCACCACCACTGGGTGAAGAAGTCGGTGACGGCCAGCAGCATGCGCGTGGGCAGCGGCAGCTTGGCGTGCAGGCTGGCGAAGAAGACCTTGAACCGGGGCATCACGAACGCGGCCAGCACGACGACGGTGACCACGGACATGCCCGCGATGATTGTGGGGTAGATGAGCGCGGCCTTGACCTTGCGCCGGGCCTCCAGGTCCCGCTCCAGGTACTTCGCAAGCTGGTCCAGCACCACGTCGAGCTGGCCGGTGAGCTCGGCCGAGCGCAGGATGCCGCGGAAGAACGCGGGGAAGATCTTCGGGTGGCGGTCGAGGCAGTCCGACAGCGTCTCACCGGCGCGCAGCCCGTCCTCGACCTGCCGCATCATCTTGCGTACCGACGAGTTGGTGGCCTCCTCGCCCAGCGTGTGCACCGCGTCGAGCAGCGGCAGGCCGGCTCGGATGAACGCGCCGAGCTGGCGGGACAGGTGCATGACCTCCTCCCGCTTGACCCGGGGCGCGGACAGCTCGACGCGCAGCATCCCGCGCTTCTCGGAGAGCCGGATGTCGCGCAGCTGCCGCCCGTACAGGGCCAGCTCGGCGGCGTCGCGGCTGTCCGCGCGCTGCACCCCCGTCGCGAGCTGCCCGTCCGGGCCGGTCGCCACATACGCAAACTTGACCACGTCAGCTCCCTACAACGTAAATGGACCGCAGCACCTCGGCGAGGTTGGTCACGCCCGCTTCGACCAGACGCCCCGCCTCTTCCTGGAGCGTGCGCATACCCTCGTGCCGCGCGACCTTGCGGATCTCGTCGTGGGAGGCGTGCCCCAGGACCATCTCGCGGACCGAGTCGGTCACCGGCATCATCTCGTAGACGCCGATCCGCTCCAGGTATCCGGTGTGGGCGCAGAAGTTGCAGCCGGCCCCGCGCAGGAAGCCGTTCGCGGGCTCCCGGCCGCCGATCACCTCCAGCAGTGCCAGCTCCTCGATGGGCGGCCGGTACCGCTCCTGGCAGTGGTTGCACACCCGGCGGACCAGGCGCTGGGCGAGCACCGCGCTCACCGACGAGGCGACCAGGAAATGTTCGATCCCCATGTCGAGCAACCGGTGCAGCGCGGACACGGCGTCCGTGGCGTGCAGGGAGGAGAGGACGAAGTGCCCGGTGAGCGCGGACTGGACGGCGATCCGGGCGGTCTCCACGTCACGGATCTCCCCGACCAGGATGACGTCCGGATCCTGCCGCAGGATCGACTTGAGGCCGCCCGCGAAGTTGATGCCGGCCGCCTCGTTGATCTGGATCTGGTTGATCGACGGGAAGGTGTACTCGACCGGGTCCTCGATCGTCATGATGTTGCGCTCGGGGCTGTTGATCTCGCCGAGCGACCCGTACAACGTGGTGGTCTTGCCACTGCCGGTCGGGCCGGCGCAGATCACCATGCCGTACGGGGAGCGCAGCAGCGCCGAGTACCGCGCGGACATGTCGCCCGGCATACCGAGCTGCGCGAGCCGGAACAGCGGCCGGCTCTTGTCGAGCAGCCGCAGCACCACCTTCTCGCCGCCCACGACCGCAGTCGTGGACACGCGGATGTCCACGGCACGACCCTCGACGTCCATGGTGATCTGCCCGTCCTGGGGCCGGCGCCGCTCGACGATGTTCATGCCGGCGAGGATCTTCACCCGGCTCACCACGACCGGACCCATCGAGCCGGGCAGGTCGAGGACATCGTGCAGCGCGCCGTCGATCCGGTACCGGACCCGCACGCGTTCGTCCTGCGGTTCGATGTGGACGTCGGACGCCCGGTCGCGCAGGGCCTGGGCGATGATGAGCTGCACGACCTGTACCGCTGGCGCGTCATCGTTGGCGGCGGCCGACTCGACCCGGACCGCATCCTTGCGCAGCAGGTCCCGCGCCTCGAAAACCTTGACCTGCGAACCGATTCCGGTCAGCACCCGGTAGCTGTTGCCGATCGCCCGGACGATGTCCGAGTGCGCGGCGACCCTGACTGTCACCGGGCGGCCGACGGCCTCCCGCAGTGCCGACAGAGTGCCCTCGGACGGGGCGGCCACCGCGACGACGACCGTGTCGTCAAGCACCGACAGCGGGATGGCCGTGAGCGCACGGGCGAGGTCCTCGGTCAGCAGGCCGGTCGCCGCCGGCTCAGGGGTGACCTCCCTGAGGTCGACGACCTCAAGCGCGTGCTGGTGGGCCAGGATCCGGGCCAGGTCGCGCTCGCCGATGGTACCGAGGTCGACGAGAAGCTGGCCCACCCGCTTGCCGGCGCCGCGCTGCAACTCGGTGAGCGCGGCGACCACCTGTTCCCGGGTGGCCAGCCCGGCCGCGACGAGCAACTCGCCGAGGCGGTTCCCGCCGGTCCGGACCGCCAGGTCCGCGGGGGTCACGGCGGGTTCAACCGGCGGGGGTACCGCCACCGCAGCGACCACCTCCGGCTGACCCCGTTTCTTCAATCTCATGCCGGCACGCCCATCGGCTGGCGGGGACGCACCTCGATGTCCTTCGGGTACAGGCTGCGGGCCGCCGCGTCCTCGTACCGCACCACACCGGCCTGGACGAGCGCCGACAGCGACTGCTCGAAGGTGAGCATGCCCTCCTTCTGCCCGGTCACCAGCGAGTTGCGCAGCTGATGGGGCTTGCCCTCCTTGATGAGGTTGCGGACCGCGGAGTTGGCAACCAGCACCTCGTGGGCGGCGACCAGACCGCCCCCGATCCGGGGAACGAGCCGCTGGTACACGATGCCGGTCAGCGCAGCAGCCAGCTGTACCCGTACCTGCGCCTGCTGCTCGGCTGGGAAGACGTCGACGATGCGGGCGAGCGACTGGGCTGTGTCGTTGGTGTGCAGGGTGGCGAAGACGAGGTGGCCGGTCTCGGCGATGGTCAACGCGAACCGGATCGACTCCAGGTCGCGCATCTCACCGACGAGCAGCACGTCCGGGTCTTCCCGCAGCGCCGAGCGCAACGCGTCGGGGAACGACGCGGTATCCGAGCCCACCTCCCGCTGGTTGACCGCGGAACGCTTGTGCTCGTGCACGTACTCGATGGGGTCCTCGACGGTGATGATGTGGCAGGCCCGCTCGGCGTTGACCTGATCGATCATCGCGGCGAGCGTGGTCGACTTGCCCGAGCCGGTCGGCCCGGTCACCAGAACCAGACCCTGATGCCGGCGGGTGAACTGCCACAGCACCGGGGGAAGACCGAGCTGCGTCATCGTCGGAATCTCCCGGGGGATCATCCGCAGTGCCAGCGCTGTCTGGCCCCGTTGACTGAATGCATTGCCGCGCACCCGGGCGTTGTCGCGCCAGGCGAAGGAGAAGTCGTACTCACGGGTGGTACGCCAGGCGTCGGCCTGCTCTGGACTGAGCAGCTCGGCCAGGAGAGCCTCGGTGTCCGCGCCGCTGAGCGCCGGAAGGCCCGGCAGCGCACGCAGGTCACCGTGGACCCGGATCTGCGGCGGTATCCCCGCGGTAAGCAGCAGGTCCGTACCACGCGCCTGCCAAAGCGCTTCGAGCAAGCCGTCGACCCGGCCGCCGGTAACGTTCGCGTGCATGGAACCTCCCGAAATCAACGGACTTGCTGGCGTACCCGGTCCGGGGAGGGCCGCCGCATGGCCCTCCCCGTCCGAGGCGGGAACTAGCAGCCGACCGACGTCACACTGCCGTTGTTGTTGTAGGTGATGGTGTAGGCGGTGTTGGCCGGAACCTCCTTCAGGAAACCCTTCGGATTCGCGGAGACGAGCAGGTTGTCCGCGCCGGTGGCGCCGGCCGCCGCGGCGTACGTCTGGTACTTGGCGTAGTACGCCTCCGAGGCGACCTCGACGGCCTTCTTGTCGGTCTTGCAGGCGGCGACCGTACCGGTGTCGGTGATGGCGCCGACCGCGAACACCACGATCCCGGACAGCACGCCGAGGATGACGATGACGATCAGGAGCTCGATGAGCGTGAAGCCGCTTTCGTTCCGGCGGACTTCGTTGAGACGCTGGAGCAAGGATTCCCCCTCTTGGAAAGGCGCAGCCGAGGTGGCTGCCGACAAGCCGCCATCTGGCATCCCAACGAGATTGCACAGCGTGACGAGGCGGTGCTTCTGACCTCAGCCGTTCCCGATCGGATCAACCGAGGTCAGAGCACGAACAGTAGTGACTGCCGAACGCGCTTCTCGTCCCCATCCTCGACGAGGATGGTTACCGAACGTAGTCAACCGGCGTACCGGTTGGCGAGCGCCGTGACCCGGTCGGCGCCGCCGCAGCCCGGAAGGCCCCAAGTCGGTATCCGATAAGTCGGACAGAATACCCTTGGCCCGCCGAAACGGCACGTTGCCCGGCACCGGTAGGCCGGCTCGACCGATGTGCAGACAGCTGGATACCGACCGGGCCGGCATCCCCAACACCGAGGCGGTGTGATGTCCGAGGGTCAGGTCGAACGTCTGCTGCCCGCCGCCGCGGCCGGGCTGCTGGGCGCGTGCGCACGCTGCACCTGGTCCTGCTCGCCGCCGGGGTCGGCGCCCTCGCCGCGGCAGCCGCCGGCGCCTCCCTGGTCGGTCGGCGTCGGAGTCCTCGCCATCGCGGGCGTGGTGTGGTGGACCGCCCGGCGACGCCGACCAGACCGTGGGAACCGGCGGCAGACCGGCCGATCTCCACGGTGGACACAGCCGCGTCAGCGCCCCGGCAGGGGTTTGCCGCCGAAAACGTACTTCGCTGCAGCCGCCGCTGGGTTCCACCCCCCTTCGATCGGCGAGGGATCCACAGCGGTTACCGTGACCGGCCGGCACTGCACGATGCAGATCGGCTCGCCCGCGCGGCGGCGCCGGTCGAGCACCCACTCCACGTCGACGGGATAGCCGCAGTGTGCCTCGATCGCCCTCACCGCGTCGCCGATCGCGCCGATCTGCTCGTCGTCGAGCACCCGCCGGTCGACCAGCCGCCGCGGCATGTCGATCTCGGTTACCCGCCCGGCGGCGAAGTCGAAGGCCGACACCACTTTCTTGCGCGCCACGTCGTGCCGAAGCACCCGCCCGTCGGACTTGCCGACCTCGATGTGGTCGGGGTCGACGAGACCCTGGACGACCGCTTCGCCCCAGCCCCAACTGGCCTCGATGATGATCCGGTCGGACTTGCCGGTCACCGGGTGCACCGAGAATGCCACCCCGGCGGCCCGGGCCTGGATCAACTCGATCACCCCGACCGCGATCGGCATGTCGTGGTGACTGATGCGCTTGCGCAGCCGGTAGGACAACGCCCGCGTCGTGAACAACGACCCCCAGCACGCGCGGACCGCCGCCAGCACCCGCTCGCCGCCCGACACCCCGAGATAGGTATCGAAGACCCCGGCGAAGCTGGCGTCTCTCGCGTCTTCGCCGGTGGCCGAGGAGCGCACCGCAGTCGGCACGTTGACCTCCAGGCAACGCAGGCAAAGCTCCTCGTACGCATCGATGATCTCGCGTGCTAGCGCGTCGGACACCGGCGTGGCTGCTACGTCGGCGCGGATCCGCGCCGAAGCCTCGTCCGCCGCCTGGTCCGGATGCCCGCCCAGCCCGGAGATCATAGCGTCGATGCGCCCGTCCAGCCCGGACTCCGCGCAGTGCTGCCGGTAGGCGGCAACCGTGACGGTGAAGCCCGGCGGGACGGTCACCCCCGCGCTCCGCAGCTCGGCCAGCCGCGCCATCTTCGCCCCCACCATGGACACCGTCGCGGCCGACGTGCCCCCGTCAACCCAGACAATCGAGTTGGACACCAGACTGACCTTTCTCAAACGGCAGCCGCCTCCGTCGGCGAAGCATCGGCTGGCACCGCCGACCCCGCCCTGGTGATGATGGTGACCGTTCCCCTGGTGCCGTCCACCTCCACCTCGTCTCCGTCGGAGATGGCAACGGTGGCCACGCCAACCGCCGTTACCGTCGGCACGCCGTATTCGCGGCCCACAATGGCCGCGTGGCTGCACATGCCGCCGCTGTCGCAGACCGCTGCGACGATCTTGCCGAAGGCCGGGGTCCAGTTCGGCGACGTGGACTCGCAGACCAGGACGTTGCCGGGCTCCAGCCGGTGCAACTGGTCGCTGCTCTGCAGTACCCGCGCGATGCCGCGGGCGACGCCCTTGGAGGCCGGCACGCCGGTCAGCATGCCGGCGGTCACCACGTCCGGTCGCAGTACCGCCTTGATCGATTCCGGGTTGATGCCGAAGATTTCGATGAGTACCGGGTCGTCCACTGACTCCGGAACGGTGCCCAGCACCTTTGGCATCGTCGGCCGCAACGCCCGCCAGTGGTCGAAGTACTGCTTGCGCGCCTCGACCAGGCCGCGAAACTCATCGTAGGACGCCTCGCGGTGCGCGACCCTGATCAGCTCGGGCCAGAACAGGTACAGCAGGTCGTCCTGGGCGTCGGCCGCGACCCGCCTGGCCAGTTCATGGCAGGTCCAGCGCAGCGGCAGCATGACCCTCAGGTCGATGTAGTAGTTGTGGTCGTCCTGCCACCACGGAAAGTTCGCTGCCCGGTTGCTGGCCAGCCCACCGTCGAAGACCGTCTGCTCCTCCCGGGTCAGGCCGGCCCGGGCCGCGTCGATCGCGGCGTCCCGCTCGGCTAGCGCCTTGCGCTGCGCGGCCTCGAAATCATGGTCCTCGGGCTTCTGCAGGAAAGTCTTGATCATGCCCAGCGGGACGGTGTTGTCCTCCATCCAGCTCGGCAGCGCCGGGTCGGTGGTGCCCTCCACGCGGAAGCCATAGATCTGTAGGAAGTCGTCGAAATCGGTCAGCCACCGGGACGCCGCGCCGCCGTGGGCGGACAACGCCTGCCGCAGCCGCCCCGGCTCGTTGCTGGCGAATGTCTCGGCCATGCCCGCACGCCGGGCCTTGCCGGCGAGCTTGGAGAGCTCCCGATCCGTCTCCATGATCTTGGTGTCCTCGCCCTGCAGGAATTTGCCGACCTCCGCTGGGTTGATGCCCATCTCGATGCAAGCGCCGTAGAACCCCAGGAAATTGGCGAGCAGGGGGTACATCACATCGAAGTGGATCTCCAGGGACCGCTTGTGGTAGTAGCGGGCCTGCCGCAGCAACATGCCCAGCTCCGCGTGCGACGCGGCGCCGAAGTTGACCCCACGGAAGTACCTCCAGGTGTCCTCGAGCTCGTCCCGGGCGTTTTCCCAGATCTGGTGGTAATTCTGCAGGAACGCCGCCAGGTTGCGCGCGAACCGCTTGGCCCTGGCACCAATCTGCCACGCATCGGTCTCCGGGAGCGCCGAGCCGTACAGGTGGGTCCCGGCGAAACGAGCGGTTAGGCCGTGGCCAGGTGGCAGTGGGAGGGTCTCCGCTGCATGCTGGGTGCCCCAGCAGTAGCCGTCGGCGGTCCAGATGCAGGCACCCAGCGGAGTCATACCCCGTGGCCAATGAAAGTCGAGGAACCAGAACGACTCGGCGTCCTTCTTGGTGAACGGCCCGAACCCATCGACGATATAGGGCGCCCCGATGAGTTCCGGTGTGAAGCCCGGGTACCAGTCCCGGGTGAACGCATCGACAGGCACAACGGTGGCCATGCGACCTCCTCGACTCGATGGGTTCGCCAGGAACGTCGACGCGCTGGTGGGTCATCGGTATAGCGGCAGCTCCGAGACAGGCCACCCGAGGCGGTGCACGGGGAACACCCGGATCTCGGGTTCCGGCAGTCCCACGTCGTCGAACAGGCGATGGATCTCCGGGTTCTCGGTGAACCGCCGCATGGCGGCTTCGTCGCTCCAGACGTCGCAGACCATCACCCCGTAGTCCCGGGGAATGGCGAGGTGCACCACCGGGCGTCCCGAGGCGATCTCGACAACGCGGTGCACGGCGACGTCATAGCGGGCAAGCAGGTCGGCAGTGTCACCGCGGAAGTCGAATACGGCCATGACGTCGCTCATGACGAGCTCCCCACAAGAAAATCGATGAGCTGCCGGTTGAAGGCGTCACTGCGTTCGATCTGTGTCCAGTGTCCGCAGCGTCCGTACACGTGCAGGTCGGAGGTGTCGATGAGAGCGTGCAGCCGGTAGGCGTTGTCCAGCGGCACCACCCGGTCGTCGCGCCCGTGCACGATGAGCGTCTCGTGCCGGATTCCCCGGATCCTGTCCTCTGGGGTCGCCAGGTTGTCCACCCAACGCTGCCGGGGGGCGGGGAACATGGCTGCAAAGGCCTCCTGGACGCCGGGCTCGATGGTCGCCCGGTATCGCACCTCCGCCAGCTCGTCGGTCACCAGCTCCCGGCTGTACGCGAAGATGTCGAGCAGCCGGCGCATGTTCTCCACGCCTGGCTGATAGCCCCATACGGCATCGAGGCCTTCGGTGATCGGAAAGACGACCCCGGCGGCGCCCATCAACACCAGCCGATGCACCCGCTCGGGGTGTTCGACGGCGACCCGTATCGCCAGACCGCCCCCGAAGCTGTTGCCGACCAACGACACCCGGTCCAGGCCCAGTGCGTCGAGGAAACCGATGATCTGACCCATCCAGATCTCCATGCCGTAGGTACCCGGTTTCTCGCTGAAACCGAAGCCCGCCATATCCGGCGCCAGCACACGGAAGTGCCTGGCAAGGTCCGGGATCGTGAGGCGCCAGTTGGCGTAGGCCGTTACGCCGGGCCCCGACCCGTGCACAAGCACGACCGGCGGCCCCTCACCGTCCTCCAGGTAGTTGGTCTTCACGCCACCGGCATCAACCGCGGAACCGATCTCGACACGTTTGTCGTCAGCCATCGTCGGGCCTCCTACTCTCGGCGAGAAGCTCGATGACGAGGTCCTCGAGTACCTGGGGGTCTTCCGGCTCGACGGGCCGGGTAACCGGTGCGTAGGAGCGGTGCAGTTCCACCCGGGCCTGGCGTCCGGTCTGACTCATCGAGATCCGGGTGGACAACTCGCCACGCCGCAGGACGAAGGCCAGCTCGCCGGTGCCGACCTCGTCGTCGAGGTCGACCAGGGCGGCCCGGCCGTTGAGCATCGCGTTGGCCTCGGCGAGCACCTGCTCGGAGCGTGCACGCAGGGCGACCCACTGGTCGGTGCCCGGCGCCACCGCCTTGAAGGAGCTGGGCCGCAGCCGCAGCGGCGTCTGGGCGTCCGCACCGTCGAGCGCCGCTCGCACCCTGAGCATGAACTGCGTGAAGACGACGTCGCGCTGGCTTGCCATGGTCACGTACCTCACGCCTTCAGCAGCGGGCTTCGAACTCCGCCGGTCGCCTTGTCGGAGGCGTCGAAGAAGTCCTCGCGGTAGATGTCCTTCGGGAAGAGCCGCTTCCTCATCAGGGTCTTCAGCGCCGCCTCGACCATGGGGGGAGGGCCGCACAGGTAGGCGGTGTGGTGCCGGCAGGTCTCGAAGTCGGTGGAGACCACATCGGTGACCAGGCCCGTTGCACCGTCCCATTGCTCGTCGCTGAGGCAGGGCCGGTAGGTGAACTGGGGTGCGTGCTTGGCCTCCAGCTCCCGGAAGAGGTCGACGTCATAGAGGTCCGCCTGGGTCCGGGCGCCCTGGTACAGGTACATCCGGTGTGGCAGGCCCTCCTCCAGCACGTGGCGGACCATCGACTTGAGCGGCGCCAGGCCGGTGCCGCCGCCGATCAGGATCGCCGGCTCGGTGCGCGCCTCGCGGAGAAAGAACCGCCCGAACGGCCCGGACACCTGCAGGCTGTCGCCCACCGCGAGGCTCTTGAAGATCCAGCCGTCGGTTGCCAGCCCGCCCGGGGTCCGCCGGATCTGCAGCTCGATCCGGCGCGGCTCGCTGGGCGGGTTGGCCATCGAGTAGGTGCGGGTGACGCCCGTGCCCGGTACCGCGACGGTGACGTACTGGCCCGGGTTGAACGGCATCTCCTGATCGAGATCGACCAGTACCCGGCGGGTTTCGCGGGCAATTTCCTCGATCTTGACGAGCGTGCCGACGTAGTCGCGCACTGGGTGGTAGGTGACTCCTTCCTCGATCTCGACATCGGCCTCGATCGTGACATCGGAGGACGGGGTCGCGACGCAGATCAATGCCTTACCTTCGGTGCGCTCGAATTCCATCAGCGCGAAGTCGGAGGCGTCGTTGTGCTCGATATCCCCGTCGAGCACCTGTACCTTGCACGTGCCGCAGGTGCCGTGGGTGCACGCGTGCGGCAGCCAGACGCCGGCACGCAGGCACGCATCGAGAATCGCTTGGTTCCGTGGGCACTGGACCTGTCGTTCGAGCGGTTCGACAGTGATCGTGAAGGTGTCGCTCATGCTTTTCTCTCCCCGGCTGAAGGGCAGGGCCGCACGGCTGCAGCCTGCTCGGCTCGAGCCGTCGTGCAGCCTCCACTCACGTGTAGACCGACAAGAAGGTGTCGTTGAGCTCGCGCTGGATGTAGAAGATTCCCTTGGCCAGTTGGTCCTCGGTCCAGTTGACGGTGGGGAAATCGGGCCCCGTGCGGTAGCCGAGGCCGGCGAACACCTCGTTGCGGTTCCCGGCGGGGTCGAAGAAATAGATCGTCGTGCCGCGGGTGATGCCGTGACGCGTCGGTCCGAAGTCGATGGACACGTCGTCCATGCTCATGATGTCGCCGGCCCGCAGGATGGCGTTCCAGTCCTCGAGGTGGAACGCGAAGTGGTGCAGCTTTCCGTTCGGGCCCTTGACCACGGCAAAGTCATGCGGCGACTCGCCGCAGGACAACCAGGATCCGAGCACCTCCGGGTGGGACAGGTTGGTGATGGCCCGTTCCGCGGCGTGGAAGTCCAGGACCTCCATAAAGAACCGCTCGACCAGCCCCGGGTCGTCGGCTGGGACCAGCGCATGGTCGATCCAGTGCGCAGCGATGCCGCGCGTGTCCCGAGGCCACGGGTCGGGATTCAGCGATCCGGTTTCGGTGCCGGTGAATTCGATCTCGTTGAAGAGCTCGACAACCTGCTCGGACGGCAGCGTGATCCGCACCCCGTCACCTACGGTGAGGTTCTCGCCCTTGGAGACCCGACCGGTGGTGGCCCCGAACTGCTGAGCGCGCTTCTCGTAGTTGACCAGATCGCTCTCGTTCTCGACCTTGTAGCCGAGCTTGACCAGCCCGACGCCACCTTCCTCGAGTACCAGGGAGTGGTGGTCCCACTCGTCCCAGCACTTGAGCCACAGCTTGCCGGGCTGCTCGTGGACGACCTTCATGCCCAGCGTGTTGGAGTAGTGGTTGCGGGCTTCCTCGAGGTCCGTCACACGGATGTGGACGAACCCGAGCCGAATGACGCCCATCTCGTGGTTCCTTTCGAGCGTTCCTCCTGCGTTAAGGGTTGACGGCGACTTGACGACTCGGGCCGCCCCGAATTGTCGGAGGCGAACCCGAACGGTAGGACCCTCCTGAGCCGGTCTTCCTCCTGCAGCTCCCGCCCCAGTGCGGCGACCACGGTCTCGCCGTCGCGGACCGGGATGTGCACGTTGTCGGGTAGGACGGTCACCTCGGCCATCTCAGGTCCGGAAGGTGATCAGGCCCTTGTGCACCACACCGAGGTCACCGAGGCTGGCCGCGGAGTCAGGCGTGCTGGCGCTACCGTCAACCTGCCAGTCCGTCGGCGCCGACGGGTCGTAGTCGGGATCCGACGCAGCCCACGGGTCGATCATCTGGCTCTTGAAGTCCGCCCAGGGCATCGACTTCGGTGCCCTGAAGCACGCCGGCGAACACAACATCATGTTGTTGGCCCACATCACATTGACCAACAGATCAGCGCCGAAGTTCTCCTGCCGGTCCTTCGACGGGAAGTCGTACTCGTAGAGCGCCTTGACGGTCACTGCGCACCTCCAGCCACGATCGAGGGAGCGTGCCATTTGTCCCAGGACGCCTTGTCCGGCGAGGTGAGGTACTCGCCGTTGTCCACGCCGTCCTTGACGCCGCACCAGGTCAGCACCTCGGGAATCGTCGCTCCGCCACAGTTGCCCTGGTAGATCTGGTGCACGGGCAGCCAGGCCTGCACGTACTTCTCGGGCTCGCGATCGAAGACCCACTTGCAGCCGTCTGAGCAGAAGTTGAACCGCTCTCCGCGGAACTCGCTGCTTCGGGTAGACAGCGTGGTCGGATCGCCGGGCTCGGTGAACACTGTCGGGATCTGGCATACCTGGCACAGCATCGGCAGGCCCTGGAAGAAGAAGCGCCTGCCCTCGTCGGTCAGCCGGGCCGCCCTTTCCCAAATCGGGCGGTAGAACCGGTCGAACGTGTCCGGGTAGCTGGCCGACATCCAGTCCATCTCCGCGGGCGTGGGCGTCGTCGTGTTGAACGCCGTCCCGAAGCCGAAGCTGTACAGCGTCCAGTACACCTGGTGGCTGATGACATCCTTCTCCGCGATGGCCTGGTCGAGGTGGCGAGGCGGCCGGATCCCGTAGTAGCCGAGATCAGGGAACAGACCATTCAACATCTGCTCCTCGAAGTAGAGCTCGAATGCCTCCTTCCAGCTCATCACCTTCTTCGGGAGCATGTAGTCCATCATCGCGGCGACCAGACCGAGCAATCGGTACGCGCGCCAGAACCACTTGTCGATCCAGTCCTGGACAATCGGAACGTTACCTTCGTCCTGCTCGAGAATGAACTTCACGGATTCGAGCCCGAGCGTCATGTGCCGGCTTTCGTCGCTCTGCGCGGAGAAGCCGAACGTCATTGTCGCCAGGTCACCGTTGAAGCTCGCCCCGCTCATGAACGGCACGAAGAGCAGGTTCGTGAGCAGGTACTCGAAACTGAACGAGATCGCGGTGAGGAACTCGAACGGGCCGGCCGACATACCGTCCTCGACGAACGACTTGGGCACGCTGAGGTACCACAGGCGGTCGTGATTCTTCGACCAGTCATGCAATCCGCCGTAGTACTTGTTGTACTGGCTGAGAGTGTGGACCTCGGTCTGCGTGTGGCGCAGCTCGTCGATGCTCTGGCACAGCGCCGCGAAGCGCGCGCCCGGCCCGTCGAGGTGGCGGGCCAGGAAGGCGAAGTGGCGATGGGCGGCGTACTCCAGCGGCGTCACGCCCTGCAGGAAGAGCTTCAGCGAGTTGACGTAGCGGGCATCGGTCAGCGACAGGTGGCCCTGTCCCTGGGCGAAGCCGTCGATCACCGCGTACAGCTTCTTATCCTTCTCCGCCTGGTACTTGCAGTACGCGTCAACTGTGAGTCGGAACGGGTCCTCCCAGGCATCCCAGTCGTGGATCTTGATTCCCTCGTAACGCGTATACGGGTAGAGCCGTTCCGGCTCGACGTAGGTGGGGGCCCAGTCGAGGTCACGCGTCAGGGCCCGGTATCGCTCCCGCATCGACAATTTGGCCATGGCTACCCCCTCAGTGCTCCCATTTGACAATGATCTTGTCGTCGTCCCACTCGGCGATGTTGCCGGAGTAGGAGACGATGTTGAGCTGGAACTCGTGGGTCTCCCAGGGCCGCCCCAGCTTCTCCTCGACACTCTCCCGGCGGATCACGAGCTCACCAGGGGTTTGCAGCTTCACCAGGCCCGGCATGCGCCGTAGCGTTACACCTGGGTTGTCGGCCTCGATCGCCTCGACCAGGGCCCTGGTCTCCTCCGAATCCTGCAGATCCACCCCGACCTGACGTGCCTTTGCTGGCGTGCTCATGCCGTAGCTCCCTGCTCAGATCCAACATGGATCCCGAACTTGGTCAGCCCGGCGGCGGCCTCCGCCGCTGCCCGGTCGGCCGCCGCGACGACCGTGGTAGAGCCGGCCGCGTCAGCGATGCCGGCGGCGAACGTGGCGACCGCTCTGCATACGTCCGGGTACCAGTGCGCAACGATGTCGGTCATCACCTTGCGGTTGGACTCACCGTACTGAACATCGTTGGACCATGCCTTGAGCAGCGCCGCCATCCACTTGCGGTGGTTGACGTACCAGTCATTGAAATGCCGGGCGAGCAGGCTGTAGGCGATGGCCCCGCGCGCCAGAGCACGGTCATCGAGGTGCGCGTAGAGCATCGGGTACAGCTGCTCGTCCAGCAGATCGAGTCCGATGAGCCCGGAAGCCCAGTCGCGCTCGACGAGCAACTGCTCGACCGCCCGACGCAGTCCCTGGAGCGGGCGGGCATAGAGCCAGTTCTTCTTCGCCTCTACCAACGTGTCGCCCGCCCCGCCCGCAATGGCGAGCCCGATCAGACTGAGCTGTTGCGCGTTGCCGATGCGGTCGAAGCTCGCGAACCCGATTGGCTGCTCCACCGTCGTGCCCCAGGCGAACCGGCTGGCGTTGAGCGAGATCATCTGCGCCCCTGATTCGTAGTGGCGCAGCGGAAGGACAAACCCGGTCAACGCAATCTGCCAGCCGTCCGGCAGCTTGTCAAGAAGCCTTCGGTCCTCGATGTACTTCAATGTCTGGCCGAACGACTCATGCCGATCAGCGGCATTGGCGACGTAGGGGGTGTAATAGTACTGGCGGGGATCGGTGTAGCTGTACGGGTCGGCGAGCTTGAGCGCCGAATAGCCCGGGTCGTACAGCTCGTGGTCCGGGTCCCACGTCGGCCGGTAGTGGAAGTTCTCCATCGGCTGGACGTTGAACGACGCCTCCTGGTATCTGGTCGCAGGCCGGTCCCCGAAACGTTCGACGAGATAGCTGAAAGTATTCCGTTCCGGCTCGATGACATTCGTGCGCAACTCGTAAGCCATGTGGCGTTCCTTTCAACAGTAGACATCGACGGAGCCCAGCCCGTCGAATTCGGCGGACACCAGTCCGTGGGGTCGCAGCGGTACCGGAGCGGTCAGACCGCCCGTCAGCACGAAGGTCCCCATCTCTAATTGCGTGCCCTTTGCCGCGAGAGTGTTGACGAGCCAGGCCACCGTGGCCGCGGGATGGCCCATCGCGGCTCCACCTGCGGCGGTTCCGACCACGTCGCCACGGGACCGAAACACGCAGCCCACAAGTCCGAGATCCGCAAGCTCGCTCGGACGGTGTGCCTGGGAACCCAAGACCACGCGTGCGGCGCCGGCGTTGTCGGCGACCGAGTCGGGCAGCCGGAAGCGGTCCCGGTACCGCGAGTCCGCCACCTCGATTGCCGCGAACACCGCCTCGGTGGCGGCGAGCACGCTGGCGATTGTTGCCGGCGGCCTAAGCCCGTCCCCGATCAGAAGGGCGATCTCCGGCTCCGCCTGTGGGTGGATGAGCTCCTCGATCGACAGCGGTTCCCCATGGGGTGCGACCATGCCCGAGGTCAACCAGCCATGCAAGGGCTCGTGGATACCGAGCAGGTCCCGCTTTACCCGGCTTGTCAGCCCCAGTTTGGCGCCGATCAGCCTCTCGCCGGCGTTGAGGCGGTGTTCGACGAAGAGCCACTGCGCCGTGTACGCCGTGCCGACGTCGAGAAACGGGTGCGCGCGCGTAAACGGGGCGATGGGCCGGCGCGTGCGCTCGGCCTCGATGAGGTCGTCGGCGATGGCGCGGGCATCGATCACATCGAGCCACCCCCGTCGCTGAATCGTGCCGTGACCGAGCCGAGGTGTGCGAACTCGGCGCGGAACACGTCTCCAGGCCGCACCGGCACCATCCGGTGCAGCGCCCCGGGCAGTACCAAATCGTCGCGGCGTAGCCCAGAGCCGAGGGTACCGAGCTTGTTCGCGAGCCAGGCCACGCAGCGGGCCGGATTGCCCAGCGCTGCGGCACCTGCGCCGCTGTCGATCGGCACGCCGTTGCGGTACAAGAGCATCCCGACCAGCGGCAGGTCCACCCCCGCAACCAGGGTCAGCCGGCCACCGACCACGAGCCTGCCTGACGACGCGTTGTCCGCGATGGTGTCGACGAGCTGAATTCTCCAGTCAACGACCCTGCTGTCCACGATCTCGATCGCTGGCAGCACCCCGGCGATCGCCGTGAGCACGGTGGCGGTGGTGACGCCGGGGCCGGCCAAGTCGCGCCCCATGACAAACGCCATCTCTGCCTCAACTCTCGGCTGGATCATCCTTTCCAACGGGATCTCGTCGCCGCCGTCGACGAACATGTCGTCCAGAAGAACCCCGAAGTCCGGCTCGTGGACTCCAAGCTGTCGCTGCATGGGCCGCGACGTCAGCCCGACCTTGCGACCGACAACCTGCGCGCCGCCGCTCACTCGCCGTTCGACGTTGTGGCTCTGAATTGTGTACGCGTCGGCGACGTCAAGATCCGCGTGCCGCTCCGTCGGGGGTTCAACCGGTCGCGCCGCCTCCTCGGCCTCCCACAGCGAGCGAGCCAGGTCGCGGAGGAGTTGCTGCCGGTCGATGCCGGTCACCTGAAATATCCTGCCCGATTGACCTACGCGCCCGACAGGGCCGGTTCCGAATAGCGGACCAATTGACGCGATGAGGCGAGGATCGCGGCCGCCGGCATGGCGGTGATCGGGGGGACGCTGGAGGCCGAGATCACCGCGTGGTGCCGACCGAGGAGACTCAGCGCGATCAAGTGTCGACTGATCGCCGCGACGGTGCTATCGGTGACCGCTCTTGCGGTATCCGATCCGACTGGAGATCACGCCAGCGGCATCGACCACGGCAACGCGGTGGCGACGGAGCGCCTCCCTGGCTCGTGAGATGGGTGCCACCACGCTTACCGAAGCGATCACGCTGCCGTTCTCATCGCGGATCGGGGCACCCACCGACGCCGCGCCGAGGCGGCTTTCCTCGATGTTCTGCGCCCAGCCCCGTTGGGCGACCCGGGACAGCTCATCCAGCAGCAGGCCAACGTCCACGATCGTATGCGGCGTCAACCGGACGGGCCGCCAGTCGAGCAGGCGCTGTCGAAGCACTTCCGCAGGCAGGTGAGCGAGCAGCACCTTTCCGGTGCTGGTGGCGTGAGCCGGCATCCGGTGCCCCACGTGGTGGAAGATTCGCAACGTCTGTGGGCTCTCCAGCCGTTCGAGATAGACGACGTCGAGTTGGTCGAGCACCCCCATCTGGACCGTCTCCCCGGTGGACTGCCGGAGCGAAGCCAGCACTGGCCTGGCCGCATCGTGAAGGTCGAGGTTGGGGAACACGGTGACGCCCAGCTCGTACATGCCAAGGCCCAGCCGGTAGGTACCTGGGGCCTGACCGCGCTCGAGCAGCCCTTCGTCAGTGAGGGTGGTGAGAAGCCGGTGAGTTGTGCTCACCGCAAGGCCGAGTCGACGGGCCAGTTGGGTGACGCCTAGCTCGCGGTCGGTGCGCGAGAACTCCTTGAGTAGCCGCGCAGCGTTGCGCACCGAGGACAGCCGTCCGCTGGTGGGCGCGCCGCTCTCGGAAGTGACCATGGGCAGCCTTTCCTCTATATGGAAAGCTAGTCTTGTATATGGGAAGCATCTACCTTACCGTCTCTGCATCCGGCAGTGACCTGAGGAGCCTTGTGAGCGCCCACCACGAGACGTTTGAACACGATTCGCATCGCTCAGTGCTCGAACGTGCGGACTCCATACTCGGTTCCTTCGATGCCGACCATGCGAGCCTCAGCTTGCAGGGGCTCATGGCACGCACAGGATTGCCCAAGACGAGTGCCTACCGATTGATCCAGAAGATGGTCGAGCTGAGATGGCTCGAACGCCACGACGGTAGGTACCGCATCGGGACCCGCTTCTTCGAGGTCAGCAGGAAGGTGACGGCGGAGGAGCGGTGGATCCTGGCCAACAAGCGGCGACGTCGACCGAAACCCGATCCGCGGACCTACGGTGCACTCCGGGGGTCGTGATCCTCTTTCGTTCTTCGAGGCATTCGGGCACGGGGACTCCGACCGGATGCGGTCCACGGGCTCAAGCTGGAGCCTGCTGGCGCGGCCTCGATTGAGGAGGATGTCATGGCCGACTATGTCGAGGCGCGGCGCGGACCTCCCCGATCCGTCGGCTGCCTGGAGGGACAGGGGCGGCTGCGACAAGCGAGGAGGATCGCGTTCCAGCCGGGCGCCGGCTCACCGTGTGGGTGCCAGAAAGTCGTCCGTTGGGGTTGAGCTGGGGTTCGCGGGCGGCCCCCGGGGTGGGGATGATCGTGACGGATCCTTGCGGCGTGGTGCCACCCGAGGAGGAGCACGCCGACCGTGGAGGCAGGATCGTCTCTGTCACCACGGGGGCGGCGGTGGCGATGTCACCGCGCCGAGGCGTTCACCGCGGGCCGCGTCTCCGGCTGCGTCCCCGGGCGTGGACGGTCAGGAGCGGAGGTGTGTAGTGAGGTCGTCCTGCGTGAGGGCGGCGAGGCCGTCCTGCTCGATGCGTTCGATCAGCGAACGCGCCCATCCGACGATCCGGGCCGCGGCGATGCCGTACGGCGGGTCGTCGGCGTAGCGTGCGATGCGCTCGGCGGCGCGGCGCAGCAGCTGTACCGCCCCGACCGCGTTCCCCCGCCGGACGTGGGTCAGACCGACGGCGAGTTGCGCCAGACCGCGCCACAGTTCGCGTTCGCCCTCTGGGGCAGCCTTCCAGGTGCCCTCCAGCACCTCGTGTGCGTGGAACGCGCGACCCG
>WNGR01001729.1_pt2 | contig 24236 bp, 21 predicted proteins | sample 5407581 | NCBI WGS metagenome assembly WNGR01 (sample SAMN13153383, study PRJNA577476) | soil metagenome | isolation source: 80 cm soil or saprolite under Garry oak tree replicate 2 | place: USA:California | collected 2016-06-15
TCGTGGGTACCTGTGCCCGGCAGGTGAATGTTGCGGCCAGAAGTGTCGTGCCCAGAAGCGCTGAAACCAGCATTTTGGAACTTAGACTCGCTCGTCCAATCAGTGACATTTCACCTCGCGCCGTGTCTCGCACAAATCAACTTGAAATTGACCTAAGTCTCTATGAAGTGTTCCGCAATGACAAGGGGGTTTTCGCTCTCGGCCGCAGGCAAGCCGCAGCAGTGTTCAGCCACACACGACACGCTTTGATCGAGGTCGCTTTCTTTTCTGCATCTGTGCACGCCGCATCCAACCGTAGGGCTGGACGTGAAGAATGAAGGAAAACCCAGTTCAGGCGGCGATGGGCAATATCGGGACAAGCCTCAACAGGAGTTCCCAATCGGGTTCATGTTGGCTTGACGTAGCTGTTTGGCAAGGCCTAGACTCACTGGGGTTTGGGCTAACGCCGCACACTCTGGGGGCCCAACGTACCGGCCAATCTTCAGCGGCGAGTGAACCCACAGAAGGCCGGAAACGCAACATTCCGTGAAAACGGAACAAACCTTGCTGCGTCTGTATGATGCAGGATGATGATGCAGGATAGAACTCTGGCTTGGTTCCATCCGCACGCAGGCACTTCGGGATTGGAGATAGGTATGGCAGTGTCAACCCCAGCCGTAACTTTGGATCAGGAAATCAATCCGTGGGAGGCGCAGAGCGCTCGATTCGAATTTGCGGCACGAAAACTGAATTTGGACGAAGGTTTATGGAAAGTCCTGAGATCCCCCTCGCGCGAGATCATCGTGCATTTTCCAATAAGCATGGACGACGGCCGCATTGAGATGTTCACCGGCTTTCGTGTGCAGCACTCACAAGCGCGCGGCCCGTCCAAGGGCGGCATCCGCTACTCGCCGGAGGTGACCCTCGATGAGGTGCGCGCCCTCGCCAGCTGGATGACATGGAAGTGCGCAGTCGTGAATATCCCCTTCGGCGGAGCCAAGGGCGGCGTGATCTGCGACCCCAAGAAGATGAGCCAGGGTGAACTCGAGCGCATGACGCGCCGGTATACCTCCGAGATCATCGACTTCATCGGGCCTGAAAAGGACGTTCCCGCACCCGATGTCAACACCAACGAGCAGACGATGGCATGGATCATGGACACCTACTCCATGCACATGCGGCAGACGGTGACCAGCGTCGTGACCGGCAAGCCGCTGACCATTGGCGGGTCGCGCGGCCGTCTCGAGGCAACCGGGCGCGGCGTGTTGGTAATGTGCGATGAGAGCCTTCGCTATCTCAAGATGCCCATCGATGGCTGCCGCGTCATCGTTCAGGGATTCGGCAACGTGGGCTCCAACGCCGCGCGCCTCATGATGGAGCGCGGCTACAAGATCGTAGGCATCGCCGAGAAAGACGGCGGCCTGTTCAATCCCAACGGCATCGATGTGCACCAGCTGGTGGAGTTCAAGTATCGCAATGGAACCACCCTGGGATTCCGCGGAGCCGAGGCCATGCCCAGCGAAGAGCTACTCGTCTCCGATTGCGAAATCCTCATTCCCGCGGCCACCGAAAATGTGATCACCAGCCGCAACGCCGAACGCCTCAAGGCGAAGATCGTAGTCGAAGGCGCCAATGGCCCAACCACCGCAGTTGCCGACGAGATCCTGTCCGACAAGCGCATCTTTGTCGTGCCCGATATCCTCGCCAATGCCGGCGGCGTCACAGCGAGCTACTTTGAATGGGTACAGGATCGGCAAGGCTACTTCTGGAAGGAAGCCATCGTCAACGAGCAGTTGGAGACAATCCTTCGCGACAGCTTCGAAGACGTGGTCCGCTATGCCGAAGCCCACAACGTCAACAACCGCATCGCCGCCTATATGCTGGCCATCGATCGCGTGGCCTTCACCATCAAGCAGCGCGGCATTTACGCCTAATCACTTACAACGCGCATCACCAAACGGGCCGCCCTGCGCGGCCCGTTTAAGGTTGACGTTGAACTTGTTTCCCAGGCGAGATCTGTCAAAGGGAAGGGTTGCCACAACACTCTCGAAACAGCAATTCGCGTGTTAGTCTTGCATCGCAACCGAAGGCACCCATGATTGGCGAGCCACCGCCAACAAATGATCGCTTCACGATGATTGACTTGCTTCTGCGTATCGGAGTGACCGGTAATCTGGTTCTTATTTCGCTGACCTGGTGGCCCCGTTTCTCAGGAACTGAAAGACAGGCCGGTCTTGCCGACGAGTTCTTCGGTCAATTCACAATAGGCGGCTTTAGAATCGATTTTGTCTGGCTCGTCGCATCGAGTGCAGCATTTCTTTTTGCAGGTTTCTACTTTTTCAAAAGCAATCGGGAGAGCAGGACCGCACGAATCAATGGAATACTCTGCGTGATCGGAGTACTAGCGTTCGTCGTCTATATGCTCAAACTCCTAACTTCCGGTCTTCTCTATTTCGACTGAACCGGGAGAACCTCATTCTCGCTCTGCACCGTATTCGTGAACTGCGACGATAGTTGTTGTCCAGTGACCGGCAAACCTTCCGTTCCTTTTCGTCACCATTTCAGACTTTGCAGTGGACTGCTTCTTTACCTCTCTGCCGGCCCGGCATAATCACACACCAGCACAGTAAGGTCATCGTCCTGCGAGCGGGCCCACTCCTGCACTGAAGCGATGATGCGATCGGCGGCCTCGGCCGGCGAACCGCCCGCCGTCTGTTTCAATGCGGCAAACAGAGACTGCTCGCCGAACAGCTCTCCCGATGCGTTGCGAGCCTCGAGAATACCGTCCGTGTACAACAGCAGCCGGTCTCCTGGTTCCAGCGCAATCGTTCTGTCGGTGTAGAGCACCGACTTGATCGCCGCTAGCAGCAAGCCATTCTCAGCCACCTCGGTAACGCTTCCATTCCTTAGCAGCAGCATGCTGGGGTGTCCGGCGGCCGCATAGCGCAATTCCCCGCTCTGCGCGTTGAGATGAACATACGCCGCAGTCACATACTGGCCCTGCGTATTGCCGCACAGGGCCTGGTTCATTCCCGTAAGCAGTTGCGCGGGATGCGCCGCATTGGACCTCTGCGAGATCGCAGCCATCTTGACCATCGATGCAATCAAGGCTGCGGGAACGCCATGACCGGAAACATCGGCAATCAGCAATCCGACCTGTTTCCCATCCGCCACCAGGAAGTCGTAGAGGTCTCCGGCCACTGAAGTCATGGGCACATAGCGGGCCGCCACTTGAAATGCAGCCGAGTCGGGAAAATCCCCCGGCAAGAGCGAAAGCTGGATGCGCCGCGCAAGCTCCAGTTCTTTCTGTATCTCGGCGTACTCCTCGTCCCGCCTGAGCGTGCGCCGTCCAGCGACATATCCCAGGCAGGCCAGAAAAATCGCGAAACCGAAGGGCTCGATCTGAAAAGGGAGCACGGTGATGATGTTGTCCCACAGCGCAAAAACGGCAAAACACAGCAGGCCGCGACGCAAAATTACGAAGTCATGATCCCGCTTGCCTTGTCGAAATGCCCGAAACAGCAGCCAAAGCAGCGCGTAAATCACAATGACGTTGTTGACTGTGTGCAGTGACGCCGAGTTGCCATAAATCCACGTGGCCACCGAAAGACACAAAAACACCGCGCTCAGCGCCGTCGTCGCAGTCTTGCCGCGCCTGCCCATCATTCCCGCGGACTGAAAGAAGAAAAATGCCGGGATCGGTACCAGCGGGTTGATGGCCGCGCGCAGCCGCGACAAAAAGCCATAGTCGGGAAATGTCAGAGTCAGCAGCGAAGATTGCAGCGCCAGCCTCTGCCCGTAGGCAAAAGCAAATACAGCAAGCCAAATCAACAAGGCGTCAAATCTGCGCCGGATCACACACAGCCCGGCGCATACAATCGCTACCGTCGTAAAAGCAGAGCCAAGAAAGAGTCCCGGCTCGTCGTGGTGAAACGCGCGCAGAACCTGTTCGGCTGTGAGTTGCGCTTCGACCAGGAGCATGGCAAGGATGGTAAATCATCCCTGCCCTCGTCTGATCGATCCGTCCTGCCCGCAGCCAGCGCGCCGGCTCAGGGCCTCCTGGGAACACCTTTTGCCCCACGGTGCGATAATGAAGCAAAACCGGATGTGAGCTCCGGCGGCGCAAAAATCACGTGAACTTGCCCAATTCCATCACGATGAGCCGGATCGTCATGATCCCGCTTCTGCTTTGGATCCTCTCGCCGCACTTCGTGTGGCACGGATTTCCAGGGGAGCAGGAGATTCTGGCGTCCGTCCTGTTCATCCTCGCCTCCATCACAGATGGTGTCGATGGCTACCTGGCCCGCAAACGCGGCCAGATCACGACCATGGGCATGCTGCTTGATCCTCTGGCAGACAAGATCATGGTGACTGCCGCTCTCATCGCCCTCGTCGCCTACAACCCCGACGTAGTGAAGGTTTGGATCGCCGTGGTTATCATCGGCCGCGAATTCCTCATCAACGGCCTGCGGTCCATCGCGGCTTCAGAGGGATTCACAATCCAGGCCAGCGACCTCGGCAAGCTTAAGACGGTGATTCAGATCGTTTCGGTGGTCTCCGCGATCCTCGCCCATCACTGGTTCCAATGGCAGTTTGGCTGGTTGATCATCCCCGTTAAATGGACCGCCGTCACCGCGATCTACTTCACCGTCGGAGTATCCACCATCTCCGCGATTGACTACTTTGTGGGCTTCTGGAAGAAGATCGACCACGCCTCCAAGGATCGGCGGGCTTCTTTCGTGCTGACGCGGCGCAAAAGCGCGGGCACCGGCGCCAACTGACATTGAACATTCGCGGCTCCGGATCCATTGCCTAACGAGTAACTTACGCCATGAGTCAACCTGCCCGCATCTCGTATGTAATCGTCGTCGTTCTGATAGCTTTAGTCGCGTATCTGAATCTCGGCACGTTTCTGCTCACCTCATTGTTTGGTTATTTGGCCTTGCAGGTGTTCAGCATTCGGCGCAGCAAATCGCTGAGTGTGACTCTCTATCTGATTGCCGTGGCCGTTATTGGTGCCGGGCTGGTCTATCAATTCCGGCAATGGTAGGGTTTGCCGAAAAGAACGGAATCGAACTGCCATTCACAGATTATCCGAGCTTGAAAAGTACAGCCCTGGAGACGGCCAGGGAAGGCTTTGCCATAGTTGGACGATATGCCAAAGTCGCGTCATTCCAGTTCGTGCTCGTGGTAGCGGGGTTAGTCGTCCCTGTAAGTGTTTTCTTGGGTTCGGGCTGGACAGCGAACAATGGTGCGCCAGCTGCGCCGGACAGTTTCTATTCTGCGGTGACGCGGGAACTTACGACGCGCTTCAAAACCTTGTATGCAAGCTTCGCAAAAGTGATTGGGGCACAGATTGTAATCTCTGCGATTAATGCCGCGTTGACAGCAGCGTTTCTCATCTTCAACAGCTATCCGGATGCGGGACTCCTTACCACCTTGGTGTTTCTATGTGGTTTACTTCCTATCGTTGGCAACCTCATCAGCAACGCCGTGATTGTGGGCGTCGGTTTCACTCTTTCGTCCAGAACTGGAGTTTATGCGCTGGTCTTCCTGGTCGTTATTCACAAACTGGAGTATTTTCTCAACAGCAAGATCATTGGCAGACGCATCAACAGCCCAATGTGGCTCACACTGATTGGGCTGCTGGTGGGTGAAAGATTGATGGGGATACCCGGCATGATCCTTGCACCGGTCGTCCTGCACTTTATCAATGTTGAGGCCTCAGCATATCGCTCGTTGGCGGGTGGGCGGATAGTCCACATTTCAGCGTGCTCAACTTGCGACAACTGAAAGGTCGAATTTCGGCCGCAATCGAATTCGAACTCAACTGTCGCCAACTAGGCCAATGCGCTCATCGACACGGCCCGGCAAGTAATTTCGGGTTCTTGTCAGATTGTAGACAGGAGCCAGTGGACAGGGGAAGTCACTTTTTCGACAACCAGACCGAGATCCGCTAGCGCGGCCATTCTTCTGGCTAGAGCGGCCAGTTTTTTCTTTATTTCGTTACTTCAGCCCCTGCGTCAATGTTCTTCCGAGTACTTCATCAACGAAAAGCCCCAGCCGAAGCCGGGGCTTTTCTGTTGATGGAGAACGTCACTCATGCCATCGCAGGCACTGTCTCCGTGACCGATACAGACGGCGCAGCCGGAGCGGCTTGCTGTGCCGCGACCGCAGGGGTTGACGACGCTGAGTTGCCGCGGGTCAGCCGGTGAACGAAATGGTACGGCGGCCAGGGTCCGGAGACCTGCATCTGGCATTCCCGCATCATGGCGCTCGTGGTGGCAAACTTGTTCTGGTACCGCTCCACATACTTGCGATCGATCAGGTGGGCGATATCAAGCACCATCTTGCCACTTTCCGTCAATCGGCAGCTTACTTCCTCGTCGAGAGGCATGAACTGCCGATGCATCTGGAAACTGACTGCCCGTGCCCGTGTCTGGCGCTCACGCTGCCGCACGGCGTTCTCCCGAAGGCTGGTCAGATATTCCCGGCCCACTCCCTCGGCCGGCAGATGTTTCGTCACTTCGCGGCCGCAACAATCGTCCACGAAGATCTTCAGGTGCATTTCAGTCTTGCCGCGCAGCTTGTCGATGTTACAGAGAAACTGGCGCTGGTTTGAGCGAATGGACTTGCGAAGGGCCTCATCGTCGTTGAACACCGTTCCAAACCGGAACGGAAGCACCGTCGAATGCTGAAAGCAATCGGCAATGACCCGGGCATGATCGATCCCGGATTTCTGGTTGAGACTCTCTGCTGGGTTGTGTTCGCTTACGATGACGGCGAGGTCGCTTGCGGGGTAAAGAAATACTTGGTTTCCGCTGACTCCTTGGACTGATTCCAGTGGTACGGGTTTGCGATGACGGGCCAATTCAGGAAAAGCTTGCTTTTCACCAATGCAGTAGGCATACCATGCCATGTTGAGACACTCCCTGAGCGATCGCTGGTGAGCGCGCTGGTTTTGGAACTCTGTGAACCCCTGGGAAGAACAACTGCATGCTGGCTTGCAGCCGGGCTATATAGCTTGCACCCGGTCGAACTGTCAGGAATACTAGCCCTCCGAAAATACGACTGGCAATGTCTCACATCACCACAACGGGGAAAGGTAGCTTCTCGGATGAAAATTGTGTTTGCGTGGTCAATAACTCTGTTCATTTCCTAGAAAACACGCCTTTCCGCCTCTTATTCGCCTTTCGACACGACCATTAACGGACTGACAGGTCCTTCAGGTGAGAGTCAAATCGAAAATAGCTTCCCTTTCCACCTCAGCGTTTGTCCGAATCGGCGCCCCAAAGGCGTGTATCGCAGCGCCGTATACTTGCCTCATGCGAAATCATTCGTCTTTTCTATCTGCCGCGACGGCTATCGTGGCGCTGTTCTCCGTTGCCTTGCAGCCCACCTCCGCATATGCCTGGGGTAACGAGGGTCATCGCATGATCAACCGGCTCGCAGCACAGGCACTCCCCGCCGATGTGCCGGCTTTCCTGCGCACGGAGGCGGCAATCAATGAGATCGAATATCTGGGCCCCGAACCGGATCGCTGGCGCTCACCCGCTGAGCCGGAGTTGAGCGCCGTCCAGGGTGCCGAGCACTTCATCGATCTGGAGCCGGCCGATGCGCTCGGTCCCCTGCCCCACCGCCGCATGGACTTCGAGGCGAAGGTATTCGCCGCCGGTGAAAGACCCGAGAAGGTCGGCCTGCAGCCGTGGGAGGCCACCGAGGTCTGGGAGCGCCTGAAAGCCGCCATGCGCGAATATCGCAATCTTTCCGCCGCTCACCAGGACACCCATTCAGTCGAGGCCGCCGTGTTGTTCTATGCCGGGTGGCTCGGCCATTACGTTGGCGACGCCTCGCAGCCGCTGCACACCACCATCCAATACAACGGCTGGACTGGCCCGAACCCCCAGGGCTACACCACCTCGCACCAGATCCACTGGCAGTTTGAGGGACCGTTTGTCGCCGCCAACCTTCATGCCCCCGACGTGCAGCTCAAGATGACGCCCACGCACGCCGTGGAAGGCGACATCTTCGACAGCTACATGGCCTACCTGCGCCACACTGCCACGTATATGGAGAAGGTGTATCAGCTCGAGAAGGCAGGAGGATTCGTGGGTGCGGGCAGCGCCGAGTCGCGTGAATTTACGGCGCAACGCCTGGCCGCCGGAGCGAGCATGTTGCGCGACATGATCTACACGGCATGGCTCGACAGCGCCAAGCCGGTCCCAGACCCCAACGCCGCCAAATGAATCAACCAGGGCCCGAAGCCGGCACTTCGAACACTGACCACTGATCACTGATCACTGTCTTTCCTCAGTCTGCCGCTTCAGCACCCGCCAGCGCCGGAATCCTGCGCAGCAGTACGGTCAGCATGGGCGTCAGCAGCAGCACCATTGGAATCGCGATCACAAGCCACGCCAGCAGAGCCTGTCCAGACATGATCAGAAACTGGACCATCACCTCGTCTGGCGCATGATTCAAGAGGTTCATCGGCGAATGAGTCAGCACGGCGAGGTCCATGGGTTGATGCGTCACCGAAGGCGCCAGCCACCGGCCAAGTCGCACAAACGGCCAGACCAGCAGCAGTTGAAACGGCATGGCTGCATAATTAGCGGCCTGGATGGCTGGTTGGTTGAGGCGGAACGCCAGCGCAATGACGGCGCACAATGCCGTGGAAATCCCAATGAGCGGAATGCATCCGAGGACGAATCCAAGCGCAAGCGTTACTGCGAGCCGGCGCGGCGAAATACCCTGCCTGAGCCATAGGACAACCTTCAGCTTGAGAACTTCGAGAGTGTCTACGGATGGCCCCATTTTCCTTACCTATCGTCATAGATGCACCGCACCGTGAGCACGATGACGAATCTTGAGTAGGAAAACCCGTGCCTGCCGCGAAAGTTGTAGTTCTCAATCGTTGAAATGGAGCGCAAGACCCCTGTTGCGCAATTCCGTCAGAACCCGCTCCACCTTCCAGTCGAGCGCTCCCGTCCCATCCACCGTCAAATCGGCGTTCGCTGCTGAAGGCCTCACCCAAGCCAGGCTCGACGGTCTCACAGTGGTTTCGTATTGCTGCATTACACACTTCGGTGTGCGGCCGCGCTCTTCGATATCGCGTCGCACGCGTCGGTCAAAGCACACATCGTCGGGAGTATCGACATAGACCCGCAGGCCGTAGTGGGGCAGCAGCTCGGGATAAAACAACGCAAACAGTCCCTCCACGATCAGAAACGCACCAGCACTTACTGGCTCGGTACAATCGGGAATCCGGGTGTGAGTGGAGAAGTCGTAGAGCGGCCGCGCGATGGTGTCACCGCGAGCCAACGCGCCGACGTGAGCCGCCAGCAACGCGCTCTCAATCAAGGCCGGATCATCGAAATTCTGAAGCGCTCGATCGCTCACCGACAGGTGAGAGAGATCTCGATAATAGTTGTCGAGAGGAAAGTGAATGCCCCCTAGGGTTCTTGCGAGTTCGGCCGCCAGGGTCGTCTTGCCCGACCCCGAACAACCCGCGATCCCCAGCACAATCGGTGGAAACGGCAGGCGCTGAGTGTGCGGTTCGGGTTCGTTCACTGCTTTCGATCCGCCTTCTGCCAGGGCTCCGTTGTCAGGTCGGATTTGAGGGCTGCGGCGATTTTAGGCGCCAGCCGCTTCATCAGCGCGGTCAGGCGATGCTCCACCTGGCGGCCCGCCTCGAACACTTCCTCGTGGCTAAGCTGCGACTTGCCCAGTCCGGCCGCAAGATTCGTCACGCACGAGAGGCCGAGCACCTCGATGCCCATGTGCCGGGCAACGATGGTCTCAGGAACCGTGGACATGCCCACCAGCGTGGCGCCAAGACCGCGAAACGCACGTATCTCCGCGGGCGTCTCAAAGCTTGGGCCAGCCGTGGCGAGATACACGCCTTCCTTCAGCGCGAACCCCTCTGCCGATGCGGCTTCTTTGGCGCAATCGCGCAGACGCTTGCTGTAGGCCTCGGTCATATCGAAGAACCGCAATCCGGCGCCATCAGTGAAACTGAAGCGCGGCTCGTTGGGCCCCGTGAGAGGGTTCCAGCCCATGAAGTTGATATGGTCGGCCAGGGCCACGAGCTGGCCCACGCGGTAGCCCTCCTCGATGCCCCCGGCGGCGTTCGTAAGGATCACGGCCCGGACCCCCAGCGCACCCATCACACGCATCGGAAACGTGACTTCCCCAGGCGTGTAGCCCTCGTAAAAATGCACGCGGCCCTGCATCACGACCACCGGCACACCGCCCAGGTGCCCCGCAACGATGCGACCGGAATGGCCCTCCACCGTCGATTGCGGAAAATGGGGAATGTCGGCATACGGCACTATCACCGCATCGGTGACGGCATCGGCAACAGCGCCGAGACCCGAGCCGAGTACGATGCCGATCTGGTGCGGGAGCACGGCCGATGACGCGGCAATCCTCGTCCGCAGGAATGCGGCTGCCTTGGAAACTTGCTCAAAGTAATTCATGGATGAGACCTGAAGAGACGCTGTGCCCATTCTACAGGTTGGCAGCTGGCCCATTCAGGTCATGGGTCATACAACGCTCAAGCTGGCGAAATCACGCGTTATGCACGGCTTTCGAATTGTGCGGGGCCTAGTGCTCGCCACCTACGATCGGTTGCGAGGGCATCGCAGCCGTTGACGCTTCCCGTACCGGCTCGGGCTTCGACTCGCGCACCGAACGCCGGCCGCATGCCGCGGGCACGTTCGCCATCTGCTTTAGAAATACTCTATAGCTCATCGTGGCGGGACGAAGAGTAACCCAGTAGCTGGTGTTGCTCAGAAGCGGTTTGTGCTGATCGATAAGCTGGTTCTGCAGAATCTTCACACCGCAAAGGAGATTATTTTTGGGCTGCAAAATCGTCTTCGCCGGACTGTGTTCATCCAGTTCCTTATCCGTTTCCCAATCGAAATCGCAGCCGTAGCGCTGCGAATCCATGTACGTAAGCTGCAGCAGGCCCTGCTGGCGCACAATACGGCCCGTCACATCGTCTTTAACAGCCACTTCCGGTTCCGTGTGACGCACATTTACCGTCGGCCTCAAACCCGCCTCCGCCCCGGCAAGCGCCTGAAAGAAATATGCCCAGAACGCACGCTTGTCCGGCTCGCCCAACGAGCTGAATCGCGGACAAAAAGGTTTCACGGCGTGCGACACACGCGAGGAGAGCAACTCCGGCGGTAGCGCCTCTTCAACCAGTACGTCCCACTCCGGATGCCAGGTCTGGTCATCACCTAACTCCGCTTTCTTTTCGGCGATAGGCGTCGCCGGTGCGAGCTTTAACTGTGGCTGGGGTTCGCTCGCGGGTTGCATTGCAGGTTGTTCAATAGCCTGCGCCTGCGGTTCGCCATTAGTGAAGCCCGTAAGCGTGATGAGCGCTATCATCGCCAGCACCGCACACGCCGCAATCAATACCGAGTTGGGAATCTTTAAACGCACCGTAGCTAAGATGCGCGTCCGGTTGCATTAAGTTGTGTTCAGGAGCATTTGCTAACTTGATTTCCCAAGCTTGAACTTACCCAAGTTGCGCATTTGCAATAACTTCGAGCAAAGCCGACTCGCAATCAAATGAGCCCGAAATGAGAAGATAGAACCATAAGTTCTGGAGAGAACACAACCAATGAAGCAGATAGTCGCTGTTATTTTCGGATTAGGCCTGCTGTGCAACGCGCTGCTGTTCGTTCCGCAGGCCCTTGCCGTGTGGCGCAAGAAGACAGATGAAGGAGTCTCCCTGATCACCTTCGGCGGATTCAGCGTGCTGCAGACAATTGGCATCGTGCATGGGATTTATCAGCACGATATGTCGCTCATTTTAGGAATGGCGGCGAGCTTACTAAGTTGCGGCACCGTCACACTATTGACCTTCGTCTATCGGATACGTCGTCTGCGACGGCTGGCGGCGCAATAAGTGCAAATCGCCACGTAAACTCCACCTTACTTCCCGCCGCACTACTTCTTATGCGAGATATCCTGCGTGACTTTATAGCTTCCGGGACTTCCAGTAACTGCAATCGGAACCACTGCGCCGGCGTTGCGCTTCTTGAAGAATGGAGCGAGCGGCTTCAGCAGAAATGATTTGAACCCTGTGGCCGCGTGCGAAATATCCGACTCCATCTTCAGGTCGCCCAGCAGGTGAACAACCTGGCCGTGAAACGCGAATGTGCCGCTCAGGTCGGCTTCAGCGCCTGCAACCTGAAAGACAAGATGACGCGAAGAGACAATCCCATTGCGAATCTTCGCCGGCCCCTTGATTGAAGACAATGCATCGGTCGAGGACGCATCTGGACTATCCGCCGATTTGCCGTCTGTACTCTGCGACTTCATTCCCTGAGCGCGCTCGCTGAACGCTGTCAGATTCTTTTCCGTCTTCCTGTCGGTGATGCGCTCGGTGGGAACGTCGAAGACTCCATCCACGCGAATGCGCTGTAAAAACGGGTCTCCCGATGGACCGATATAAGCATGGCTACGAAGCCGCACAGGCCCGACGATCGGAACCTCTCTGCGCATGAAAGGGCGAAGCACATCTTCAGCGCGGCCGCGATCGACCGTAATGTCGAGGTTGGTTATCTTGGGCGAGCCCGCGATTGCGCCAGCCGCATGAACCACGGTTGCTCCAGTCTTTGTCTCAATGCGGTGAATCGCCACGTTCCCATTGATGCCGTTTACCACGCATTCAATGGAGCCCGCCACCGCTGTTGGCTTGCCATCATCGACTGCAAAATCAGGAGTATTCGATGAAGCATCCGCTTCGATGGCTGCCAGTGTGCCTTTGAAGTGCCCGGCCGAGGAGAGCGTTCCGCGAATGTCGCCCACGTCGTGCAACACAACAGAGGTAAACGTAAAGTCGCCGGCGACTGGAGTTTGACCCAGGTCGTTGGAGGCGATCGGGCCCAGGCTGCCCTTGGCCTGAATGCGCCCCGACGGTTTGGCATTCCCCATATCAACTTCATATAGCATCGCTTTTCCATGCTCGAAGTTGCGCAGATCGAGTTCGCGAATCGGAAATGACAGCCGGCCACCGCTCTTCCTCATGATGTCGAAAGCCCCGTTACGAACACGAAGATGCTCGATTGCGGTTTCCGGTCCGCCGAAATCTTTGGCGCTTCCTGGTGGGAAATCTTCTTGATTGGCGCGGCTTCCGATAGGGGGTACGACAATGTGCAGGTTAGTAATATCCACCAGTTCTATCCGCTGGCGCAGCAGCAGAAGGTCGCTCCATCTGCCCTGCACCACCAGCTTCTCTGCTGAACCGAGCGGCGGAAGATCGGGCGCAGTCTTGCGACGCAATGTGAGCCCGATGGCGACAAAACCAGGATTGGGAAAATACGTACGATGGTATTCGGAGATTTTGACGTGGCTTGCTAAGACATCTTCAAGCAGCGGATGAATCTTGCGATAACGATATGGCCAGTTTGTTCTGACGTATGCTCCACCCGCGATCAGCGCCACGATCAAAGCAACAGCGGCACAGATCCATAGCTTGCCCTTTGGCGACAGCTTGAATGTGGGTGGCCGTTCGCCGATTCGTGGGACGGGAGCAACTGACATGGTATCCAACTGCCTCCCCAGCATCCATCAAGCATCGCGCCTGCGAAACTCTGGGCAATACAGCCACCCGAAACATCATAGGCAGGCTTCTGCTTTGAAGCACGATTGCTGGCGGGATGTTGCTTGTTTACAGGCGATCGCCGACTTCTGCACTCTCCTTGCAACAACCAGGCCGCAAACACGGGCATAACATCAAAGTCCTCGAGAAAGCAGCCGGGACAAGGATGTTGAAGTGCGCATAACCGACGTCCCGGAAACAACTGCCCCACGCATTCACGTGGGGCAGTGGTCCAGTCCGAATTGTTCGTCAGTCGCCCGGTATTGCAGTGCGGGGGAGGGCCTGGTTTGTGTCCTCATCGTCCTACAGAACAGGGGTGCCATGACAATGGCTCCGGTTGCAGGGTAGCTTGGTGAATGGGCACCACCATATCATTCATAGAAAACGTCGCCCATTTCCAGGCGACGTTCTCCTCGATTTACAAGACAGGACTCAGTTGCTTTCCTTGGACTCAATCCTCATTCCATAGAACGATTTCCGCACGAAGAACATCGATACCAGGAAGAATACGACTGTCAGCAGGTGTGCGAGCAGCGGATTGCTCGAACTGAGCGTCACTGCAAGCTCGACAGCAAGTAATCCGAACAAGGTCGTGAACTTGATAATCGGGTTCATTGCCACCGACGAGGTGTCTTTGAACGGATCGCCGACGGTATCTCCGATCACGGTCGCGTCGTGCAAAGGTGTCCCCTTCTGTTTCAGGTTGACCTCTACGATCTTCTTCGCATTGTCCCATGCGGCGCCGGCATTCGCCATGAAGATCGCCTGGTACAGGCCGAAGATCGCAATCGAGAACAGATAGCCGATAAACAAGAACGGCTCCATGAATGCAAACGCAAGCGTAGCGAAGAAGACGGCGAGAAAGATGTTGAACATTCCCTTCTGCGCATACTTCGTGCAGATTTCAACTACCTTCTTACTGTCACTGACCGATGCTTTCTCCGCGCCTTCCAGGTTGATGTTCGCCTTGATGAACTCGACCGCGCGGTAAGCGCCCGTGGTGACGGCCTGCGTGGAAGCGCCTGTGAACCAGTAGATCACTGCCCCACCGCAGATCAACCCGAGCATGAATGGCGCGTGCAGCAGAGAGAGCTTCTGTACGTCATGGGTCAGTCCGCCGGTCAGGGCCATGATGATCGAGAAAGTCATCGTGGTTGCGCCCACCACGGCTGTGCCGATCAGCACCGGTTTTGCCGTAGCCTTGAATGTATTGCCGGCGCCATCATTGGCTTCCAGCAGGTGTTTTGCGAGTTCGAAATTCACGTTGAAGTTGAAGTCCTTCTTCAACTCACCTTCGATGCCGGGAACGTTTTCGATCAACGACAATTCGTAGACAGATTGAGCATTGTCGGTGACCGGCCCGTAGGAATCCACGGCAATCGTGACCGGACCCATGCCAAGGAAGCCGAACGCGACCAGGCCAAACGCGAAGACGGCTGGAGCGAGCATAAGGTCCGCCATGGACGCGCCCGTACTGAAGTAATAGCCCATTCCCATGAGCGCGACCATGCTGAATCCCAGCCAGTAGCCCGACATATTGCCCGCCACGAATCCCGACAAGATGCCCAGGGAAGCTCCACCCTCCTGCGCTGACTTTACGACTTCTTTCACGTGGCTCGAGTTAGTTGAGGTGAATACCTTGACCAATTCGGGTATGACCGCGCCCGCCAAGGTTCCGCACGAGATGATGGAAGCCAGCTTCCACCAGAGAGTTCCGTCACCGAGGGTGGGGATCATCAGGTACGTGACGATGTAGGTCAGGACGATGGAAAGGATTGACGTGATCCATACCAGCGAGGTCAGTGGCGCCTCAAAGTCCATTTCGTCTGAGTTCGCGTATTTCGCGTGAGCTATTGCGCCATTGAGAAAGTACGCACCCGCGCTGGAGAGCAGCATTGCCACGCGCATGACGAAGATCCATACCAGCAGTTGCGCTTGCGTCGTCGGATCCTTCACTGCCAGCAAAATGAATGTGATCAAGGCCACGCCGGTGACGCCGTAGGTTTCAAAGCCGTCGGCGCTCGGGCCCACGGAGTCGCCCGCGTTGTCACCCGTACAGTCTGCGATTACACCCGGGTTGCGCGCATCGTCTTCCTTGATCTTGAATACGATCTTCATCAGGTCGGAGCCAATGTCGGCGATCTTGGTGAAAATGCCGCCGGCAATACGCAGGGCCGCGGCGCCCAGGCTTTCGCCAATCGCGAAGCCAATGAAGCATGGGCCCGCATAATCGCGCGGGACGAACAAAAGGATGAATAGCATGATGAGCAGTTCGACCGAGATCAGCAACATGCCGATGCTCATGCCAGCCTTCAGCGGAATCGCAAAGAGCGGATACGGTTTGCCGCGCAAGCCTGCGAATGCAGTCCGTGAGTTCGCAAATGTGTTGACGCGAATTCCGAACCACGCCACCCCGTAGCTGCCCGCGATGCCGACGAGCGAAAACAACAAAATGATCGGCAATGTAACCGCAATCGATTTTCCCGGCACCGGCGCCAGATAGCCGAAGTACAGCGCGATAATTACCGCGATGAAAGCCCAGAGCAGAAGAATGAACTTGCCCTGCGTCACCAGGTACGTTTTGCACGTCTCATAGATCAGTTCGGAAATTTCGCGCATCGTGCGATGAACCGGCAGGTTCTTCAACTGCACATAGATCGCCAGGCCGAACAACAGGCCGCCGACGCAAAATAGCAATCCGATCATCAGAAGGGCATGTCCGTTCATGCCGAAAAAATTCACGGTCGACAAATCCGGCAGTACCAGGTTGGCTTCGCCTCCACCGCCCGCGTGTTCCGGCTGGGCATAGGCGAATGTGGGAAGCAGCAGGCCCAGAACAGCTGCCATAGTCTTGTATTGGCGCTTGAGGAATGCCTCCGCGCCTTCCTTGATGGCTGCGGCGATTGCTTGCATCGCCGGTGTTCCCTGGTCTGAGCCGATGATTTGGCGTGCGAAAAAAAAGGCCGCCAAGAGCGAAAAGACGCTCACGGCTAGAAAAAAGTACACCGAACCCTGTGCTGTCACTAAGTCCTCCCAAGTTATGGTTTGAAGCCGTATGACAAACGACCCCAGTTCACGCGACCTCAGAAACACCGGGGAAAAGTCACGGGAAGCGTACCATCCGCATTGGCCACTGTCGAGTGATTGCAGTCACACGGGGTCAGCGGCCTTTGTGGGTCGGGAAATGGCGATGAATACCACCGTTGAACGTGTTTGAAACGGGCGCGGTTGATCCTTCGGGATGGCCTCGACAACGCGCCCCTTTGTGGGTGTGTTATTCGATCGGAATGTCGATCTTGTCGCCAGGAAGGGCGATCCGGAGGTTCTGCCGGCTGGGTTCGCGCACCTTGCCGCCCGGCAACGGGTGCAGCTTGAAGAGCACCAGCACATTGCGGTCAGGATCATCGAATGCCGGGAAGCTTGCCACCTGCTCCAGCGAATAAAGGTTGTGCAGGTCTTCGAGCGTGCCCGGGTCGATGTCGTTCCATGTGGCCCACCAGCCGGGCTGGTATGCGGCCAGTTTGCTCACCAGTTCCTGGGTGCCAAAATCGTCACACAGGCTGGGCAGGTGAGTAATGAGCGTAATGTCGTCGCCGCTGATCGAAACCAGCAGCCGCTTGCCGTTGGGGTGCTCGTCGATGTACCGCGTGAGTTGCTGCGCCGCCGGCACAAACGTGTACTCGGGATGAGCGGCATAGGCCGCGGTCAAAGTACCGTTGAAGCCTGCTGCAATGAGCACCGCTCCGGCAATCGAAGAGCCCAGAAACGTCGTCCAATTCCACCGCGCCGTTCTCTCCAAACCCGCCTTCTCTGCCGTTGGTGCCGCGGACAGAAGCGCGTGGGTTCCAATCACCAGCACAAAGATTGAGAAGAAAGCCACCACCGTGAAGTAGCGGGGCTGGGGATGGTTCTGATATGTCATGAAGAAGATGTAGCCGGCCACTGCAAGTACCGAAGCGCCAAACACCGCATCACGGCGCAGTTCCCGGCTCCAGGCGCTGCGCCATGCAAACATCACCACCACGGCCACCAATCCCGCCAGCGGCAGCAGAAGCCGGTCGACCCACAGCCCGCCGTGGAACGACCACCAAAGGCTTAGCAGCGGCCAGTAGAACTCCTTCGGCTTGACGTACTTGTTTACAAAGAACAAATACTTGTAGTCGGCCAGCAGGTTGAAGTGCACCACCAGCATCATCCAAAGTCCAAACGCGACCGCTGCGGCGCTCGCGGCAGCAAGGGCACACCGCACCCCTCTCTTCCGATCTTGCCAGAGCGGCGCCATCATGGCCCACCCCAGCGCCGGCAGCAGAAAGATCGCGGTCGTCTTCGAAAGCATCATCAACGTGAAGAGCAAGCCGATCCCCACCGAGACCGCAACCGGCCGCTGGAACCGCGGCAACCGCACGGCCAGGTTCAGAGCCGCCAGCAACAATGCCGTCAGCATCGGTTCCAGAATCGCCAGGCGGCTGAAGCAGTAGAGGAACGGGCTGGTCACCAGCAGCGTGACCGCCAGCAGCGCCATCCAATGCGGGCCCCGCACCCTCAAAAACCAGTAGCTCAACACCAGGTTGGCAAAGAAAAACGAGACCGCCAGCCCGCGAGCCGCTTCGATGGTCACCCCGGTGAAGCAAAATACCACCCACTCCAGCAGCGGCCACACCGGCACCGCCGGCGCTGGATTGAAGTCCCCCGGCATGTACCAGTGGCCGAACAAGTGGGCGCGGACGGCAGCATTCCCGTACCAGCCCTCATCGGTGTACTTGGCCCAGTCGCTGTACCACGGGGTGTGGTTGGGAAAATCGGCGCTCAGGTGCAAACCATGCAGAAGCGCAAATCCGGCAATCGCAATGAGCCACACGGCGTACGCGAATCGTTTGGCTGAAATCGTCAAAAAAGTGCTTTCTCCCGCGAAACGTGCTTAGCGGCACGCGCTGCAACCATCAGGGTCTATTGGGGATACGCAAAGTATACATGGGCGCCCAAAGGGCCCCGCCCACTTGGCCGATCTCGCGGTCCCTTCAGGCCTGCCCTTATTCATACGCCAGTGCGTCAATAGGGTCTTTGCGGGCAGCCATCCATGCCGGGTACAACGCACCGCATAGTGCCCCCGAGAAAGCAATCAATGCGCCCCAGCCTATCCACGCGGCCGTCATTTCAAAGCTGAATGTGGCAAACTTCATGTGCAGAAACGACCTGACCCCGTACGTGCAGGCAATACCCACCAGCACACCCGCGACCGCCAGCATGACCGTCTCGCGCAGCACCACCCCCACGATCGTCCCCTTCGATGCGCCCATCGACTTCAGAATGCCGATCTCCCGGGTGCGCTCCAGCACAGCCGTGTACATCGACTGAAAGATCACCAGGAACCCGACAATCACGGCAATCGAGATCACCACGTTCAGCGCCAGATCGAAGCCCGGAAACTTTGAAGGCGTATAGAGCGCGATCAGGTCCGCCATGGTCTGCACCTTGTAGTTTTCCAGCCCCTTGGTGCTGTGAATTTCGCTAGTAATCAGCCCATCGTTCGCCTGGCTGTCGCTCTTGAGATAAATGACAGAGGCCTTGCCGTCGGCCCCCATCAGGCCCGCAAGCGTATCGATCGGAACCAGCTTCCGGCCTCCCTTGCCGCTCTCCACGACGCCGCAGATGCGGAAATCGTGATTCAAAATCTTGATCGAATCTCCTACGCGATGCCCTTGACCAGCCCGGGCAAATACGTCGTCGACGATAACGTCATAGGGCTCCTTGAACCGTTCCCCCGACAAGAACACAAAAGGCTTGAGCGCGTCGTAGCTGGGGTAGTCGATGCCATAGAGAATCTCGACATTCCCCGCCATCGAGAAGTCTGAAATCACAGGGGAAGCCACCGCCACGTGCGGCATGCGGCGAAACACGTCGGCAAGCTTGGCCGACATGGGCGCGCCGCTCACGCCGTTCATGAAACTGGCATTCGATGGGCTCACCACCAGGTCGGCCCCGATCCCGTTGGTACGCACCTTCTGGTCGTCCAGCATGCCCATAAAGATGGCGACAATCGACAGGATCATCAACACCTCGATGGCGACGGCAAGAATGCTGATAATGGACCGCATGGGACGATGCAGCAGATTGGCAAACACGAGCTTATTCATTCCCGAACCTAGACTCCGCGGGCACGGCAGAATGAGCCTGCACCCGCCTTCAGGTTAACAGGATGGGCAACCGGCACCGGCTGCGATCCTTCTGAGGCGGCGTTTCGAGGCGCCTTCGGGTGGCCTCTCACTGCCCTCTTCAGCAAAGGCCTCTGCGACTCTCACCTGCAGTTTGGTAACCTCAGTCACGCGGCAAGGCCAGTTTTTCCCTTATTGGTAACCGTTCAGATTAGGAAATTGTGGCAGGACCAGTGCAAAAAAGGAGACATCTTCTTTGACGAAGGCTGGACTTCCATTTACTGTTAGGGGGAAAATCCTATCAGGGTCGTTTACCCGTTTTGCGGTAGCCGATGAGCAGCTTTGGAGAAGACCTGCGCATGGAGCGGACGTCCCGCGGCATCGCGCTGGAGCAAATCACGGCGGTCACCAAGATCAGCCAGCATCATCTGCTTGCGCTGGAGCAGGACCGTTTTCGCCAACTTCCCGGCGGCATCCTCAGCAAAGGCATCGTGCGCGGATACGCCGGAGCCATCGGCCTCGACCAGCATCACTGGACCGAGCGCTTCCTCAAGGCCTATACCGCTTCCGGCCAGGTGATGGACGACGACCGCAACTGGACCGCCTTCGCCTCAAACGTGGGCAGAGCGCGCCTGCAGCGCCGCGAAGCAATCGAGTTCCGCGTCCGCTGGCTGGGCGCTTTTTTGTTGCTGCTGGCTGTCGGCGCAGCCGCCTATCTCATCGTGCGCTATTACGGAGTGCGCGTCGGATGGTGGACGACCGTGCTGCCCCCCAATGCCATCGCGCTCTCATTACAATCGCTTTGCGGCTCCGTGCGCGGATGGCTGTCCGATTTCCTTTCTAAACTCTGATCCGTCGGCGCTTCAGGATTCCCTCCCCTGTTCACCACACCCGTAGCGCCTTTGAGAGCGAATTGGGTGCCATTCGCTGCGAGTTTTTGGCTCCTGATGCCCCGCTTCGTTTACCATAGAAAAATGGACCTCTAGGCCTCGGCCTTCCGGTACAGGCCTGTCATAGCGATGGGATGAAAACGGGTGAGGCCGATCTTGAGGCTCCTCCGCTCCCGGCTCATCCCCAAAAAATCCGGGCGATTCTCCAATACAGCAGCCGGTTTGATGGATCCCATGAGACTACGCGGCATTCGGAACGACTTCATTGGAGAAACGCGAGTATGACAGGCTACCTGAACAACCCTTCAATGGGGAGGAATGCAATTTGAGCGATCGTTTTTTGTTTACCTCTGAGTCCGTCACCGAAGGCCACCCTGACAAGATTGCCGATCAGGTTTCCGACGCCATTCTGGACGCGTGTCTGGAGCAGGATCCCTATAGCCGGGTCGCGGCCGAGACCCTGACGGCCACCGGCCTGGTAGTCATCGCGGGCGAAATCACCACCAAAGCCTACGTCGATTTTCAATCCCTGGTGCGCGGGGTGGTGGCCGCCATCGGCTATGACAACGCGCTGTATGGCTTCGACTCCAACACCTGCGCGGTGATCTCGTCCATCAACAAGCAGTCCGGCGACATCGCCCAGGGCGTTGACACCGGCGGCGCCGGCGACCAGGGCATGATGTTTGGTTATGCCTCCAACGAGACCCCCGAGCTGATGCCCGCCCCCATCTTCCTGGCCCACAAGCTCTCCCGCCGGCTCACTGAAGTGCGCAAGAGCGGCAAGCTGCCCTACCTGCGTCCCGACGGCAAGAGCCAGGTAACGGTGGAGTACGACGAAAACGGCAAACCCGCCCGCATCGACGCCGTGGTCATCAGCAGCCAGCATTCCGAGACGGTGAGCAACGAAGAACTCCATGCCGACATCCTCAAGCACGTCATCCAGGCTGTGCTGCCCGCCGCGTGGCTCGACGAACACACCAAGTACCACATCAATCCCACCGGTCGCTTCGTCATCGGCGGACCTATGGGCGACACCGGCCTGACTGGCCGCAAGATCATCGTGGACACCTACGGTGGCGCGGGCCGTCACGGCGGCGGCGCCTTCAGCGGCAAGGATCCGACGAAGGTCGATCGCTCCGCGGCCTACATGGCGCGCTACATCGCCAAGAACGTGGTGGCGTCCGGTCTCGCTGACCGCGCTGAGGTTCAGCTCGCCTACGCCATCGGCGTGGCAGAGCCCGTCAGCGTACGCATCGAGACCTTCGGCACCGGCAAAGTGGGCGATGCCAAGCTGACCGAGCTGGTTCGCAAGAACTTCTCGCTCACCCCCAAGGGCATCATCGAGAGCCTCAACCTCCGCCGCCCCATCTACCAGAAGACCGCGGCCTATGGTCACTTTGGACGCACCGAGCCCGAGTTCACCTGGGAGGCCACCGACAAGGCAGCCGCCCTCGCCGAACAGGCTGGCGCCCTCGCCGTAGCCAAGTAGCTCCAAAGCAGCAAAACCAATGGGGTCCTTCGCCACGAAGGACCCCCGTTTTACGTCGGTAAACCCTCTCTCCGGCTATGCGGCGCGCGCCAGCCAGCTCTTCATCGTATTCGCATCCACCAGCCCTGCCTGCTGAAACTGCAGCTTCCCGCCGGCGAATACCGCGAAATTCGGAATCCCCTGCACGTTGTACCTTGCGGTGAGTTCCGGATGCTTCTCCGTATCCACCTTCAGCACGACCGCCCGCCCTGCCAGCTCTCGCGCCACCTGCTCCACATGCGGCGCAGCCGTCCGGCACGGCCCGCACCACGCCGCCCAGAAATCCACGAAGACAGGAACCTTGCTGTCGCGCACAATTTCATCGAACTCTCCGGGGCCGACCTCAACGGGCTCAGCCATCGCAGGTAGCGGTGTTTTGCACGCGCCGCACCTTCCCGTATCGGCAAGGTGCTTCCCCGGAATGCGATTCGGCTTCCCACAAGACGGGCAATTTCGAATAATGGCCATGGCAAAATCCTTTCTAGAACTGCCGCATGAACAGTATTCCCCTGAGGCGCGCCCATGACAACCGCAGACAAGTCTCCGCAGCACTTCGCCTCAAAACGAGAGTTCCTGCGCGCTTATCGATGATGCGGAAACAGAATCGAAAGTTCCATAAGCTGAATGAACAACTCGAGCGGCAATCGCTAGACAAACAGAAAATCAAATCCAAAACCCGTTGCGATCAGAATTTTCCCCGTCTTCTTGAAGGTCGCTTACCGTGCGATTGTGCAGAGCATTGCGATAAAAATTAGAGACAGGACACTGTTGTCAGTGAGAGAGGGCATAACTGGCTGATGGATCATGTCAACAATATTCTGGTGCTGCTGATCGGGTTGCTGTGTGCGGTGGCGGCGGTGGCAGGTTTGGCACGTCGATTTGCAGTATCTTACCCCATCGTTCTGGTGATATTTGGATTGCTTTGTTCGCTCCTCCCACACGTTCCACGCATTCCGCTCCCACCTTCGGTCGTGTTCCTCGTGATTCTGCCGCCGCTTCTTTATATAGCGGCATGGCAGACGTCGTGGCGAGAATTCAAGTACAACCTGGTGTCGATTTCAAGCCTCGCCTTCTTTCTCGTATTCTTCACCGCAGTTGGCGTCGCGTTTGCAGCACAATGGTGGCTGTCGTACGCGTGCTTAAGCTCTCCAAACGCGACACAGGATACTGCGAAGAGGGGGAGGCAAGACACCTGCTGTTACAGGCGGCCATCGACTTCCTCGGTGAGCGCAGAAAATCGGCGAACGGTGAAAATGAAACTCACCTTTACGACGATTTGCTCCATCATTACGAGCACAAGATTACAGAAATCGATAGGTGCGGGCCCGATGGAGGCATTCCGGAAGATACGGTCGGCCTGACAATGGGCCAGTTGCTGCTCGAAACGATTCGGCGGGAGCGCGAAGAACTGAACTTGTTGCGGGCAAGTGGAAGAATTGGAGACGGAGTACATCGAAGCCTGGAGCACGAACTGGATCTAAGTGAAAGCCGCCTGTCATAGCCACCATCTCCGCCCGATGCTCAAACACCCTTGGTACCTTCATCGCCTGCCTGCTCGAACATCGGTGAAATCGCGGCTGAGGCCGAGCTTCGCAGCGGCTTTGTTCAGCACGGCCTGCGTAAAGAAGAACTCGTGCTTCGGGTTGGAGTTTGGGTAGAACCGAATCACAATCTCCGGCTTGGACACAGAGTCGTCTTTGCCATCGTGAAACGGATAGCCGAGATCCTGCAGCAGGTGAAGAGAGCCCTCGTCGCCCGTGGGATTGCCGGTGTCGCCAACAATCGCGAACACGGCCTTGCGCGTGCGCTTCGAATAAACAGACACGAAGTCGCCGATCTTTACGCCGCGCCGCCTCGCCTCATCGCCGCGAACAACATAGTTGATTCTGCGCGCATCGACATAACGCCGGGGATCCCGCTCGTTGTGATTGGCGATATCGGCAAAGGCCGTTTGCGAAACGTAATAGCCGGGGAAAGGATCTTTCGCCCCTTGCACGATTGGGCGATTCCTTTCATCCGCCAGGTACCCGACAAGTTTCCCGTCCGCGCGCTCTCCGTCATGAGCGTTGATGGGG
>WNGR01003370.1_pt1 | contig 24233 bp, 18 predicted proteins | sample 5407581 | NCBI WGS metagenome assembly WNGR01 (sample SAMN13153383, study PRJNA577476) | soil metagenome | isolation source: 80 cm soil or saprolite under Garry oak tree replicate 2 | place: USA:California | collected 2016-06-15
GCGAACAACTTATGGACACCCTTCCAATGTCCGCTCTGTGCTGCGGGCGTGCCGCTGGAAATCGCCGGTACGTCGTAAAGATTGCGTCAATCTTATCTTGGAGCAGTTAAAAAACTGCTCGACTGCTGGTACTCTTCTAGGGAAGATCGGGCCTCTCTCGTCCCCGATCTCAGCCACTTTAGGAATGCGGTTCGCGGCAATTCCGGCGCTTTTCTATGATTTGTGGCCCATGGGAAGGAATCGAAGAGGTTTCGAGTGCATTGGCGCAAGAGTTTCCTGCTGAGCAGGGGGAAATTCTGGTTGTGGACAATGGTTCAATCGATGAAACAGAAGAGCGATTGAGGATTATCGGGAGCCGTAATTTGGCAAGAAGTTTTGTCAGCGTACTGATAGACACGTACAATCACGAGCGCTTTATCGAGCAGGCCATCGTGAGCGCGCTGGAGCAGGATTTTCCAGCGGCAGAGCGTGAAATCATTGTGGTCGATGACGGTTCCACGGATCACACACCGGAAATTGTGAAGAAATTCGAGCCGCAGGTGCGGCTGCTGTGCAAAGAGAATGGCGGGCAAGCCTCGGCGTTTAATGCCGGGATTCCGGAATGCAAGGGAGAGATCGTCGCGTTCCTGGATGGAGACGACTGGTGGGCGCCGGGTAAGCTGCGTCGGGTGACTGACGTATTTGCAGCGGAGCCAACGGTCGGCCTTGTAGGCCACGGCATCAAGGAGACTCTTGCCAGCGGCGCGGTTCGGATTGTTGCACCGGAAAAAGATGAAAGGTTGCGGCTTTGTTCGCTAAGGACCGCCCAAGTATTCCGGCTGCGGAAGAGTTACTTGGGCACAAGCCGCATGACAATCCGGGCAGACCTAGCACGGAAAATTCTCCCTGTTCCTGAAGCGCTCGTCATCGAGGCGGACGAATATTTATTCACACTAGCGGCAGCAAAGAGCGAAATCATTATTCTTCGGGAAGCGCTGACACATTACCGTATCCACGGAGGGAACCTGTATTTGGCTTCGGGGAACGGAATAACGGGGTTGCGGCGGAAGCAAAAGGTCATGGAGACGCTGGCGAACTCTTTCCGAATTGTACTGCCCGCAATGGGAATCTCCGCAGACACTATCGAATGCGTTGTCGAAATCGTGCAGGCAGAGGCAGATCAAATGCGTTTGATGGCGGACGGGGGAAGACCGTGGGAGACGTTTCGAACGGAAAAAAAGATTTATGAGGTTCTGCACGCAGATGCGCCCCGCAATCACCGCTACTTTCGCATGGTAACGATGCTTCCGGCGTTGGTGCTTCCTCCACGAAGGTATTACGCGGTCCGTCGCTGGCTTTCTTCTCGTTCGTGGTACCGCCGAATTCGGGAAAAGGCAGTGCCCGTTCCGGAAATAACGCGCGCAGCAGGTCCCAAAGAGTTCCAGGCATGAGTCTACGGACAGAATATGACAAGTGGCATGAACGGGTATTCAACGCTGCTCCGGAACATGAAGATGCGTCAAGCCCGTGGTACGAACTCGTACGCGAAGAGTTGGGGAATGTCGCGGGCCTGGGAATCTTGGAGGTAGCTTGCGGGCGCGGAGGATTCGTCAGGGAATTAGCGCGAAGCGGCGCCCACGTGACGGGGTGTGACTTTTCACTTACGGCGTTGCGGGTCGGCCAGGCAAAGCTACGGGCACAGGGGAACGGAACCTCGGCAGCGCTTATTCAGGGAGACGCCCAAGCGCTGCCTTTCGCTGATGAATCATTCGATGTGATAGTCTCCTGCGAAACCATCGAGCATGTTCCCGATGCGCAAAAAGCGCTGCGCGAAATGTGGCGCATCGCGCGTCCCGGCGCCAAACTTTTTCTCACTACACCGAACTACGCGAACTTGATGGGCCTCTATGACCTCTATGCGCGAGTGCGCCACCCAGGGCGCAGGGATGACCAGCCGTTTGACCGCCGTCAGTGGTTTCCCCAGATTCGCGGGTACGTACGCGGCGCGGGTTGGACCATTCTGCGCAGCGATGGCACGGTGCACCAATTGCCGATCTTTCCCGGGCACAATCCCGTTGGTTTGCCCGCCCTGGAATCGAACCACTTGATTCGGCGGCTTCTCAGTCCCATGGCATTCCACTATTTTCTGGTATCTGAAAAGCGGGCGGAGAGTAAATGCGGATTCTGATGGTGTCGGGATCCACTGGCAAAGCGGAAGGCGGAGTCGCCGGGGTTGTCCACAATTTGGCCAAGGAGTTGGACAATCTGGGGCACAGCGTGGTGTCGAAGTTTTTCGAAGATTTGCTTCCGACACAGAAGTGGCCAAGCCGATTCCGCACCGTTGAGTTTGCAAGACAAATCGCTCGATACATTCAAGAAAAGAAAGACGAGTTCGACATTATCAATATCCATGCGCCGTTTGGATTCTGGTATGGCGCGAGGCGCAGGTTGCGCGGGAATGAAGCAGGACCTCCTTATGTAATGACGATGCACGGCCTGGAAGAGCGCCGAAATTACGCGATGGGCCGGGAAGCCAGTCAAGGACGCGCAGACCACTTCCGGTGGAAGAATCGCGTGTGGCAGTACCTCTATCATATGCCGACCTATCGCTGGTCCTTCAAGACCGCCGATCAATGCATCGTGATAAACCGCGAGTCATTGCTTTTTCTTCAACTGCATTACAATCTGCCTCCAGACCGCGTGTGGCTCGTACCCAACGGTGTTGGACCAGAGTTTTTTCACGTGCGATCCTGCCCTGCCGGAATTGCGACGAAGCTTCTCTTCGTCGGAACGTGGATCGACCACAAAGGAATTTACTGCCTGGCAGAGGCCTTCAAAAAAGTTCTGCGCGTTATTCCTGACGCACGGCTGACAATTGCAGGCTGCCTGGAGCCGGAAGGAAAGGTGCGCCGGTGCTTTCCTTCGGCCGCTCAAGCCGCATTGGAAGTGTGGCCATTTGTTGCACGTGCGGAGATTTCGAGTTTATATGCCGAGCACGAAATCTTCGTGTTGCCTTCGCTGATGGAAGGTATGCCACTGGTGCTGCTGGAAGCCATGGCTTCCGGGATACCGGTGGTGACCACGGAATCGAGCGGTATGAGCGACATGGTTGAAGATTCCTACGACGGGCTCTTGGTCACTCCTGGAGACGCGAATTCCCTCTCGGCGGCGATCGTCAGGCTTTGCCACGATGCTGAGTTGCGGGCGCGTCTCGGTAGTGCCGCGCAGGAAAAGATGAAACGTCATACTTGGAGTGCGTGCGCGCGCCGTTACGAAATGGTCTTTAACCGGGCGATGAGTGCCGATACGAACACTGTGGGAGCCGCGAAACCAAAGACTTCCACCGGCGAAGACGTCAGAATCGCGCCTTGAACCGATTGATTGATACTCCAGCAAGATCGGGAAACACCATGACTACGCTCTGGATTCGATTCGCTCGGAATCGCACTTGGTCCGTCCGGCTGAAGCACGACGCGGGCTTTCCGAAAAACGCCATCCGGGCATGCCTGGACTTCGCGAAGGTGCGAGCCGAGCAGTTGGACGAAGTGTGTTTCGGATGGCAGACGGCGGGACCGGTGTTCAGGCACGACTTGAAGTGCTACGCCACAGGGAAAATGCCGCTGACGTACGTCAACGGCCTGAATTCGACGCTGCACTTCCTGAGCATGTGGCATCAGGAGAGTGGAGCAAAGAAATTCGTGCAACAATTCGGGCCGACGAAGGCAAGAATGCGGTTTGTCGATCATCATTTGGCGCACGCCATTAGCGCCTATGCATACTCGGGATTTGACGATCCCGCCGTTGTGGTCATGGACGGCCGCGGCGCGTGGGAAGCGACGACAATCTGGCACGGACACAATGGGAGGCTCGACCCCGTGGTGACGGTCCCATTTCCGGATTCCGTGGGATATTTTTACAGTGCATTCACGGAGTTTCTGGGCTTTCAACCCAACAGCGACGAATGGAAAGTGATGGGGCTGGCGCCCTACGGGAAGCTAGGTGTGGATTTGTCCGCCTTCATCGATTTGAAAGCAGCGCCGTATCGCGTTCACACGAGGCAACTGGCCGCCAACGGCGCGACGCCGTTCTCCGGCATGACAACGCTCCTCGGCCCGGCCCGCGTTCCGGAGAGCGACATCGACGACCGGCACAAAGACATTGCTTACGCCGTCCAGGACGCTTGTGAAATCGCGATAATGAGCGTGCTGCGGATGGCCATCGAGAAAACGCGTTGCCGAAACGTTTGCCTCGCCGGAGGCGTGGCGCTGAATTCGAAAGCGAATGGGAAAATTGTGGCGTCTGGCCTCGTGGAGAAAATGTTCGTGCAACCCGCGGCCACCGATGATGGAGTGGCCCTCGGGGCGGCACTTGCTCCGTATCTCGACGACAACGGAAAATTGCCAAACAAGCCGATGCGGCATGCCTATTGGGGACCAAGTTTTGATGACAAGGCGATCGAGAGCGCGCTGCGCACGTATAAATTGCGTTATACGCAGCTGCCGGACCCCGCGTCCACTGCGGCTGAACTCCTTGCGCAGGGGAAAATTCTCGGCTGGTTTCAGGGACGTATGGAATTTGGGCCGCGCGCACTCGGAAGCCGCTCGATTCTTGCCGATCCCCGCGATCCGAAAATGAACGTCAAGGTCAACAATGCGGTGAAATTCCGAGAGTGGTGGCGCCCGTTTGCGCCTTCGCTGAAGAAGGAAGCGGCGGGCGAATACCTGGAGAGCGCGACGGATTCACCATTCATGATTCTGACGGCGCAAGTGCGTCCGGAAAAGCGCGCCCTGATTCCGTCCGTCACGCACGTAGACGGCAGCGCCCGACCGCAGACCGTCGAGAAAGAAATCAACCCGCTCTACTGGCGGCTGATCGATGAATTCGGGAAGCGCACTGGCGTGCCCGTCATAATGAACACATCGTTCAATCTGCGCGGCGAAGCAATCGTGCACTCGCCGACCGACGCAATACGGACATTTTTCAGCTCCGGCATGGACGCGCTCGTGATCGGAAGCTTCCTCGTGGAAAAATGAGCATTTTGAAATGATCGGGCAGCGTATCATCGCGCTCCTCGGAAAGCCCGACGCACCCGCCGACGCGGTCGAAGAGTATTGCCGTTACCTCGGTGAAGCTCTGCTGACGGAAGGCTTCGAATTGACTATCGAGAGGGTGAGGTGGCCCGAGAGCGGGTGGAGTCGCGCCACGAGAGCGCTTCGACGCCGGGCGAAAGGGTGGCGCGGAACATGGATTTTGGTGCAATACACGGCGCTGGCATGGTCCGCACGTGGTTTCCCACTGCGATTTCCCCGGATTCTTAAGACCCTCAAAGCTGCCGGTGTCCACGTGGGCGTGGTGTTTCACGATGTTGAGCCTTACAGTGGAACGCGAGTGATTGATGGATTGCGCCGCCGCGCTCAGCTGCGGGCGATGCTTGAGGCACTGCGAATTTGCGACGCCGCGGTTTTCACGATTCCAATGGAGAAAATTTCCTGGATCAAAAGCCAACTTGCCAAAGGATGCTTCATTCCCGTCGGAGCAAATTTGCCCACGGTCAGTGAAGCCAACTCGAGGAAGGGGATTTCGACGGGCGATAAATTGAGCGTGGCGGTCTTCGGCATCACTGGAGGGGAATCAGGACGAAAAGAAATCGAACTAATAGTCGAAGCCGTTCGGTTTGCTGTCGCGCATGTCGGAAATCTGCGGCTCATTGTTCTGGGCCGTAATGCGCAAAGCGCCGAGGCGGAGTTTAGGAAACGTTTTCGCGATAGCGCGGTTGAACTCCACGTACTGGGTGTTCTATCGGAAGAAGGCGTGGTACGCAGTCTCTCCGTTTCCGACGTGCTCCTTTTTGTTCGCGGGCCTATTTCCACGAGGCGAAGCAGCGCAATCGCGGGGATTGCCTGCGGATTGCCGGTAATCGCGTCCGCGGGTCCGGAAACTGCGGCGCCGATCACCGAAGCGGGCCTGGCACTTTTTTCCCCGCAGAGGAAGGGCGACCTGGGGGACGTCCTGCTTCGCGTTTTGAAAGACGAGCACTACCGCGCTTCGCTGGCACAACGAAGCTGGGTGGCACAGCGGCATTATTTTTCGTGGCCCGCGATTGCCGCCCGCTACGCCGAACTCATGCGGAGCGCGAAATAGCCAGCGCGTCCTTGAAAGTGGCGAGCGCAACTCAAGGGATTACCGGCACAAAGCTTCGATCAAGACTTCCTTTTTTTTCTCGGCAAGACTGGTCAAGGCGTCGAGAGACGCAATGTAACCGCCGACAGCTGCCGCACCGAGAAAAGCGAAGGCTTCAGCGGGAAGCCAGAGATTACCGGTCCAATTCCCGGTGAAAAGAATCACGGCAGAAATGCCGCCCGTCAAAATCTGCGAGCCAAACGCAATGAGCACAGCCATGCCGGATTGGCGCTGGCCGCGCATCTGGCCGAATTCCATCTTGCGTGGAAAGGTGATAGAGGACCAGTTGGCGACGGTGAGCTGACCGACGATGGTGAAAATGATGGCGGCGCAGGTAGCAAAAAGCATGTGGGCCGAAGGCAAGCCGACGCGCCAGGCGAGCATCGCCAGGGAAAGCGAGATTTCCAGGGAGAGCACCGAGACGAGCATCAGGTTCTTCCCCAGCAGTATGTCGCGGAAGCGCAGGGGGGCCGTGAAGTAGGTCTGAATGCCGCGGCCTTCGTAAGCAAAGCTGTTGTAAGCCGGCGCCATCAGAATCAGGATGAGGTAGGCCATCATGCCGGGGAAAAACATCTCTGCGGAGACGCCCTTGCCACCCACAGTCGGATTCCCGCCGGCAAAATTCATGCTGAAAATCAGTATCAGGAGCGGGGGTATCAGCAGCGTGAGATATGCAAAGCCGTTGCGGGTCAGATAGCGAAACTCTTTGCGAACGATCGCGGCCACCTGCGGCGAAAGCAAACTCAAGTGGTCCGGGCCATCGTATTTCCCCGCTATCGAGCGGACGGCGGCACGCGCTGGCGCCGCAGTTTCACTAAGCTCTTCGCCACGATATTGCGCGCGGGTTGAAGTCGGGCGACTGCGGCCAGGGAGCGGCCCGCAAGCGAAGGCGGGAACCACGCAAAGTATGGCAGGAGGTGCAGGAATGCGGACCGCGCCGACGTGCCGTAACGCTGCATAAGAGGGGTAAGAAAATTCAGCGAAACCATCGAGAGAACAAATATGCCGAGGAAAAGTTCCCGCGTCCTGCGCCGGGCGAGCAAGCGCTCCAGCCAGGAACCAATGAGCCGCTCAAGCGTTACATTGAGCAAGGCGAACACGGCAACGATCAGCAGCATGGCCGGCAATACGGCTGGTTTGGCGACCGCGGCTCCGGCGGTCATAGCCAGCAGCCAGCATAGCGATGCGAGCGCCGAAAAATCAGCGAACCCGTACGCCAACCCAATCATGTAGAACGCGCGGCGGCTCAGCGGAAACCGAAGCAGCGTGCGGAATTCGAAGTTCGCCCCGAAGCCTGCCACAAAGACCGGGAAAACCTGCCAGAATAGAAATATAGCCCAGAAAAGCAATGCCATCCACTCAAGACGGCCCTGGGAAACAAAGGCATAGGCGCCCGCGTAAAACGCAAAACAGAATCCGATCACCAAGATGCTGCTGAGGATCCCCGTAAAGATCAAGCCGATCAGGTCGAGACGATTATTTTTCTTGCGCAGGCTGTTCCGTAGAATTCGCCAGCGAAGTCCCGCGACCAGGCGAATCTGCTCGAAGACACTGACGGATTGCATCACATCAGCCATGAAAGTTCCTCGAGCTGCGGGCGTTCCGTGCCGTCCTGGCCAACGATCGACAGGAATATCTGTTCAAGGGTGGTCTTGTTTCCAGCCTCGCTCGAAATCCCTGCGCGCAGTTCTTCCAGCGAACCCTGCGCGACAAGCCTCCCTTTATGAATGATGGCCACGTGGCTGCACAGCCGTTCGACGATTTCCAGGACGTGGGACGTCAGGAAAATTGTCGTGCCGCGCTCGGTCATACGCGCCAGTAGCGCCTTCAGCGCGCCCGCTGCTAGCGCATCCACGCCTTCGAACGGCTCGTCGAGGAACAGAATGCGCGGTCCGTGAATCACCGCGGCAGCGAGAGCAAGCTTCTTCTGCATCCCGTGCGAGTAATCCGCAATCATGGTCTTGGGCCGATCGGCGAGCTGCATGAAGTCAAGCAACTCCTCGGAGCGGCGTTGGGTTGTCGCACGGTCCAGGCCATACATCCGTCCTACAAACTTCAGATATTCGGAGCCCGTCAAGCGCTCGAAAAGGCCCATGCCTTCTGGAACAACGCCGATCTGGCGTTTTACTTCGACCGGATTGGCGGCAAAGTCCACGCCGAGAAGCTGCATGCTGCCGGAGGTCGGCGCAAGCAAGCCCGTCAGAATCTTGATCGTCGTTGATTTTCCCGCCCCGTTCGGTCCCAGAAAACCGAAGAATTGTCCGGCCGTCACCTGGAGATCGATGCCGTCGACCGCGGTCAGGTTCCCAAATTTCCTTGTCAGCTTTTGCGTCTGAATGGCCATTTCCGGCATCGCGATTCCTTTTTCAGCCTCAAGAGCAGAATGCAAAACTTTAGCACGAGTTGTGATGATCCGCTGACAGAGAGCAGATCGATGTCAGGGCGCTGGAGTGCTGTCAAGAAGGCTTTTGACGGGTAGTCGACGCGGTGCTGAGCTGCAATTCTTTTGCTGAAAAAGCTGCGAGGAGCGCGGGTAATTCGACACGAAACACCGCTCCACCTTCCTGCCGGTTGTAGGAGAGAATTTTTCCGCCGTGCTCCTGAACGATGCCAAAGCAAATGCTGAGCCCCAGGCCCGTGCCCTTGCCAACCGGCTTTGTCGTATAGAAAGGATCGAAAACACGTTGCGGGTCCTTGAGGCCGGGACCCGTGTCAGAGAACAGGATGACGACGTTGGAGCGGTCACGAAGCGTCTTGATGGTGAGAACCCCGCCCCTGGCCGCCTCCATAGCTTCCAAGGCGTTGCTGATAATGTTGAAGAAAACCTGCATCAACTGATTTCCATCTCCGCGAACGCCGGGGAGGACGGATTCGAGCTGCAACTCGATGCGCGTTGTCCCGGAGCGAAGATCGAGGGCACGAAGTTGCACGGCGTTGTTGACCACGGTGTTGATGTCGAGGAGCGTGCGCTCGGCGGGCACCTGGCGCGCGAAACTCAATAGGTTCCCGACCAGAGTTTTGGTGCGGCGCGCCTGGTCGCGGATTTTTGACGCTGTCGTGCGCGCTTTCTCCGGAACCGTAGGGTCATCGGCGAGCAGATCGGAAAAACCGAGGATCGCCGCGAGCGGATTGTTGATTTCGTGCGCCGCGCCAGCGGCGAGCTGGCCCAGAGAAACGAGCTTTTCCGATTGCACGATCTGCGCTTGCAGCCGTTTCAGATTCTCGATGGACTGTTCTGACTTGGCGAGGAGCCGCGAGCGATCCCGGTCGGCTAGATGGGTACGCACGAAGATCAACAGGGCGAGAGGGACAGAGGCAATCAAGGTGGCCATGAGACGAAAATCACGAACTTCGGCATCATCGTGGCTAAATCGCAGCGTATAGATGGCGAACAGGGGAAGCGAGATCACCGCCGCCATGGCCAGGCGGGCCGGCCAGACATTTTTTTCTGAGGCCAAATCCGGGTCCGAGTCGTAGGCGTTTTCGGAGGGAGCATCCAATCGGTCATGATTCTGATAGGCGATGACGCCGGCCAGGGCAAACCAGAGGAAGCTCGATACCAGGGGAAGGTCGTACAAACTTCCCGTGTAGTACCTGTGATTGTCGATGGCAACGTTGATGCTCAATGAAGAAAACATATAAATTGTCGAGGCGCCGAAGAGATTGGCGTAGACAATCCTCCACGCCCCGGTTGATCGTAGCCATAGGATGGCCCATCCGACGACAATCACCATGTTCTGGATGTTGGTGATTAAATTGAATGTGTGATTGTACTGACCAAGAGCCGGCGTTGCGTACAACCAGGGCAAGACCACAAAAACATAGAGGAACGTCCACCAGACCAACAGTAATACAAAATCCAGATAGCCAAAACGCAACTGAACCTCCCCGCGTTTGAGGTGGGGACGCAAGGCGAGCGCTGCCATCATCGGAATTCCGCGCAGAAAAAACAGGATATCTCCCGCATACATCTCGGGAAGAGGCCGTTGAAGATAGACCTCATAATAAGTCCACTCAAACTGACCGATCATCCAAAGCGTGCAGCTCATGGCGAGCAGCATCCAGAAGATATTTCTCCGCCAGTGGGGCGTGCCGGCATTCAGGAGCAGGCCGGCGTTGGCCAATAGTGGTATGAGGCATTGTACAAGATTTCCGAATGTACTAAGCGACTCCGAACCGCGCCTCAGCGACAGCGACATGGCGGAGTAGACGATAAGAATGAAGATCCAAGTCCCCACGATCCAGACGATTCTGCGGGAAGAAGACATACTCTAGGTATTTCCAGTTTAGGCGCGCAGAGCAGGGATGCGAGCGGGCAATCACTCCGGCTTGGCCTAAAGATTAACGAGTGACGGGCCGCGACCACTCGGCGGCGCGACTCGTAGACTCAAGCGTGGCGGAGGAGGGGGGATTCGAACCCCCGAGACCCTTTCGAGCCTAACGGTTTTCAAGGCGGGTGGTTGCGCTCTGGCTCGCTGGTAAGTTGCTGAAAACTAAAGACGCCGCTCGGCTCGCTCTGGACGGTTTGGGCACGGTTGGCAGCCCATTGGGATAAATTGGGATAAAGGCCTTTTTGAAACTCCGCGAAGAGATGGCCGACAGCATAGGCACTTCCCTGTTGCCACGAAATGTCCTCATTTTTAGTCTTTTCTTTTGCGATTTCGCTTCACGGATGAACCTTGCCGGTCCTGAACATCTGTGAGCACCTGCTTTGCAAGCGCGTTCGCACCTTCCAAATCCTCCATCCTCTGCTCAGCGTTTTTAATGTTTCCAACAATTTCGGGGAATCCGCATCTCGCTCAAAGTAAACCTCGAAACTACAATTACATAGGGTTTTGGTGAAGTTCTTGGGCGTACGCCGCCATCCACTCGAAACGCGAAGAATCGCTAACCCTCATTACCATGCGTGCTCCCGAGTTGATTGTGAGTGGTTACTGGAGCCACGTAGCTTTCACAAAACCACGCGAACCACCCGTGGGAAACAATATGGAAGCAGAGCAAGTTGACTGCTGAAACGTACCTTGTAAGGGCGTACAGTTCACAGTCTGAGTAGTTCCATTCTCGGACGTCACAATGATTTGGGGGACGATCCCCAGCGGAATGAACTGAGCCTGAACATTTACAGTGACTGCGCTGGAAGAATTGATTATCGCGTCCGGGAAACTAAATGGATTGGCGTTGATCGGAACGGTCATGCTCCCTGCAACAAGACCTGTAACCTTGAGCGCGCCCGGTGGAGTTGAGGGCACGGCTGGGGAAAATGGGACGGCGGAGACGATGTTCGTTCCTATGAAAGTCAAGCTTCCAGCAATGACTCCCGGATTGAAACTCTCCAGGCGAATTAATCCCTCAGCGCCAGGCGTCCCGTTATTGTTGGCGCCGCCAGCGGTCGCGGTTATGCCTCCCGTCGTACCGGGGGAGCACGCAAATTGACAATATCCATGAGCCGTCAACAAGGGCGCAATTAGCCGAACAGCGCCTCCGCTGCCGCCCCCGCCGCCGTCCCCGCCACAAGGTGAGTTACAGCCGCCGGTGGTCCCCCCATGCCCTCCATTTGCGAATATCGATCCGGGCGAATTTAGAGTGATCGAAGTTGAGCTAGCAATTAGGATCGCCCCTCCACCAGCACCCCCTCCTCCGCCAAAGCTCTGATTGGCAGAGGAAACTCCGCCGCTTCCGCCCGATCCTCCAATCAATGGAATCAAAAACTGGCTTCCAGTAAACGTTCCTCCTTGTCCGCCTCCCGCCGTCGGCGCAACACCGCCGCCGGGCCCGTTGCCTGATTGGGCAGGAAACGACGGCCCTCCGCCAACGCCGCCGCCGTAACCTCCAGCTCCAGCTGCTGCCGGGACTCGGAGGCTCGAAACGGTAGTGGTGTCGCTACCGTTTTCACCATTAAGATCTATGGTGCCCGCAATCGTAACGTCACCACTTGCTAGCCAATAGATCGGCCCCGTCAAAACTTTACTCGTAAACTTCACCGTTACACCTGGACCTATATTGATCGTGGTGAAGTTGAATACGTTGTCGCCCGCAGGATTGAGCGGCGGGTTGAAGCTCTTTGGATCGAAGATGATCGTTCCTGGCGTGGTAAGGTTGAGCGCGCCGTCGCTCCCGTTCGACCCACTATTGAACGTTTGGGTTTGAGACAAACCCATTTGAGCGGAACAGAGAATAAAAACGACCAAAGATCCAACCCTTGCGCTTCCGCGCCGCACTGACTTGAGCCACATGGTCCTCTCCTTTTTCCTGCTGGCGTGATCCACCAGCCTGTTGGTTTGCAGTTTCCAGATTCGTAAAATCTTTCGACAGCAGCGCACCGTTGCTGTCATCTGATTCAGAAGCAGCATTGAGATCCGATTCCGAAGTTCCTGAGCGAGCAATTTCTGCAGGACCCGATGGCTTGGTGCTTTTGCCAGTCGCCTCAGTGTTGTTGACTGTGCTTTCCGTTTCGTCGGAGTCAGGTAACTCGCGAGCTTGCAAATCCTGCTGAGTAGGCGGCAAGGCCGCAACTCCCTGCGCCGTGTTCAAGACGGAAAACATTACGCTGTCGACCTCGTAAACCCTTGGAGCCGGATTCCCGTTAGCCACAGAAAACGGAACACTTTGAGCTTCATGGGGCTGCGCGCTTGAAGCAACACTATTCAGCACAGAGAACAAGACGCTGTCGGCCTCATGAGGTTCACCGACCATGCCGAAGCTATTTATTAGCGAAAACAGGATGCTATCCGCTTCGTGCGGCACCGAGATAGACGCCGATTCGGACACGACCGAGAATGATTCGCTTACTACAGAACCCTTATGTTTGCAGTTCAGCGGCGTGCAGTTCGGATCCAGCGGGTCCGAGCCGGAGGCCACCTCCACACCGTCGGAGAAGCCGTCGCCATCAGTGTCGGGGTTGAACGGGTCCGTTCCCAGCATGACCTCGTAAGTGTCGCTCAGCCCATCTCCATCCGAGTCCGCACTGATGTTGGTTTTGCTCACGACTGCGAACGTGTTACCTGCCGTGGGGTACAGACTTGAACTGCCAGTCCCAGTTGTAGCCACAACGACGAACTTGCCGAAGGCACTTGGGCTTGTAGTCAGGTTAATTATGGCCGTAACGCCCGTAGGGTCGACAGTCACCGATCCAACGTTAACCGCAGTCGGGCTAAAGGCAGGTAGAAATGAAAACGTCGCGCCCATTAGGTTTGCGCCATTAACAACCACAGACGAAGCAGTGTTTGATAAGCTGGCATTAGGAAAAATCGAGGAGACGACAGGACTGGAGGTCACGACAAAGTTCGGGCTCGAAGTTGCCGTCGTTCCTGCCACGGTCACCGAGATCGGTCCTGTGGTAGCGTTGCTAGGAACACTTACAACCAGCATCGTACCGCTGGCTGAGGAAACTGTGGCCGGAGCGCCATTGAAAAGAACTGTATTCGCTGATGGGGTGGAGCTGAATCCTTCTCCCTGAATAGTCACGGTGGTCGATGGATTCCCCTGTCCGGGAGAAAAGCTGAATATTGTTAACGCACCTGGGGTAATCCCATTTCGTTTGACCGCAAGGATATTCCCTACCGGGTCGTAAACGTACTCGATTACGACTCCAGTCGAATCAACCACTCGTGTCAGTTGGCCTAGGCCGTCGTAGAAATACTGAAATGTGATGGGCGTCTGTGCGTGGACGAATTGCGGAGCGACCATAAACAGAACAATGGCCGCCGCGACAATCCATCCCCGTAGCCACACCGATAGGAGCGCTCCTTTTGTGGAGCGAACCGAGTCGGATTGTGTTGCTTGCCCCATGACAAGTCTTGAAAATCAGCCCCCAACACTCACTACGCCATCTTGGTGATATGAACTGGTGTCCCATCAAATCGAGTGAACTGAAAACCCGGAAAATCCTCGGCAAACGTATTCACCAAATCCTCAAGGATCGTGATGGCGACTTCTTCTCCTAGATGAATGCCTCCGGTGGCGTCGCTGCGCCAATGGATGCCAGCAAAGTTCCTGCCGAAGGCGACGTTGAACGCTAGTTTTTCGACTTCGCCTTTTACCGTCAGCGCTGGACCTTTATATGGAATGAGCGATTGCCCATCTTTGGTGGGAACGACACAGTTGGGTACAACCATATCTTCGTCGAACAGAGCTTTCAGCATGGTGGCGCAGGCACCGGCAACCGTGGCGTGTCCCGAGGGATACGCCGGATGAAGCGGGCAGCCTTCTGGATATGCCTGGGGCAACAGGAACGTACCGAATCGATTGTGAACCTCCGCCAAACCCTGGGAACTCATCACGTCTTTGTGCAATGGATAGTCTGCGGCGAGCGTCTTGTTCCGATGAACCAATCCTCCGAATTCCTCAGGGCGCAGATAGCGGTGCACGAGCCATTTCTGAAACCAGGCAGCTTTGAGCGCAGGAGTGGTTACACGTGCAATCCAATCGACGACCTGCCCGAAACCCAAGGTGACGAAGCCCATCACGGTTTTTGAATGCTTGTAAGGATTGGTTTCGGAAAAATAGTAGTTGGTGTTGTAGATGCTGCCGGTACCGGAGTCAATGATGATGAGGGCGGCGTTGAGAAAAGCCTGGTAGAGAAAATCGTAGTGGATATATTCGGCCAGGTCGCGGCCAGTAATGATGTGACGCCGCTCTGGTTGCCATTGGTACTCGCGCCACGGCGGCACTCCGTTCTGCAACTGCAGCCACTCCGGATAGGTGTCGGCAAAATCGTTTCCCACGGCTGGAGACCGATACATTTGCTCCTGTTTGCTTGAGCCAATAGGAATCGGCTTCCAGAGAAACTGAGAAAGGTAGGGTCCGGCAAGATTTCCGATGTTGTTCGCTCGGAAGATTGTCTGTGGCGTCAACCGACCGTCTCGCTTGGGCTCGGTAAACCGCGTGAGCTGTGTTAAATCTCGAGTGGCTTTTTCAATTAGAGGCGATTCTCCATACTCGGCGAAGGGAACATCGCGGGCAAGAGCTTGCCAGTAGAGTTCGACCATCTCCGCCGCTCCCTCGGGGCTGGCCACGCTCGGAGGTGGCGCTAACAGGAACGTTTGGGCGTCCGCGCCCTCCAGATGAATACTGAACGCGGCCTGCGGACTTACGAGGCGCATTCCGGAGCCTCGCGCAATTTTCTGGAAGGCATCCGGGCTTCCGGTTTCCAATGCTTTCAGTAGGGTCTCGTAACGACCGGGTTCAACTTCGCCGGATTGTGCATGAGGCAATCCCTTGGTGAAGTTGCCGCTCCACCGAGGAAGCACCTTCTCGTCCCCGTTGTTGACATACTCGGGTATCGGCCGCTGGCTTTGAAGCAGCGCGCATTGCTGGCGCGTCTTCAGGGATCGCAGCGCCGTATTTTCCAGCGGCAACTCAGGTGAGCCTACGTTTTCTGCCTTGTCCGGATTTTCACCCAATAAATCTACGTGAAGAGCGGTTTTCGCTCTCACCTTGCTTGTGGTCAGCAGGCCGGCGACGCTCACCAAATCTTCGACAAATTGTCTTCTGCTAATCACGGATGCCCCGTCTGAACCGGGTCGCACGTTGGATATCCCACATAGGCCAACCCTGGCAGGGGTGATCTGATGAAAGCTCTGGTCCGCGCTTCATGGACGCGATAATTCTTCGTCGCACACAAGGAGGTGCCCAACATGCAGCAGTTCATCGGATGCGATGCACACAAGAGATTCTCAGTGTTTATAGCCTTGATGACGTATTCTTTCATTTAAGTAGAATGGGCAATTTACAAACGAACGTCAGCACAGGATCAATAAATGGTGGCTGAAGTCCGGGTTCGTTGCGGTCTGGTTCTATAGGAAAGAAAATATCCCTGCAGTACGAATTCGCGTCATCAACGCACGCTTCAGTCTGTCCGCCGTTTGCCTGGCAAGCTGAAAAGTGAGTAACAACACACTGATCGAACCCTGGGTTTCTCATTGTCACGGCTGTGCCCCTCGGATCATTGAATTTGATCGGATTGCCCCGAGCATAGGCGTACAAATTGATGCCTCCGGCAAAGCCGATCGGATCTTCCCTAATGAACCTGCCCGCGGCGGCGTTGTAGAACCTAGCTCGGTAATAATATGCCGTGCTGGAGACTGGCATGCGCCCCGAGAATTGAAATGGATACGTCGCCGTAGTGGTTGTTTGCCCAAACGGCTCATAGAAAAACTGTGATTTGATCGCTCCGCTCTGGTCCGTTGTGGCGACCGTACTATTGATCGCGTCCGCCAACCCGTATTGAATTTGGCCCGTCGATTGAGCGATGGCCAGGTGGCTGTCTATTGTTCGCCCGGAGAGGACGGAGTATGACGTTCCGTCGCTCGCCGATTCGTACGCGACGTTGGTTAAGGCATCCAGGACGAAGGTCTTTGTGAGGTTCAGGCTCGTGCCGCTATCCGCCTGCCGGACCATATTGCCCGCGAAGTCGTAGGTGAAGTTCGTAGTTTGGCCAGCGGCACTCACTATCGATTTCAGCCGGTTGCGCCCATCCCATGTGTACGTAGCGCCGCTGCCCTCCTGAACCAGGTTGCCGTTCGCGTCGTAGGAATCCGGCACGGAGCCGAACTGCGTGAGTTGATTGTTCACATTGAATTGGTTCGTTGTTGGCTGCGAGATCAGCGACTGTCCGATGCTGGTCGAGTGGCTTGTTCGATTCCCAACCGCGTCATACGTGTAGCTCTCGGCGTCAATTGCGGTCGCTCCGGCGGCGTGGGTGAGCGAGAGAAGCCTCGCGTCGGGATCATAACCGAACGTGCTGGAAACGCCGTTCAAGCGGCTGATATTCGAAACTTGATTCCGCGCATCGTAAGTGAAACTCGCAGACGCTTGTGGCAGGGCGGCCGAGGCCAGATTCCCCGCCGGTTCATACGTGTAAGACAGCGCCGGCTGGCCCGCCACCTGCCGTGACGCCATCAGACCGCGGCCGTCATACGTATAGTTCACCGTACCAAATGGGGTGGACGAACTCGTGAGACGGCCTGCAAGATCGTAGGCGAAGCTGAAAACTCCCGCCGCCGAGTCCGTCACCTGATTCAACCGGCCTAGAACGTCGTAGGTGCGGCTCACCGTCGCATCCAAATATGTTTCGCTGACGAGGCGGTTCAGATTGTCAAAAGCAAACGTGCTGGTCAGCCCACGGCGATCAACGAGTTGTACTAGGTTTCCGTTCGTGTCGTACGTGCGGGTGTCGGTCTTCCCCAGAGGATCGGTCTTGGTGAGGAGCCGATTCATGGAGTCATAGGCAAAGGCAGTGAGATTTTGTCTGGCGTCTTTGACTGAAAGGAGATTTCCATCAGGATCATACGTGAATGCCGTCGCGCCTCCCTGCGCGTCCGTCCGCGTCAGTAACCGGCCAAGCGGATCGTAGGTGAACGATGTCTGTCTTCCTAGACTGTCCTTAACCGCCAATAGGCGAGAGATTCCGTCGTAAAGGTAGGAGGTCGTGTTGGCGAGCGGGTCCGTGGCAGTGGCGAGATTTCCAAACGCGTCATAGGTGAACTTCGTCTTTTGATTCAGCGCATCCATTGATTGCGTGAGCAAACCATTTGGGTCGTATTGATAAGACGTGACGTTGCCGTTGGCATCCGTGAGAGTGAGCAGGTTACCCTTGCCATCGTAGGTGAAGCGCGTCACGTTGCCCAATGGGTCGGTGATCGAAGTGACTTTGTTGAAGACAGGGTCGTACGTGAATTGCGTGGTGTGACCGGTGGCATCTGTACTGGATAAGACATTTCCTATAACGTCGTAGACGTATGTTTGAGCGACAGTGCTTTCTGTCGTCGAAAGGACAATGTTGGAGCCAGGTGCTCGGTCTATGAGTCTGGTTTGTCCTTGGGTTGCCACAACATGAGTTACAAAGCCCAGAGGGTTGAAGCGGTACGTGGCCTTCACTCCCAGGTTGTCGCTTACCTCGGCCTGGAGCGCGGGGCTTGTGGCCGCGAGGGGATTCAGCAGGCCATAAGCAAACGTGAGTATCCCTCCGTCGGGCCTGAGTTGCTGGATGACGCGCCCATTGGAATCAAGTGTATTCTGTACCTGCAAGATTCCTCGGGCGTCAGTTACCGTGAGGAGATTGTTATTGGCGTCGTACGTGTATTTCGTCACCCCGCCCGCGGGGTCAGTAAAAGTGGCTACTGATCCCTGCGAATTGTATGTGTATTGCACAGTTCGGCCGATAGGATCGGTAATTGAGGTAATGCGATTCGAGCCATCGTAGGCAAAGGAGAGGCTGCGCCCCACTGGATCTGTTACTTGAGTTATCTGCACTGGGGCCGTGGGATTCCGAACGATCTTGATTGTGTTCCCGTTTCTATCGGTAATGGATGCCAAAAGCGAACCGAACTGAAAGGATGCAGGCACAAAATGATATACAGTCCCGTTCTTCCAGCGAATGTCCACACTGTTATCTGAATTCACGGTCATGAACGCGCCTAGCAGCACAGGGATGGTGGTGTTCGTCCTCCCACACGAGCCTCCGCCCGGGCAGACGCGTGGAGAGAACGGGAATCGGTTGCCGTCCGGCATGATCAAGTTGATGACACCCACCGTCTGAGGAAAAACTGTATCAAGCGCATACCCGTAGTTGTGATTCGTTCCGATACCGAACGGTCCACCGATACTGGTCAGGGAACGGTATGTCCGAGTGATGGCGATTGATCCGCGCGATCCGTTAATCGCGATGTCGGTATTGGTAATGACTTGAATTCCCGACGATAAATCGATCGGGTCTCCCGCCTCAGCTGAGTCATTCTCACTCAAGAGCGCAGGAGTTCCCCCTAACGCCGCCCGGACTTCGGCGGTCGGCATGTCAGAGGATAGCTCAACTGACTCTCTGGCTTTAAGGGCGCGGTCTTGATCCAAAGGCATCGGAGGCCCCTGGAGTGCCCCCCGGATTCCGATTGGGAATCCTACGTCCACTGGTGGATTCTGACAACCGGCGCCTCCCCCACCATCACCACCACTCCCGCCGTCTCCTCCTCCACCTGCGCCAGTTCCCCCACCACCGCCCCCTCCTCCGTTTCCCCCGCCTGAACCACCTCCGCCTGGGCCAGAACCGCCACCAGGACCCCCTGGACCGCCAGGTCCGCTGCCCGGACCACTGCCAGGAGGAGCTGGATTCGGCTGAGGTGGTGGTGGCGGCATCGCACCATGCCAATCAAAATGTACAATTCCGAAGCGGGCACCAGAAAACGCGGGATCAGGATCGGGAACAATTTGAGTCCCGTCAAATGATACTGTGCCCGTGCCGTAAGGGATCATCCGGCCCCTGGTGGGATCGAGCGTCATGAGCGGCATAATGCTTCCGGCTGGCGTATTCAACGTATTGGGGTAGAAAACAGCGGCTGGTCGGCTTGCCACAGCATTTGCGGGCTGAAAGGCCACGATGAAGGCACTGAGCATTGTGGGAACGGGTGGCTTCTGGTCCGGCAAGCGGTCGACGGGAACCTCTACGGCAACCAGCGGGAATGGGTTTGGTTGAGAACCGTTGGGCAGAGTAAAAGTGGTTCCTTTATAAACCGTTACAGATAGTCCTGGAATGCTGGCGTAGGAATGACTCTGGTCCTGAGACGAATTCTGTTGGACAAAGAAAGTTTCCTGATTATCGATGCGCGGCAGGTGTACAAGCACCGGTGATGCAGTTACCTGGGCGCTCTGGAATGTGTAAACCAGGTTGACCCCGGCGTATTTTCCCGGCGGCGATGCCGCGGTTAGCCCGTCAAATCCCACCAACTGAGGGCCAACACAAGCCGAGCTCAAACCAGTCAGGCCAAAATTGCCAGCCTCGTCGGATACTGTGCTGCCAGTGCAACCCGTACTTCCGCCTTCGCCATTGTTCCCAAGCATAGTCACGGTCACCCGTGAGACAGGGGTTTCACGAGCGTCGTCCACCACAGTGCGGCCTATGAATGAAGTCGTGCCCTGCACAACGTTGAGGGTGAGAGGAACCGTCTGGCTAAGCAGTACTCCGTCCACTGTGGCGGAAGCTGAGACGGACAAAATGCTGGAACCCACGGGAGAACTGAGTGACCCTTGTACAGTTAAGACGGAAGTCTGGCCTACCGTGATTTGCGTAGGCGAGAACGTAGCGGTCACACCAGTCGGCAAGCCGGTAACCTTCAATGCAGCCAGGCCAGAAAACCCTGTTGTGCTAACGATACTGACAACGTAACCAACGGATTGACCCTCTATCAAACTCGCAGCGCTGGGTGCAGCGGTCAACGTGAATGCCGAGGAGGTGGTGACAGCCAGAGGGACGGAGGACGTTGCAGTCTGACCACCCACCGAAACTGACAACGATCCCGTAGCGGCTCCAGTCGGAATCACAAACGACAGACTAGTTGCGCTGAACGAACTAATCGGCGCGTTGAGGGAACCACCGCCTTGCTGGTTCAGAGACAAAACTGGGATGGCTCCGTTTGTAGTGAATCCAGTTCCCGTTACTGTGATCAGGGTACCGATTGATCCTGACGTTGGAGTGAACCCGGTAATTACAGGTCCAGAAGTGAACGTCACACTCTCCGACTGTGTCGCGACGTTCCCAGCGACGTCCCTGGCTTGAGCTGTGATCGTGTTGGGGCCCGGATCGAGCGTTAGCGAGCAACTAAATGCCCCGCTCTGGATACTTGCCGCGGCACCGTTGCAAGTGACCGCCGAGACTCCTGAAAGAGCGTCTGAAACTGTGCCTGCTACTGAAACGGTAGCTGTTGTCAGCGTCGTTCCATTTGCAGGCGAAGTAATGCTGAGTGTTGGCGGAATCTTGTCGATATTTAGCTTGAGACTCGTGCTCGCGGTATTTCCGGCATTATCTGTAGCTGTGCCCGAAATGATTTGATTAGCGCCCTCAGTCGTGACCTTTTGAGGTGGTGGACAGCTCGCGACTCCCGAAATCACATCGTTACAAGTGAAGGTCACTATGACATCGGTATTGTTCCATCCAGCGGCATTTGGTGCGGGAGTGGCTGTGGCCTTAATTGTCGGAGGCTCATTGTCCACACCAGCGATTTGGATTGTTAGGGTTCCTCCCGGTTGCCCCCGAACCTGAACGGAGATCGTGTTCGATGCTTGCAGTGTAACGGGGACATCAATCTCGGAAACATTTTGATTAAAATTGCTTGGGCCAAGGACCTGCACCCCGTTTATCGTTACGATAGAACTGGAGACCAACTCGGTTTGAGCGTTTTCAAGTCCTCCGTTGAAGGCTTTCAAAGTGAACTGCGTCGAGGGATTGAACACCGTGAAGGTGTCCGTCACTGTTACGGGAGCCCCCGTGCCTCGCACATAATTCTTCGGTCCGAAAACCGTAAACGTTCCTGCGTAGGCAGAAATGGCGACAACTACCAGCAAGGCCGGAACAATTAGGAACGCCCGGCAGAGCTCCGAGAGCATTGTTCTCGCAGGGCTTCTCGTTCGCGAATTCACAGGTTCACTTCACTTTCGATGAGTTCACCCCCAGGGGTGATATGAACTTCTGTGCCGCTAAATCGCTTGAACGAAAACCCTGCGAAGTCCTCTGTATAGGTGCAAGCCAAATCCTGGAGAATTGCAATTGCCACGTCCTCGCCGAGCCGGAGGCCAGCAACACAATCGGATCTGTAGTGGATGCCAGCCCAGTTTCTAGCCATAGCGATGTTGAATGCGAGCTTGTCAATCTCATCCCCTACAGTCGGAGAATAATCGGGGCAGGAAACGAGCGACGTGCCGTCCGCGCTCGGTTCCGCGCATCCGGGCAATAGCATAGAGCCGTCAAAGCATGCCTTGAGTACGACAGAGCAGGCTCCAGCGATGACGGCGTGGCCGGCGGGATAAGAAGGATGCAAAGGGCATCCAGACTTGTTGCCGAAACCCAAAGACAACACACTAAGGAGGCGGCTCACAGGCCTCGCGACCAACGCACCTGAGAACAACGACCTGCGGGAGAAAGGAACACTCATAGTCTTTACTCAATTCTGGCAATGTTGCAAAAATTGGGGAATGCGCGTAGTCGCCGGGACCTCACAATCATGCGACGTGGTCCGTATGGATCGCGTAAATTCGACGTCGCAATTTTGGGACACTGCTCGTGTGTTCGAGCACTCAGGGGAACGTGCCGAGACTATGCCAATAGGCCCATCCGAAGTCAAGTGCCTTCATGGGAACATCCGTATTCTCCATCCAAACTCTGCGAGTTCTTCGAGCAGAGTCCAATTCGAAATCGGGCGCAAGTGCAGACATTCGGTCAGGACGCAACCTTATCTGCGATCTGTTTTTATGGAATGAACAAAGGCGTTGAAATCTTCCTAGAAACTTAGGGCACAGGTCGGGAACGAATTTATCGTGTCGGCTGTACAGGTAGCAGCCGAATGTTTTGCCGAGATTATTTTGTGAACTGCGCTTTCGGTTTGAAGCCGAAGGTTGAAGGTTACAAAAGCGCAGAGGAAAATACGAAAGGAGCGACCGTCGGTCACCAGCGCTGCTGTCGTTAGCGAGCACTCCGGAAAATGGCTTTCCAAATCCGAAAACGACAGTTTCCTACACTGAACTCAACTCGTGGCGAAGTTGGTGGGATTCAAACCACTGGAGCCTCTCTTTCGCGCCTAACGGTTTTATGGACCGCTGGGCAGGCAATTCGGTGATTGGGATAAATTGGGATAAAGGCTATGCTCGCCAGAGAGATTGGCAGTCATCTCTAAATCCAAGAGCGCTTGGGATTTAGTGGCGGAGGAGGAGGGATTCGAACCCTCGAAACCCTTTCGAGTTTAGCGATTTTCAAGACCGCCGCATTCAGCCACTCTGCCACTCCTCCACGTTGATTCTACTACACTTATTGGCAACCTGTTGCACAGAGCGTTAAGGATTTTAAGGATGCGCCATGGTCAGAGCGTCGTAAGCGTCAATCCACAGCCGTTTCGCCAGAGTGTGGGTAGGTACGCAGGATGGTCTTTGTGAACACAAAGATTGTGTCCACAAGGGGGGTGGTTTCCGCTGGCCCCAGCAGTGCTTACGAACGATGGCGTCGCCTTCCGCCTTAGGGGCGAGCTTGGGTGCCAGGGCATCGATCCGTTCCGGGGTAGTCACGAACGCCAGGGAAAACCTGTTTCGCTTTCTTCTGTCGCGAATGACTTCGACACCTCCCAGTGCAGCGAGTTCGCTTTCGAAACTGCTCGGTGAGTCGAGGACCACAATCCGCAACTCACGGCGGGCTGTGCTTGCCGTTGATCTCCCCGAGCTAAGCACGTAAAATAGTGCTGCACGTGAATGGGTGCAAATATGAAGACCAATGTTACATTGAAAATCGAAGCGGAACTTTTGCGGGAAGCTCGTGTTCTCGCTGCCGAGGAAGGCACCTCCATTAGTGCCTTGCTTGCTACCCGGTTGGAGCAGGCAGTGCGCGAGCGCAAGGGGTATCATCAGGCGCGCAGGCGTGCCTTGGCCCGTCTTCGGAGGGGTTTTAACTTGCGCTGGACACCCCCTCGCTCACGGGATGACCTCCATGAGCGATAAGTGCTTCGTCGATACCAACATTCTGGTGTACGCGCATGACCGTTCAGCTGGAGTCAAGCACCAACGCGCTCAAATGTTGTTGGAACAGCTCTGGGATTCGGGGCAAGGGGTATTGAGCACACAGGTTTTACAAGAATTGTGCATTAACCTTCGACGCAAAATCAGCCACCCCCTGCCGGTGGACGAAGTTCGCCTTCTGATACGCGATTACGCAACGTGGGAGGTGGTCACCAACACCCCTGAATCTGTTCTGCAGGCACTGGATATCGAGTTGCGTTATAAGACTTCTTTTTGGGACGCACTTATTCTTCAGGCTGCTGAAAGTTCAGGCGCATCGATCCTCTACTCCGAAGATCTGGCAACGGGACAACGCTACCGAGCAGTTCGGGTTATAAACCCGTTGATCCAGCCTATAGGCACACAATAGAGATCTTTCGACAGGGATCTTATCTATCGAAGGAACTCAGAAAACTGACTGGCGGAATGGGACGAGTGGTTTGCGCTGTTGCTGAGAGAGCGGTGAAGTCAGACCTGAATCAACAGGGCCTCCTGTTTCAAGACCAGCTCCCCTATTGCGATACCGAGCGCGGGAGGTACACAGTTGCCGA
>WNGR01005069.1_pt1 | contig 24219 bp, 32 predicted proteins | sample 5407581 | NCBI WGS metagenome assembly WNGR01 (sample SAMN13153383, study PRJNA577476) | soil metagenome | isolation source: 80 cm soil or saprolite under Garry oak tree replicate 2 | place: USA:California | collected 2016-06-15
TTTACGACCGAGGAGGGTGCCGAAGAGCATGTTCAGGCAGGAGCCATGACACTCCTCCACCAGCGTCTCTTCGATTGGTTGGACGAAACGTGGGCAAGGAAGAACTGAGGGACACCATTCCTGTTTCTCTGCTTCCTCTCGACCTTTCAAGCTGGGAAGAGGACCGTGTACGACACACAAAAGGAAAGAAATGACACCCAATGGCTGATCCCACGGGATGGGCAACGAGCTGCCAGCCGCCACTAGCGTAACAAGAAAAGAGAGATCTCTAATGAGAAGGCAACAAAATCTTCTGTCACAAGGAGGTCTCTCTCCCTATGATACCCAATCCCTGTATTGAGGTCCAAACCTCTCCTCTTGATCGTCCGTCGGTGCCTGCCTGGTTCGCCGAAGTCGTCATTGTAGCTCACCACCTGGCAATAACGGTGCTGCTTGAAGCTTTTGCACAGCAAGTTCGCCTGGTGCGAGGGCGCTTCGGCAGCTATAAGCCCATCGATTTTCTCGGGCCGCTGGTCGGGTATGCTCTCAGTGGGGAACGAACACTGGCCGACTTCTTTGAGCGCGTCGCGCCGTTCGAAACGGCCTTCATGGCTCTGTTTGGACGCAGATGTTTGCCCCATCGATCTGGCTTGAGTCGCTTCCTGGCTGATGTCGATCGTCCGTGTTTGGAAGCCTTCCGCGCGCTCTTCGAGCAGCAGACGTTCGCCCACGGGTGGACCTCGGAAACCATTGGCGGCATCTTCGACCGCCAGGGTCGCCGCTCCATTGTCTTTGACGTCGATGCGACGCGCCAAGCAGCACGGCAGCGCGCGCTGCCGTGCGATCCTGCCTTGCCTGGTGCCAAGCGCCGACTCGATGCGGTCTGTGCGCCTGGCTACCGAGGACGCAGGCGGGGTGAGGTGGTCCGCAAGCTTATCTCTACTCCACGTTCGTTGACCTGTCAACGACGTTCACCACGAAGCTACCTCCCGTGCAGGCCGGAGCGGGCAGCGCGTCTCGATCACACCCGCCAAAACGCGTCGGACGGTGCATCCCGCACGCCAACTGAGACCGTTGCCTGGGCCCCTGCCTGTATATACCTTGACACGTATATGCTCTGTGGAGTATACTAAGAGAGTGGAACCTGCGTTCGAAATCTGGTCCGCTCACGTGGATGCTCTCGAACGCCACCTCGACCACAAGGATCAATCACCATGAACGAAAAGGAAGACAAGGAGAAGACGACGCGGCCCAAACCGCGAACGTGACGAAGGAGAAACGAAATGAAAATCAAATTGACCAGCGTCTACGTGGACGACCAGGACAAGGCCCTGCGCTTCTATACGGAGGTACTGGGCTTTGCCAAGAAGACCGATGTCAGGCAGGGCTCATATCGCTGGCTGACCGTGGCCTCGCCCGAGGAGCCGGACGGCACTGAGCTGCAGCTGGCGCTGAACGACAACCCCGCAGCCAAAGCGTATCAGCAGGCGCTCTTTCAACAGGGCCAGCCCGCGGCCATGTTCTACACCGACGACATCAAAGGCGACTACGAGCGGATCAAGGCCCGCGGCGCCGAGTTCACAATGCCGCCCACCGATGTGACCGCCTCGACCATTGCGATGCTGAACGACACCTGCGGCAACCTCATTCAGCTCACCCAGCTGGCGCGCTATTAAGGGCGGCCGTGGAGCCTGGATAGCAGCGTGGAATCTGTGTTCGAAATCATTGCGGAGCCGAACCGCCGGGCGATCTTGAGCCTCCTGGTCTCCTCACAACAGTCGGTGGGCGAGATCGCGCGTCAGCTTCGTCTGCCGCAGCCGACTGTGTCAAAGCATCTGCGCGTGCTGCGCGAGGCCGGGTTCGTGGAATCCACGGTGGACGCACAGCGCCGTCTCTACCGGCTGAAACCGGAACCACTGCAGGAGGTGGATGCCTGGCTGGCTCCGTTCCGTCGGTTCTGGTCCGCTCACGTGGATGCTCTCGAACGCCACCTCGACCGCATGGATCAATCAACCCCAACAAAAGAGTAGACAAGGAGAAGACGATGACCGATCGCGAGCAGTATACACCGGGTCCGGCCAGGGGGGCGCAGGTACGAAAGGACGGGGAGAAGTGGACGCTCATTCTCGTCAGAGAACTGCACCACTCGCCGGAAAAAGTCTGGCAGGCGCTTACCAACCCGGCGCATCTGCGCGAGTGGGCGCCCTTTGAAGCCGATGGGAGCCTGGGGACGGTTGGAACCACGGTGAAGCTCACCGTGGTGGGAGCGCCCACGCCGCAGGTTTTCGAAACAAGAGTGATGCGAGCCGACGCGCCCTCGGTGCTTGAGTACACCTGGGGTGGCAACGATATCCGGTGGGAACTCGAAGCCACAGGTCTCGGCACGCGCCTGACGCTGTGGCACAACTTCGATCGCCGCTTCATCTCATGGAGTGCTGCCGGGTGGCACATGTGTCTCGATGTGCTGGATCACCTTCTCAGCGGAACTCCCATCGGCCGCATCGTTGGTGGCGAGGCGATGAAGATCGGCTGGCAACGGCTCAATTCGGAGTACGCCCAGCAGTTCGGTATCAAAGCTCCGAGCTGGCCACCCAGCGTCGCCCAATCCTGAGGCTGCCTGTGGAAATCATTCTGGCGAAGCCGAACACCTTTCTAGGATCGGCCTGAAACTGTTCGCCTTCATCCCGGAACTGGTGTTCGCCTTCATCCCAGAAGCGGCCCGCACTGGAAGGGAACGCAGTCGCGGCGGCTCTCGCAGACAGCTGACAGAAACGCAGAGGGGAAAGCTTACGTCCGGCAGGAGGGGTATGTGGGGAGACCACACAGGCTTCTCCAGCTGACCTGTTCAGAGCTGATCATACGCTTTCGCCAGGGCGACCTTGAGTTGCTGCTGAAGCTTCTGATTCTCTGCTTCTAATTCTTTGATGCGGCGATCTTTGGCAAGGATGACGAGGTCGCGGCTGGCATCAGTTTTGCCAACGGGCTGAACGACACGTTCCCGTACTCGTTGTTCCACTTCCTGGAGTCTGAGGGCATCAATGCGCTCTCGAAGGTCTTGCTGGCTGTAGAGGTAGGCTTTACTCACCGCCGCTCTCTTCGCTACGGTGTGAAAGTTGACGGGCTTTTGCTCTCGCAGGAGAGCAGCAATGGCCTCCTCTACACCTTGACGCTTCTGCTCTTTGCGCTTTTGGGCGTGGGCGGCGATGCCAGCCGTATTGCGCTCCCAAGTCTTTTCACTCATGCTCGCGGCTCCTGGTTGGGTTGTTGGCGTTGCTCCCATTCTTCGTCAGTGTACTCGCGTTCGTACTTGTCTGTCTTTGCGACGATCTGCCCCTGTTTGAGCAAGGCAATGGCTGGGCGAACTCGTTCATCCAGATTTTTCTGGTTGACTTCAGTCCAATGGGCATTTCCAGCCTGCTTGCCGATCTCAATTCGTTCAAGAATGTGTTGCTCGTAAGCTTCGAGCGCGGGGAGATCATCTGGGGTGAGCACATAGGCTGGGCAATGAAACCACGGCAACTCTACAAATTTACACACAATTTTTGCGGTCTTCAAACACGAGCCAAGGGCCATCTTCACATTTTGAGGATGCTCATGAACTCGCTCTGGATCAAAGGAGTTCGAGCCTGCCATTGGCAGCAACTTCTTCCCAGGTACAAATTCTGGCTTGCCATCAGTGAACTGAACAACTCCTTGGTGGACAGCCTTTTCCCACGCTTTGCGCATGGTCTCATCTAAAAATTTGGCGTAAATGAGGGTCATTTCCGGGCTGGCGTGCGCCATCCATTGCTGCACTAGAGCGAGTGACATCCCATTGTTCAGCAATTCAACTGCTTTTGTGTGCCTGAAGGCGTGTGACTTGAAGTGAAAAAGTTGTCCTTGCTCATCTTTGATCTGGTATTTCACTGCGATGTAATTAAGCGTTTGATTCACTCCTTGTGCTCCGAGTGGGTCTCCGTTCTTGAAGCGTTTGCTCTTCCCATGGCCATATGTTTTTGACGCGGGAAAAAGCCAACCTCTGGGGTTTTCTTCAGGCATGTAGTGTCGCTTGACCCAGGTGATCTGTGTTTTAATGATTGCCGCGATTTCTTGCGTGATCGGGATTTTGTGGCCGAGCACTCGCGTTTTCTGAATGTCTCCTACCAACCAGTACTTTTCGTTGCCTTCCTGCTCCAGGCACGTATCCAGCTTGAGATAAAGCACATCGGAGATCCGCCACCCGGCTTTCGCGTAAAAGAATGACGATGGGGATGCAGGAAGGGGCTAAATGCTGAATGAGCCCGTCAAGTTGACTCAGAACTCCTTGAGAGATGTACTTGATCCCTTGTGACTTCTTCCATGCGTCGGAAGGATAATGATGAGGCCAGATAATGCGGGCAGTTGGGCAAGATGACTTCATTGGACTCTCAATCCGTTCGAGGTACAAAAGGAGTTCTTCCACATGATGCACGCTTATCCAAATTTGGCGGTCGCTCGTCTTTTTCCCACGGGAGTTGGGCGTTGCGCGTAGATCAAGGAGAAATGCGTCGATGTCTTGCTCCACCAGGTTTTGAAGCGTACAAACACCTGGATAGCGCTGAGAGAAAAACGTGAAAAATTTCCCCAGATAGTACACACAGTGACCTAGAGTAAGTGCTACTCTCCCAGCAGCAAGCAGAAATTTGGCGTAATCCTTGACAATCGGACGAAAGACTTCTAGCACATGCGTAAAGTTGACGTAGTAGTTAGTCGTATGGGGGCATACCGAAGTCCCGGGATAGTGCGCGCATCCCACCGATCTTTGAGTAGTTCCGCCTCAAGTTGCGCTGAAGGGGCAAGGGCAGATGTTCCATCTACAAGGGTGAGCGTCGAAGTTTTCATGACTGTGATCCTTGCGGCGATACGAGGCAGACCTGCTCTTGGGTTTGTTCCCATGCGGCTCGAAGGGCCGAACGTTCAGGATGGACATAGGTTTGGTAGGTCTGCTGGAAGGAGGCGTGACCTGCCCGCTCCTGAAGCAGTTCTGGTTGCCATCCTAGCTCAGCGAGTTTCGTGAGCATAGAATGACGCAGAACATGCGGGGTCATGTCTAAGCCGGTTTTTTGCCGTAATCGCCGAAAGAGTGAATCTACATCAGCATAAGTGAGCGCTTGACCCGCATGCTTGCCGTGTAACTTGATGAAAAGGTGATTCGTTTCCACTTCTGCCGTATGCACTCGCCCTACATAAGCCACAATCTCATCAATCAAGTCGGTGGAGACATCAAGAGAGCGCGGCACATGAATGGTCTTAATTTCCGCTCCATTGGGAAGTTCTCCGCGATCCCGAATATGGATGCAATTCTCAGCAACATCGATATCTTCGGCAAAAAGAGCCAGCGACTCTCCCACGCGCATCGCCGTTTCGTACAAGAGTCGCACCAGGAGCCGATCTCGCTCATTGGCACAGGCATTGAGGAGATCCTGGACATGATCCTTCGTGATGGTTTTAGGGCGTTGTCGCTTCTCTTCTTTTTGTCGGAGAATGTTTTTGGCAATGGGCGACCCCTTGGTAATGTGGTGGAAAAACCCTTTGTAGCGTCTGAAACGCCCTGGCAAGGAGGTGGTCGTTTGGTCTTTCAGATTGGTTGGAACCTCTTCCGTTCTCCAATGATAGTCGTAAAAGCCTCGGACGATGGTTAGGGTATGATTGATGGTGCGATTCGACCGTGCCTGCTCGACGGGATGGGCAGGGACAACCTTGAACGAGCCAGAAGGGAGCTTGAGCCAGAGAACAAAACGAGAAAGATCATCCAGCGTCACTTGCTGCCAGTTGAGTTGCTCTTGAAGCAGAAATTCCCAATACAGTCGAAGTGCGGTCGCATATGAGCGTAACGTCTGACGAGCTGAACCAATACGATCCAAATACTTCAGGTAACGAACGATGGGTTCAACCAGTTCACCATTTGCATCAATGACAACGTATCGCTTTTGGGCATCCTGTGTTTCTATCTCAACAACACGCATATCCTCCTCCTCCACATCACAGGTTTTCCTGCCAGTTTCTTCTCTTTTTAGTATACTTTCTCTACCAAATCAGATCTATCAAGATAATGCTTCTTTGAAGAACAGAAAAAAGCAACAAGGTATTCTTTATTTACTTTGTTGCCTCTACTCAAAAGGAATCGAGATAAGCACACGCACTACGGCGCTTCAGATACACACGCGCCAATGGGTCGGGACGTATGCAGGCAAGGGCAATGGCGACTATCGCGGTGAACTGGCCTCGGCGCTCCGAGCCATCACGGCCTACTTGAAGCACTTCGCGTTCCCTCCAGAGATGGCCCTGGTCCGTCTGGACGGAGCCTATGGCGACGCGACCGTCGTCGCTCAACTGCTACTAGCCGGCATGGCTTTCGTGACGCGATGGAGAGGCTATCAACTCTTGGAGCGTCCCCAGATCCGACTGGTGCTGGCTCATCCGCCCACGGCAAGCGTGACCAGGATGAACAGCGGTGAGATCGTTGATCTCTTTGATGGAGGGTGGCTGGAACCCTGTCGGGACTTGCCTCCCGTGCGAGTGATGGTGGTCCGGCATGCCGCTCCTCCTCCTGGGAAGGACATTGCGGTAGGCAAGCGTGTGGGTGAGTGGGTCTACGAACTCTTCATCACCACACTTGACGCTGACGGGTTCCTGGTCGAGGATGTCCTGGACCTCTATCATGGACGTGGAGCTTTCGAAGTGGTGCTGGCCGATGAAGATGTCGAAGAAGATCCCGACCGCTGGTGTTCCTACACGGAGTATGGGCAAGAACTGTGGCAAATCGCCTGTCAATGGGTGTGGAACCTGCGCCTCTCCCTGGGACAGACGACGCAGGGAGTCCAGGTGCGCGAGATCGAGTGGGCTCCTGTGCTGGCTACTTGTGGCATCCGTTGGTCAGAATAGGCTTGTGAGAACACCTCATGCTGTCTCGAGCTCCTTGCCGATTCACCAAAGGAAGAGTACAATCTCAAACATGCATCAACTCATCTTCACAAAGGGGTATCGTCTACTGTGCACAGGATTCTCACCTTCATTACGCGGGTGACAGGATATTGTCTTCGCTCGCTCAACTACTGCTTCGTCGCCTGGACCAAACCGAACACCTCTTCTCTCTTGCGGGAGACGCTAACCGACCAGGCCCGTAGCAAGTCCGAGCTTGTCGCAGAAAATGCCCTGCTGCGAAAGCCTCTCATTATCCTACGGCGACAGGTGAAACGACCTGCCTGTCCCAAAACGGATCGGATGCTCCTGGTACTACTAGCAAGCATGGCTCGAACCTGGAAGCAAGCGCTGTTCATTGTCCAACCTGAGACGAGGCTCGCGCTGGCATCGTCAGGGTCTCAAGCTCTTTTGGAAGTACAAGTCGAGGGCAGCTTCTCTCAAGCCAAGGATCTCCCAGGAAACCGTGGCCTTGATCCAAGAGATGGCCAGGGACAACCGACTGTGGGGAGCAGAACGCATCCGGGGTGAACTCCTCAAGGTAGGCATCCGCGTCTGCAAACGCACCATTCAAAAGTACATGAGGAACGTTCGCACCCGGCAGCCCCCACCGACGCGTGGACTGCGCGTACCTCTTCGGGAGGCCACTGCCTATGGTGTGGGACCGAAGTATCTCATTCGGGACAACGATGGCAAGTTTGGGTGGGCTTAGATCGGGTTGCCAAGACGAGTCGCATTGAGATTCACAAAACGCCGTATCACGCCCCTCGAGCCAATGCCATCTGTGAGCGGTTCCTAGGAAGTGTCCGGCGTGAGTGCCTCGACCATCTGCTCATCCTCCATGAGAGGCAACTCCAGCGGGTTCTGGGTGCCTATGTACACTCCTTCAACCAGGCACGACCACACCAAGGCATCCAGCAGCAGATTCCGCAGCAGAAAGCTGGATCCATGCCAGTACAGCATGCAAGTGGCAAGGTCCTCTCCTTCCCCATCCTGGCTGGGCTCCACCATGACTATCGACGAAGCGCGTAAGTTCTTCCACATCAGCTGTGACGGCCTGAGGCATGCGGAGCACCTGAGAAAAGTCTTTCACACTGGTTGATTTGTGAAAAACCAGCATGCATTTGCTTGTCGTTTTCCTTGCGAAAGGAAACAAAGAAGAGAGATGTGCGCCCCATCGTCAGTGGTTGGAGCCCCAGAGAGCAAGGACATTCCTCCCAAACTTGACTCACCGTGCCTTTCGTCGTCAAAGCACCAGATAACGGAAGAGGTTAACTCGCACTGTGCCCGGCGGATATCCCATGTAGCCAGCACAAGCCTCAACTCATCAACCCAAGAAGAGACTTCTTGCACTGAGATCTGTCATCTCACTCACTATTTTTCCGCCTTACTGTAATAGAGGTTTATTCATAACCCGTGCAGCATTACTCATCAGAACATCATGGGAACTGCGTGACTTTCTCGATGGCAACATCGTAGAGAAAAAGTGATACTTGAGACTATTTGCGGAAAAGAGGCGCATACGCGATGTCATCGATAGATTGTACCAAGTGTGGTGCTGCCTATGATGAACAAGTGGCACGTTGCCCTCTCTGTGGGCAGCCGTTGGCTCCCACCATGCCGACAAAGAGGTCGCGGCGGACGGTTATCCTTACTCTCTCGGCAATTGCGGGTGGGGTGATTCTGCTGCCGTGTGTTGGAGGAGTAGCGCCATATCTGTATAAGAAGCTGACCAATCCGTCGTATATTCTGACCTACTTAGGACATGCTGGTATGGCGCAGGGGGCAGTCTGGGCACCGGATGGGAGGCGGGTGGCATCCATTGGTGTGAATAGCACAGCCCGGGTGTGGGAGCCGTTTACGGGAATTACGTTGCAGACCTGTCAATTGGAAAAGGACATAGAGGCAGCCTCCCTCTCCAAAGTATTGTGTGGTCCCTGGATGGAAAGCACCTGTTGGCCCTTGTGAGGCTGAACGAGGGAGTGACCGCTGCTGGGAGTGTTGTTGAGACACTGCATGTGCAGGTATGGGACGCGGCAACGGGGCAACGTGTGCGAAGCTTTCCCGTGACGCAGCCAGTGAAACCACAAGCTTCTGGTCAGCTACAATCAACGACCTATCTCCCGGCGTTGAATGTGCCGTATCTAGCTATGGGGAAGCTGAACGAGACTTACGGCAATAATGCAAGTTCCTCTCAAGTGATAGAGATCTGGGATGTAGCAACGGGGCAGATGATTGCTACATTTGGGAAAGAGGACCATAGCCCTAATCACTTGTTTCAAGGAAAGGTATGGGCACCCGATCATAGACGGCTGGTGACTTTCGGCTATGATGATGCAGGGACGAGCACAGTATGGCAGATCTGGGATGCTCCAACAGGGCAGAAAATGCGCTCGCTCATACTCAAAGATACCCAGCTTACGTCAAGAGTGGTGTGGTTGCCAGATGGGAAGTCTATCGCGTCAGGGCTTGATGTCTACGATGTGGAGACAGGGCGCAACATTACTACTTACCATCTAGATCAGGGGAGCCTAGATGCGGTGGCGTGGTCTCCGAATGGCAAGCGGATTGCTGTGAATTCCTTTAGTGAGGGCCATCGGTTGCCTTTTCTTGACGCCCTTTTTGCAGTCGGTTCCGATACCGGTGGAAGTGAGACCCTTTTTATATTGAATGCTTCTGACGGTCGGCAACTAGCAAAGTATGATAATCGGCCTGGCTTGTACCTCTCCCATTTCGTGTTGTTGCTTCAAATAGCGTTTGATCGTGGCTCATGACACACCAAACATGGCCACAATTTCGGCGCTCGGTTGTTCTTGATCTACTGCACGAAGCACGTGTAGCCGGAGACTCGTGCGAGTACGCCTCATGCTTTCATTATGTCATATAGTTCAATCTTGCTGAGCACCTCTGTAGGCAGTACCAGAATCAGCTCCCCAGCGACTATCCCCGATGGCAGATAAATGTCCAGGCAATCTTTCGCTCCCTATCTATGGCAGACCAGGCCGCTCGTGCTTGTCGGCTGGTTAGCGCTACGCTCACTCTCATCCTCTTGGCTTGGCGAGATGCCATCATTTTTGCTCTTTATGCTCACTTCCCCTTTTCTTCAGCAGGAAGCAGAGTGCTCGTGCAAGAGGAGAGGTAGCCGCAGTGTCCAAACCAGCCACGGGCATCTTGAGCGGTGATGGTGAGAAGGGCTTGTCCAAGAGCCTCTTGCAATGCCTCTGAAGTGCGCGCTCCTACAGGCGTAGGAAGGCTTTGAGCGGTGTCAGAACGCTTCCTCAATTGGTGAAAAGTCGGGGGAAGAGGAAGGCAGAAACAAGAGCTGGCATCCTTTCACCGAAAGAGCTTGCCGTACCCGTTCTCCCGTATGCGTACTCAAATTGTCCATAACCACGATTTGTCCTGCTTGCAGACTCGGTGCCAGAACCTGTTCAATATAGATCTCAAAGACTGAGCCATCCGCAGATCCCTCAAGCATGAGCGCCTCGCCCATTCCTTGCAACGAGAGCGAAGCAAGGAGGGTAAGATTGGCTCTACGGTTCGCGTGGGACAGCGCCATATGCCCGTTTCCCGGATGGCGGGATCGGGCATACAAGCGGGTCAAGGCGATGTTAGAGCCGCATTCGTCTACAAAGACCAGTTTACTGATATCGAAAGTTTGGGCCTGCTCTCGCCATGCAGTGCGCGCTTCTTCTTTTCGCTCACTCGCTCGTAACGTTTTCTTTTTCTGTGTCCAGCCTCCTCGTTGAATGGCCCGACTCATCGTTGCCGTGTTCACATGCATGCCATACTCAGCTTCCCAAAGCTCACAGTGTTCTTGTAAGGTCGCATCTGGGTACGCTTCCACCTGCGCTCGAAGCCCAACTTGTAGAACTGCACCTTTTTTGGCCGGACGCCCTGGAATGGCTTTGGCTCTCACCTCGCCTGTCTCGCGTCGCAATTTGAGATAGCGCTTGATCGTGGCTCGTGAAATTTCAAATATCTTCACAATCTCTGCTCGTGATTTTCCCTGATCGACCGCATGCAGAATACGTTGCCGTAAATCTTGAGAATATGCTCGCATGCTTTCATTTTGTCACAGGGATCAATCTTTCTGCTAACCGCTGTAAAGCACAAGAGAGCTACGTTCCCTCATGATCGTGCCCTGCACTCTCAACAGCTATGCCTTCGGCTTGACACCTGAGCTGATACCAGCATTTGATGAAGGGGGGATCGGTTGGCTTGAACTGTATTAAGCGCAGGCGTCTTTTTCCCAGGCGTCTATCGAACATGGCCCAGGCTCTGATGAGCGCGCTGGAAGAGTGTAAAGCTTCCTCAATCGAGAGGGAAAGGTAGGTCTCCAATGCTTCGTACCAATCCTGACGCGAATAGATTCCGCGCTGTTCCAGTCGCTCCACCAGGTCTTCGGATGGCTCATAAAAACCAGGAGGTTCTTTCCGCTCGCCGTTTTCATACATCTGAGCAGCAATACCGCGGGCTGCTTGAAGCTGCCCAATGGTGGAGAACGTGTGTATTTCTTCTCCATCCCAGGTGATCCAGGCCCTGTTCATCAGAGAACTAACCCCTGGGCCGTAACGGGTAAGATGCAGTTGAAGATGCTCTTTCACGGCATCGGCCAGAAGGGCTTCAAGAGACCTTTTCAACTTACTCCAGATCATTGATCCTCTTCTCTTTTTGCTTGGAGTCGAGTAGACACGGCTATGTCCTTCTTTCCATCACTATACCATGTTGAACTCTTCGTGGATAGATAACTACTTGATCTTAGGAAGCGGGCAGATTCACCAAAGCAGCGGAAGACCCCAAAGCTTAGCCATTTCGCCGTCAAAGGTTTGCCTCGAGTATCGGTAAAACATGCATAAAAGGCACATTTTCGTATGAAACAGCTGACCGTTTTTTCGGCAAGGGTATGCTTTCGAAATTGCAGATACGGCAAATCTTGATGGCGACGTTTCCACGAAAAACTGAACTATTCAAGCTCAAATCGCGGCAAAGGTATGACTCAACGTCGGCAATAATGCCTGGCAAAGCACACGACAGGCTGTCGCAGGCAGTGCTTTTACCGCTCTGATTAATGCGTTCTTCATCTCGCTGGTCGCCCTGATCCCCACTTCAACTTTGGCACACTCATCGTGCCTTTTAGCTCCCTGTCCCTGTTGACAAGTCTGATCCAAGCATGGTCGCTTCTGAGACCGCGCAAGGGCAGGCAGAGTTTTCTGCGGCGAGCCTTTCTGGTCTGCTTGAGCCTGGGCCTCTACGGGTTAGAACTGAGAAATGCGGTGGGCCACATCACCGATCCCACCCAAGTTGGTTTCGTCTATGGGCTGCTCTTTGTGTTGCTGGGCATCTTCGCCCTTGGCCTCACCCGTGCCTGGGAATTGCTCGGTACTCACCGCTATGGCTTCGGCGGCTGGCTCAATCCCTTAAAGGATGTGCATGATAGCGAATCGTTTGCGCGTGCAGACACCTCTGACTCAGCATCTGGGACTCCCCCAACCGATGAAGCTGCACCCCGTTCACCATCCCAGTAGGAATTCTTACCAAGTTACAGCCAGAACGCCCTACTTGGAGTGCTGATCCAAAATACGTGATGGGTACAGCTATGGGAGATGGTGGATAAATCAATCAACCCCCTGCGAATCCACTTCAAGCCGGTTTTTTCGTCATTGGACAGTCCAGACAGGTCACCTCTTCCCGAGGCGAGGCTCCATCCGAGTTCTTCTGCTGGCGCCTTCACCGACTCCCTCTCGACATGACACTCCTCCCACATCAGGCTTGCAAGGCGCTCAAGCGGAAACTGGCGGCAATGGGCAAGAGAGCACCTCGCGCGCGGTCCACCGTCGGTTGGTTCTGCCGGCTGCCATCGCAGGTGTACGTTGTCGGTAGCGTTGCGCTTCCGGTTTGCCACCTCGCTCTTGTGGCTTCACGAGCGCCACTCGGAGTGATTCATGAGGGCGCACAAAGTGATAATAGGCGCGCCACCACTCGAGGTGAGCCAGAAGCTGTGAGGTCTGTTGGGAAGTGGCCCAGGTTCGACGTGCCAGAGCTGCTACTCCGTGACGCACTGTCAGATTCACCCGCTCGATGAAAGCGGTGTTCAGCCGTCCAGAAAGGCCCAGTCCCTGTAAGGCGACTGTGAGAGCGGCGTCTGTCCCCAGGCGCATCACAGGTGTGACCCGAACCAGCTTGCGCCGTCGGTAGCATTTTTTCACCTGACCGTAGATCAGGCCCACTGCCACCTGCCACTGACGTGCTTTCCGTCCTCTCCTGTCCTCGATCCACTGCCCAAAATGAGCTGTCAAAGCATAAAAGTACACATTTAAGCCATCACTGGTAAAGAGCGGTATACAGCCAGGAGCCAGGATCTGTCGCAGGGAGTGGATGAGCAGGTGAGCCATCTTTTGTGTGCGCGGACCCAGAGAGAGCACGGGAAGAATCTTGGTGCAAGGGTCGATGGCCAACCAGAGCCACAGCACCTCTTTAGCGCAGCGTAACCGTGTGCGCAGTTCATCCAACTGGAGGTGCGGGAGCTGGAGATGGCAGAAGAAGCGCTCATGAAGCGTTTGTGCGTGCTCGCCAGCACGTGACAACCAGGTAGTGATGGTGGCTTGTCGAAAGCCGAAGACCCGTTCAGCGGCAGAAGGGTCCAACCCTTCGGCGAGTGCCGTCAACACGACTGCGATCTGGTGAGAAGGGTTTTTCAGCCGGTACATTGGGGTGTGGCGCCGAGCACTGAACGTAGTGTGGCAGGCCTGACAACGAAACGTCTGTATCCGCTCAGCATGACCATGCTTCCCATCCCCGACGAGAGCATGGATGTGAGCATCTGTGATCCCGAAGTACGGACACTGCTGGTCAGGACAGGCGAAGCCTTCAGTGGGTATCCGCTTGGGTGCTCCCCAGCGGCTTTTCACCTCACACCAGGGACGTACAGGTGCAGAGGCAGGTCTCACTCCAGAGAAGCAGAGGCGACAGATGGGGCAATCAACTGGGGTGCGTGGCTTGAGGAGACGCTGGACGAGAGCATGCACCGCTCCTGGTCTTGAGCGGAGAGAGCAATGATGTGGCCAGTCACCATTCCAAAGGAGCACCAGGCAAAGAATGAAGAAGAACCAGAGCAGGAACACATACAGGGTCATCGGGATCCTCGCTGCTTGAAATGTGGAGCATGGAAAGCTTCTACGGCAGAATAAACACATCGATAGGGATTGTCAAGCAGGTAGGAGAGGAGGCCGAATTATCCACCATCCAGTGGGGCAGTACCGGTTAGAACGCAGGTTGGTATCAAGCCGAGCAGGATGCTCCGAATCTCTTTTTCTACAGCAGCAGATGTGATCGGAGCAGAAAGCGCAGCGGGCGAGCCTGTTGGACCACGCGCCCGCGCCTCGACCGGCTCGAAGCAACGGTCGACGCCATCCGCAACCGCTTCGGCGAGGACGCAGTCCAGCGGTCGCGGCTGCTCGGTCGGGCCCGCGTCGTGCGTGACCGGATTGCGTTCGGGAACACCGGCCACCCGGACGACAAAAGAAGTGGCCGTTAGCCGGAAAGCCCCCCGAGCAGGCGCACGGCGTTCCCAGAGTAGACCGCAGCCATGTCCTCTCTGGAAAGACCGGCCGAGTCGATGTCCGCTATCGTCGCCTCGACCGCGTTCGAGGGTCCAAGAGGCATGTCGGTGCCGAAGAGCACGTGTCGCGGGCCGAAGAACTCGAGGACGCAGCGGACCGCGTGTGGCGCGCCGAACAGCGCCGTGTCGACGTGGAACCTCCGGAAGTAGTCGAGCGGCGGCCGCTGCAGTTTGTCCTTGACCTGCCGATAGCCGGGACCCATAGCAAGTCGGGCGGAGAAGTGTGGCACCATGCCGCCACCGTGGTGCGCGATCACGAGCTGGCGCGGGTGACGCTCCATGTGCCCGGAATAGACGAGGCGTGAAAGGGCGGCGGCGGTCTCGTAGGGCCAGCCGATTGACCACCACAGGCCAAAGTCGGACCTGCTCTCGGCCGGATAGTCGGTCCACGCCGCGCTCCGCGTCGGGTGAAGCCACACGGCGCGGCCGGCATCCTCGAGCCTGGTGAACAGCGGCTCGAAGCGCGGATCGTCGAGCGCCACGCCCAGGACGTTGGTGTAGAGCTGTGCGCCCAGCGCGCCGAGCTGAGTCAGGGCGCGGTCGAGCTCGCGCAAGGCCTCGTCGACGTCGCTCAGCGGCAGCGCGGCCGCGAATCCGGCGAAGCGGTCCGGAAACCGCTGTACCAGTTCCGCCATCTCGTCATTGGCGATGCGGGCAAACTCCGCCGCGACTCCCGGCGGCCCGACCTCTTCAAGCGGCGGCACGGCAAGCACCAGGACCTGTGCGTAATCGCCGTAAGGCTCGATCTTCCGCCACCTCGCGTCCAGGTCGGTCAGCACAGGATCGAAGGAGAAGACGCCCTCGCGGTAGTAGTCGAGCCGGCTCGGAGCCATGGTTTTCTCGAGCTGCCGCTCCAGCCGCTCGAGGTACGAACGAGGCAGGATGTGCGCGAACGCATCGATCTTCCGCATGTTTGAATCCTTAGCCGAACAGAGACTCGTCTGGTTGCATGTGGCGAGCGCGGCGGAGGTCGCCGCTTGGAGCCGCGTCAGTTCGCCGCGAGTGAGCACCTCGCACGCCGAACTCCAGTGCATGGACACGACGTCCCCTGGCTTTGCGCGCGGAATGTTCGCGCTCAGAACGGCTCTGTCCGCCCGCGCGACGGGCGGACAGAGCACAAGTTTGCCGGCCGCGAGCTGCAGCGGCGCCGTCTGCTTGGGCCTCTGCCGGCGGCGCTGCTGGGTGGGAGGCTTCGATGAGGGTCCCTTCGGTGTTTGCAGCGTCGGGTTGCTCATAGCGCGTCCAGTTTCCCCCCTGGGATACGGCATGATATGTCCGCATGATGCGTCGTGCACGATGTCCGCAGATGTATTGTGCCACAATCCGCCGGGACCAGCAAGGGGGCATGGACTTCTGGCTCAGGCCCATACGAGTGGGTGCTCCCATGGGAGATGGTGGATAAATCGATCAGCCCTTTCCAAGCGCCCTTCGGGCTGGTTTTTTCGTCATCGGACCGTCCGGACAGGCCATCTCACCCTGACGTGAGACCCCATCTGACTTCTCCTGCTGGTACCTTCACTGTGCTGGCTACATGGGCCATCCGTTCAAAAAGAGCCTGTTTAACAACGACGACTCAGCCTTTCAAACGCCGTTTTTGCGAACAGATGTCCTGAGTAGCCAGTACAGGTTGAACACGGCTTTCATTGAGCGAGTGAATCTGACCGTCCGACATGGCTGCTCAGCGCTCGCACGCCGCACCTGGGCGACGGCTCAACAGTCCCCACACCTGCTGGCACAGCTGGAATGGTGGCGAGCCTATTACCACTTTGTGCGTCCTCACCACTCACTGCGAGTGGCACTCGTGCAGCCACGAGAGCGAGGGAGCAACCTGGCGGTGCAACGCTATCGGCAACGGACTCCGACGATGGCAGCCGGCAGGACCCATCGACGATGGACGGCCCGCGAGGTGCTCTCTCGCCCATTGCCGCCGGTTTCCGCTTGAGAAACGCCGAAGCCAGATGTGGTTAGAGTGTCAAGTCGCGAGGAAGTTGAAAGTGCCATCAGAAGAGGCCGGAAGGAGCCTCACTCCAGGGTGAGACAGGCCTGTCCGGATTGCCCACTTACGAAAAAATTAGCCAAAGGGATGTGCAGAGGCTACTAGAATTCTTCACCATGTCCAATGGCAGCACCACAAGATGTGTATTCATCGACTTTGAAGAAATAGGATACAATACCATTATGGCGCATTGAAAAAAGAAAGGACAGACGATGGCTGAACAGTATCATCTTGATCTGCTTCACCAGGGAATAGATGTATGGAACCAATGGAGGCAGGACCATCACTCGATCCAGCCCGATTTCTCCGGAGTGGACTTCAAAGGAGCACAACTTCGCCGGGTGAACCTGGCTGGGGCGCGTCTGAACGGCGCGGATTTCAGCGGCGCAGATATCAGTGAGTCGCTGCTGATCAGAGCTGATTTGAGTGAGGCCATCCTGAGCCAGGCTAATCTGGTGAGAGCGGATCTCCAGGGAGCAAACCTCAGAGCAGCGATTCTCAGCAACGCCAACCTGAGCGAGGCGGTCTTGAGCGATGCAGACCTCGCTGGCGCTCTCCTCACCGGCGCAGAGGTGACCGGGACGGATTTCAGCGGGGCGGACTTCAGCGAGGCGGACCTCAGTGGTATAGATTTCAGCCGAGCGAACACTCACGGTGCGCGGCTGGGCAAGGCCTATTTCAGCAGGCGCGCCGATATGCTGCTGGATGACAGCTCTCGTGAGAGCTCGCGCGCGGATATGCAGCCGGAGCATGGCAAGCAACGTGTAGGTATTGATGCAGAGGACCTGGACGAGCGGGTACACGAGGATTGGGCCAATGACGAGTAAAGTGTAGCGCCTCAAGGACAAACAGAACTGACACTTTTGGATTATGACATCTCGGGTTCCCCGCTCTACACCGTTTCTTAGTAAGAGAAAGAGAGTGGGTTAGAAGGCATAGAAAGGAGAGTATGAACATGCCCAGCAATATCGTTGCTTACGAGTGGCCACTCGACGAGACGAAGCAGGTGGCGTTTATCGCTGGTGATGACCAAATTCACGAGATGGTGACTGGACAGAAAGGGAGATGGAGAGATGATGCTATATCAGAGCTTGCCGGTGCACCAGCGCTGGCCTTAGAGATGGCAATTATGACTGGCTATGCCTGGTCTGATGGACGCACAAAGCAAATTGCTTACGTCAGTCCCGTGGATGGGAATGGCCATATCCACGAACTGGTCACAAGACATGGCAACACGTGGAGCTATGCAGACCTGATGGATCAGCTTCCTGGTGCCCCTGCAGCAGATGGTGTCGCTATTGCTGGCTATGCCTGGAAAGCGAATGGCACCAAACAGGTCGTGTACACGGGGAGCGACAGCCATATTCATGAACTCATGGTGGGAGTAATGGGTATGTGGGCTCATAGCGACCTGACGCAACTCACAGGCGCTCCTCTGGCGGAAGGATCGGCTCTTGTCGGCTATGCTTGGGAATCAGGGGGCACCAGGCAAGTGCTATATGGAAGTGGGGATGGTCATATCCACGAACTGAGCGCAGGAAAGTCCGGCAGTTGGAGCCATAGCGACTTGACACAACTCACGGGTGCTCCACCGGCGGAAGGATCGGCCCTTGCTGGCTATGCCTGGGAGTCAGGGGGCACCAGGCAGGTCGTCTATATCGGAAGTGACCGCCATATCTATGAACTGGCAGCAGATGGAGGTGGCACCTGGACCTATACGGACCTGTTGCAACTCACGGGTACTCCATTAGCAGAGGGATCGGCCCTTGCTGGTTACTCCTGGGAAACAGGCGGTAGCAAGCAGGTGGTCTACGTAGGCTCAGATCGACATATCTATGAACTGGCAAGCAGCTCAGGTGGCACATGGAGCCATACCGACCTGACGCGACTGACGGGCGCTCCCGAGGCCAGTAATGAGCTGGTGATCGGGTACGAGTGGACTGCTCAGTTTGCCAAGCAAGTGGTCTACCTGGATACGAGGGAGAATCCTCATATCCATGAACTGATGCTCAAGCATGGTGGTTCCTGGCACCACACGGATTTGACCAGGCTCACCGATGCCCCGGAACTTGTCTAGAGCGCGACATAGTTCTATTTCATACCCGGTGCATCACCTTGATGAGCGTCTGACGGGTTGATGGCAACAGATCATCCCATGCAGTGGTTTGCCAATCGTCGAGACTGTCCGCCGGGGGAATCCAGGGTGGCAGGGAAACCAGCAGGCGCTTGGCCAGGGTGCTCACAAACGGCTCATAGGTCTCTCGAAACTCGGCCAGCTTCCGCTCGGTTACCGCTCCCGGATTCAAGCGGATACAGGATGCTGCAAGCACGTCTTGTAGGTGGGCAAAATCGGTCGATGACAGCCGATTCACTCCGGTTGTGGGTGACGTATTAAGGACCTGGGCGAGATCGACGACTGCATGACGGGCGATAGCAAAAGTGAATTTGGCTGCTTCGTCCGGTATGTCTTCAATGCCGGTGAGGATCAGCGCACACGTATCCAGGACCACTGTCAAGGCTCCCACCCATGATTGTTGATCGTGTTGCGAGCGGTAGTAGGCCAGGATAGGATACGACAGGTGACTCTCCAGGATGTCCGCGCACCACACCTCCCAATCGTGCAGGAGCAGGCGCAGTTCCTCGACGTTCTTGCCGGCGTGATTGCGACGCAGAATCTCAACTGCCGTCGCCGGGGAACCTGCGCGGGAGTCCAGTAAGGAAAGTGATCCCAGATAGCCGAGAAAAGCGTCTCGTCTTGCACCTGCTCGCATGAAGTGACCAGCAGCTCGCCACGGCATCTGGATCACACGATAGAAGAGCCGGGCGAGGCGCGGATGCGTCGTGTCACCCGGCGGGGCAAGACGATCGTCTCAAAGGCGTCCTGGGCAACCAGCACAATCAGCACAATGCCGAAGATGACCGCAAGTATTCTCATCGTTTCCTCTTGTCCGGATTAGAGACGCTGCACATGAAATTGGACCGTGAAGATATCCCCTACACCTACCTGCCGCATAAACGACTCATACAGTTTTGTGACCATCGGAAGCAGGTCCGGTGTTGGTTGCCGCAGACCTTCTCCCTCAAATTGCTTATCTTTGCGAAAGCTCACCATTTTTTCAAAGTCTCTGGGCGGAAGATCGAGATGCGCTGCGATCGTCAAGGTATCACCCACCCGCAGTATCGGGTACACCTCTTGCTTATATATCGTCGCCAGAAGGGATAAGAACTCCGTCTCATTTGGTGCGGCTTCGTGTTCACTTATTCGAAAGATCGGTTGACCTTCTCCGTTTCTCTCGACTTGGGCAATGATCCTGAAAAGTGCTTCAAATAGGTTCTGCTCCTCTCTTTGAGAAAACATACGTCTCAACAGTAGTACTCACATGCTTTGCCTGACGCAAAGCAGTATAGCACGAGAAGGAGCGCGCTGTCATGCCTCTTAAACTGAGCCTATACGAGAAAACCCGGATGTGTTGTGAAAGCTGAAAGGTCTCATGAGGTGAAGTCAGCTTGACCCCCCAGCAGCATCTTCTGAGATTCACATCCCATCGCTCAAAGAGCATCGTTATGGAATAGAAACGCGCCATCGCTTGTTTTCAAGAAGTGAAAGGGGTAACCACCCCGCACACCACGATTGTTCTCAAACACTTTTCTCACCCATCCGCGCCCGATATATTTGTAGGGTTGACGCTGGGCCTTTCCTCACACTTCACAAGATTTCTCACATCAGAAAGGATAGAGGCGCAGCCGTAGAATGCGCTGCGCTCTTGACACGATGACAAACAAAGCACTTACCATGAACACCTTTCCACATACCGAGGACGACATCGCTCCTGGCGAGGCCACCCGTAGCCTCGATGCTGACCAGCAAGGTGCCATCTCGCCGGCACTGCCGGCGCTCAACGATCAAGAGGCAAGCTTCCCTGGGAGCGGCGTACTCGATATTCCAGACGGCGGATTCGGCTTTCTCAGGGCAGAGCGCTTCCTGCCTGGGCGCGGAGACATCTACATCTCGGCCTCGCAGATCCGCCGTTTCGGGCTGCGCCAGGGCGACCTGGTGGGTGGCCAGGTTCGGGCTGCCAAGGATCGCGAACAGTACGCCGGTCTGCTGCGCGTTGAAAGCGTGAACGGGCTTGATCCCGATGTCGCCCGGCGCCGCCCGCACTTTGATAGCCTAACCCCGATCTTCCCCCGCGAACTCTACGACCTGGAGACCAACCCAGGCAATCTCTCAGGTCGTCTCATCAACCTGGTTGCGCCGATTGGGCGGGGACAGCGCGGCCTGATCGTCGCCCCACCGAAGGCAGGCAAAACCGTGCTGCTCACATCCATCGCCAACGTCATCACCCGGAACTACCCCGACGTGTACCTGCTGATCGCCTTGATCGGAGAGCGACCGGAGGAGGTCACTGACCTGCAGCGCTCTGTACAGGCCGAGGTCGTCAGTTCTACCTTTGACGAACCCACCGAGGCTCATACCCGTCTCGCCGAGATGGTGCTGGAGCGGGCCAAACGACTGGTGGAAGAGGGACGCGACGTGGTCATACTCCTCGATAGCCTGACCCGCCTGAGCCGGGCCTACAACCTGGCCGTCGAACCCAGCGGGCGAAGCCTCTCAGGCGGTCTTGACCCGGTGGCCCTGGTGCTGCCCAAACGCTTCTTCGGTGCGGCACGCAAGATCGAAGAGGGAGGCAGTCTGACCATTATCGCCACCGCGCTGGTGGACACGGGCAGCCGCATGGACGACGTGATCTACGAAGAGTTCAAGGGGACCGGCAATATGGAGCTAGTGCTCAACCGCAAGCTGGCCGACCGGCGCATCTTCCCGGCCATCGATGTCGCGCTCTCCGGCACGCGCCGAGAGGAACTGCTCTACGACGAGAAGACCTATCGTGCGGTCGTTACCATGCGCCGCATGCTCTCGACCCTGAGCGAGCAGCGAGGATTGGAAGCGATGGAAGCGCTGCTTCAGCAAATGTCCAAAACTGCCAACAATGCCGAATTCCTGGCCAATCTCAATCGCAGTCTGGCCTAAGTGACAAGAGCTCCTGAAGCAGTACCTGACGCCTTTCTCAGGAGCGCGTTCGACAGCGCTTTCGAGTACTAGCCGGCTACGCCACACGGAGAACAAAAGCATAAAAAACGCTCGTTGATGAGTACTCAACGAGCGTTTTTCAAAAGTCTTGCAGGGTGTTATGCGTGCTCTACTTGGGGCGCGTTCTCAGCGTTCGCCTGCTGAGGATGCTGGCTGCTTCCTTGGATGAACTGGGAAAGCTCTGTGCGGGAGCGCTCGAGGAACGCACGCAGTTGGCCCTGCCTGCTGCTCTGCTGTTAGCTGATGTCCTCGGCCACTAAATCTGTAGTAGCCAGGGCGAGCGTAAAAGAATACAGGGCGCCGATACCCGCGAAAGAAGCGGGGACCTGACCAGTTGCCTCTGTCAAACCGTGGTCCAATTCGTCTGCTATTCTGACCGATCATATGCTATCACCTCCTTACCTGTTTTTTGTTGATAACGATATATCGTTATCTGGTAATATCAACAATGCGATATATCGTTATTATTCCCGATTCGTTGTAATGGAACGTAAGCTTTTAAAAAGCGATTGCCCGGCACCATTCTGCGGCGGTGCCGGGCTAATTGTCGTTACAAACTCTATTGGGGTGGACTGCTTAGAGCACCACGGTGACCTGGCGTAGTGTCCCGCCTCTCAAGAAACTCAGCGTCATGGTTTCTCCTGCCCGGTGGCGGCGCACCATCCGCTGGAGATCAGCCGGCTCTGTCACTGGCTCGCCTTCAGCCGCGATCACGATATCCAACCGCTTGAGTTGAGCATGATCTGCAGGCCCACCGGGGCGGATCTCCAGCAGTTCCATGCCAAATTGCTGGGTGAGATGCAGCCGTTGTCGAAGGGCCGGGTCGAGTGGCACACGCATCCCGCCCACACCCAGTGAGATCCCCGCAGGTGGTGCCTCGCGTCTTGCATAAATGCGAGCAAGGGCCGACTTGATCGTCTCCAAGGGGATCGAGAACCCCAGTCCCTGCGCCATCGGCGAGAAGATCGCAGCGCTTCTCTTGGGGGTTGAAGCCGAGCGGACTAACACATGGAATCTCCCTTAAACAGGGGAAGTGTGCTCAAGCAGCTCAACGCCTACGAACATGAGAGAAGTGAGCCAGGGATCGTGGTCCGAGCCTTTTGAACACGAGGCATCGAGGCGTGGACCGAAGGTATCCGTGTGGATAGCAGGACGCTGGCACCTTTTTCGCTTGATCCCGCACCAGACCTCTTAAGAGCACCCTGTCGCCGGAGAGAAGAACGGTGTTGACCTCCCAACTCAGCCTTGATCAAGGCACATGAAATGTGTCAGTCCGTCATCTCACTCCCAGCAAGACGGCTCACGAGGGGAGCAAATGCTTCCATGCTCGCATCGGACACGACGAAGTAGGAGAACCCATACTGCTCGCGTCGCCGTTGCAAGTCCTCGACGATCTGATCAGGAGTGCCGATAAAGATGGATGGCATATCCAAAACATCTTCGGCAGCTATGCCACTCCACCCACGCTCGCGTGCGAGTTGTTCGGCTCGCTGCCGTCGCTGCTCGGTGAAGATCGGCGCAATGACCATGTTCAGTTCCAGTTCACGGAAGCGTGCTCCTGCGGCTTGACGGACCCACTCGACTTTCTGAGCCATCGTCGCAGGTAAACGTTCCGTGATCTCCTCGGAAATAGTTCCGTCCGGCAATGCTTTGGGAAGAATACCCACGATATCGGCTTCCTGCCCGGCAAGAGCCAACATCCGCCTGCTTCCAGCCCCGATGAGCAGTGGCGGGTGAGGTCGCTGGACAGGCTTGGGAAAACCATTCAGGTTCGTCACCGTATAGTGGTTGCCGGCGAAGGTCAGTGGCTGGTCGGCCCAGAGTCCTTTGAGGACATGGATAGCCTCTTCCAACCGGCTCACGCGCGTTCCAGCACTTTCGAATACCATCCCGGCCTGCTCATACTCGGCTCGGAGCCATCCTGCCCCCATCCCAAGCTCGAATCGACCCTGCGAAAGGAGGTCAAGCGTCGCCGCTTCTTTCGCTAGCATCACCGGGTGCCGGTAATCGTGATCGAGCACCAGGCTTCCAACTCTGAGGACCCTGGTAGCGTGAGCCGCCGCCATTAATGCAATCAGCGGTGCCAGTTGGTCTCCGAAAGGCTCCCTGATGAAGTGATCTCGAATCAATACTGTCGCGTAGCCGTAATCCTCGGCCAGGTGGGCTTTCGTGATCCACTCTTCAGCCGACTGCATTTGCTCGCAGATCACCCCGAAACGAAACGATCGTGGTGAGGTCATAGCTCTTCTCCTTCTTGTTCTGCGCTGGGCCTCTCACTCAGCGTCTGGTACACGTACAATCTTTGTGCTGCATCAAAGCGACGGGAACCCATAGAAAGGTGCTGTTCTCTTGTCCAACACATCATAAAGGGAAGCACTAAAAAAGGCGCTCCGATTCTTGCTCTTAAATTGTGAGGTCGACTCTGTTTCGGAGCGCCAATGCATTTCCATAACACTAGACAGTTGCTATCAGGGGGCATTTGCGTGCTATGCTATGTGCGAGCAAAGGAAGGAGTAGCAGGATGGAAAAAGCGTATGTATTGGTCAACGTCAGGGATATTAACGCGTTGTGCCAGGGCTACAAAACCTATGC
>WNGR01003924.1_pt1 | contig 24216 bp, 17 predicted proteins | sample 5407581 | NCBI WGS metagenome assembly WNGR01 (sample SAMN13153383, study PRJNA577476) | soil metagenome | isolation source: 80 cm soil or saprolite under Garry oak tree replicate 2 | place: USA:California | collected 2016-06-15
CATTGAATTTAGCCAGAGCATACACTTCCTGGCATGATGCAAAATCGGGCGAAGATATCTTCTCCTACTTCGCCAGCGCGCCTCGACACACGGGTGACGAACATGGCCTACGAGCAACGTTGATCCGCGAACGTATTCTACCAATTTTTCACTATGTACCCTCTCAGATCGAATACGAAAGCCAGGAACGCTATGATCTGACGCTTTGGAACCAAAGTTCTCAAGATAGACGGCGAATTGCGATTATCGAGACAAAGAGTTCTTCTATGCGGAATCTGACTGCTTCACAAAAGGGGCGCGAGACGCCAACCGAGCAGCTTGAACGCTACCTGACACAGGCCGGGCTGTATCTGGGTGTCTTGACCAATGGAGATGAATGGCACCTCTTCGACTTTGCCGTTGGGAACGAGCCTCTCGCGTCCTTTAGCCTGACTGAGCTTGCCAGTTTGTTACAAGATGCCTCTACAAAAGAAGCGGTCGAGCAACGATTGACCAGCAGACCTCTATTACAGCAGGCCCTGGCAATTAACTTCTATTATCTTGATGCCAACCGTTGGCAACAGACCGATGTATTTCGTCAGAACCTGGCTAATAATGCCTATCATCGTATCGCATCTTTGCAAAAGCCAGAAAATGTTGAATTACTCGTGCAACAGATCAAACAGGTACTTGGTTCATTACGAGAAACAATTCGCGCGCAGTTCTCCCTACTGCAACAACGCTATGACGACTACAAACAACAATGTACACGTACGAACAGCAAAGATAGCCGTCCCTTTGAGAAGACCTTGAAAGCCGCTATAGAGAATGTCGTTCAGTTTGGGACTGCTTTCCAGCTAGACACTAACGGTCATCTACGAACTGAAATCAGTCAACTGCTAGCAGAACTGACAGAAGACTATTTTCAAAGTGGAGACATTTCGGCATTCGAAGAAGCGTATTTACAACGTGCGGAAGAAGTACTCAAACCGCACCAGCTAAGCCAGGCGTCACTGCTAGGCATGGGGAAGAATATAAAGCGCTCAATACGCTCACTCCCGCCTACAGAGGGCCTGGATGCGCTAAAAACCTTGCTTCAGATACATTACACGTATCTACAGTCCCTCGCTGATGAATATGCCTTAAGTAAGAAAACGCTTGAAGCCTACGCGGCGTGGCAATCCAGGGTGCGGGGCGTTTTTGGCAATCCACAGGATGAATTTTGCCTGCAAACCGCGTACATTTCTTTTGTACGTCTTTTCTTCGTGCGCGTCTGTGAAGATCATACCCTGATTCCGCGCCGCATCTCAGACGGACCATTTGCGCGCTATGAGGAGTATCGGGTTGAATTGCTCTCTGGCATCAAAGACACCTATTTACGGCTACTTGAGGAGACATACCAGCGTGCCCGTGTGGTTTATCATAACTTCTTTGGCCGTCAAGAACTTTTCGACTGGTTTACGCTTGATGAATATACGATCCTGGCCCTGTTTGATCTGCTGAATCGCTACGATTTCCAGGGCTTGAGTGCTGATGTGCTGGGGAGAGTCTACAACGAGGGATATATCGAGACCAAGGAACGCAGCGAAAAAGGGCAGTTCTATACCCCACCGCAGGTAGTGGACTATATGCTCGACGCTATTGGTATTCCCGGGCGCAATGAGCCAGACGAGATAAAAGCGCGAAGCTTTCTAGAAAAGACTGTTGGAGACTTTTCCTGTGGTAGTGGCACATTTCTTGTCGCGGCAGCCTCACGTAAAAGTGCTATCTTGCAACGTCTTGTCAAAGCCTCAGAGATTAACCATGAATACGCTATTCAAGTACTGACTGATACCTTCCTGGGCTTCGACCTCAATCCTTTTGCCTGTTACCTGGCCGAAATCAATCTGCTCATCCAGTGTCTGCCCCTGCTGCTCGACGAGCGGGGCCAGTTATGCCGCAGTGTTGACCGCTTCCACATCTATTGTACCGATGCGCTGGAACCGACGGTCGCTGAGCAAGTAGAAGCACTACGCAGCGGCAAGGCTTCTGAACGTTTAAGTTTTCGCCCCCCACGCACGCGAGGCCATACCATTTCAGATGAAGAGCGTTACATTGTCCGCATCAAAGAGGCGAAGGGGCTACCATCAGAGCTAACAGAACTTAACGCGGGCCAACCAGGATTTGATTATCTCCTTGGCAATCCTCCCTATGTGAGCGCTGGAGAAAGTTCTGAAAACCTACTCTACCGGAACACCATCTGGAACTTTGGCATCTACCAGCTACTGCATCAACGCTGGGATCTCTTCGTGCCATTTTTTGAACGCAACCTGCAATTCCTGCGACCAGAAACAGGGAGACTTGGCTTGATTGTTTCTAAAGGTATTGAGACAGAAGGCTATGCAGAACGCCTGCGACAGTTGCTCAGCAGCCAGTATCGCCTGCTGCAAATTGACTTTTTCCCCGCCCTACGTCTCTTCCAGGATGCTGCTATCGAGAACACTATCGTACTCGTTGAGAATCGTGCACCCGACGAAGAGCATGAAGTAATTCGGCGTATACACCGGCAAGCAGATTGTTCAAGCTACGAGGCACTCCCTCCTGTTCCACAATTGGCCTCCAACGGACAGATCTTCAGGTGGCGTTACGACTCTTTTCTCGACAAAAGCCTGGCTCAGGGGAGTATTCCCCTCTGCGCTATTGTATATATAGGTACAGGTATTGAAGCACAAAGCAAAGAAACTCTTGATCCTCTAGTTCAAGGAAGACGCCAAAAGCTTTTTACACTTGACAATGTATTTTTACCTCCTTCTGCAAGCAAAAAACGTCCTGCTGAATACATTGATGATGGCGTGGTTGGCAACGACGTAGATCGCTATTTTCTGCGCCGCAAGCGATTTGTAGCCTATGAGAAATATAAACCTCAGATGCGCCGCCCCCGGCACAGAGCACTTTTCCGCACTACTGAAAAGCTCCTGTTAGGGGAAACATCGGGCGGCTACTATGATCGCTCCGGGCTATTTGCCAATCATAGTGTTCAGGTTGTAGTTTCCTGGAAGGCACTAGAGCAGGCGGGCGCGATTGAGGAGAAGGGCATCAAGGCGGTTCTTCGCGAATCGCGGCAAATTGCAGGCGCCATAAATGGACTTGCCTCTATCGCTGAACTGTTCGACCTGCGTTACCTGCTGGGTATCATTAATAGTCGCTTCATCCGTCAATACATTGCTTCTAATAGGCTTGAAGGTACTCGAGAGGGACGCGTTTATCCCGATGTTTGGAAACGCTTACCCATCAAAGTTGCATCCGCTCAAAGGCAACAACAAATAGCCATTCGGGTTGATGCTATTCAGGCTTTGTACGAGCAGTTGGCAGCAATCCCAACGTCAGCAATGCTAGCCGCAAATCCAACGATTGCCTATCGCGATCCGCAGGGCTATCTCGCCCTGGGGGTACTGCGCTTCTTTGGCGATATACAAAGCACAATTGCCGAGAAACCAACGCTGCTGGATAGACGGTTGCTATTGCGTCGCCAGCCCCAGACGTATCTAGAGTCATCAGAACCCGAACTCCTCCGTTATCTTGAACTGTACTTCACACAGATAAACCCAAAACTTCAGGGTTGGACATGGGTGGAAGCTCGCAAACGTATCCAGGTACCCGCTACCTTGGAGGCTGTACGCGCGTTCATGACTTCGGTCGACAAAGTCACTGAGGAAGAACGGCGGATGCGCGTGAGCATTGATGGTCTTTCGGCAGAGATTGAGGCTCTGATAGAGACAACGTATAAAGAACCCGCGGACGCAAACTTGATGAAGGCTCTCAGTACTAAAATGGCACGTGGTAACAATTCGAGTTTGTTCTAAAACTCAACGATGCCCTTGGCCATCATTTTATGTGGTTCTACCAGACAAAGCCAATAAGCCAGTACTATCAAGCTGCTACCCGGCCTCAGCTTCATCTATGTCCACTTAAATCGCCTTATCCAGGAGCAGGACCTTGAAGCCAAACTGGCCGAACTAAAGACACCGAGAGGATGGGGATTGTTCCTCATCAAGAATATGGTGGATGAGATGAACGTCACTTACTGGCTTTTGGATTGAGCGAGCACCACCAGCATATCTTTGAGATAACCCGCCTGAGCGACGCAATACGAATCTATAATTCCGAGGACGCAGCTCTGGCGGCAGCATAGGGGTATGCGCTAGCGGTCGCCCTCAAAATTTCTCCTTTAACCGCTTGCAACATCCTCACATTCCTGGTATTCTTATTACTAATGGGATACCCTGTGCACATCAGGACCCCACTACATCGTACCTGATACTTAGAGGGAAGCAGACCGCATGAATACACCTCTTCAAAGTACTAATCTCACCGCGGACGATATGACCGCAACTATGCTGGCCGGTGCCGAAGAACTTGAAGGCGAAGAAGAGCACGTCCATATTCATATGCCCAACGGCAGTTTATGGCCAATTATTTTAGCCCTGGCAGTATGCACAACGATGGGTGGATTGCTCTTCATCAATACCATTCCCTGGCTCTCCATCATTGCTGCAATCATTGTCTTTGTCAGTATTATAGGATGGGGCTTACAAGACCCCTTCGCCTCACGCGCAGGCACAGCAAAAACGTCGAAACTGCCAACCACCTTCGCGGAGGCCGCCGCTACCGGGCAACCAACTGTCCTGGCGGAGATATTGCTGCAAGATGCGCAGGATGTAGCTGATCGCACCGTCACCGTGAGTAGCACCGCCTGGAGCGCACACCCCGTCAAAGTAGAGATCGAGCGCGAGGGCGTCGTGCTGGCTCTCTACGGAAAGGTCGAGCTGGAGACCCAAAAGAAGACGCTTGAGGAAAACCTCTTGAAGATGCCCGGCGTCATTGACGTCAGAAACTTCCTCGTCGCCGAAGACGCCCTCTTGAACGCCGTCAACGCCCGCATTGAAAAGCTCAGGACCGAGGGCAAACTCGAGGGAGCCAAAAATATCTCGGTACTCGTCGAGAACTACATTGTCAGCCTTTACGGCGAAACCCCCACCAGCGAGATGAAGTACATGCTCGAAAGAGAGATTGTCGGTATCCCCGGCGTGCGCGTCGTCATCAACCATATCGGCCTTGATGAGGATATCCCCGGCAACCTCGGCAAAACCAGAAACCGGTAAGCAAACTCTATAGTCATTCTAGCAAAAGGAGGGCAGGTCCATATCGTGGACCTGCCCTCCTTTTGCTAGAATGACTACACTACCTTTTACGCAAAAACGCCGGAATGTCGATCACATCGCCAGAAGGTGCATTGCGACTCCCTCGCGCCAGATCAAACCCCTTTTGATCCAGGCGACGCACAGGCCGCTGTGGACGCTGGTCGTTTGAAGGACGCTGTGACGGCTGCGCCTCCGGCTCGGGCACCGGCAACCGCCCATGGGTGGACGAGCCAGTCCTCGGCAGTTCCATTGGATCTCCGTCAAGATCATAGACATCCGCGCTTACATCCCGCCCATCGCGTGCAAGGGCCTGCCTCAACGGCTCCTGTGTCGGCGCTGCCGCCTGCCTCTGCAGCATCTGTGGCTCAGCCTGGCCGCCATAGTTCGCCTGCACTTGACCCGTCGGATGATTGGTCATATTCACCGGCGGCGCTGCTACCGGCACCGAACCGTATCCCTGCTGGAACCCGTGGTGCTGCGGCTGCTGTTGACGTGGCTGCTGGCGCACAGCTCCGTTATCATGGTTCCCCATCGAAGACGCAGTATAAAGCATACTGCGATCATAGGCCGGTGGACGATTCTGTTGCGGTTGCTGGTACGGGGTCACCACCGGCACAGGTGTCCGTGTTAGCCCGTCAAATCCGGTGGCAATAACGGTAATCTTGACCTTCCCATCATAGTTCGGATCCTGTACCGCACCAAAGATAATATTGGCCTCCGGGTGCGCGGCCTTGCTGATCACATCAGCCGCCTCGTTGACCTCAAACAGCGACAGATCCATTCCGCCCGTGATGTTAAACAGCACACCTCGTGCCCCGCTGATATCGATATCCAGCAACGGGCTGGCTATCGCCAGGTGGGCCGCGTCTAGCGAACGTGTATCGCCAGTAGCCTCGCCAATCGCCATCAACGCCGAACCAGCCGTTGACATGATGGTCTTCACATCGGCAAAATCCAGGTTGATCAGCCCGGGTACGGTAATCAGATCGCTAATACCCTGGATGCCCTGGCGTAACACGTCGTCAGCCAGCCGGAATGCGTCCGAAAGCGGCATCTTTTTATCCACGACCTGCAAAAGCCGGTCATTGGGCACAGTTATCAAGGTATCGACGTGCTGCTTGAGGTTAGCAATACCCTCCTCCGCGGCGATGCGGCGCTTATTGCCCTCGAAGGTGAACGGCTTCGTCACGACGCCGACCGTCAACGCTCCGGCTTCGCGTGCAATCTGCGCCACTATCGGGCTTGCTCCTGTCCCTGTCCCACCACCCATACCCGCGGTGATGAAAACCATGTCGGACCCTTTGAGTGCCTCGTATAGCTCTTCAGCATTCTCCTCCGCTGCCTTGGCTCCAACACTGGGATTGCCGCCCGCACCAAGGCCACGGGTAAGCTTGTCCCCGATACGGATATGCATTGGAGACTCTGTGAGCAGCAGGGCCTGGGCATCCGTATTTACCGCAATGAACTCGATGCCCATCATATTCACCTGTATCATGCGGTTAACCGCATTACTGCCACCGCCCCCAACACCGATGACACGGATCTGGGCGAAGCCTTCTACTTGATGATTTCCCATTGGTAGCATTTTCGTGGCCCCCTTCAAACTAAGGAATAAACGCACGTAACCAGCGTACTAAACGCGTTACGAAACTCATTGGCCCGTTGTCCTCTGGTACATCCTCTTCGATAAGGAACGAGGTGTGGGTCAAGGCCCACTGTAACAGGCCTACCGCCGTTGCAAAAGCTGGCCGGGAGATCGAGTCGGCCAGTCCGTGAAGTCCCAGCGGCGCACCAACCCGCGTGGGCAGGTCCAGTATCTGTCCCGCAACACCCTGGATACCCGGCAATTCAGCAGCCCCGCCGGTCAGTACCAGGCCCGCCGGTAGCAATCCATCATAGCCAGATTTCCTGATCTCCTCGTAAACCATCTCAAACAGTTCTTCTACACGAGCCTGGATGATCTCAGCCAGTAACTTACGCGGCACAAGGTCATCACAGTTCGGTATAAAATGCGCCAGGTCGATCATATCGTCATCAGAGATAGTTGAAGGATCACAATGACCATAGGTCACCTTGAGTACCTCCGCTACAGCAAAAGGAATGCGCAGGCCGATGGCGATGTCGCTTGTAATCAGGTTGCCCCCGATCGGCAAGACTACTGTCTGCCAGATAGCTCCGTCGGCAAACACGGCGATATCCGTGGTTCCCCCACCAATATCGACCAGTACCACCCCAAGCTCGGTCTCACCATCCGCTAAGACAGCCTCGCTTGAGGCCAGCGGCTCCAGGACGAGATCCTCGATCTCTACGCGCGCCTTTTGTACACACTTAATTAAGTTGTGAATAGAAGATACCGCACCGGTAATGATATGCGCCTCCACTTCCAGGCGGAAGCCAGACATGCCAATCGGGTTCTTTATACCCTCTTGCCCGTCGACAACATAGCCTCGTGGTATCACATGGATCACCTCGCGATTCGCGGGAATGGCGATAGCTCGCGCAACCTCGATTGCCCGGCTGATGTCGTTCTGCACAATATCCCGGTGACTCGGCGAGATAGCCACAAATCCTTTGCTATTCTCCGAGGCAATATGGCTGCCGGCAATCCCCACATACGCTGTGGTTATCTTCTTTCCTGATAGACGTTCAGCACGATCAAGCGCCGCTGCAATTGAAGTGACGGTCTCTTCAATGTTCACCACCACCCCGCGGCGCAAACCCTGTGAAGGGCAGGTGCCAACGCCAACAATATTCATCTTCCCGTCGCGGTCCAACTCTCCGGCGAGAACGCAGATTTTTGTTGTTCCAACGTCGATACCGACGATCACCCGCTCTTGCACGATACACGCTCCTATTGGGCGGTAAATGTGTGAGACGCACTAAAAGATACGTTCTTCTTCATATGACCAACCCTCTACTATCAATCTCTCCTCGATCACTTCATGATGACTATTCCTGGGCGACCGCGAAGGCCGCCCTCCTATTTATTCCCTACTACCCACGCCACCTTACGCTTGTTTAATGGTATACACGGGCCGCAGGTCAAAGCGCAGGTCAATCGTTGCCAGGTTGAGCTGTTCCCGCTGCGCTAGCGCCAGAATCTGTTGGAGTTCTATCAGCCGGTTGTGCAGCGGGTTAGCATCGTTCGCTCCACCCAGGTATGCTATCCATCCCGCTTTACTCTCGATGATATATACTCCTTTTCCCCCCATTGTTCCTGGCTCATTGGCAAGCCCCCCGGGCATAGTATCGCTGTAACGCAAGGTAAAGTCCGTGACGCCGGTCACTTCAGGTAATTCGGCAAACACTGCCGTTGCGAATTCGATATCTGCCGCGTTCAATCTGACTCCAGGATGTACGTCTCGCACATCTTTTGCCCCTATTCCCTTTCCCCCAGAGATATTTCCCCGCCATCCATCTACCACGGTCATGAGTGCATCGGCTCCCGCGGTCTGGTTCGCGGGCGCGATCACTACACCCTGTCGGTCAACACTATACGTTCCATGTACTGTCTGCCAGAGCAATACCGGGGTACGCTCTGTGACGGTCACCTGCAGTTGGTTCGGCCACTGCTTCTCCAGGCTCGCAGAGGCCACCATCGGCAGTATTTCAATACGGGCAGTCAGGGCCTCCACATCAATTAGAAAAATGTTCTGGCCCTGCATCCCCATATGTTGAATACTCTGTACCAGGATGTCGTGGTGGGCGCCGGTCACGCTCACCTGTGCCACCCTGAACGCACTGCTGGTCAGCGCAAAGGACGATCCCAAAACCAGCAACAGCAGCAGTGCAAAGATGCCAAACAACCTCCACAGGAACCCTCTTCGGTGCGTCCGCCGCCTCCCGCTGCGCGCGGGGACCGGCGTTTGTTGGTAAGGCAAAGGACGCTTTAAGACGCGCATCTGCCCGCTGACGGCTGGGACGCCCGTTTGGGCTAGCGTTCGTGGCTTGCGCACCACGGGTTCATGATATGCCGGCGCTTTTGCGCGGGCAGAATAGAGTCGATTCCGCCGCTGAACATAGCTTTCCCCCGCTGACGGCTGCACTTCATGATGCTTCGTGACTACCCGCTGGCGCGCGCTCACCGCACTTACATTACTCGCAGTAGCTCGTATCTCTCTCGCATCTGGCCTCCTATAGATATGAGTAGCGATCTGCTCCTTCGGTTGTCTCTTTTCCTCTGTCATAATGCCTCCTGTCCCCACTCGCCTCGCGGTTCAACCTCTAACTCCAGGTCTATCCCAAACTTTTCATGAACGCGGTTGCGAGCCTCCTTCATCAGTGCTACGACATCAGCAGCACTGGCGCCGCCTAAGTTGACAATAAAGTTTGCATGACGTTCAGAAATTTGTGCTTTACCATGGATCACGCCCTTCAAACCCGCCTGCTCAATCAACCGACCGGCATAATCCCCCGGCGGGTTTTTGAAGACCGAGCCTGCGCTCTGCTGCACCGGCTGCGTCCTCTTGCGATGTTGTTTATATTCCTTAATAATCTCCCGCAGCTTTTGCGGATCTTCGTGGTGAAGACGTATTGCCAGCAACAAAATAATCTCGGCTGGTTCAATCAATCCACGCGGGACTGGCTGCGGATAGCCCTGCTCATCAAACACGACACGGCGCAATTCGCGAAAACGGCTGTGACGATAACTTAAATCAAGCTCATCCTGCATGTAACGCCGCATCATCGGGATACTATACTGCTCCTCTGAACTACTGCGTGCATCCAATATCTCAATCCACTCCAGGACTTCTCCCATGTTGCTATTGTGTGCCCCGGCATTACTGATAACGCCCCCTCCCAATGTACCTGGTATCCCCGGCCCGAACTCCAACCCTCCCCAGCCAAGCGGCGCCAGTTCATTTAACAAATGCGGCCAGCTCACCCCTGCCTCCGCTAATAACAGCGCCGTCCCGTCTCCATGATCCTCGATGGTATACGAGTTCAGAGCGATTCGAGCAACGATGCCCCGCACACCCGCATCGGCATACAGGGTGTTTGTACCGTTGCCAACCAGCAAAAGAGGCCAACGCCGCTCAGCGCACAGCCGCACTAAACCGATCAGTTCCTCTCGCGTATCAAGCGAAACCCATACATCAGCAGGGCCACCCACCCCAAACGTGCAGTGGCGTGCCAGCGCCTCATCGCGGCGCACCCGCTTCTTAAAATGCGTCTGTAGTCCAGTGTAAGCAGCCTTAGCGTCGAAAGTCATAATCTGTTCCTCTTATATGTGGGATTATATGTGGGAACCCGATTTATCGCGTCCCCTCCGTCCTGACACTCCCTCGCTCAAAATCATCTCCGTCAGTGTATAGATATCTCCCGCTCCCATCACCAGTACCACGTCCCCAGAACGCAGCATCCCGCGCAACAATTGCGCCGTTGCCTGCACACTCCCACCATGTAACACCTGTCCGCCTCCCTGCTTGTAGGGGGCCGATTTATCGTGCGCCCCCAACTCATTGCGCCCAGTAACAGGTGCCATCGCTTCTACCAGTTCCCGCGCGGAAACCAGGCCTGTATCACGCTCCCGTGCCGGAAATATATCAGCGATAATCGCTACATCGGCAAGGTCAAACGCTTGTAAAAACTGTCCGAAAAAGGTCTTTGTGCGACTGAACATGTGCGGTTGGTAGACCGCCACCAGGCGCCTTCCTGGATACCGCCTCCGTGCTGCCTCCAACGTGGCCGCGATTGCAGTTGGATGGTGCGCGTAATCATCGACCAGCACGATATCCATTGGCTGTCCATTGATCTCTATAGGACCCTGGTTACGAATTTCAAACCGTCTCCTGATGCCGCTAAAGCCCTCTAACGTCTTCACAATCGTCCCCGCATCGATCCCCAACACACTGGCCGCGCTCAGTGCCGCCAGCGCGTTCTGCACATTGTGCATCCCTGGCAATTGCAGGTGTATGCGTCCAGGAGAAACATCTGTAGGAAACGCTTTACCCCAGTGAGAGCGTACGTGGTAACTGGTCTCACCTTCTAACTTCAAATCATATGCCTCAAAGGTCGCCTGGTCTCCTAGAACATTCATCTGCTCTTTTTCTTTAGACGCCGCGTTTAAATCTTTTTGGGCTGCCAATCCCTCCACCGCGTACGTCACTACTCTTCCTGGCCAATCTTTCAGCCTCCCCAGCAATTCAGCACAACCCACGCTATTCGCATTCAAAATGAGCGTTGGTGGCAAAGGCCAGTCGCCATCCATATCCATGCCCCGCACAAAGTGTTCAAAGCTCGCCAGATAGGCTTCATAATCGGCAAAGAACTCTGGATGCTCGAACTCCACTGACGTAACAACCACCAGCCGTGGATGATAGTACCAGAAGTTATTATAGAACTCATCAGCCTCGTTCACAAAGTACTGGCTCTGACCCAGGCGGTAATTGACGCCGAAACGCGGCACAACAGCGCCTACCTCGCAGGTCGGATCAAAGCCCGCGTCCACCAGCATCAGTGCCAGCATAGCCGTCGTGGTGCCCTTGCCATGGACGCCGCTGACGGAGATCACGCATTTCTCATGCATCAACTCGCCCAGCATCTCCTGCCAGGTAATCATGGGTATGCCGCGTGCGCGCGCCGTCGCCAGTTCCGCATGGTCCGGGTTCAGCACCAATGCCGCTGGCACTACCACCAGCCTGTCGATACCCGCCAGGTGATCCACGCTGTGGCCAATCTCCACTGGCACACCAACACGCTCCAGTGCGCGCGTCGTTGCCGATGCCTCCATATCGCAGCCGGTCACCTCTACGCTATCGCCGCCGGCCCTGAGTACCATCTGCGCCACAGCCGAGATACCCTGACCGCCTATACCCATGAAATGTATGCGTGCCTTTTTCAAATGCTTGCACCTTTGTGTCTCTTCGTCTTTGCCATTTGCGCGACGTTTACTACTTCCGCTGCGATCTCCTGCGTCGCATCCGGCTTCGCAAAAGTCAGTTCAGCCTCCGCCATTGACCGTAAACGCGCCTGCGATCCGATGATCGCTTTCACCCGTTCCACCAGCTTTCCCGGCTCCATCTCCCTATCCTTGATAACCTCTGCCGCTGCCTTGCGACCAAACATATCCGCGTTGGCTTCCTGCGGCGAACTGCCTATCGCCGGCGCTAGTGGCACCAGGATACTGGGTTTTCCTAATACAGCCAGCTCGCTCAGCGTTGCCGCCCCGGACCGGCATAACACCAGCGTTGCGGCCTGCAATGCCGCTGGCATCTCCGCGTTCAAGTACGGAACCAGTCGATACCGTTTTCTTACCTCTTCATCAAGGTCCGCCATTGCCTGCTCGGATTGCTCCCGCGTCTCTTCAAAGAGCTGCTTGCCACTAATCTGCAACACCTGGCAACGCGGCAATAACCTGGGTAGAGCCTCGCACACTACCTGGTTTAAATGCCTCGCCCCCTGGCTTCCTCCCGTCACTACCAGCAGCGGCGCCGTCGCTTCAAATCCCAGCTCCCTGCGCGCCTGTTCCGGCTCAACCTGCCGTATATCCAGCATCTCCTGCCGCACCGGGTTACCCAGCCACAGCATCTTGCCCGCCCATGTAGGGACCAGGTGTATCGCGTCCTCAAAAGCCACCGATATGCGTGTCGCCAGCGGCGCAATTAACCTGTTCGATAGGTTTGGCGGTACATCCTGCTGGTGCATCAATAAGGGAACACCGTTCAGCCGTGCCGCCAGGCCCGCCGGTACCGCTACATATCCTCCACTCGTAAAGGCAGCGTCCGGCGCAAACTTGCGCACAATGCCCACCGCTTGCGCCATGCCTACCGGTACACGCGCCACCCCTGTAATTGTCTCCCACGAAATATAGCGGCGTAACTTGCCTGCCTTGATCATGGCGAATGGAAAACCCGCCGCTGGCGCTAATTCTGTCTCCAAGCCATCATCGCTGCCGAGATACAAAATCCTGGCCTGGTACTCTTTCTCTAGCAATTTTGCCACGGCAAGGGCTGGGTAGATATGCCCACCGGTGCCTCCACCTGATACGAGTATATTCATTCGCTTATTCCCGGCACCCCCCGATACTTCCTTACATCCCTGCTGAGCGAAGCTAGACGCGCCAGCGGCGTTGCAGGGATGGCTTTCAAACGGTACCGCTACATCTCTTTCCTTCTGGATGACCATCTTCCCTCTACGTTCTTTCGCAAATTGACTGTAATTGAGCGCCGCGAGAGCGCTGGCGTCTCCGGTTCCTGGATATAACGCGAGATGTTCAGTAACACCCCGACAGCCGCCAGCGAAATCACCACCGATGAGCCGCCATAGCTGATGAACGGTAGCGGAACCCCCGTATAGGGAATACTGTCCGTTGTGGCTCCTATGTTAATTATTGCCTGCAATACCAACCACGTCGTGATCCCCGTCGCCAGCAATGCGCCATAGATATCCTGCGTCCTTCTTGCCAGGCGAAAACCGCGGAACGCCAGGAACAAGAAGAGAAAAATCACCAGTCCACACCCGATATAACCCAACTCTTCACCTAGAATGGCGAAGATCGAGTCCGTAAACGGTAAAGGCAGGTAGCCCGTCTTCTGCCGGCTCGCCCCCAGCCCTAACCCGAACAATCCACCTGAACCCAGCGCCAATAACGATTGATAGAGCTGCAAGTTGATATCCGTTACGTGCTTAAACGGATCTAGAAATCCTATCAACCGCAGGTAGCGGTAGCCCTTTCTAAATGCCTCGACAAAGAAAATTAACCCTCCGCAGGCCATTGCTAGTAGAAACTGCACAATATTGGCCCCCGCCGTAAAGAACATGGTCGTCGCGAAACCCGCGATGATAATCGTTGTGCCCATATCGTTTTCCAGCAGCACCAGTCCCAGTACTACTCCGACCAGAATCACAAACGGCGCCAGGCCGTAAAGAAATGTGCTCACCTGGTTCCCTTTGCTTGCCAACCAGTCCGCAATGTACAGCGCCAGGATCAGCTTGACTAACTCACTCGGCTGAAACGAGAGGAACGAGCCAAATGTCAACCAGCGTGACGCCCCATACGCGCTCCTGCCAAATCTAAGTACAATGATGAGCAGCGGCAGCGTAATCATCATACCTGCCAACGAGAAGCGCCGCCATTGGCGATAATCTATACGCATGGTGATCAGCATAACGATCACACCCATTATCACAAAAAGCAACTGCTTCTGAAAGATGTACGAGGCATCTCCATAGGCGCGCACGGCCATAAATGCGCTTGCGCTATAGACCATCACCAGCCCGATACACAGCAGTGCCAGCACAACCATCAACAGCCAGGAGTCGATCTTACCGGCCACACGTGGTAGTCGCATGTCCAGATCCAGTGTCGCCAGTTTCTTCTGTTCCTCTTCGCTAATGGCCTGTGCAGTCGCATCCTGCGTCTCCCATAGGCCCTGCAAGCGCCCGCCCGCCGTGATACCTGTGCGCTGCGCCGGCATGGCGCTGTTTGCAACCCGGCTTTTGGGGCGCGGCAAACTCTTCCGCGGCAGAGCAGGACGCGCCAGCGACTCCTCGGCCGCGTAGCGTACCCTTCTAGCAGGCACAGCCGACCGCTTGCTATTTCCCCTGACACTCCTTGTACCTGCGATTGCCCGCCCAGGTACCTTTCGCCCCAGCGACTCCAACGCCGGCGAACGCATAGGCAGCGGCAAATGATCGATCCGACTCTGCCGCCCCGCCTGCCGTCCAGCCTTGCCGGACACCCGAGCAGATCGCTTTTTTATATCCTTGTTCAATTGTCTTCGAAAGCCCGGTACCATGAATTTTTCACATTTCCCACCTGAAAAGCTTGACATAGAACAAATTTTCAATTATACTTACTTCAGGCTATGAGTGAATGGGTAAGCTCGTAAGTACCTGTAGATAACCTCTACGGATGCCTATAATTGACCCGTTCAGAAAAAGATATCTGTCCTACCAGGGCATATTTCAAAAATGCCTCAATAGACGCTTTCTGTTCCTCGTTTGAGAACAAGGAGACCCCGCCCTGTTTGGAAGCGTATTGTAAGTGCCCCTTGGACGAAGATTTCAATTGTTCTCGTTACACTCTTACCCCACATATCCCCATCCCTTTACCCCTGATCACGCTCCTCAACTATCTGCTCCTGCATAATTAATTTGCAGGACCTGCTCCACTTCTACCTCGCTAAGTGAGACATGCACCGTAGCTAACCCCGAACGTTGCAGATCAACCATCCCCACACCCTGCGCATGCAATAGCTCACTCCATGGATCCTCTACGAACGAGGACGGCTCCGATAACCCAATTGGTACGGCTGATGCCGTCACTCTTTCCACTCTTTCCACTCCTTCCCCATCCACCAAATTCTCCAAAGGATGTATTCCTAGTAACTCACTCCAGGTCTCACTCAGCGTATCGCTTCCCTGGCTGCCCTCCATCGTAACATACCTATCATATACCCTATCGACAGATCTGATCACACGCTCATCGCCGCATGTGCTCAAATCCTTGCTATCTTCTAATCCCATATATATGTACCTCTTCACCACAAGTCTGTACTGTAGGGGCAGGGCTTGCCCTGCCCTGGCTTCCCCCACCCTTAAATCGCCCAGACATCATACCGCGTCAGGCGGAACATGATAGTACCACATTAATTGTTGCCCGATATACTTCCAGAGCGGGGCTGCCGCTGTAGCGCCATAAATTGTATTCTGTGGCCGGTCAATTTTGACCAGGATCACAAACATCGGATTCGTTGCGGGAATAAATCCCACGACCGAAGCTTCAGTCTTATCTTTTGGAATGCCCTGCGTCGTTGCCGTGCCGGTTTTGGCCGCGATTGTGTAGCCCGGCACCTGTGCCGGTCGAGCAAAACCATCAGTAGCCGAATGCCTCAACATCCCTGTTAGTAGCATTGCCGCGCGTGCGCTGATCACCCTCCGCAACACCTCTGATTGCGTCGTCACCACATGTCCATTATTATCGCAAACAGCCAGCAGGTAGGGGCGCATCATCACCCCGCCGTTCGCGATCGCTTCATATGCCATTGCTAGTTTTGGGCCTAGAATATCGTGCGCCACATACGCCGCGCCAACATTGGCGGAGTGCTCAAGCACCTGCGTCATCGACTCGGTACCATAGCCAAGCCCATTCCAATTCACCACCACTGGTGCATCATTAAACGTCCTGTACCCCGGATCATTAAATGTCGTATCCGGTGTAATCAATCCCTGGTCCAGCGCCGCCGCCATGGTAACAGCCTTCAATGTCGAACCTGGCTCATATGCGCAGTACATTGCTGGATTGAAAAAAACGCTTTCCTGGCCAAGACAACCTGTAAGCGTAGCCGACTTGCCGTAGTCGTTGGGATCGAACGTTGGCACTCCCGCCATCACTACGATTGCGCCGGTACGCACATTGACGACAACGGCCGTTCCACTCTTTGCGTCCAACTGCTTCACCGCATTGGCTAAAGCTGTCTGAGCAATGTATTGCATTGTGCTGTCGATAGTAAGCGTCAAATCGGCTCCACTGACGGCCGGTTGTTCTGCGCTGGCGCCAACCACCAGTGGATTGCCACTCAGATCAAACTCCGCCGTGAAGCTTCCCGGCCTGCCAGCTAGCAGTTGATCGTACTGCCGCTCAACACCATAGACACCACTACTCTTCTGGTCATCCTGCTGGACATAGCCCAGTACCTGGGCGGCCAGGGAACCGCCTGGATAGATACGCCATGTACGCGGCTCCAGGAAAATGTCCGGCAGTTGCAAACTGCGCAGTTGCGCGCTCTGCGCTGGATCGATACGGCTGGCAATACGCACTGTTTGTAACTCGAGATTGAAATCCTTGTACAGGGCCTCCTCGGAAACGCTGGGCAATATCCGGTGCAACGTGCTCACCAGTTTCTCCAGTGCGCTCTGGAAGATATCCGGCCCATGGTCAGCCGAGAACTGAATCGGCTCGATATAGACATCATCGCGTACCACATTAGTCGCCAGGATGTGCCCGCGCGCATCATAAACCACTCCGCGAGGTGCATTCAGTATTTGGTTTTGAATGTGCTCATTTGCTGCAACCTGGGCCAGGCTATCTCCCCGCACTATCTGCCAGTAATATAATCTGCCCATCAGTGTCACCATGCCAACGCAGACAAGCAAGAAGATGAGCATCTGCCGGTTGCGTGCGCGTCGCAGTTCTACGCTCATCTATTGCTCTCCCTTCGCGTTCGTCATGGCTGTATATGTGGATCAATCTCTCGTATGCGTTCCAGGTCTTTTACGATCAACATATGCACGGCCTTTGGGTCCGCCGGCACAAGACCGAGCGCCTTGGCAGCGCCAGCAATATATTGAGGCGACTGCTCTTGCGAGATGACATAGACTAAATCCTGGTTCTGTCGCCTCAATATCGCCTGCTGTGCCTGGTAGTCCTGTATTCGTTGATTAGCTGTAACTGCCTGTCCCAATTGTGTCAGATACAGGATCGCCATCAGGCCGATCAGCAGCGTGCCGCTGATACACAACGTCACCGGGCCCATAGAGAAGAAGAATGGATGTAGTTGTCGGCGTCTCTTGGCAGCCAGAATAGGCTTTGGCGGTACAGCTCTTTTTCCACCAATCCGCTTGTTCAGGCTATACATATGTCGCGTTCCTCCCGTAGGGGCTGGGCTTGCCCGGTGGGTATCACTGGCTTAGCAGTCAACAGGCGTAGCCGCGCTGTATGACCACACACACATACAGGAACTTGCGGTGGGCAGATACAATCCCTTGCCTCACGCCGCATAAATTCTTTAACTATCCGATCCTCTAACGAATGAAACGAGATAACCACCATCCTACCGCCTCTCTTTCCATCCTTCTCTTCATTCCCCTTTGCGCTCAACACATCCAACATCTGTGGCAGAACCGCCTCCAGCGCGTCCAATTCATGATTCACGGCTATGCGCAGTGCCTGAAATGTTTTTGTCGCTGGATGTATCGCTCCAGGCTTATAAGGAACTCCTGCGGCTGCCAGTTGCGCCAACTGTGCTGTCCGCGTAATCGCTCCCTTTGAACGCTCGCGTACAATACGTCTTGCGATCTGCCGTGAGCGTTTCTCTTCACCATACCGCCAGATCAAATCAGCCAGTTCCTTCTCACTTGCGCTATTTACCAGGTCGGCGGCAGACATCCCTTGTGACTGGTCCAGCCGCATATCCAGTGGTCCATCGACGCTGAAAGAAAAACCTCTCTCCGCATTATCCATCTGGTGTGACGAGAACCCAACGTCTAGCAATATCCCCTGTATAGACACAAAACCGGCCTCGTCGACGATACGGGCCAGCTCAGCGAAATTTCCATGTGCCAGAACTAGACGCCCACTGCTCACCGCCTCTGCCAGGCGTTCCCTGACTCTTGCCAGCGCCTGGAGATCGGTGTCTATTCCCAGGACTTTGCCATCGGGAGCGGATCGCTCAAGTATTACCTCGGTGTGACCCCCTCCGCCTAATGTGCCATCGATATAGTGCCCCCCAGGCTCTGGCTGAAGATACTTCAGAACTTCCTCCAGCATCACCGGCACATGTTGTGTTTCCATGTCTTCCGTATTCGTATGTACCTGTACTATGTTCGCACGCTAGAAGGGGATTGATCCCCCCTCAGCTTCTAATTTGTCCTGGTATTCTTGCCAGCTAGCGCGATCCCAAATCTCAAAGTGATCTCGCATTCCAGCTACTGTGACTTCAGTTCCCAGCTTAGCGTAAGCACGCAACTTGGCCGGTATTACCATGCGTCCCTGCCCATCCAGCTCTATCTCACTGGCACTTGGATAAATGCGCCTCTCAAAATTGCGTAATTCATCACTTGTCATCCCCGCTACCAGTTCAGCCGATTTCGCCTCCCAAACTTGCATAGTATACACTGACAAACACGCACTCTTCCCTTTGCTTATGACGCCCCCCCGGTCCATCTGCACCCGAAATTTGGCTGGGACCGCCATGCGCCCTTTCGCATCGATTGTATGTTCGTGTTCGCCAAGAAACATTGCTCACCCTTCACCCTTACTTCAACTCACCTCTAATACGAGTTGTTCCGGTGGCCCCTTGCGAATCATCCCAAATATTCTCCCGTATATTAGGAACGCTTCACCTTCTTCCCCCACCCACCGTACATACTCACCAAATTCCCCACTCCCCCCCACTTTACCCCACTTCGATTATAACAGATAATATCCAAAAGATGTAAGGTAGTTATCCACCAATTTCGATTAGACCGGTGGATAACATGTGGATAACTTTCACCTGCCAGCTTCAAAGTTACAATCACAAGATTTACATTGACACACAAAGAGAGGAAGCGAAAAAACAAGTTTCAACAATTGCTACATTATTAGTAAATCGGTTGCCATGCCACAATCTCGTCACAGGCAGCCAATTTACCATAATTTAATTGACACGACTTCTACCAACACCTTACAATCAAAGGAGAAGGATGTCCCTATTACCTTATATCACTGGAAGACAAAAGGATAGTCCCCTAATGAAAAAACCTTTGCCAGAGCAGGTGCCCCCTCAGGCTACCACTTCACGAGAGCATGAACAAATACCCTTACCTGAAGCTCGCGAAGTAGTCCCTGGAATCTGGAAATTTACATTACCAATACCCTTTCCCTTGAAGACCGTCAACATGTACGCCCTCGTCGGGCACGACGGCTGGGCGCTCGTCGACACCGGCATGGGTATGCACGACGCCCGCGTGGCCCTTGCGGCAGGACTGCATAAGGCCGGCTTGAGCATCAATAAATTACAGGCCATTGTCCTGTCCCACGATCATCCTGATCATATCGGCCTTTCAGGAATATTGCACGAAAAGAGCGGTGCAGTCGTCTACATGCACCCCATCGATGCCAATAGTATGCGCGTCCTCTGGCAAGACTTCGATCCCGAGCGTTTCTCGACCGTCTCGCACTTTTTCCGCCAGCACGGCATGCCCGCCGGCGAACCCTGGTTCTCACACACCAGTCCCGCTCAACTGCACCATATCGTCAGAGTCCCACCCTCCGACACAATCACGCTGGTCGAGAACGGCCAGTACCTCCACCTGGCGGGCGAGCGCTACCGCGTCATCTGGACTCCCGGACACTCCGATGGACACATCTGCCTCTTCCGCGATAGCGATGGCGTCTTCCTGGCTGCCGATCACGTCTTACCGCGCATCACGCCCAACATCGGCCTCTATTCGGAATATGACCGTGCCAATCCATTGGCCGATTACCTGGATTCATTGCGCAACGTTGCGCCACTGCCGGCCAGCATTGTCCTACCAGGACATGGCGAACCATTCAAAGACCTCGCGGGTCGCATAGCAGAAATTATCGAACACCACGAAGAGCGCGAGATGCAGATCCTCACCTTGCTGGACGATCAGCCACAGAACGCCTACCAGTTAGCAGAGAAGCTCTTCGGGCATCGTCTGAAGAGCAACGAGGCGCGGCGCATGGGCACAGCTGAAGTTCTCTCGCATCTCGAATACCTGCGTCTTGACGGCCAGATTGAACAGTACAAGACTTCAGACGGGGTGTATCTCTATGATGCGCTTTAGAGGACGGTTGGAGTACCTGCCGTGAAACAACCTGTTGTCCTCTCCTACATTCAGATCCAGCCGATCCTCACGGCCAGGCAACGGGGAGAGCAGTCCCTTGCGGTCTCGCCGGATTTAGGCAGATCAACTGTCACTGTGACCCTTACTCCCGAAGGCGCCCTTTTCCCTGGCGGTGAACGGCTGAGCTGGCAAAATATTGAGAAGATCAATAAATCTCACGCGAACTGCTTCACTGTCGAGGGCGAAAGCATAAAATCCATCCAGGTCTTCTCCGAGTATACCAATCGCGCTTGCAGTCTCGTGCCAACGCGTGGAACGCCAACTATGTTGATCGCGGGCTTCACCATGCACCGTATCGTAGATATTGACCCGCTGCAGGATACCCTGAAGAAAGTTGCCACAATCTCCCCCATCGTCGGCAGCGTTCTCGACACTGCCACCGGCCTTGGCTACACCGCCATCGAGGCAGCCCGCACAGCACAACACGTCGTAACCATCGAACTTGACCCGGGGGCACAACAGATCGCCAGGCTCAATCCCTGGTCGCAGGAGCTATTTGATAATCCCAAAATCACACAAATGATGGGTGATGCCTTTGAGGTCGTACCTACCTTCGCGGACGCTTATTTCGACCGCATTATCCACGACCCGCCCGTCTTTAGCCTCGCCGGCGAACTCTATTCCGGCACGTTCTACCAGCAGTTGTTCCGCGTCCTTAAGCGCGGGGGCAGGCTCTTTCACTATATCGGCGACCTGAACAGCAAGTCGAGTGGTACCATCAGCAAAGGGGTTTTACGTCGCTTGCAAGAAGCAGGGTTTACCAGGGTGGTGCGCAGACCCGAGGCCTATGGTGTCGTGGCTTATAAATAACCATGTCACAAAATCTTGTGAGTTGTCATTGACTAGCATTTTCAAGCTGTCATCCCAATCCCCTGCCATCCTGAATCCCCTTTTATGCATTTATTCTACCCAGAGTGTAGCATAACGGAAGTGCCCTGTCGAGATATCAAACACTGTAGTTGCCAATCTTCCGCACCAGGCCCACCAGCAGCGCAATTCGTGTCGGTAAATAATCAAGCTCGATATACTCTCCAGGGTTGTGTGCCAAACCACCACCTGCCCCCAGCCCATCTATCGTCGGCACACCCACCGAGGCCGTGTTGTTGGCATCCGAGGCCCCACCGCTCCCCACATCCTCGATATTTAAACCCAGCTCACTCCCGGCTTCCTTCACCAACTGGATAAGCCAGGCATTGCGCTCGTTCCGTTCAAATGGCTGCACCAGCATGTACCCGCTGAGCGTAATCTTCGTCCCCTGTAAAACGTTCTGAGTAACCACCCTGCGCATAGCCGCTTCGATAGCCTGAATGCCTGCCTGGTCGCTGGCCCGCACATCCATATCAAAATACGCATAGTCCGGCACAACATTCGTGCGCTCACCACCGTGGATGACGCCAACGCTTAGCGTAGTTCCAGGTACAGTACCATTCAGCGCCTGCATCTTCTGTACCTGGTAGGACAGCTCAAGGATGGCGTTGCGCCCCTTCTGCGGCTCAACCCCTGCATGGGCGGATACACCGCGCACCTCCACGCGATACTGTCCAGAAGTCCGCCGTGAAGAAACCACTGTTGCTAAAGCGCGCCCCGGCTCCAGCACGATGGCCGCGTCGGACTGCTTCGCCAGTTCCTCTATCAGTGGCTTGCTGTTTGGAGAACCAATCTCCTCGTCGCTGTTACAGACAAACGTCACGCTCTGGTAGTTCGCCTCCCGCGCATCAATCAGTATATGTAATCCGTACATACCGATCAGCACGCCCGATTTCATGTCCAGTACGCCTGGACCCGTAGCGATGTGTCCCCCATTCTTCGCGCTGATCGCGAACGGCCTGCGCCCCGCCTCGCCCTCGGGAAAAACGGTATCGATATGACCGATCAGCAGGATACGTGGGCCATCGGGTGCGCTGCCAGTATGTGTAGCCACAAGATGGTTGCCATACTTCTCCTGCTGCTCAATGCGCGTGGAAAAGCCAAACGACTGAAAACGCTCCTCCAGATACGCTGCGACCTGGTCAATGCCAGCCTTGGTGTACGTGCCAGAGTCGATGTTCACCGTCGTTTTCAAGTCATCAAGATATTGCTCCATGAGCAGTTCGGCCCGTTGAACGGCCTGCTGCGCCTTCATATGATTCCCCCTGTTTTGAAATGTGCAATTTCAGTATCGCTATAACCAGCCTCGCGCAACACCTCCTCGGTCTGTTCGCCCATTGCCGGTGGAGCATACCGTTGTTCGTCCTCGACTCCTGAGATGCGCGGAAAACTCCGCAGCGCTTGCGATGTCTCCTCGCCCTTCCCTGCTGTCACAGTATCGCCGCGAGCCTGCGCGTGCGGATCGTTCAACGCCTCATCTATACTATAGACCGGGCCAACACATGCATCGATCTCTGCCAGTTCCGCCACCCACTCGTCTCGCGTTCTGGTTTTAAAGATTGCCCGCAGTATCTCCATCGCCTCTTCGCGCTCCCCCGGTCCTACCGGAGTATGGAAAGGCAGCAATTCCAGGTGACCAATATGGGTACAAAATGTATGCCAGAACTTCGGCTCCAGCGCCCCCAGCGTCACATGCTTACCATCCTTTGCCTCGTAAATATTGTAACAGGGTAGACCGCCATCAAGCGCTGAATGCCCCGGCCGTGGCGCTTTGCCCGTGTTCAAGTACTCGCTGGCAACCAGCGGCAAAAGTGACATCACACCCTCTGTCATCGAGACATCGATCTTGCGTCCCTCTCCCGTCTTCGTCCGTCCAACCGCCGCCGCCAGGATCCCCACCACCGCCAGATAACTCCCACCGGCCAGGTCCCCCAGTTGCGTTGGAGGCATCGCTGGCTCCCCGTTCACCCCGCGATTATAGTGCAGCAAGCCGGCATAACCGGCATAATTCAAATCATGTCCCGCGCGCAAGCAATAAGGCCCATCCTGCCCATAGCCGCTGATGGCGCAATAAATAATCCCCGGCCGTACCTCCCTCAGCCGCTCATACCCCAACCCCAATCGTTCCATTACCCCCGGACGAAAGCTCTCCAGCACCACATCGGCATCGCGCACCAGCTGCAGAAAAATGGCGCGCCCCTCTTTCGTTTTCAGATTCAACGTGATACTGCGCTTATTACGATTGATCGCCGTAAAAAACAGGCTTGTCCCACCAGCACCGTAAGGTGGCATAAACCGTCCGTAATCACCACTTTCCGGCTCTTCAACCTTGATCACATCAGCGCCAAAATCCGCCAGCATCTGCGATGCATAAGCTCCGGGAAGCAATCGTGTGAGGTCAAGAATACGTATACCACTAAGAGGCTGGCTCATCTACATCTGCCTTTCAACAATGAAACGCCTTGATACCAGCAGTATAGCATATCTACACATATCCACCCACCTTACTACAGCCCTACAAAAGTATGTTTTTCTATCGAATCGGCAGTTTGAGACGCCTCCACTAACAAACTCCCAAACCAACAGAAAATTTTGTAATACGACAGAAATG
>WNGR01006738.1_pt1 | contig 24212 bp, 27 predicted proteins | sample 5407581 | NCBI WGS metagenome assembly WNGR01 (sample SAMN13153383, study PRJNA577476) | soil metagenome | isolation source: 80 cm soil or saprolite under Garry oak tree replicate 2 | place: USA:California | collected 2016-06-15
AGTCCTGGCGAGCTGCCACACCTTGAGCGGCAACCGGTCGCGGTCGAAGCGCACCCGTAGGTCGAACAGTGCGCACCGTTCCCGTGGCACGCAGACGTAGTGCGGCTGCATGACCTGGCCGTCAGGCACCACGAACCGCAGCGCGAACTCGGCGTGGTCCCCTCGGCCAAGGGGCGATGGCAGCACGATGGCGAAGGAGAACCGGCGGGTGGCGGCCATCTCCTTCGTTATCAAGGTGCCGCCGTAGAGCATCGCGATCCGCAGTTGTGCCTTGTCGGTGGGGGCGAACGCCTGCGGGGCGGTCAGGGTGAACGCGAGATCCAGCTCGGTCAGGCCGTCCCGGTTGGACACGATCCGGCGCCACTCGAACGCTTCGGGGTTCGGCTGGTCCAGTACCAGGCTCACCCGGACCTTCTCGGTGTACCAGGCCGGGCCGTGGTCGCCGGAGCCGTTGGCCTCCAGGCTGTCGATGCTGGTGGCGGCCAGTTCCGCGAGGTGCACGAGGCCCTCGTTGATCCGACGCTGCGCGGTCCGCTCGTCGCGTTCCAGTTGATTGGCGACCCACCGCACGCGTTCCTGGTAGAACCGTTGCCGGGTGTCCGGGAGCAACGCGAATGCGGCCATCACGGCTTTGCGCAGGTCGTCCGGGAGTTGGTCGGCGAGTTGGGTCAGCCGAGCAGTGAGAACGCGCCGGATTTCGGTCGAGCCTGCACTGTCCGGTATCCCGCATGCAACCCGCAATGCACGCCCGATCCGGTCCTCGATCCGTCCTTCCAGAATGGCTCTGCCGCGTCGCAGTGCCTTCATTTCCTCGACCAGTTCCGCCACGATGTCGTTCATCCGGCACCTCCCGATCAAGATCCGCGACCGCGAACCGCGAGTCTAGTGCGACACGCTGTCGACATGGTCCGATTCGCCTCCGTGGTTCGGATTTGTACCTGTAATTGGCAAGTATCTGTCAAGTTGTCCAGACCTGTCAGTGGGGGTTTCCAGGTGCGGCTGAGGTGCGAAACAGGAAACCACTGGTCGACCCCACCGACCCTGAATCATGCTTTCCGGTATGCGGACGAGTACCGAGAAAGGGTCGGTGGTGACGGTGTTGTGTTCGATGTCGAGCGTGGTCCGGATCGCATTCTGGTGCGTCCTGGTCGGAATGGTGCTCGGTATCGCGCTCGGCTACCAGGCGGCATCGCCGACACCGTCGCCGTCGAAAGGGGCGGCCTCGCTCGCGATCTCCGACAATGGAGGGAGGTGTGTGAACCATGCAGACCCATGTGATCGTCAGCCTCCTCGTCGTGCTGCTGCCGTTGTTCGTGCGCTGAACTGAACTGACCTGATAGGCGGGGGCCACCCGGCCGACAGTGGGAGGACTGTCGGCCGGGCTATCAGCATTGACTTATATAAGTCATTCATGATATGCTGCCGCCGTGCACGCGTTCGACGTACTCGGTGATCCGGTTCGGCGCCGGATCCTGGAACTGCTCGCCGACGGCGAGCGGACGTCCGGCGCGGTGTGCACGGTGATCCGGACCGAGTTCGGGATCTCCCAGCCGGCCGTGTCGCAACACCTGCGGGTGCTGCGCGAGGCCGGCTTCGCCACGGTCCGCCCCGACGGCGCCCGCCGCCTGTACGCGGTCCAGCCCGACCCGCTGCGCGAGGTCGACGAGTGGCTTGACCGCTTCCGCCGCTTCTGGGAGCAGCGCGTCGACGCGCTGGCCACCGAGCTGGCTCGAGGTAAGCGTCTACAAAGGAGTCATGAATGACGGATATCGTCGCCCAGCTCAACCAGGCACACCGCGAGGTCACCGGTCGTTCCGTTGTGGTGCGCCGCGAGTTCGACACACCGATCGAGGACGTGTGGTCCGCCTGCACCGACGCCGAGCGGATCAGCCGGTGGTTTCTACCGGTGAGCGGGGATCTGCGGCTGGGTGGCCGGTATCAGCTGGAGGGCAACGCCGGCGGCGAGATCCTGTTGTGCGAGCCACCGCGTTTGCTGCGGGTGAGCTGGGAGTTCGGTGACATGCCCGCGTCTGCGGTCGAGGTCCGGCTGACCCCGGCCGGTTCGGGTTCGGTGTTCGAGTTGGAGCACGCCGGGATCGTTGAACAGGCGATGTGGGCACAGTTCGGGCCGGGTGCGGTCGGTGTCGGGTGGGATGGGGCACTGCTGGGGCTGGCGATACACCTGAGTGGTGAGTCGTGGGAGAAACCTGATGACTGGGAGCGGAGTCCGGCGGCCGTCGAGTTCATGACCCGTAGTGCGCAGGCGTGGGGCGTTGCGCACGAGAAGTCCGGCGCGACAAGTGATGAGGTGGCCGAGGGCGTGCGGAACACCATCACCGCGTACGTCGGACCGCACTGACTCAGGATCTGGCAAGCCGGCCGAGGCCGGCCTGGCGGGCCACCGCGATCGCCTCGGCCTGACCGGCCACGTTCAGCTTGCCGACGATCGCCGACACGTGGTTGCGGATCGTCTTGGTCGACAGGTCCAGCCGGCGCGCGATGGCCGACGGGGGCAGGCCGTCCGCTGCGAGGTCGAGCACCTCGCGTTCCCGGGTGGTGAGCGGCGGCAGGTCCCGTTTGCCGGACAGCAGTTCGGTGAGCCGGGCGGCCACCGTCGGGCCGAAGATGGCGTCGCCGGCAGCGACGCAGCGGATCGCGCGCACCACGGCGTCCGGCGCGGCGGCCTTGCGGATGTAGCCCCGCGCGCCGGCCCGGATCGCCCGGCAGACCAGTGTGTCGTCCTCGGTTTCGGTGCGGACGAGCACCGCGAGACCGCGTACCGACCGCACGACGTGCCGGATCATGGTCGTCTCGTCGAAGCCCGGTATCCCCGGCTCGACGACCAGGACGTCCGGATGGTGCAGGAGTGTCCGCAGCACGGCCTCGTGCCCGGTCGCCGCGTCGGCCACGACCCTGATTCCGTCGACGGTTGCAAGTGTGGTGCACAGGTCGGCGCGGGCCGCGGACCAGTCCGCGGCCACGACTGATAGCGGTGCCGCCATGCCGGTTTCCCCCAACTACGGCTGGTGCCCTACCCTTTGTCTGGTTTGTGACCAGCGGTGGACACGCCCGGACGCCGCCCCCTGCGGTGTCCGGGCGTGTTGTCCCCCCGGTCGAACAACCAAGAGAGTCGATGGGTTCGCCAAAGATTCACCAAAGGTGGGTAAGCGTGGACTTCCGGGTGTTGGGCCCGTTGCGGGTCCTACGCGACGGCGAACCCGTCCGACTCGGCGGCCCGCGGCCGCGTGCGCTGCTCGGCGCCCTGCTGGTGCGGGCCGGGCAGGCCGTGTCGGTGACCCACCTGATCGACCAGGTCTGGGGCGACGAGCCGCCGGCCACCGCCATGGCCACCCTGCAGATGCACGTCTCGGCGTTGCGCAAGGTGTTGGGCGAGCGGCTGGTCACCGCGCCGTCGGGCTACCTGCTGGACGCGACGACCGATGACGTGGACGCGAGCCGGTTCGAGACCATGATCGGCCAGGCGCGGCAACACCTCGCGGAGCGCCCGGCCAGGGCGGTCGACGAACTGGCCGCGGCCGGCGCGCTGTGGGCAGGCGAGCCGTACGCGGACGTGCCGGCCGGCTCGGACGTGGCTGCGGCCCGGCTGCGGCTGGCCGAGCTACGCGTGTCCGCGCTGGAGGACCGGTTCGACGCCGAGCTCACCCTGGGCCGGCACACCCGGATCGTGGCCGAACTGGCCGGGCTGGTCGCCGAGTATCCGCTTCGGGAACGGTTGGCCGGCTTCTATCTGCTCGCGCTGTACCGGTGCGGCCGGGCCGGCGACGCCCAGGCGCACTACCGGGACCTGTGCCGGCGGCTGGACGACGAGCTCGGCCTCACACCGAGCGCCGACATCGCCGCGCTGGCCGCCGCCATCGACCGCCGGGATCCGACGCTGGACCCGCCGACCACGATTCCGGTGCCACCGAGCCGGTTCATCGGCCGCCGTGGCCTGCTGGAGCAGCTCGCCGGCCAGCTCGGCCGGTCCCGGCTGCTCACCGTGACCGGACCCGGCGGCTCCGGCAAGACCCGGCTCGCGCTGGAACTGGCCAGGGACATCGCGATCGACCATCCCGACGGCGTGTACGTGATCGAACTGGCCGGCGCGTCGGACGAGGGTTCGATCGCCGATCGGCTGGCGACCGCGCTGTCGGTGCGGCATCGGATCGACGAGCCGCTCGTCCGCACGATCGCCGCACACCTGCGCGACTGGCGCGTTCTCGTGCTGCTGGACAACTGCGAACATCTCATCGACGGCTGCGCCGCCATCGCGGCCGACCTGCTCGGTCACTGCGCGGGCCTGCGCATCCTCGCCACCAGCCGGGAACCGCTCGGCGTCACCGGCGAACGCGTCTGGCCGCTGGCGGGGCTGGCTCTGCCGGACGCCGTGCGGCTGCTGGCCGACCGTGGCGCTGCCGCAAAGCCGGGATTCACGGTCAACGGGAGCAACGGTGAGGTCGCCGGCCGGCTGTGCCGCTGGCTGGACGGTCTGCCGTTGGCGATCGAACTCGTTGCCGCGCAGTTGCGGACCAGGTCGTTGCCCGAACTCACCACGCACATCGGGAACAGCACGACGCTCGCGCTCACCGACCGCCGCTCCCGCACTACACCCGAGCGCCACCAGACGATGCGCGCCGCGATCGACTGGAGCTATCACCTGCTCACCCCTGCCGAACAGGCGCTGTTCCGGCGCCTTTCGGTGTTCGCCGGCGGGTGCGGGTGGGAGGCGGCGGCCCGGGTCGGCGACGAGTCGGTGCTCGACCGGCTCGTCGACCAGTCCGTCGTCATCGCCGACCAGCGCCCCGACGGCACCCGCTACCGCATGCTCGAACTGGTCCGCGAGTACGCGGCCGAACGCCTTGCCGAGTCCGGCGAGGTGGTCGACGTGCGCCGCCGACATGCCCGCTGGTGCGCGGATCTGGCCAAGTCCGCGGAACACTTCGGCGGCCCCGATCACATGGCCCGGATGCGCAAGCTCGGTGTCGAGGAAGCGAATCTCCGTGCCGCGATCCAGTGGTGCCTCGGGGAAGGCGCGGATCCGGTGTGCGTGCTGGAGATCGCCAGCCCGCTGTGGTGGTACTGGTGGGCGCGCGGCCTGATGGTCGAGGGCCGCGACTGGCTGCGCCGCGCGTTGGCCGCCGCCGATCCGGCCCCGACCTTGTTGCGCGGCTTGGCATTGCGTGCCGCGGCCGCGTTGACCCGCAACAACGGCGACCTCGCCGAGGCCCGCGAACTGGGCGAGGAGTGCCTCGCGGTGTACCAGGCGCTGGACGACCGGACTGGTGCCACGATCGCCTACGGCAGCCTGTGCGTCACGACGCTGGCGCAGCGCGACTACGCGGCCGCGATGCGCTACGCGGTGGACGGCTGCCACATGGCGGGGGAGGACGGCGACCTGCGCCGCTACGGGTCCGCGCTGAACAACATCGGTCTGATCAACCGGGTCCAGGGTCACCTCGAGGACGCCGTGCCGCCGTTAACCAAGGCATTGGGGATATGGCGGGAGATCTAGGACCAGCGCGGCGAGGCGGCCGCAACGGGCAACCTGGCCATCGTCGCCCGCCAGTCCGGCGACCTGGTGAAGTCCCGGGAGCTGTGCATGAGAAGCCTGGCGCTGTACCAGGCTGTCGACATCCCGGAAGGCGTCATGGACGTCCTGGACGCGTTGGCGTGCCTGGACATCGTGACCGGCCGGCCCGAGGCGGGACTGCGTCTGCTCACGGTGTCCGAACGGGAACGCGCCAAACTGGGCGCCCCCATCCTGATCGAGGACGAGATCCGGGACCGGACCGACGCCGCGGCGACCGCCCACCGGATGTTGGGCGCCCGTGCCACGGCGGTCGTCGACGCGGCCGGGAACGTGCCACTGGACACCGTACTGGCCGAGCTACGTGTGGACTGAACCGACTAGTTCGGCCGGCGTGACGTCCGGCGGCGGTGTCGCGCGAGCCCGGTGATCGTTGCGCCACAACAGGATCGCGAGCGTGGCAAGCAGGATCAGGCCGATGGCGATGAGCTGGTTGGTGAACACGGCGCCCCAGAATCCCTCGGTCACCGGCAACAGCATGCACAGCTGGACCCACCAGCCCGACGCGCACGCGAACGCCAGCCACACCGCCACTGCGCCGAACTTCCACGCCGCGAGACCGTTGCGCCACGCGCGATGGGCGCCACAACCGGCGCGCACCAGACCCAGTGCGGACCCCAGGACAGCGGCGACACGAGCACCCCGGTCAGCGCGCACGCCAGGATGCCGGCCAGTTCCTCGCCACGCCGACTCGCCCACACCGCCACCGACAGCCCGGCGATCCCGACCAGGCCCGCGACGAGCCACGGGCCGACGCCGTGCGTGCCCTGCGTCGGCAGGCGTTCCAGCAGCCCGCGCAGCGACTGATTCAGGATCTGGGTGTCGTCGGGCAGCATCCGTGGCAGGTCGAGGAACGTGCCGTGCCAATAGGACCACGACACGCCGGGGATGACCACGAACCCGACCAGGATCGTCCCGAGAAAACCGAGCACGGCCTGCCCGGCGGCCCGGAACCGCCGGGTCAGCAGTAGGTATGGGAATGAAGATCAACGGTGTCAGCTTGATCCCGGCCGCGATCCCGACGCCGTATCCGCACCACCGCGGCGATCTGGCCATCAGGTCGACCAGGACCAGCGACATCAGCATGATCTCGATCTGCCCGACCCACAGCTCGAACAGCACCGGCGTCAACGGCAGCACGGCCACCGTGGCGACCACAGTCCACGCCACGGGACGCGACACCGAGCCGGCCGATCACTTGCCAGAGCACGCCTTCCAGGCACAGCATCGAGCTGAACGTCCACACGCCCATCCCGATGTTCACCGGCAGCGGCGCGAACACGACCGCCGCGAACGGTGTGTAGGCGAACTCAGGTTGTTGATCTGGATCAAGTCATGCGGCACCAGAACTGCGAATTCGCCAAGCTAGGCAGACCCCCGCCCAACCCTGGGGGCTACGGCCCTTTTTCAATCTACCGTTGTCAAGCCCCCAATGGGTGGCCTGACGAGAATATGTGGACAACTCGCGGAGTTGTACCCGGATGGGTGGCGGCCGCCAGGCACCCGAGCCGACGTTGCCGGGCAAGGGCAGGGCGGACGAGGGCGCTGATTGTCCTTGAGGGACAGTGGGTGGTCATCTTCGGTGATGCTGTATCGGATGGTGGCTGGCTGGGCGCATCGGTTCCCCGCTGAAATAGGAATTGTTCTGCCATGCGTGTATGTGGGTCGACCGACCGGCAAACTGCGGGGTCTGGACGTCGCAACATCCGAGAAGCCTGTTGAAGCACGTGGGAGTTAGCGTTGTGGCTCGGCGGAGGTTTTCGATCCGGCGAAACCAATGCCAACACACTGTTGGAGAAACATCGTGGCGCAATCACGCTCGTTGTTGGGCTGCCTTGCCGAGCACGCCCGCCTGCGGCCGGACTCGGTCGCGCTGATCATGGGCGCGCAGCGGGTGACCTATGCCGACCTGTGCGCGATGTCGCTGGCGGCGTTCCGCCGGATCGAGGATCTCGGCCTGCCGCGCGATGCCCGCGTCGCGGTGCACGCGACGAAGTCCGTCCGCACGGTCGCCCTGATCGTGGCGTGCCTGGTCGCCCGCCGGCCGTTCCTGTTGCCCTCCACCGAGTTGGGTGCCAGCTCGCTGGCCACGCTGTTGTCCCAGGCCGGTTGCGCGGACGTGCTGACCGTCGAGTCGACGGACGGCGTCCCCGGTGACCGCGTGCACCATATCGACACGACGCCCATGGACCTCACGGTCGCCGAGTCGGGGGAGCCGCGTGACGGGTCCGACGACGACATCTCCTTCCTGCTCACCACGTCCGGCTCGACCGGCCTGCCGAAGGTGGTGCCGCTGTCCTTCGGCGCGATCGACCGGTTCACCGAGTGGGCCGCGAGGCAGTTCGAGATCGGGCCGGACACCACGGTCCTCAACTACGCGCCGTTCAACTTCGACCTGTGCCTGCTGGACATCCGCACCACGCTGCGCTTCGGCGGCACCACCGTACTCGTCGAGCCGGAGCGGTCCACCAACGGCAAGTACCTCGCCGAACTGTTGCGCACCAACCAGGTTGACATCGTGCAGTCGGTGCCGATGCTGTTCCGCCTGCTAGTGGACGCAAGCCGCGACAACGACAGTTTCAGCACGGTACGCCACCTGATCCTGACCGGTGACAAGGTGCCGCCCCGGCTGCTGGGCGAGCTGCCGGAGCTGTTCGGAAACGCCCGGCTCTACAACATCTACGGCTGCACCGAGACGAACGACAGCTTCCTGCACGAGATCGACGTGGCCACCGACGACGCGGCCGCGCTGCCCATCGGCCGGCCGCTGCCCGGCGTGGACGCCGTCGTGGTCGCCGAGGACGGCTCCACCGTCCTACACGGACCGGCTACCGGCGAACTGCTGGTCAGCACGCCGTTCCAGACCACCGGCTACCTCGGCCCCGGCGGCACCGCGAAGTTCGTGCTGTTCGACGAGAACCCGCGCACCTACTTCCGCTCCGGCGATCTGGTCCACCGCGACGCCCACGGGGTGTTCACCTTGGTGGGCCGCAACGACTTCCAGGTCAAGGTCCGTGGCACGCGGGTGAACCTGGCCGAGATCGAGCACGTCCTGCTCGACCACGTCCGGGTGCTGGAAGCCGCCGTCGTCGGCGTGCCGGACGATCTGGCCGGCCTGCGCATCCACGCCGTGGTGCGCGGTTCGTACCCGGAACCGCTGGACATCATGGCGTTGCGCGAGCACTGCCGGCTCCGCCTGCCAAGGGCCGCGCTGCCCGCCGCGATCCGGATCGTCGACGACCCGCTGCCCATGACGTCGACCGGGAAGATCGACCGGAAAGTGATCATTCACGAGCTGCTCAACAGGAGTTGACATGGACTACGCCCACGACATCAAGCAGTTCATCTTCGCCGAGTTCCTGCCCGGCGTGGCAGCCGAACAACTGGGCGACGACTACGACCTCGTCGCCAACGGTGTCATCGACAGTCTTGGCCTGCTGCGGGTGGTCACCTGGTTGGAGGGCCATTTCAACATCCCGATGGACGAGGTCGACATCTCGGAACGGGACTTCGTGTCCGTCGCGGCCATCTGCCGATTCGTCGAGCGGGCCGAGGGCTTGTCGGTTCTGGAAACGGCTCATGGAGGTGCGAACAATGATCGTGCGTAGTCTTTCCGAGGTCACCAGTGTTGAGTGGGGCAATGGTCTGAGCAGGCGGTTCCTTGTCGCCAAGGACGGCATGGGATACAGCCTGACGGACACCGTCGTGCGGGCCGGCACCCGGTCGCCATTGCAGTACCGCAACCACCTCGAGGCGTGTTACTGCATTGCGGGCAGCGGCATGGTCGTGGATTCCGACGGCAACGAATACCCGATCACGCCGGGCACCATGTACGCGCTGGACAAGAACGACTCGCATTTCCTGGTGGCGTCGCCGATCGAGGACCTCCGGCTGGTCTGCGTGTTCGCCCCGGCACTGGAGGGCGACGAGGCGCACGACTTCAGCCTGGAATTCTCCAACTACTGAGTGAGGGCGGGACTCGGCCATGCGGCAGTGGACGGATGAGCAGTGCGCGCTGCGGGACGGCTTCACCGACAGGTTCCTCGCCTGGGGCGAGGATCACCTGCGGCGCGACAAGGTCGGCGAGTTCCCGGCGCAGGAATGGAAACTGATCGCCGAATCCGGCCTGTTGGGACTGCCGTTCGACGAAACGTGGGGCGGCATGGGGAAAGATCTCCTCACCACCATGTGCGTGCTGGAAGGCTTGGGCAACGTCTGCCGGGATGGCGGCCTGAACTTCTCCGTGTCGACCCACGTCGTCAGCACCGGCGTGCCGATCCACCGGTTCGGTTCCCCGGATCTCAAGAGTCGTTACCTGCCGGGAATTTGTGACGGCACCCGGTTGGGCGCGCACGCGATCACCGAGCCGCACGGCGGTTCGGACGCGGCCGGCATGCGCACCATGGCCGTCGCGCACGGCGACAACTATGTGCTCAACGGCGAGAAGTGCTTCATCAGCCTCGGCCCGGTCGCCGACACGTTCCTGGTTTACGCCAGGACTGCGGCGGGCAGCGGGCCGTTCGGCATCAGCGTGTTCGTGGTCGACCGGGACACACCGGGTTTCGAGTGCGGCCCGCCGATCGACAAGATGGGCCTGCGGACGTCCCCACTGGGCAACCTGACGTTCACCGACTGCGTCGTGCCGGCGGCCAACGTGGTCGGCCGGATCGGCAAGGGCTTTCTCGTGTTGGACTACGTGATGAAGTGGGAGATCCTGTGCTCCTTCGCCATCACGCTCGGCTCCGCGCTGCACCGGTTGGGCCGCTGCATCGAGTTCGCCAGGACACGGACCCAGTTCGGCGCGCCGATCGCCTGCTACCAGATGATCTCCGACAAGATCGTGGCGATGAAGATCGGCATCGAGACCGCGCGACGCTGGCTGTACGACACGGCGGAGAAGTTCCTGGCCGGCGAGGACGTGATGGTGGACGTGGCGATCGCCAAGGTGCTGGCCAGTGAGGCGAATCTGAAGTCGGCAGCGGACGCGGTGCAGATCTTCGGCGGCCGCGGCTACATGACCGAGCACGGCATCGAGAAGGACCTGCGCGACGCCACCGGCGGCACGATCTACTCGGGCACAACGGAAGTGCAGCGCAGCAAGATCGCCAGGATGCTCGGGGTCAGCTAAAGGCGCGGCCGGGCCCGCGAGCGGAGCGAGCCAGTGTAAGGGGAAATGATGACAGTCGAAGCGGTTAGGAATGATCTTCTCGCGGTCACCGAGTTCCTGGACCACGAGCACCCGGTGGTGCGCGCGTTCGTCGACCGCACCCTCGACGGCACCGAGAACACCCCGACAGAGCGGGCGGTGAAGCTCTACTACGCGGTCCGCGACAAGATCCTCTACGAGGTCTACGACGCCGACCTGAGCCGGGCCGGCGTGCGGGCCAGCGCGATCATCATGCGGGGCAAGGGCTTCTGCGTGCACAAGTCCATTGTGTACGCCGCGGTGTGCCGGGCGGCCGGCGTGCCGAGCCGGATCGTGCTCACCGACGTGCGCAACCACCTGGCGTCGGAGCGACTGCGCGAACTGGTCGGCGGCGACATCTTCCGGTTCCACGCGCTGAACTCGATCAACCTGGCGGACCGCTGGGTGCGGGCGACACCGGTGTTCAACAAGATGCTGTGCCGGCTCTACGACATGGACCCGCTGGAGTTCGACGGCTCAGCGGACAGCATGTACCACCCGTTCGACCGGCGTGGCCGGCAGCACATGGAGTTCCTGCACTCCTACGGCGAGTTCGACGACTTCCCGTACGAACTGGTGGTGGAGGGCATCCGTGCCGCACATCCGCGCCTGTTCGCCAGCAAGTACATGGTGACCAGCGGTTCGCTGGTGGCCGAGGCGAAGGCACCGCGCCAGGCCGCCACGGCCGAACGCGGCACGCCGTAAAACGCCGGACGCCGAACAACAGCCCCGCGGTAGCCGCCACCGCGGGGCTGTTGTGGGAATCCGGCCGGAAACGTTGGCTCGGCCCGACCGGATCAGTTCTCGGGCGTCACGCGAGTTGATCGCACCAGACCAAGAGTCGTCGCAACCTATCGCCGCGGCATCTTCCGTTGTGCTGTTCGCCCTGCTCCGACACGCCGGTGAATGCGCAATACCGGCCGGCCAATGTCGGCGGGTACCCTGTCTCGGTCACACTGGAATCCGTGGAGCACAGAACGATTTCGGTCCTGCACCTCGGCTGGTCGGATGATGCCGCCGACGCCCTGGCCGGCCACGATTGTCGTGTGACGTTCGTCGTGGCGACGGCGGACACGCAGGCAGCGGCACGGCACGGCGGCGCCGCACGGGTCGTCGTCGTGCCCGACCCGGATCGTCTTGACGATGTGGTCTGCGGGCTGCTGCGCGCGTCGGTCGACGTGTGGGAATTCGACTGTGTGTGCAGCGAATTCGAGACCGGTATCGTGCCGGCCGCGATCCTGGCCGCCGCATACGGCCGCGCCGGCATGCCGGTGGCCACGGCCGTCGCGCTGCGGGACAAACCGATCGGGCAGCGGCGGATCCAGGAAGCCCGCGTACCGGTGGCCGGGGAATTCGGCACGGGTTCGGAACTGCATGTCGACGGCGTGGTGCGGCACGGCACGGTGCTGTTCCTGGTGGCGTCCCGCTATCTGCGCAACGTGGTCGACATTCACGGCGGTGGGCTGATCGTGGCGATCGGCCACGCGGACGGCGTTTTCCACCTGGAGGCATTCGAAACCGATGACCGCCTGGTGTTTCGCGAATGCGCGGGCCGCGTCGGCGGCGGAATGGTGTTGGCGACGACAAGGGCCAAGTTCGGCGTCGACCTGTACGACGAATGGGCCAGATCGGTGCTGGGTCACCCCTCCGGCATCGCCCGTGGCCGTCGATACCAGCAGGATCCGCACGGCTGGGTGCAGCTCACCGCGCGCCCCGGCCGGATCGTGGCCATGCCCAGCGCGGACGAACTGCGCGCGCAGCCGGGCATCGTCGCGGTGCAACCGGGCCTGTCGGTCGGCGACACCACCAGGGCGTCGAACCCGCGTGTGGCGCGCGTGGTCATGCGTGGCGCGACCGAGGAGGACCTGGCCGACGACATGCGGACGTTCGTGTCGTGGTTCCGCGACCAGGTGGAGGTCGAGGAAGCGGCATAGGTCGCGCTGCATACCGACTGGTTGGTACGCTCGGCCCATGACCGACACCAACCGCCAGATCCAGCTCGCCTCGCGTCCGGTGGGCGCCGTGAAACCGGACAACTGGGCACATGTCACCGTGCCCACCGCGGCACCCGGCAAGGGTGAATTCGCTGGTCGGACACGGGTCATCTCGCTGGATCCGGCCATGCGGGGGTGGCTGGACGACCGGCCGTCCTACCTGCCGCCGGTCAACATCGGCGACGTCATGCGCGCGGCCTCGGTGGTCGAGGTGACCGCGTCCGAGCACTCCGACTACCGGCCCGGCGACTTCGTGGTCGGCCCGTTCGGGGTCCAGGAGTACGTGGTCAGCAACGGCAGGGGCGCGCGGAAAGTCGATCCCGCGATCGCCTCGCCCGCGACCTACCTGGGTGCGCTGGGTTCGCCCGGCATGACGGCCTACTTCGGCCTGCTACCGTGCCGGCGAGGTCAAGAAGGCATTGCGGGCGCACGCGCCGGACGGCATCAATGTTTACTTCGACAATGTCGGTGGCGAAATCCTGGATGCGGCGCTGGCCAATCTGGCCATGCATGCCAGGGTCGTGCTGTGCGGTGCGATCAGCCAGTACAACGAGACCGCCGTGCGGGGACCGTCCAACTACATGGCACTGCTGGTGCGCCGCGCCCGAATGGAAGGTTTCGTGGTGTTCGACTACGCCTCCCGCTACGGCGAGGCAGGCCGCGAGATCGCCGGCTGGATCGCGGACGGGCGGATTCGCGTCAAGGAGCATGTCGTCACCGGCACGGTCGACGATTTCCCGGCGACGCTGGACATGTTGTACCGCGGCGAGAACACCGGCAAATTGGTCCTCGAACTGGCGTGAAACGGCCCGGCCCCCGTCGGGCCGGGCCGTCCCCCAAACTGTCAGCCGGTGCTGACCGCGTAAGCGACACCACCCAGATCAGCGCCTTGGGAGTCCGTCTCGTCGACGAGGACCGTTGTGCTCACCGGTGCCGACGCGACGAACGTCAACGTCGTCGGGAACCGCTCCCCGCGCTGGATTGGCAGGCCCTCGATCACCGCCTGTTTCGGTCCAGGATCTGCACCTCCGTCCCGCCGCCGGGCTGCACGCCAGCCAATGCCAGGCGCCCCCTCGGCCAGCCACAGCTTCCCCAGGGTGGGCCCGAGGTCGATGGTCAGCTTGCCCGGTCCGATGAAGGGCCCGGTCGGCGCGGTGATCACCAGGTTGGCGAGTTAATTGGTGTCGGTGGCGTTGCCGAGCATGAACGGCAGAATGCGCGGCTGCCCGCTGGCCAGTTGGAAGGTGTCCACGTTGTGCCACGCGATGTTGTTGTTGTTGACCGTGTTGAGCGCCGTGTTCAGGCCCTCGATGGACTGTCCTTGGCGCACCTGATCACCGGTGTCGCGCCGGACCGGTTCCGGTTCCACGATCTGATCCGCGACTTCGCCCGCCAGTGCGCCCGGACCGACGAGCCGGCGGCGGCGTTGGCCGAGGCGGGCGACCGGCTCGTCGACTGGTACCTCGCGGTGGCCGCCGAGGCGAACCGGGCCATCGACCCCAACCGCGACCTGGTCACGCCGACCCTGCGCCACCCGGCGCCGGAACGCCCGTTCGCCGCCGACCGACACGCGGCGCTGGCCTTCCTCATCGCGGAACGGGACAACCTGCTGCCGGTCGTCCGCTACGCGCGGGACAACGGCCGACCGGCCACCGCGTGGCAGCTCACCTACCTGCTGACCAGCTTCTACGACGCGACCGGCCACTGGCACGCAGGCTGCACGACGCCCTGGACACGAACGCCCACCGCGACCGTGGCGAGCACCTTCGCCAGGCGTGTTCTCATTAGTACCCCCAGTATGCGAACGCGGGCCGCACCGACGCGGCTCGCCGTGTACTGCATAAGGCTCGCCGGTTGTGGCGCGGTTGTGAATGATGGCGGCCATGTCTTCGGCAGGCGAATCGGTGGACCGGATCGAGCGCTGGCTGGCCCGGCACGCGCCGGACACCCTCGCGCGCTGGCAGCCGCCCGCCGCTCGCGCCGAGATCGCGGCCGTCGAGGAGGCGGTCGGCATGGCGTTCCCGTCGGCGTTGGTGGACCTTCTGTTGCGGCACAACGGAATGGACGACGCCGGCGTCCCCGCCATCGCGACCGAGTTCCTGCCCAGGTACACGGCGCCGATGGCTGTGCGCTACATCGGCGGCGGCAACCTCAACCTGATCGACGTGCTCAAGCAGTTCGGCACGGACTTCGACGACAACCCGATGGTCGGCACCGGGTTGGCCCTCGGTTGCCGCCCGGTCATCGACGACCACGGCTTCGTCACCAGGGTCCCCGATACGACACCCGTGCCGGATCAGGATGACCCGCGAGGTACTGCTCGAACGTGATCCGCCCGTCCGCCGGTTACCACAATCGGTGCGCGCACCGGATCCGTCCCCGATGGAGGTAACTGATGAAGTTCGTACTGGAGGTCGACATGGCGTTCGAGGGCGACACGACCGCCGAACTGGGCCGGATCCTGCGCTACTGGGCTGGCAACCTGAAGCACTACGAACTGAAACCGGGCGACGGCTCGGCCATCTACGACTCCGCCTATCGCGAGGTCGGCACCTGGCGGATCGCCGAGTAGCGCGCACCTAGCCAACTTGGCGGAGCAGCCACTCGACCGCGACCGGGCTGTGCTTGAAGACCGACAGGTGCCCTTCGCCCGGACACACCCGCAGTTCCGAGTGGCGAATCCGACCCGCGAGCCACTCGCTGTGCGTCAAGGGCACGCAGCGGTCGTGGTCACCGTGCAGGAACAGCACCGGCGCGACGATGTCGGCCGGGTCGAAACCCCACGGCGTCACGGTGCTCCGGTCGTCGTCGAGAAACCCGTCCTCCCCGTTCACCATGCCCTGCGTGGACGAGTTGATCAGCCACGGCCCGTACCGCCCGTCGAACATGGCGATGTCCGTCGTGGTGAACACGTCCGGCTCCTGCCCGCGATGCGCGGCAAGATGCGCTCGCAGGGCTTCCCGACCCGTCGCGGCCGCGCTCAGTTCCGCCGCGCCGGAAGGAGCCATGCCGGCGAACCAGTCCAGCCCGTCGGCATCGAACGGCGCGAGCCCGGACATGCTCACCGCGGCGAGTACCCGATCGGGCAACAGCGCCGCGCACCCCAGCGCCGGCGGCCCGCCACCGGACGAGCCGACCACCGCGAACCGCCCGATGCCAAGCGCATCCGCGATGGCGGCCACATCAGCGGCGGCCGATGCGGCGGTACGCCCCGGCAGCCGCGTAGAGCCGCCGTACGCGGGCCGGTCGTAACCGACCCAGCGGATGCCCGGCGTGTCCAGCAGCGGGTCCGGCGGCAGCCCGGTCTGCGGGGTGCCGTGGTGCCAGAACACGGTCAGCGTGGCGTCGGCGCCCGTGTCGTGGACGCGCAGCGTACGGCCGTCCTTGACGGCGACATCGATCTCCGTGAGCACGCGTCGAGCCTACGTGTCACATCCGACGCCCGTGTCTCGTCCTGATGGTGACGACCAAGGACAAGGAGATCACCATGACACGCGTCCCCGCCGTGACCCCCGACCAGGCCGGCCCGCTGGTCAAGCTCAGCTACTGGTACGCGAAGCGCCGGTTCGGCGAGGTACCGGAGCCCTTCGCGGTCACGGCGAACCACCGAAAGCTGTTCCTGGCCAGCGCCGTGCACGAGTACGCGGTGGAGCACGCCGCGAAGGTGCTCCCCGCAACCGTGCGCGACCTGGCGGTCTACCGGGTGGCCTGGACCATCGGCTGCTCGTGGTGCGTCGACTTCGGCACCATGCTGCACCGCCTGAAGGGCCTGGACGTCGACCGGCTCAAGCAGATCGCCGACTACGCCACCTCTGAGGTCTACACGGAGGACGAACGCGCAGCCATCGCATACGCCGACGCAATGAGCGGCGCCCACCCGACGGTCACCGACGAACAGGTGGCCGACCTGACCACCCGCTTCGGCCGGGCCGGCGTCGTCGAACTGACGTACGAGATCGCCCACGAGAACATGCGCGCCAGGATGAACTCGGCTCTGGGCATCACCGACCAGGGCTTCGGTTCCGGCGACACGTGCCGCGTCCCTTGGGCTACGGAAGCGGCACCCACTCGGTAAACTTCGACGAGAACCGCCACCGAACGGGCCCGGCCCAGCTGGCAGTTGTCAAGTCACTGTCCACAGCCCGGCGGTTTGTCCACAGGGGATCGGTCGGACCCCCGTTTGGGGCTTGACAAGTGTAGATTGGAAAAGGGCCGTAGCCCCCTGGGTTGGGCGGGGGTCTGCCTGTGGGTCGGCGAATTCGCGGCGTTGGTCCCGCGCTTGGCGAATTCGCAGGATTGGCCGTGTTGTTTGGCTGGGACGGGCGCGTCCAGGAGTACGCCCGCCATGTGGGACATCGTCGTCGAGTGGCGGAGGGATGAGCCGGCGAGTAGCACCCATTCGGGGTGTTCACGAAACCGTTATGAAACCGTCCGAATCGTCCGACTAACTTCTTTGTCGGTGGCGCTAGGATCGGATGACCCAGGCCCGATCCAAGGAGATCCCGGAATGAAGTTCATGGTTCTGCTGAAATCCGACAACGAGATCGAGGCAGGTACGCTGCCCAGCGAAGCACTGCTCGCGGAGTTCGCCCAGTTCAATGGCGACCTGGTCCGGTCGGGAGCACTGCTGGCCGCGGAAGGCCTGCGCCCGAGCACGGACGGTGTGCGAGTGCACCTGGACGGTGACCATCCGAGAACGGTCGACGGCCCCTTTGCGGGGGCCAAAGATCAGGTGGCCGGCTTCTGGCTGATCGACGTTCCGTCCCAACAGGACGCTGTCGACCGGTTCAGCCGCATGCCACACGTCCAGGGCGGCCACACCGTGGTCGAGATCCGCCCGGTCATGGCACAGGACGACTTCGGCGATGCCATGACACCGGAACTCCGCGCCACCGAGAACCGCCTGCGCGCCGAGGGAAATGCCCGACTGAACAACGAGCAGTAACACCGGTGGTCGACCCCGCCGGCGGGGTCGACCACCTATAAGTCCCTAATGGACGGTCAGTCGCGGAAGATGTCCTTGACCTTCTCGCCTGCCTGCTTCAGGTTGCCCTTGACCTGGTCGGCCTTGCCCTGGCTCTCCAATTCCTTGTCGTCCGTGACGCGGCGACGCCTTCCTTTGCCTTGCCGCGAAGCTCTTGTTTTCGATCTTCTTGTCCATGGTTGTGGACTGCCCAGGCCAAGCGAATCTCAAACGTCCCACTGTCGCGTCGGCGCGTCATCCGTTCTGGTGACCGGGCGCACGCGGGCGGCCATGGTGAAATGCGAAATGTTCACCAGCGGAATCGTGATCGCCAGACCGATCAACAGGTTCAGCAGAGCAGTGGCGATCTTGTCGTCCATGTTCACGACCAGACTCAACGGAATCACCATCGCGATCACGACGAGCAGGCCCATGATCCAGCCGAAGAACTGCGTCGCCTTCGGCGTCGTCACCATCAGGAAGTGCAGCAGCCCGGTCGCCAGCAACGCGGCCGCCGCGGAGAGGATCACGTAGGTCGTGCTGCTCGCACTGCCCCAGGTGCCCGCGCCCTTCGGCGCCAGGATCGCCACGTGCGCAAGCCCCCTGGCGATCAGGATGCCGACCAGGGCAGCGAGTGCGGCCACGACCGCCGTCGCGCCCCCGCCGGCCCACAGGCGACCGGCATCCGGTCGGCCTTCGAGTTGCACGTTCATAGTCGGCCTCCAGTACCACGCGTCAACAGCGCAAGCGGGGTACCCGGTCGGCCAGCCGGTCAATCCTGGGTTAACCCGTTCGGGGCACTAGACCACAGTGGACCGGCTGACGAGTTCGTCCAGCATCGGGCCGATCGCGCCGACGCCGATGGACAGGTGACCCTCGCCGGCTTCCAGATGTGCCGTCACGCCCGGAATGTGGCCGGCGAGCCACTGGCCGTGCGTGAACGGCACCATCAGGTCCTCGCTGCCCTGCCACACGAACGTGGGCACCGTGATGTCCGCCACCGCGAAACCCCACGGCCGCACGAACGCCAGGTCGTCGTCCAACCAGCCGTCCACACCGAGACGGAGGGCCTCGGCGAAGTTGGCCGTCAGGTTCGCGCCATATTCGTCGGTCATGACCGCCCTGTCGATCTCGGGCAGCAGGGTGTCCAGGCCTTTCACCAGGTCGGCGACCGAAGCCGAACGCAGCGCCACCGCCTCCGCCTCGAGGCCGGGACGGATCGCCGCCTCGCCTCGCACCGCCAGCCCGAACTCGTCGATGTTCTGTTCGCCCATCCCGGCGAGGAAGTCCAGCCCGTCCGCGTCCCACGGCGCGACACCCGCGATGACCAGCGCGCCGGCCACCCGATCGGGTAGCAGCGCGGCCGTCGCCAGCGCGTGTGGCCCACCGCCGGACCAACCGGCCACCAGGCAGCGCGGCGCGTGCAGGTGGTCGAGCACCGCGGCCACGTCCACCGCCACGTCGGCGACCGAACGCCCTGGTCGCCGGGTGGACTCGCCGTAGCCGGCCCGGGAGAACGTCACCAGGCGCAGTCCACGCTTGTGCGCGGCCCGCTCGATCACGCCGAACCGCTTGACCGAGCCGGGTGTGCCGTGGTGGAAGACCAACGGCAACCCGCCGTCCGGGCCGGAGATCTCGATGTCGAGGCGTCGTCCGTCGGGCAGTTCCAGGGTGGTCACGGAAGTTCACTATGCGCGATCGGCGACCACCGCACAACGACCGGTTCAGCGGATGTCGTCCAGCAGCGCGCGCAGTATCTGCTCCAGGTTGCGGGTTGCCGCGCTGTGCCCTTCACCCTGCCACGTACGTAACCGCGCCCCCGGAACCTGTTTCCGAAGCCGCTCAACGGCGCCGATGGGACTGTTGGCGTCGTCGGTGCTGTGCCAAAACGTTGTCGGACAACCGATCCGGGACAGATCGATGCCCCAGTCCATCCCGAACAACGACATCGCGTCGTCGATCCATCCCTGTGGACCTGGCCGAAGCGCCTCGACGATCGCCTCGCGGCGGACCGACCGCACCTCCGGCCGAGCGCTCCAATCCTGGTCGGCGGCGGGGGAGTCGGCGACGTGGCTGTCCAGCCCGGCGATCGGATCGGCGACCACACCATCACGCAACTCGGTGATGAAGCGCGTCATACCCTCCCGCCCCTCCTCGGTGAGGATCCGGTACGACTCACGATTGATCCCGATGAGCCCAGCGATCTCATCCGGCTCAGGCTGTGCGGCCGACGACGCGGCGGCACAGGCCAGCACGCGATCACCCAGTTCAGCGGCACACGCCAACGCATGCGGCCCACCACCGGACGTACCTTTGACCGCGAACCGCCCGATACCCAGCGCATCCGCGAGAGCCGCGACATCACCGGCGGCGTGCCGGACCTGACGCCCGACAAGCGGACTGGACAGCCCATAACCAGCCCGATCCACGGTGACGACCCGGAGCTGAAGACGAGCCCAGAGCGTCGCATCCGGCGTCCGACTCAGCCGACAACCAGGAGTGCCGTGCAGGCTGAACAACGGAAGCCCATCGGGATCCCCCCACTCTTCGTACCCGAGAACCCGACCATCCGACAGCTCAATCGTCGGCATCAGGCCTCCGGCCACATGCGGGTATTTGTCGTGACCGCGCTGCGATAGTTCGCGGTTGTCGTGTGGAGGATGCGGCCAAGGCGCTTCAGGCTGTTCCGTAGGTCGTTGGCGGCCGCGTACCACTGGTGCACCTTCTGCTGGAAAGCGTCCGAGGCGCCACCGGTCCATTCCTGCGTCAACGTACCGAGTTGCTTGGTCAGCGTGTCCAGCTCATGCTCGATCTCCGCAGTGGTTCGATCTATCATGTCGACCAGTCCACCGAGGTCACTGAACGTCGCCTTGATCCGCTGCGTCATGTGAGCAGCCTGACGCGCAGCTCGTCCGCGTTCGCGTAGAGCGCCAGCAGGTAGCCGGACACGTTGAACACCAATCCGTACTGCTTGCCGGTGGTGCCCGTGATGGGCGCTGTGTCGACCACCCGCCTGCCGATCAGTTCCGCGAACGGCTTCTCGTCGGACACGTCCCGCCTGGTTCACTTCCCGGATGTCCGGACGTACTCCTCGTTTTCCGGCGACAGCGGACCGGCGAAGGGGTCGACCCACGGTGTGTCCTGGACTTGGATGGTCTCACCGTCCGGTCCGGACTCGCAGTAGAACGTCGTGCCGTGGCCGAACGTGATCTCGACGGCGCCTTCGTTCGCGCCGGACACGATGTCATCCCCGACCTGGTATCGCAGCCTGCTCACCCGCGACACCGTGTCGCCGATGTACTGTGCGAACTCGACCACGCCACCCACCTCATTTCACCGCCGAAGCGCCGTTGAACCAGCCGTTGTTGATGCCACCCTTGAGGATCGTGACGAACGTACCGTCGCTCTTGGTCACCACCACGTCGTCCCCCCTGCGGAAGAAGTAGTCGTCCGTGGCGCCACCGCCGTCCGGGTTCCACGGCCCCTGACGGACCTCATCGGGATTCTGCCCGATCTCGTCGATGTGTCCCTTCAGCCATGCGCGGTCAGCCGGACTGGCGGGGTCAAGGCCGTAGTCCTTGGCGTGTTTGCCGATCTTGGTGCCGAGCTGGCTGTCGTCGGTCTTCAGTTCGGGTGCGTTCTGCGGCCGGGTCGGCTCGGGCGTCTCCTTCTCGGCTTGCTCCAACTCCTGTTCGACGGTGCTGTCCACGTCCGAGGTCGTCGCCTCGGCAGTTTCGATGTCGGGCACGGCCGAGGCGGTCGACTCCAGGTCGACGGCCACGTCGGCGGCGATGGACTCACCCACGTCGGTGGCGACCGTGGCTTCGAACTCCGCCACGACGGGCTCGGCGATCGCGGCGACCTCGGCGGCATCGGCGGCACCCGCACCGACATCCGAACCGCCGAGGGTGAACGGCGTGAGCAGGATGCCGACGATGGTGGTCAGGGCCACCGCGATGCCCGCCTCGGCCAGGGCGGTCTCCAGATTGCTCCGCGCGTCGTCGATGGCCTTGGCGTATGCGTCACAGGCCTTCGCGATGCTGTCGCACGCATCGTGCAACACGCTCAGGATGGCCTTCTTGTCGCCGGGCTTCGCCAGCGAGTCCCAGAACGACGACATCGCCTGCAGACACTGGGTGTTGTTGTTCGCCGTGATGCTCTGGACGGCGCCGTGCAGGGTCTGGGTGACGCCGTAGATGCCGTCCCGCGCCGTCCGCCACGCGGTGGCCGCGTCGCGTAGCGCGCCAGGATCGCCGTTCGGCCAGTATTTCGCCAGCCAGTCCGGCACGCTGGAATGGCCTGCGCCCTCGGCCGGATCCGGTCCAGTGACGAAGATGTCCTCGGCGGCGAGCGAATCCGGGTACGGGGTGGCCGAGCCCTTACCGGTCGCCGTCGAGTGGTGCTCGGCCTTCAGGTAGTTGTTCGCCGTCTGCACGAGGCCCTTCGAGATGCCGCCGATCACCCGGCAGGCGGCCTCGAAGGCCTGCCAGACGGCTTTGGCGGCCGGGTCGTACTTGCTGGCGAACGCGTTGGCGCCACCGTCGTTGCCGGCCATGCCGGAATGCAGCGACGACGCGAGGGTGGACCACACATTGCCGAGCGCGTCCTGCTGCTTGGCGAACGTCGTGGCCGCCGAGTTGACGTCGTCGGGCGTGACATCGATCGAGCCACCCCCACCATCCGGTGGGATCGGAGCCATCGGTCACCTCCCCAGTACCCTGCTACCTCCGACGCCCACGACGGCGCCCCGGTTCCGTTGTACCGAGAAAACGGCCGTCCAGGCGACGAACGCGCTGGACGGCCGCTGACTGTCGCGTTATTGACCCTTCAGGAAGTCAGGGCCGAACGTGGCCATGCCGGAGCTGTTGGGGATCTCGATCGGGGCCACGGCCGCGCCGTCATGGTGGCCCTCGTGGGTCGGGGACGGCGAAACCGACTGCACGCTGTGCACGCCACAGATGGCAGCCGCGTCGGAAGCCGGTCCCGGCACTTGGGCACTGGTCGGAATGGCGCCCGCCGGCACTGGGCGCCGCGGCCGCTCTTCCAACACCGTCCCCAGGTCCAGCGCATGAGCGTCACGGGCGGTGATCGAGTGCAGGCCGAACGTGGACTCGATCATCTTCAACGTCGACGTGTGCTCGAACGGTCCGTGGTGCACGACCCGTGCCGGCGCCAGGTTGGACACCACGATGGTCGGCACCCGGAAGCCGAGCTGCCGGTAGTCGGGGATCAGCTGGCCGTCCGTAGGTGTCGTGCTGTCGCCGGTGTGGTTGACGGTGGTCGGGTCGGTGTCGTCGACCACGCGCGGCGGCGGCACGTGGTCGTAGAAGCCGCCCCACTCGTCGAACGTCACGATGAACACCGTGTTGTCCAGGTAACCCGCGTTGGCCAGCGCGTGGTACGCGTCGGCGATGAACCGTTCGCCCAGCCGGATGTCGGCCAGCGGGTGGTCGTCGGCGGCCGTGCCGATGCTCTCGCCGCCGAAGGTCGGGTCGATGAAGCTCACGTTGGGCAACGTCCCCTGCGCCACCATGTCCAGGAACGGCGTGGTGGTGACCGGGATGCCGAGCGAGTCGGTGTCGCCCTGGGCGAACGGGTGCCAGAACGGGAAGTATTTCGTGCCCCACAACGCCAGGTACGGCAGGTCACGGAAGAAGTAGGCGCCGGTCGGCACGCCCTGCGTGTTCGGGATCGGCGACAGTTGGTCCCAGATGGACGGCAGCGTCGAGATGGTGTTCGAGTTGTGGTCCCGGTCGGTGCGGGCCGCGTGCTGGTAGAACCGGTTCGGGAACGTCTCACCGGCGAACGAGCAGAAGTACCGGTCCAGCACCGTGTAGTGCTCGGCCAGCGCGCCGATCACCGGGATGTCCGGTTCGGCCTTGCGCGTGTGGTCGTGGTGGCGGTTGCTGTAGTAGCCGATCGGGAACGTGTTCGCCCTCGCCAGCGTGACGCCGGGGAGGTTGTCCGGCGCGGTCGGCCGCTGCAGGAAGCCGTCCATCCGGCCGAAGTTGTGCTGGACAAGGAAGCCTTCCCAGCTGTGGTCCGGGTCGCTGTAGCCGCAGCCCTGGAAGTCGGGCGCCAGCGGATAATTGGGGTACACGTTGCCATCGGTGGCCAGGAACGTCAGGTCGTGACGGCCGTCGGCACCTGGTAACCAACTCAGAAAGTGGTCAAAACTCCGGTTTTCCATCATGAGCACGACGACGTGCTCGATTCCCTTGGAGCCGCCCGGATGCAGCGCCGTGGCGTTCGCGGCCGCCTGGGACAACAAGTCCGTACCGGTGACCGCGAGACCGGTCGAGGCCCCCATGAGCTGGAGAAACATTCGGCGTGTGAGCATCCCCGAAGTATGGTGCCGCGACTGTGAACGCCACAACGGATTCATATGGCGGCACGGTGACGCGCAGGTAAGCGTCAGTGGGACTCGCGACTGACCCGGGATCCGCTGGACCCGACGAGAAAGTCCAGGTCCGCGCCGGTGTC
>WNGR01001732.1_pt1 | contig 24210 bp, 16 predicted proteins | sample 5407581 | NCBI WGS metagenome assembly WNGR01 (sample SAMN13153383, study PRJNA577476) | soil metagenome | isolation source: 80 cm soil or saprolite under Garry oak tree replicate 2 | place: USA:California | collected 2016-06-15
CACCCCGGACGGTTCGGGGGTGATCTGGTTCGAGGACTCCAAGGGTGACGAGATCGGCCGCTGGCTGCTGCAGCCGTTCGCCGGTGGTGAGGACGGGCCGTTGCTGCCCGACGCCGAACCGGCCTGGAGCGCCGGCCTGGCGCTTGGACCGAAGAGCCGGGTCGTGGTCGGGCTCGCGGACCGGGACGGGTTCACCGTCCGGGTCGGGGTGGCCGGTGAGGGCAGCGACGAGCTGTACCGCCACGAGCAGACCGTTGACGTGGTGGCGTTGAGCCGCGACGGGCGCCTGCTGGTGGTGCAGCACGCCGAGCACGGCGACAACCTGCACCCGGCCCTGCGGGTCTTCGACCTGGACGGCCACACCGACCCGGCCGACCTCTGGGACGGCGAGGGCCTGAGCCTGCTGGCGGCCGGGTTCTCGCCGGTGCCGGGGGACAGCCGCCTCGCCCTGCTGCACGAACGGACCGGCCAGCTGCGCCCCGCCATCTGGGACCCGGTCAGCGGCGAGCGCACCGACCTGGCGGTCGACCTACCCGGCGAGGTCGCGGTGGCCGACTGGTGGCCGGACGGCAGCGCGCTGCTCCTGCTCCACACCCATGTCGGCCGGGACGAGCTGTACCGGCTGGACCTGGTCAGCGGCGGCCTCCACCAGCTCGACCATCCAGTTGGGTCGATCGGCGGGGCCAGCGTGCGGCCCGACGGGACCGTCTGGTACCGCTGGTCGTCAGGCTCGGCCGCGCCCCAGGTCCGCGCCGTCGGGGTGGAGGCGGCGGTGCTGCGCCCACCTGGCCCGGCCGCGCCCGGCGGGGCCGCCTACCAGAGCTGGACCTTCACCAACTCCACCGGCGACCAGGTCCACGGGTTCCTCGTCACCCCGGACGAGGGCGCCACCGGCAGCGGCACCGGCGCCCCGTACCCGACCGCGATGCTGGTCCACGGCGGTCCCACCTGGCGTGACGCCGACAGCTGGAGCCCGCAGGTGCAGGCGCTGGTCGATCATGGCTGGGCGGTCGCCCTGATCAACTACCGCGGCTCTACCGGCTACGGCAAGCAGTGGCAGGACGCCCTCGAGGGCGACCCGGGCTTCCCCGAGGTCGAAGACGTGACCGCCGGCCGCGACGACCTGATCGCCCGGGGCGTGGCCGACCCCGACCGGGTGCTGATCGCTGGCGCCTCGTGGGGCGGCTACGTCACCCTCCTCGCGATCGGCACCAGGCCTGTGGGCTGGCGTGCCGCCGCCGCAGTGGTCCCGGTGGCCGACTACCTCGCCGCCTACGCCGACGAGTCCGAGGGCCTCCAGGCCTTCGACCGCAGCCTCTTCGGCGGCAGCCCCGACGAGAAACCCGAGCTGTACCGCTCGCGCTCCCCGATCACCTACGTCGACCAGGTCGAGACCCCGGTCCTGTTGATGGTCGGCGACAACGACACCCGCTGCCCCCTCCAGCAGGTCCTGAACTACACCGACGCCCTCCGCGCCTTCAACAAGCCGTTCGAGCTGGACCGCTTCGACGCCGGCCACGGCGCCCTGGTTACCGACGAGCGCATCCGCCAGACCGAAGTCATCCTCGAATTCGCCGCCCGCCACGTCCCCGGCGTCGAGCCTCCCGAACACTGAGGCGCCCGTTTTGGCCCCTTCCGGGAGCCGTGAGATCAGGCTGGAGTGGTTATGCTTGCGCCGTTCGTCAGCGGGTAGGACCATACGGAGAGAGACTTCCGCAGCTGCAACTTCAACGGCGAAGGACAAAGGGGGCGGGGGCGATGGCCGTGGAGCCGCCGTCGAGACCTGTTCCGAGTGGGGATCCGCAGGCCTGGAAGCGACACGTCGGCGGGTCGCTCCGTAGCGTGGTGGTGGGAGTTGACGGGTCGGCGGCGAGTCTGCACGCGGTCGGGCTGGCCGGCCAGATCGCCGGGGGCGCCGGGGCTCAGCTGACTGTGATTCATGTGCGGCCCGAGCCGCCGGTGTTCGGCGGCCTCACGCCCGGCTGGTGCGGCCTGGTCGAACAGTGGCGCGAGGACCTGGAGTACGAGGTCGGCATCCGCGTCACCGAGATCCTCGACCCGCTTGGGCTGCGCTGGCGCTTCCGGATCGAGAACGGCGACCCGGTCCACCGTATCGATCAGCTCGCCGCGGCCGTCGACGCCGACCTGATCGTGGTCGGCAGCGACGGCGGTGGCTTTCTGCGTGCCCTCCTCGGCGGCTCGACCGCGACCCGGCTGGTGCGGCGCGAGCGCCGCCCGGTCCTGGTGGTGCGGTAGCCGGCCGCGCCACCAGGAATGGGCGCTATTGCACTTGGACGTGCTGCGCCGGTGCGAAGAAGGGGAAGGTGACGTCGACGCTGGCCGCCCCGGGCGGGAGCTCGTAGCTGTCGAAGTAGGTCACGCTCTCCCCTGGGTCGAGGTTACCCTTGCCCTTGTTGAGGTTCGTGCAGATGCATTCCTTCCCTTCGTCGCGAAGGGGGCTGTAGGTCAGCTTGCCGGCCTGATCCACCAGCCTGGCGCCGGGCACGTTCAGCCCGTCGTAGTTGAACTCCTGGCCGCGGTCCACGAAGGTGAACCCGACGCCGAACTTGGTGCTGGCGGTGTTGGTCAGGGTCCAGGTCATGGTGGTGAGGCCGGTCGCGTCGCGGTGCACGCTGTTGATCTCCAGCTTCAGGCCCTTCACGTTGTTCGCCAGGGGTGTCGCGGTCGCGGCCACCGGCAGCTTGCCGCCCGTCCACGCCGGCGCCGGAGCCGCCGGAGCCGCGGACCCGGATCCTGACGAGGCCTGGACGGCTGGACGGGCGAAGGTCACGGTGACGCGGCGGTTCTTGCGGCGTCCCTCCTCGCTGCCGTTGTCGGCTACCGGGTCCCCTGAGCCGTGGCCAGCGGCCTGGTAGCTGACGCCCTGCCTGGTGACCAGGAGCTTGACCTGCGACGCGACCGCCCGCGCCCGCGCGACCGAAAGGGGGTTGTTGATGGCGTCGTTGCCGCTGTTGTCGGTGTAGCCGTCGACGGTCACCGTGGCTCCGGTGGAGGCGTCGATCTGCTGGGCGACCTGCTTCAGGACGCTCTGCGCGGCCGGCGTCAGGTTCGACTTGTTGATCGCGAACAGGACGTCGGCGGAGAGGCGGACGCTCCTGCTCGCGCCGCTGTCGTCGGTCGACTCGATGGTGCCTTCCGCCGTGCTGATCAGCGAAACGATGTCAGGCGCCCCGAGGGAAGCCTTCGCCGGGTCGATCTCCGTGCCGCTGAACGGCCGGGGGCTTGAACCAATCGGAACGGCCTGGAACAGCGGCGTCAGGGGAATCATCACGGCGATCTGCTGCAGGGACGCTGCGGGGGCCGGCAGGACCGCGTAGAACTCCGCCGACTTGCCCGGGTCCAGGTCCACCTTGGTGGCCTCGTGCGACGGGCACAGGCATGCGCCGGCAGTGTCGTACAGGGGGAAGTAGCGCTTGTTCGCGGTTGCGTCCACCAGGCTGACGCCATCCGCGGGCTGGTCCGGCTTGAATTTCGCGCTCTCCCGCTCCATGGCCCCTTCCAGGTTCACCTGCTGTGAGCTGATGTTGGTGACCCGCCAGCGGAGAGTCACCGTGTTGGCGGCGCTGCGGTCCACCGCGAGCAGATCCACGCGCGCGGTCCCTTTGTTGAGCGCCATCGGCTGCGAGGCGATAGCGCCCGCTCCCGACGCGGCTGTGCTCTGCGTGGGTGCTTGACTGGTCGGGGAGGCCGCCGGTTTCTTCGCGGAGCCGCCACACCCGGCCACCGCGAGCAGCAGGGCACCCACGACCACAGCCGACCGGATCGCCGTCGTCGAATGCTTTACATCGGGCATAGAACCGTCGTCCTTACCTCATGGTCTCGGTTGGCGTGAAGAAGAGGGAAGCGGTGACGTGATTGTCCAATTTTTCGTTTGATTACCTTTGTGCTGGGGCTTGCCATGCTACTGGAAGCTCACCAATCCGTGAGGGGGGAGACCTCCGCAGAGCTACGCGCATCCAGCCCTGCGAACGCGACGTGGTGCGGCGGATCAGGCCGGCTGTTCCTGGGGTGGGATGGTGGCGCGGGCGACGCTGCCGGGGATCTTGCCGGTGCGGCGGATGAGGGTGAAGTGGCCGCCGAGCTCTTCCTCGACCAGGCCGCGGACCAGCCGGAGGCCGAGGCCGCCGGTGGTGGCGTCGAGGCCGCTGGTGAGGGGGCCGGGGGGTTCGGGGGGCGCGGTCCCGCGGCCGGGCGGTTCCAGGGGTTCCGCTGGGCTGGGGAGTGGCGGGGGCGGGGGCATGCCCGGGAGGGTGGCGGCCTCGTCGATGACTTCGAGTTCGAGGTGGTCGTCGGGGCCGCTGTTGAGGTGGACGGTGATGGTGCCCGGGCCGTTGCCGAGGCCGTGCTCGACGGCGTTTTGGATCAGCTCGTTGAGGACCACCGAGAGGGGGGTGGCCACGTGAGCGTTGACGCGGACCGACTCGGCCTGCACGACGATGTGGATGTCCTCGCGGCCGAGGGAGCCTTCCAGCATCCGCACCACCCGGCGGGCGACCTCGGCCATGTCCACGGCGCCTTCCAGCTCTTCGGTGAGGGTCTCGTGGACCAGCGCGATCGCGGCGATGCGGCGGACCGATTCCTCCAGGGCGGCCACGGCCATGGGGTGGTCGTCGAGGCGGCGTGCCTGGAGGCGCAGCAGGGAGGCGACCGTCTGGAGGTTGTTCTTGACGCGGTGGTGGACCTCGCGGATGGTGGCCTCGCGGCGGGAGATGACCCGGTCGCGGCGGCGCAGCTCGGTCACCTCGCGGCACAGCACCAGCGCGCCGCGGCGCTGGCCGCCGCGCAGCAGCGGCACCACCCGGATGTCGGTGACCGCCCCTGCGGTGTCCACGTCGGACTCGATCGGGCGCCGCCCGGCCATCGCCTCGGCGACCATGACCGCGACCGGTTGTGGCAGCGGCTGCCCGAGCGGCAGCGAGTTGGTGCCCATGCGCCGGAATGCCGAAGTCGCGTTGGGGCTGGCAAACTCCACCCGGCCGCTGCCGTCGAGCACCACCAGCCCGTCGCCCACCCGGGGGGAGGCGATCAGGTCGTGGGCCTCCTTGAAGGGGTAGGTCCCGCCCGCGACCATCTCCAGCAGTGCGTCCGCGGAGCGCAGGTAGGCGGCCTCCAGCCTGCCGGTCGGCCGGGCGGGGGCCTCGGCGGCCTCGACGCTGAGTACAGCGATCACGGTGCCCTTGCGGCGCACGGGCACGGCCTCGACCCGCACCGGCTCCGCGTCGATGAACACCGGCTGCGGCGACCGCAACCGCCGCTGGTCCAGCCAGGCGCGTTCCACGAACGGATGCCAGCCGGGCTCGACCTCCTCACCGACCAGGTCGGTGGGATATAAGGTGCGAGCGGTGTACGGACGCATCTGCCCGACAATACGGAAATTCTCGTTCCCCTCGACCGCCGTGAACAGCAGCAGATCAGCAAAGGCGAGGTCGGCGATCAGCTGCCAGCCCGCCATGAGGCGGTGCAGGTGCTCGTTTGCCTTCTCGTCGAGCCGCCGCCGCGCTGGCCTGGGGACTTCCTTCTCTTTCTGCACGCCACCCAGAGTAGCCTCCTACGGCAGTTGAGCTTGTGTTGACGAGTTCGTCACACATCCGTAACCTTCAGGGTGAAGACGTGAAGGGCAATGGCGCTCGCCCCGGCGGGCGCCGTTTTCATGTTCGAGACACCGTCGTCTCTCCCTAGGTCTTCCTAGCCGACACCTCCGGCGTCCGCTCCCGCAGGACCGCGATCGGAGGCGAGAGACGGTGGCTAGTGGCTTCCCCAAAGAGCCCCTTGGGAGGCTCTATGACGCGCGCCGTGACGAGCGCGACGCCTGCGGGATCGGGTTCGTGGCCGACGCCGAAGGGCGGGCCAGCAGAGCGATCGTCGAGTATGCATTGGGTGGGCTGGAGCGCCTGCGGCACCGTGGTGCGGTCGCGGCGGACGCGCGCACGGGCGACGGGGCCGGGCTGCTGCTGCCGCTGGCCCAAGCGTTCTTCGCCGAGGAGAACGGCGACCGGCTTCCTGACCAGGCCGTGGTCGGGGTGGCGATGGCGTTCCTGCCACGCGACGGCGCCCAGGCGGCCAACGCCCGCGCCGCGGTCGAGGAGGCCCTCGCGGCCGAGCAGCTCAAGCTAGTGCGATGGCGTTCGGTTCCGGTCGACCCTTCCGCGCTCGGCGACGCCGCCAAAGCCAGCCAGCCCCAGGTCGAGCAGGCCGTCTTCGTCGCGGACGGCCAGTCCGGTGAGGAGGCGGAGCGGCGATGTTTCCGCGCGGGCCGGCGGGCCGTCCTGCAGGCGAGGAGCGCCGGGGTCCCCCTCTACCTGGCGTCCTGCTCGACCCGGACGGTGACCTACAAGGCGCTGTGCGCGGCCGATCAGCTCGCCGCCTTCTACAGCGACCTGGCCGACGCGCGCATGGTGGCGCCGTTTGTGGTGTTCCACCAGCGCTACTCGACCAACACCCTGCCGTCGTGGGAGCGGGCACAGCCGTTCCGGTTCCTGTGCCACAACGGCGAGATCAACACCCTGGAAGGCAACGTCGCCTGGATGCGCGCCCGGGAGGGCAACCTCGGCAGCGGCGACCTGGCTCCGGAGGAGCTGCTGCGGCCGGTGCTCGACCCGGACGGCTCGGATTCGGCCATGCTCGACAACGCCGTCGAGCTGCTGGTGCGCGGCGGGCGTGACCTCCGCCATGCGCTGGCCATGCTGGTCCCGGCCGCCGTCGAGCACGACCAGCGCGCCAGCCGCGCCCTGCGTGACTTCTACCGCTACCACGCCTGCCTGACGGAGCCGTGGGACGGTCCCGCCGGGCTGGTCTTCACCGACGGGCACCTGGTCGGCGCCGCGCTGGACCGCAACGGCCTGCGCCCGCTGCGCTTCGAGGTCTGCGACGACGGCCTGGTGGTGTGCGCCTCCGAGGTCGGCGCGGTCGACACCAGCGGGCACGGCGGCGTGCGCCGGGGCCGCCTCGGGCCCGGCCAGATGCTCTGCGTCGACCCGGAGGCTGGCCTGCTGGAGGACGCCGCGATCAAGGTTGCCCTGGCCAGCAAGCGGCCGTGGAGCGTGTGGGTCGCCGAGCACCTGCGCGAGCTGGACCAGGGCGACCCCGTCCCAGCTCCCGCGTCCGGCTCCGGGTCCGAGGCCGAGCGGGCGCTGGTGCCGGCCCAGATCGCCTTCGGGTTTACCAGCGAGCTGGTTTCGGCGGTGCTGCGGCCGATGGCCACCGGGGGCAAGGAGCCGACCGCCTCGATGGGTGACGACACCGCCCTTGCCCCGTTCGCCCACAGCCTGCGTCCGGTCAGCCACTTCCTGCGCCAGCGGTTCGCGCAGGTCACCAACCCGCCCATCGACCACCTGCGCGAGCGCCATGTGCTCTCGAAGCGGACCCTGATCGGCCCGCGCGAGCCGCTGCTGCGCGAGCGGCCCGTGGCGGCGCGGCTGATCGCCCTGCCAAGCTTCCTGCTCACGCCGGAGGGCCTGGAGCGGCTCCAGGACCTGGAGCACGGGCTCTGCCCGGTGACGCTCGACGCCAGCTGGGCAGCGGCTGAAGGGCGTGAGGGGTTGCGGCGCGCCTGTCTCCGCCTCGCCGAGCAGGCCGAGGCGGCCGTGCGCGGCGGGGCAGGACTGCTGGTGATCTCGGACCGGGACGCGGAAAGGGGAGCGCGCGTCCCGGTCCCGTCGTTGCTGGCGGTCGGGGCGGTGCAGCAGCGGCTGGTGCGGGCGGGGCTTGCCACCCGGGCCAGCGTGGTGGTCGACAGCAGTGAGCCGATCGAGTCGCACCAGGCGGCAGCGCTGCTCGGCTACGGCGCCGAGGCGATCTGCCCACGGCTCACCCTGACCACCGTGGCCGGGCTCGCCAACGATGGCGACCCGGCCACGGCGCAAGCGGCGGCCGAGCGAGCGCAGCAGCACTACTTCGCGGCGCTGGAGGAGGCCGTCTTCAAGGTGCTGTCGAAGATGGGCATCTCCACGCTCGACTCCTACCGCGGCGCGCAGATCTTCGAGGCGCTCGGCCTGGACGCCGAGGTGGTCGCCAGCTGCTTCACCGGGACCGCCTCGCCGCTCGGCGGCATCGGCTTCGACCAGTTGGCCGACGACGTGCTGGCCCGGATGGAGCTGGCGCAGCAGGCAGGCGCGCGGCTCAGCAACCCCGGCTGGTTCAAGCACCGGCCCAAGGGCGAGTACCACCAGACCAACCCGCAGGTGATGCAGGCGCTGCACCACACCGTCAACGAGGAGGGCGCGCGGGGTTCCAGGCGCGGGGCGCACCTGCTGCAGCAGGCGGTCAAAGGGGGCGGCTACGAGCGCTACCGCCACTTCGCCAAGCTGGTCAACGAGCGCCCGCCCGCCGCCCTGCGCGACCTGCTGGAGCCGCACCCCGCTGGCGCGCCGGTGCCGCTGGAGGAGGTCGAGCCGGCCGCCAACATCCTGCGGCGCTTCTCGACCGCCGCGATGAGCCTCGGGTCGCTGTCGCCGGAGGCCCACCAGACCCTGGCGATCGCGCTCAACCGGGTCGGCGGCCGCTCGAACTCCGGCGAGGGCGGCGAGGACCCGGCCCGCTTCGGCACGCAGCGCAGCTCCGCCATCAAGCAGGTCGCCTCGGGCCGCTTCGGGGTCACCCCCGAGTACCTGGCCAACGCGGCCGAGCTGCAGATCAAGATCGCCCAGGGCTCCAAGCCCGGCGAGGGCGGGCAGCTGCCCGGCCACAAGGTCAGCGCCGAGATCGCCCGCCTGCGCCACACCCAGCCGGGGGTGGCGCTGATCTCGCCGCCGCCGCATCACGACATCTACTCCATCGAGGACCTCGCCCAGCTGGTCTTCGACCTGAAGCAGGCCAACCCGGAAGCTGACGTCACCGTCAAGCTGGTCGCCGAGGCGGGGGTCGGCACGGTCGCCGCCGGGGTGGTCAAGTCCCTGGCCGACGTGGTCACGATTTCGGGAGCCGATGGCGGCACCGGCGCGAGCCCGCTGTCGTCCATCAAGCACGCCGGCGGGCCCTGGGAGCTGGGCCTCGCCGAGGCGCAGCAGGCCCTCCAGGCCAACGGGCTGCGCTCGCGGGTGCGGCTGCGCATCGACGGCGGCCTGAAAAGCGGCCGCGACGTGCTGCTGGCCGCGCTGCTCGGCGCCGACGAGTACGGCTTCGGCACGGCCGCGCTGCTGGCCGAGGGCTGCCTCATGGTGCGCACCTGCCATCAGGACAACTGCCCGGTCGGCATCGCCACGCAGCGGCCGGACCTGCGCGCCAAGTTCGCCGGCACCCCCGACATGGTGGTCCACTACCTCGAGTACGTCGCCGAGGAGGTGCGGGAGTTGCTCGCCGGCCTCGGCCTGCGCACCCTCGACGAGGCGATCGGCCGGGTGGACCTGCTGGCGCAGCGGGTGGCCGGCGACCCGCGGGCGGACGCGCTCGACCTCAGCCCGCTCATCGAGACAAGCGTCGACCGGGCGGCCGCGCGGCGCTTCGAGGCGCCCGACCCGACCCACCAGGTCAGGTCGGCCCTCGGGGACCGCCTCCATGAGGACGCCATGCCCGGCCTGCTCGCCGGGGACCTGGTCAACCTGCGCTACCCGATCGGCAACACCGACCGTTCCGTCGGCGCCCGGCTCGGCGTGGCGGTCGGTGCCGCGTTCGGGTCGAGGCCGCCCTCCGGCCGTGCCCGGGTCGAGTTCGACGGCGTGGCCGGGCAGAGCTTCGGCGCCTTCCTGGCCCCCGGGATCGACTTCCGGCTCACCGGCGCGGCCAACGACTACGTCGGCAAGGGCATGGGCGGCGGCAGGATCGTGGTGCAGGCCCCGGACGACGACCTCGGCGACGCGGTGCTGGTCGGCAACACGGTCCTGTACGGCGCCACCCGGGGGGAGCTGTTCTGCGCCGGGCGGGCCGGGGAGCGGTTCGCGGTGCGCAACTCCGGCGCCACCGCCGTGGTCGAGGGGACCGGCGACCACTGCGGCGAGTATATGACCGGCGGGACCGTGGTGGTTTTGGGCCCTGTTGGGCGCAATGTCGGCGCCGGCATGACCGGCGGCGAGCTGTTCCTCTACGATGATGGCGGCGACGAGGCCCTTGAGCACCTGAATGACGAGCTGGTGCTGGCCCGGCGGCCAGACGATGTCCAGCTGGTATTCCTGCGGGAGCTGGTCGCCGCCCACGCCGAGCTGACCGGATCCGCGGTGGCCAGCGGCATCCTCGACCGCTGGGACCAGGCGGTAGGCTTGTTCTGGCGGGTGGCTCCGAGGGCTGAGGTCGCCGCCATCGAACGGGCCCACGAGGGCACCGGGTAGGTCGTGTTGTGTGAGAGGAGCAGGATGGCGCGGGTGCTCGTGGCTGAAGACGAGGTCCTGATACGGGTGGACGTCGTCGAGACGTTGGAGGAGGCCAGCCACACCGTCGTGGGGGAGGCCGGCGACGGCGAGCAGGCAGTGCAGCTCGCGCGGGAGCTCGCTCCCGACCTGGTGGTCATGGACGTCAAGATGCCCAAGATGGACGGCCTGGAGGCGGCCCGCCAGATCACCGCCGCAGGCGGCGCGGTGCTGGTGCTGACCGCCTTCTCCGACAAGGAGCTGGTGGACGAGGCCGCCGAGGCCGGCACCATCGGCTACCTGGTGAAGCCGTTCCAGCCAGCCCAGCTCGTCGCCGCCGTCAACGTCGCCCTGGCCCGCGTCGCCGAGCACCGCGACCTACAGCAGACGGTCGAGGAGCTGGAGGCCAAACTCGAGGCCCGCAAGGTCATCGAACGCGCCAAGGGCCGCCTCATGGAGCAGTTCGACCTCACCGAAGACCAGGCCTACACCCGCATGCGCCGCGCCGCCATGGACCGCCAGCTCCCCCTGGTCGAAATCGCCCGCCGCGTCCTGGAAGGAACCCAGCCCAAGCAGCCGTAGCGGCGACCTAGTGGTGGTGCTGGACGTACCAGAGCGCCAGGCGGGCGCCGCCGGCGAGGAGCAGGAGGGGGAGCAGCCAGGGGCGTGCGGCTCGGTACATGGTGCGGACGGTGAGGACGAACAGGTGGTGGAGGGGCACGAACAGGAAGGTGTGCAGGGGGCGGAGGCGCCGCTTGCGCCGGTCCTGGTTCTGGGCGGCGGTTCGGCGCAGGCGGCTCCTGGCCTCCGGGGTGAGCTGGTGGTAGGAGATCTGCCGGTGTGACGCGGGCCGGGGGGTAGGGCGCATGATCTGCCTCGCTTCCTGCCGTGGGTCCCGGACCGGGGGTTGGTTCCTCGTCGCTGATGGCGGGCGGGGTGCCGGCGACCTCGTTGCCGCCGGCCCGCCCACGACCAGGGGTGGCCCGCTACCGGCTGATCGCGTTCACGAGATCCTGGAGGACGTTCTTGATCGTCGGTGCGAACGAGGACGACGCGAGGAGGAAGCCCCAGGCGCCGCAGAGGAGGAACTCGAAGACGGTGAGCCCGTCGCCTTTATGGCGGAAGCGGAGCATCACCACGATGATGATGGTGAGCAGGAAGAGGAATGAGAAGGCGACTCTCATCGGTGCATCGTCCTTTCATGAACCGGTGACGCCGATCCTTGGAAGGCTGGGGGAGGAGCGCCTGGAGGTGGCCGCGCTCGCAGGGAAGATGACGCGCCTGCATTGGTCGCGCTGTCACCTGTCGCTTCATCCGTAAGGGCACCGTGGCTATCCCCCGTCATTTGGCGGCTACGAATCGCTCGTCGATCCACGGTCAGCCCTACCGACCGCTGGTTGTGTAGTTCCGGGGCTGTAGCTGCCTTGCCGCGGTTGCTGACATGTTTCGGGTGAAAAGTCAGAACCACGCCATTGAGTCTAAGAGTGAGGGAGGACCTAGTCAATGAAAGAGTCATCCGAGCGATTCCCGTCACCCGCTGGGCCGGTTCGCCCGCAAGTCTCCACGCTGGAGTATAACATGCTTGTTACTCCGGTTCGCCATGCTCAGGCTTTTCATTCGGTCTGGACTGCATCTCCGTTTTTACGAGTCAATGGGATGTTTCAACGTCTAAGCGTGAACCTGCGAATTTGCTGCCAGCGATCTGCTGAGTTCTCCTACGAGGATCAGCCGAGACTTTGCGCAGGATTTGAGAATGGCTATCAGGATCGACCAGGATGATTCGCTTGGCAGCGATGAGTCACATGAATCACCATATCGCCGCGGGGGGCAGCATCGATGATGGACAGCCGGGACATGGGTCGGGGGGCCGATCGGGGGAGCCGGATCGCCAGCCCGGAAGGTATGCGGCGGGTGCCGCTGCTCGCCGTCTACAGCACTATCGGCGTCATATTCGGCCTGGTGACGCTGGCGCTCCACCCGGTCGCCAGACCGCTTTCCAACACCCTCCTCAGCCACGCCCTGGCGCCCTACGCTATCGCCGGAGTGGTGTTCTTCGGGACCCGGGCGCTGGTCCGCGACAAGCTGCGCTGGTGCCGCTCCTGCGCCCACTGGCTCGCGATCGAGCCTGACGGCGAGCGCGTCCTGCGCACCCGCCCGACGGTCCGCCGCACCCACGGCCGCCTGGATGCCTACAACGCCGCCGGCCAGAAGACCGGCTACAGCCGCTCCCAGACCGTCACCCGCGGCATCCGCGAGACCGTCGCCATCAGCATGGTCTGCCGCCATTGCGGCGCGAAGTCGATCGTCAAAGAACGCCGGGACAAGTAACCGGTTATGTCGTGAGGGCGGCCAGCACGTTGGTGACGATCGCGGTGCGGGTGGCGGGGGCGAGGGTCGGGGCGCCGGAGGGGTGGCGGAGGTAGAAGGTGTCGACGACCTCGGCGCCGTAGGTGGCGATCTTGGCGAGGTCGATGGTGACGGCGCAGGTGGCGAGGGCTCTGGTGATGCGGTAGAGGACGGCGGGGCCGTCGGGGCAGCGGACCTCGACGACGGTGGCGCGGTCGGAGGCGTGGTCCTGGAAGCGGATCTCGGCGGCGGGGCGGGGCGGGAGCGGGGCCGGGGTGCGGTAGGCGGCTTCGCGTTCGGCGAGGCGTTGCTCCAGGGGGAGCTGGCCGGCCAGGGCACGGCGCAGCTCGTCGCGGAGGAGCTGCCAGTTCGGCTCGCGCCCGAAGCGGGGCTGGGCGCTGAAGGTGAGCAGGGCCGCGCCCTCGTGGGTGGCGACGGTGGCCGCTAGCACGTCGAGCCGGTGCAGGGCGAGGACGCCCGCGACCTTCCACAGCAGGCCGGGCTGGTCGGGGGCGAGCACTTCGACTGTCTCGCCCTCCACCTCGATGGTCAGCTCCCGCGTGGCGCGGAGCCGCTCGGGCGGGAGTTCGGCGGGCGCGCTGGCGGGTCGGCCCTCCAGCTGACTGGCCACCCTGCTGACCAGGTCAGCGACCAGCTGGGCCTTCCATGGGCTCCAGGCGGTCGGGCCGGTGGCGAGCGCGTCGGCCTCGGTGAGGGCGTGCAGCAGCGCGAGCACGCCCGCCGAATGCTCGCCCACCGCTGCGGCGACCAGCCGCGTGGTGGCCGGGTCGTCCAGGTCCCTGCGGGTGGCGGTCTCGGCCAGGAGCAGGTGGTGGCGGACCAGGGTGACCAGCACGGCCACGTCGTCCGGCGGCAGGCCGAGGCGGGCCGCGAGGCTGGCGGCGACCCGCGCGCCAGCGGCGGCGTGGTCGCCCGGCCAGCCCTTGCCCAGGTCGTGCAGGAACGCGGCCAGCAGCAGCAGGTCCGGCCGCGACACCCGCCGGACCAGCGCGGCGGCCCGCACCGCTGTCTCGATCAGGTGCCGGTCCACGGTCCAGCGGTGGAAGGGGTTGCGTTGCGGCCGGGAACGCACCCGCTCCCATTCCGGCAGGAGACGGGTGAGCAGGCCGACCTGGTCGAGGTCCTCCAGGACGGCGACGGACGCCTCGCCCGCGCCAAGGAGGGTGACCAGCGCCTGGCGGGCCGCCGCCGGCCACGGCTCGGGCATGGCGGGCTGCTCGGCGGCCAGCCGCTGCAGCGTGTGCCGCGCTAGCGGCAGCCGGGCACCCGCCGCTGCCGCCGCGACCCGCAGGGCGCCGCCGGGGTCGCCGGCCAGGTCGGCTGTGTCCTCCAGCAGCACCTCGCCGTTGTGGGCGACGACGCCGTCGGCGAGGGGGCGCCGCAGCGGGCGGCGGCGTGCGGTCCAGCCCCGGCCCCCGGTCCTGCCCCGGCCGTGGCCGTGGGACCAGTTCCAGGCGTCCACCTGGCGCCAGGTCTGGTCGAGCGTCCAGGCGAGCGTACGGCCGGCCTGGTGGAGCGCGCGCATCAGCGCGTCCGCGTCCGGGTGGCCGAGCCGCTCGGCGACGTCGTCCTGGTCCTGGAGGCCGAGGCGGTCACTGTGGCCCCCGTTGCTGTGGTGGAGGGCGTCGCGCGCGTCGAGCAGCAGGTGGTAGGCGCCCTGTGCGGCCTCCGGGAGGCCGCCGCTGATCCAGGTGGCCGCCACCGAGCCGACGGCGTGCCCGTCGCGCAAGCCGCCGCGGGCCTCCTTGAGATCCGGCTCCAGCAGGAAGGCCAGCTCCCCGTAGCGCTCGGCCCGCCGCCGGCAAGACTCGCGCAGCTCGGGCAGGCGGCGGGCCGCGGCGCTGCGCCAGCGCTGCCCGGCCGCCTCGCGCAGCCGCCGGCTGAGCGCGGGGTCACCGGCGACGTGGCGCAGGTCGAGCAGGCCGAGGGCGGTCTTGAGGTCGGTGTCAGCGACGGCGAGCGCCTCCTCCGGGGTGCGGACGCTGTGGTCGAGGCGGACGCCGGCATCCCAGATCGGGTACCAGAGCCGTTCCGCCAGTGCGGTGACCTCCGCGTCCCCGGGCTTGCGGGTGTGCAGCAGCATCAGGTCGAGGTCGCTGCCGGGGGCCGGCTCCCCGCGCCCGTAGGCGCCGCCCACCGCCAGGGCGACCCCGGGCCCGGGGTCGCCGAGCAGCCCGGTCAGCCAGCGGCCGGCGGCGGCGAGCCGGTCGGCCTGGCTCGACGCGCCGGCCAGCGGGTTGCTCCCGGCGCCGGCCCTCAAGCCGGAATCCGGGCTCCGGCTAGAGGGCGTCGGGGCCTCGCTCGCCTGTCCGCACGCGGACGACCTCGTCGACCGGGACCGACCAGACCTTGCCGTCGCCGATCTGGCCAGTGCGGGCCGCCTTGACCAGCGCGTCGATCACCCCGGCGGCGGCCTCGTCGGTGACCAGGACCTCGACGCGGACCTTGGGCACGAAGTCGATGGTGTACTCGGCGCCCCGGTAGACCTCCGTGTGGCCGCGCTGGCGTCCGTAGCCCTGGACCTCGCTGACGGTCATGCCGGCGACGCCGATCTCGCCGAGCGCCTCCTTGACCTCGCCGAGCTTGAACGGCTTGACGATGGCGGTGATGAGCCTCATGAGTCCGCTCCAATCTCGGCGCCGCGGGAGTGGGTGGCAGTCGGCTGGGCGGGCGCCGAGCTGTCGCGGGCGCCGCTGCTGACGCCCAGGCCACGGGCCAGCACCAGGCCAAGCTCGTAGGCGGTCTCGGCGTGCTGGCTGGTGTCGAGACCCTCGCGTTCGGCCGTCTCGTCGACCCGCAGCCCGATGGTCACGTCGACCAGCTTGCCGATGGCGAAGGTGACCACGAAGGAGAACACCGCGACCACCGCCACGGCCACCGCCTGGTGGCCGAGCAGGCCGAGGCCGCCGCCGTAGAACAGCCCGTCGGCGCCACCCACCGCCGAGGTGCCGAAGAAGCCGATCAGCAGGGCGCCGGTGACCCCGCCGACCAGGTGGACGGCGCCGACGTCCAGGGAGTCGTCCAGGCCGAAGCGGTATTTGACGCTGGTGGCCAGCGCGCAGATCCCCCCGGCGAGCAGGCCGATGACGGTGGCGCCGATGACGTTGACGAAGCCGCAGGCCGGGGTGATGGCGACCAGGCCGGCGACCGCGCCGGAGGCGGCGCCGAGGGTGGTGGACTTGCCGCTGCGGAGCTTCTCGGTGGCGATCCAGCCGAGCAGCGCGGCGGCGGTGGCGGTGTTGGTGTTGACGAACGCCTGGGCGGCGAGCTGGTTGGCGGCCAGCGCCGAGCCGGCGTTGAAGCCGAACCAGCCGAACCACAGGATGCCGGCGCCGAGCAGGGTCAGCGGGAGCGCGTGGGGTGGCATCGGCTCCTTGGGCCAGCCGCGGCGGCGGCCCACCAGGATGGCCAGCGCGATCCCAGCCATGCCGGCGTTGATATGGACCACGGTGCCGCCGGCGAAGTCCTCGGCGCCGAGCTTGAAGAGCCAGCCGGTCGGGGAGAAGACCCAGTGCGCCACCGGCGCGTAGACCAGCACCGCCCACAGCGAGATCACCGCGACGAAGCCGCCGAACTTGAGCCGGTCGGCGGTGGAGCCGGTGATCAGCGCCGGGGTGATGATGGCGAACATCATCTGGAAGACCACGAACGCCAGCGGCGGGATCGTCTGCGCGATCGGGCCGCTGTAGCCGGGCACGGCCTGTTTCATGTGCGCCAGGCCGGCGAAGTGCAGCGTGCCGATGATCCCGTGGCCACCCAGGTCGACCCCGAACGCGAGGCTGTAGCTGAGCAGCACCCAGATCACGCTGACCAGCCCGATCACCACGTAGTTCTGCATCAGCATGCCGAGCACGTTCTTGGTGCGGACCATCCCGCCGTAGAAGAACGCCAGTCCCGGCGTCATGAACAGGACCAGGGCCGCACTGGCCAGCACCCACGCCGTATCCCCGGAGTTGTACTGCATGGCTCTCCCCTTGCTGATTCACCCGACCGGAAGAGCATGCAGGGTTGCCCGTTTCCTGTGGGCTACGCCGATGTTTATGCGTTGCTACACCTCTGTTACGAGCGTGTGAACGGGGCAACGGGGGCGATCAGCATTCATATGGAACCAAGCTGGCCTCTCCGGCGTCTTTGTAGGTGGGATGCGGGGCCGACCAGAGACGGGGGTGGGACGGCACGTGGCGACACGACCCATGCACGGCGAGCCGATCGCGGCCAGGGGGGCAGCCGCGGCCAGGGTGACGAAACCAGGTCATCTGCAGCTGCTGCCCGGCGCCGGCGCCGGGCCGTCCGAGCCCGAGTCGCGCCAGGGCCGGGCGCGGCCGCTGGTGGTCTTCGTGGGGGTCGGCGACGACCGCCGCAGCCGCGTGGCCGCCGCCTTGCTGCAGCAGCGGGCGCAGGGGCGGGTGCAGGGGATGTCGATGAGCCCGGCTACGGTGGAGCCCGACCCGGTGGTGGTCCGTGCCCTGGCCATGCTCGGCATCGACCTCCACGAACAGCGCTCCTCGCCGCTGTCGCGGGAGCTGCTGGAGCGCGCCGCGGCGGTGGTGCTGATGGGCTATACCAGCAACGAGCTGGCCGAGCGCGCCGAGGACTGGTGCATCGACGACCCGACCGGCAAGGACGCGAAGACGGTCCGCTACCTCCTCGACGCGATCGACCGCCGCGTCCAGCGCCTGCTCGACCGGCTGGCTCCTGCCTCCGGCCCCGGAGACGCCCCGGCCTGAAGTCGCCGGCTGGGCTCCCCGTCGCGTTGCTCTGGGCATTGCCGCGCGTTTGGGTGTAAATCGCTTCCCCGTCGTTATGCGCCCAGGGTAGGGTTGCCCGCGCGAAGGGGGCAGGTTGCGTGTCAGCGCCGTGTCAGCGGTATCAGCGGTACGGCAGACTGGTGGCAGCGCAGGGGGGCATCGTCGCCGTGGTGGCCAGCGGGCTGGCGAGGTCCTCCTTGAGGGCGAGATCCTCCTTGAGGTGGATGACGAATCGGCTGTCCGGTGGACGCCGATGTCACAGGAATCGCATAGCCTCAATCAAAGCCATTCAAGCAGACGGAAAGCAGCCAAGCAGAAGGGTTGAGCATGTCCACCAGCGTGACCCCCCCGCCAGAGACAGACCAGCTCGCCGCGCGGGCGATCGACGTCGCCAAGGTCTACGGCGAGGGCGAGACGGCCGTCCGTGCCCTCGACGGGGTCACCGTCGACTTCCCGACCGGCCGCTTCACCGCGATCATGGGGCCGTCCGGCTCCGGCAAGTCCACCCTGATGCACTGCCTCGCTGGCCTCGACCGGGTCACCGCCGGGCGCATCTACATCGGTGACACCAACCTGTCGGAGCTCTCCGAAAAGCAGCTCACGCTGCTGCGGCGGGAGCGGGTCGGCTTCGTCTTCCAGGCGTTCAACCTGCTGCCCACCCTGACCGCCGCCGAGAACATCGAGCTGCCCATGGCGATCGCCGGGCGCAAGCCGGACCGGCCCTGGGTCGACCGGGTGATCGACGCGGTCGGCCTGCGCGACCGGCTCGGCCACAAGCCCAGCGAGCTGTCCGGCGGCCAGCAGCAGCGCGTCGCCGGCGCGCGGGCGCTGGCCACCAAGCCGGACATCGTCTTCGCCGACGAGCCCACCGGCAACCTCGACTCGGTCGCCAGCGCCGAGCTGCTCGGCTTCATGCGCCGCTCGGTGGACGAGTTCGGCCAGACGATCGTGATGGTCACCCACGATCCCAACACCGCCGCCTACGCCGACCTGGTGCTGTTCCTGGACGACGGCCGCATCATCGACGAGATGGCCAACCCGACTGCCGAGAAGGTGCTCGACTTCCTGAAGAAGCTGGGCGCCGACCCGAAGCGGCTGGGGGCTGAGCGCTGATGTTGCGGGCAACCCTCAAGGGACTCGCCGCGCACAAGCTGCGCATGTCCCTGACCGCCCTGGCCATCGTGCTCGGGGTCGGCTTCGTGGCGGGCACCTTCGTGCTCACCGACACCATCAACAAGACCTTCACCGACCTGTTCGACCAGGTCACCAAGGGTGTCGACGTCGCGGTCAGGACCAACGCGACCTTCAACGCCCAGGGCGGCCAGACCCGGGCCCCGATGCCCGCCTCCGTGCTCGACCAGGTGAAGGGCGTGGACGGCGTGGCGGCGGCCGAGGGCAGCGTCAATGGCTACGCGCAGTTCATCGGCAAGAACGGCAAGCCGGTCACCACCGGCGGCGCGCCCACCCTCGGCGTCTCGATGAGCAGCGTGCCGCAGTTGCAGTCGTCGACCACGATCCGGGAGGGACAGCGGCCGAGCGGCCCAGGCCAGGTCGCCGTCGACGCCGGCACCGCCAAGAAGCAGGGCTACAAGGTCGGCGACCGGGTCAAGATCCTGTTCCAGGGGGGCACGCGCGAGTTCACGGTGAGCGCCATCCTCGGCTTCGGCCAGGCCGACAACCTCGCCGGCGCGACCCTCGCTGGGTTCGAGCTGCCCACCGCCCAGCAGGTGCTGAACCGCCAGGGCACCTACGACGAGATCGACGCCGTCGCCGCCTCGGGCGTCTCGCCGGAGACGCTCCGCGACCGCGTCAAGGCCACGGTCGACCCCAAGGACCAGGTGCTCACCGGTAAGGAGCTCGCCGAGGACACCTCCAAGTCTGTGGGGCAGTTCACCAAGTTCATCAACATCGCGTTGCTGGCCTTCGCGTTCGTGGCGCTGTTCGTCGGCTCCTTCATCATCGTCAACACCTTCTCGATCATCCTCGCGCAGCGCACCCGCGAGCTGGCGCTGCTGCGCTGCCTGGGCGCCACGCGGCGGCAGGTGCTCCGCTCGGTGCTGGCCGAGGCGTCGATCGTTGGCCTGCTCGCCTCCATCGTCGGGATCGGCTTCGGCATGCTCGTCGCCCTTGGGATCAAGGCCCTCTTCAAAGTTCTCGGGGCTGACCTGCCGTCGACCACCCTGGTGGTCGCGCCGCGCACGGTCATCGTCGCGCTCGTCGTGGGTCTGGTGGTGACGCTGCTGGCGTCGCTGTTCCCGGCGATCAAGGCGACGCGGGTCCCGCCGGTGGCGGCGTTGCAGCAGGAGGCGGTCGCCGCTCCGACGCACCACACCTGGCGGCGGGTGGTCGTCGGCACGGTGGTCACCGTGATCGGCGTGGCGTTGCTGCTGGCCGGGCTGTTCTCCCACACTGGCAACCGCCTCATCAACATCGCCAGCGGCGCGGTGGTGATCTTCCTCGGCGTCGGCTTCCTCAGCCCGCTGATAGCCAGGCCGCTGGCGCGGCTGCTCGGCTGGCCGTTCGCGCACTGGGCTCGTGAGCCGGGCAAGCTGGCGCGTGACAACTCGATGCGCAACCCGCGGCGCACCGCCTCCACCGCTGCGGCGCTGATGATCGGGCTCGCCCTGGTCAGCTTCGTGACCATCTTCGCGGCGTCGCTGAAGTCGTCGTCCAGCAAGATCCTCGACGAGGCGGTTGCGGCCGACTACATCCTCAGCGGCCCGAGCAACAGCGGCGTGGGGTTCAGCCCCGAGGTGGTCAGGCGCATCGCGCAGCAACCCGAGATCGACTCGGCCACGGGCATCCGTTTCGGCGCCTTCAAACTCGACGGCAAGACCCTGCAGCGTCAGGGCGTCGACCCGGCCACCTTCACCAAGACCGTGCGGACCGACACGACCTCCGGCAACCTCGCCGACCTGGCTGGCGGTGACATCGCGGTGCGCAAGGACGCCGCCAAGTCCCACAACTGGAAGGTCGGCGACACGATCACGATGGACTTCCCCGTCGGCGGCACCCAGCAGGAGCGGATTACGGCCATCTACGAGGACAACCACCTCAACGGCCAGTACATCGTGACACTGGCCGACTACCAGAACCACTACCCGGACCAGCTCGACATGATCGGCCTCGTCAAGGCCAAGCCGAACGTCTCCACGGACGCCTCGCGTGCGGCGGTCGACCGGGTGACTGCCGGCTTCCCCACCGTGCAGGTGAAGGATCAGGCGGAGTTCAAGCGCGATCAGGCCAAGCAGATCGACCAGGTGCTGGTGCTGTTCTACGGGCTGCTCGCCCTAGCGGTGATCATCGCCTTCATCGGCATCATCAACACCCTGGCGCTGTCGGTGCTGGAACGGGTCCGCGAGCTCGGCCTGCTGCGGGCGGTCGGCATGACCAGGGCGCAGCTGCGCCGCATGATCCGCTGGGAGGCGGTGATCGTCGCTGTGCTCGGCGCGGTCCTCGGCCTGGTCGTCGGTACCTTCTTCGGCTGGGCGATGGTGCGCGCGCTGCACAACGAGGGCATCACCGAGTTCACCCTGCCGGTCGGGTCGTTGCTGGGCTTCGTGATCGCCGCCGGCTTGGCCGGCATGCTCGCCGCGATTTTCCCCGGCCGCCGTGCCGCCAAGATCGACATGCTGCGGGCGATCACCACCGAATAGCCATCCAGACCCGACTCCGGGGGGAGGCGGAGCGGCGGCTCACGGGCACCACAGCCCGGGGCCGCCGCTCTGGCGTCTCGGTCTCGATACAGTGAGCCCAGAGGCGTCGTACGAGTCGTGGGAAAGGAGCGTGCTTGGCCAGCTTGGATATCGCCGGCGTTGACCCAGACCCGATCGTGCAGTTCGAGCGGTGGTTCAAAGAGGCGGTGGCCGCGGAATTGCCCGAGCCGACGGCGATGGCGCTGGCGACCGTCACCCCGGAGGGACGGCCGTCGGTTCGGATGGTGCTGCTCAAGGGGGTCGACCAGCGGGGGTTCGTCTTCTACAGCAACTACGAGAGCCGCAAAGCCCGCGAGCTGGCCGCCAATCCATACGCGGCGCTGGCGTTACGCTGGTACCAGCTGGGCCGCCAGGTTCGTATCGAGGGGAGGGTCGAGCGGATCACCCAACAAGAGTCTGAGGCGTACTTTCGTACCCGTCCCCTTGGCAGCCGGCTTGGCGCCTGGGCTTCACCTCAGAGCAGCGTGATCCCGGACCGTGAGGGGCTGGAGCAGCGGTTCGAGGCGTTGGCTGCCCGCTACGGCGAGGATGAGGACGCCGAGGTGCCCCTGCCTCCGTTCTGGGGCGGCTACCGCCTCACCCCGGACGTCATCGAGTTCTGGCAGGGCCGCGCGAACCGCCTCCACGACCGCCTGCGCTACACGCGCGAGCGCCCGACCGCCCCCTGGACGATCGAGCGGCTCGCACCATGAGGCTGGCCCACGAGGCACAATTGACTACCACGGCAGGGCTTAGCGAACGGAGGTGCCCCAATGGCGTCCCCCACCCCGAGCGGCGTCGACGTCTACGGTGCGGCGCAGGAGCAGTACCCGCAGATCTTGACCGCCGAGGCGCTGGCGTTCGTCGCCGACCTGCAGCGCGAGTTCAACCCGACCCGGGAGGCGCTGCTCCTGCGCCGCCGTGAGCGGCAGGCCGCGTTCGAGGCAGGCGAGCTGCCTGACTTCCTGGCCGAGACCACTGCGGTGCGGGAGGGCGACTGGCGGGTGGCGCCGTACCCGGCGGACCTGGCCGATCGGCGTGTGGAGATCACCGGCCCGACCGACCGCAAGATGCTGATCAACGCGCTCAACTCCGGGGCGCGTGTGTTCATGGCGGACTTCGAGGACGCCAATGCCCCCACCTGGGACAACCTCTTCGGCGGCCAGGCCAACCTGATCGAGGCAATCGAGCGCAGCATCACCTTCGAGGGCCCGGACGGCCGCCACTACCAGCTCAACGACGAGGTGGCAGTGCTGATGCCGCGCCCGCGCGGCTGGCACCTGCCGGAAAAGCACCTCCTGGTCGACGGCAAGCCCACCGCCGGGGCGCTGGTCGATTTCGGCCTGTACTTCTTCCACAACGCCACGCGCCTGCTCGGCAAGGGGACAGGACCTTACTTCTACCTGCCGAAGCTGGAGAGCCACCTCGAGGCGCGGCTGTGGAATGACGTCTTCGTCTTCGCCCAGGAGCGGCTTGGCATCCCGCGCGGCACCATCCGCGCCACGGTGCTGATCGAGACCATCACCGCAGCCTTCGAGATGGACGAGATCCTCTACGAGCTGCGCGAGCACTCCTCCGGACTGAACGCTGGCCGCTGGGACTACATGTTCTCGGTCATCAAGAAGTTCCGCACCCGGCCAGAGTTCACCCTGCCCGACCGCAACCAGGTCACCATGACTGTCCCGTTCATGCGTGCCTACACCGAGCTGCTGGTCAAGACCTGCCACCGCCGAGAGGCGTTCGCCATGGGCGGCATGGCCGCGTTCATCCCCAGCCGGCGGGACGCCGAGGTGAACCGCGTCGCCCTCGCCAAGGTCCGCGACGACAAGCGCCGCGAGGCCGGCGACGGCTTCGACGGCACCTGGGTCGCCCATCCGGACCTGGTCGCGGTCGCCACCGAGTGCTTCGACGAGGTGCTCGGCAAGCGTCCCAACCAGATCGACCGCAAGCGCGACGAGGTCCAGGTGAGCGCCGCCGACCTGCTGACCGTCCACGCCACCCCCGGCGAGGTCACCGAGGAGGGTCTGCGCAACGACGTCAGCGTCGCCATCCAGTACATCTCGTCATGGCTGCGCGGCACCGGCGCGGCGGCGATCTACAACCTGATGGAGGACGCCGCCACCGCCGAGATCGCCCGCTCCCAGGTGTGGCAGTGGGTCCACAACGGCGTCAAGCTCAGCGACGGCCGCGAGGTCACCCCCGAGCTGGTCCGCCAGATCGAGGCCGAGGAGCTCGACAAGCTGCGCCTGACCTTCGGCTACTTGGTCTTCGCCGCCAGCCGTGCCGACGAGGCGAAGGGGCTGTTCGAGCGGGTCGCCCTCGCCGACGACTTCATCGAGTTCCTGACGCTGCCTGCCTACGCGCTGCTGGATTAGCACGGCCCAGCGCCCTAGCGCGTGCGGGCAAGCCGTGCGTGGCGGTAGCCGTAGGCGGCGTAGGCGGCCAGGCCGACAGCGGTCCACAGGACGAAGGCGATCCAGGTCACCTTGTCGAACTTGACCATGAGGTAGGCGCAGAAGAGCACCCCGAGGATGGGGGTCAGCGGGTAGAACGGCACGCGGAAGCTGCGTGGCATGTCCGGCCTGGTGCGGCGTAGTGCCAGCACGCCGAAGTTGACGATCGCGAAGGCTGCCAGCGTGCCGATGCTGGCAGCGTCGGCCAGATGGCCGAGCGGGAGGAAGCCGGCCAGGGCCGCGATGAACCCCGCCACGATGAGCGTGTTGGCCACCGGGGTTTGGGTCCGGCGACTCACCCGGTTGAAGACGCTGGGGATGAGGCCGTCGCGGGCCATGGCGAACAGGATGCGCGTCTGTCCGTACATCACCGTGAGCACGACGCTGGCGATCGCGATCACCGCACCGAACGACAGCACCGCCGCCGGCCAGGTGCTCCCGGTCGCGGCGCTGAGCACGCTGGCGAGCGGCGCCTGCAGCCCGCCCAGCTGGTTCCAGGGCATGACCCCGACCGCGGCGAGCGCGACCGCCGCGTAGACCAGCGTCACGATGCCGAGCGAGATGATGATCGCCAGGGGCAGGTCGCGCTTGGGGTTCCGGGCCTCCTCGCCAGCGGTCGAGGCCGCGTCGAAGCCGATGTAGGAGAAGA
>WNGR01001733.1_pt1 | contig 24204 bp, 38 predicted proteins | sample 5407581 | NCBI WGS metagenome assembly WNGR01 (sample SAMN13153383, study PRJNA577476) | soil metagenome | isolation source: 80 cm soil or saprolite under Garry oak tree replicate 2 | place: USA:California | collected 2016-06-15
AAAAAAAAAAAAAAAAAAAAAAAAGAGAGAGAAATGTCTATAAGGGAATACAGTACCAGTGGACGTCATCGGGCAACCGACCGAGTCCAGCCGGGGAAAGCACTGGCGTCAGGTGGACGGGCCGCACTGATACCGTGTTGCCAGAGGTGGACCTCCGGATTCTAGAAAGAGGCAGGACTACACAGGACCGCTCAGGGGGGTGGCACCTGCAGAGGTGAGGGCCAGACCGGGAGATACAGCAGAATGAGTCCGATTTGAAATGACTTACCTTAATGCCCAGATACGCAAGCGAGGTTGAGTTGAGCGCTGGTTTCGCAAGGACGCTCCAAACTTTTTGTATGGTACCAAGGCTTGCGGGTCAGAAGGTGTCCGAATACTTGTGACAGAATATGAACAAGCAACTACCAGACAGAGGCGCCGTCAGTAAGTGATGGTAGTGGCAAGTCTGACCAGATCTGAGCCTACACACGGCATCCGGCGTCTCTTTGATCTGGGGATTAGGTTCGAGCTTCATACAGAAAATTCCTCTCAGATCAGAGCGATGACGGCAAACAGATCCCTTCCTAGAACACCTCCATTTCGCCCATGGGTCCATGTCCGTCCACCGTCCCGTCTGCGCAAGCACACCAAACATGTCGATGCGGATCTGTGCCGCTGCGGTACCCGCGCAACAGCCGAGGGTGATAGCTCGACTTTACGCGGAACTCACGCAGCGCCAGCGCGTCCTATACCTGAACTGTGCGAGACTCCGTGACCCCCCAGCACGCCACTTGCTTCGCGCGGTCCCCCAAACGTAGCGACCTCGGCCAAAGGCGTCTCCTCGGCAGCGGGATCAAAGTTGCGGGAAACGGCACCGCTCATGACGGACTTGGACTCCATCTCGCATTGCATCTTCCTCAGTTCCCCGGACCGAGGTTCACGAAGGAACCGCATCAGCTACAAGGGAAAAAGAACAGAATTCCGGGTCGGTGCAAGCAAGGTGAGAGAGAAAATGCTCTTGTCCCGCCTGATGGAAGCCCCAGTGATTCCCTGACCCTCCCGCCGAGAGAACAGTTCGCGCGCGTGACGCCCGAGTGCGATTGTGGAATTGTACAGTAGTGTTGCGCGATGGTAATCTGGTCCGTAGTCAATGAACGGTTCTAGCCAGCGAGTCACCTGGGCAGGCTAGTATCAGCGACGGACCAGTCGAGCGGAGGAGTTTGTATGTTTACCTCCAAAAGTGCGGGATGGACTTGTATCCACAACGCACTCAAGTCTTCAAGCTTCAATGTACGACGAGGTGATTATTGGGCCGAGGCAGCCGTCGTACTCATACTTTTCTGGTAGAACGACGTTCAAGTTGCTGACCTGTTGCTGACTCCCAGCCTGGGAATTGTTCGACGGTCACAACTCCCATGCCACCACGTGAAGCTATTGCGGCTTCCATCGGTATTCAGGTTCACACTGATCCAAACATCGGACACCCTGGGCCCACCCACCCTTCATACACTCCGAATCTTTGAGTGCCACTGCTTTTGTCTCAGTGAGGAATCCTAGTGTGGTCAATGGTGGAGCGCTCATGCCCAAAAGGGACGCTATGTTGTGGACACGTATATTCAACCTCACATGGAGTTTTCAGGGGGCCCCATAGACCACAGACTTGAGGCAACCATCAAATCGCTGCTGAATAGACGCTGAAATTTGACAATTGATAGATAAGTTATTCCACGAGTAGACAATCAAAGGTGAGGAGGGGCACAGCGTCATTAAAAATAAGTTACAAGTCTGACGAAACGTTATCCCTTAAACTAAGCCACTAAGTACGGGGCTACCTGCATGTAAACCAGGACCGAAGAGAGGTAGTGAGTGTGAAGTGACGTTCATTCGAGTTACTCGCACGCTGGCATCAACCCGGGCCGGGCGGAGCCAGGACATCTGGTAGACGGGTATGTCTTTTGATTTCGTTTTGGCAGGCACAACGAGAGTCACCGTAGTGTTTGATGCGCGAGGAACAAGTTTGAGCTGTATCTGTTCTGCTGGTATGAACACAGATGACTCGGCCATCATCCTGTCCGACTGTGTCACTGTGCCAGCCGTTCTGAAGTGCATTGTGCTGTGAACGCCGTGAGCTTCCCTGTGCTGGTAGTATGAAAGCGGCAGTCCTGCAATGAACTGGGGTGGATCCGACCTGGATTTGGAAAAAAAAAAAAAGAGGACAGTAAGGAAGCGGGTCGGAGGTAGTCTGGATACACTAAGCGTACGAGTATTCAGTGAGAGATCCGTGTTTGGACAGAGAACGGTACATGCGAGCTGCATAGACGGACCTGCAGCAACCAGGTAAGCAAAGGTGAGGAAAGAAAGGACCCAAGGAGGACAGACAGGACAGCGACTGTAGGGAGGACGCAAGAACACATCAGCAAAGTTGCAGTCTCGGCGGTGATACTTTCTGTGTCTTACCTGCTCCTGAAGAAAACATCTGTCCATTCAATGGTCAGCCTCAGACAAAACAGAATGGGAGGAGCAGAAGGCCGTACTTGATTCCAAGCATCTATTCGAATAGCCATGAGTAACCAATTCCCAGCGATTCACAGTGAAAATACGTACCATTTAAATCGAGAATGTAGAAAACCTGGGAGCACTGGAGTAAATACAAGAAATATTAGAGTTGAAAACGACCACAGACCACCGGTGGTATCTCTACGATCGCCGCCAAGATTATCCAGATGATGCACTGAGAGGGTCTTCAGCACCTGAGCTGAGCGGTAATGGAAGGGGTCGGGAGTCACCTGTTTATAAAGCAGGTTCCGTATGCCAATCGAACCTCCATGCGCGTGTCGTAGGAGTCCGATCAGCATGATCACGAGGAGAATTGTGTCGGCAGCCAGAATGGCGGCGGCGCCGACCATAGCACTATGTGTCCTCAGGACGAGGCACGCCTCAAAAACCGGGTTGTACGTCGTTTCGATCTTTCAAGCACACAAGTCAGTAGTTACTCTGGCAGTGAGACAATGTCCTAACCATCGTTAGAGCTACGTGCACAAAACGGGAAGACGTAAGGTGTTGGTTGAAGACCGGAAGTACGAAACGCACTTCGTATGTTGAGCGCGAGACCAGCCAACCACGTGAAAAGTGCGATCGACAACACGACGGGATTGCGATCCCATATCGCGATTCTGAAAGGAGCCACATTCAGCACTTTTGCGTCGCCATGCTGTACTCAAAACAACTTACATGCGTAATACGATGATAAGAGAGGCGAATCCCCAACTGGCATACGACAATGCCTGCGTGGGTAATGCAGCGCATCAATAAGGAGTAAGGGAGCACTTGGGCGATGAATCCTCACATAGTTCGCAATTACAAGCGGCTGAACGGGATATGAGCAGTCACCTTGGTCGAGAAACATGCGAGCCTCACCTGGCAGGGAATGCGGCTGGCGTTGTTGTGGATGAAGAATACTATGAACATGAGCAAACACGTATAGCGCGTTCCAAGATATATCTGCCGTGCGTTCAGAGAGGCGTCGATATGTCTAAATCAAGCGAACAGCAACTCACCCATATTGTCCATCTGTAGGGTTGTTTACCTCGTAAGACGTTCAGCTCGAAGCCAGCCGTAAATACAGTCTCCCAACTAAAGGTGTAGATCAAGATCAGTGTGGGCCTTTCCTGCAACTAAGCGTGAGCGCACATGTAGGCACTGCCGAGAGCGTGAAGCAGCTTGGTGAGAGTGACTAGTACGTAGTTTGTCAGCGCGACATCGAGTTAGCGCGACGACTCGGATCGGAAGCGCACAATAGTCTCGTAATATAATAACGGGGTCATGCCAGTTAACCATCTTCGAGGTTGTTGGTGTTCGTTCAGAGAAATTGGTAACATACATGGCCCGGACGAAGACTCTATATAGGACTCGTCGATAGTAGTTGAAAGCAGTGCTGGCAGACAATCGACGGTCAGCGCCAATGCGCAATCGCATCTCCGAGTACCACCGGTGACTTCCAGTGCCAGCGCTTGAGATATGTGCCTGATGCGTAGTATGCCCCCGGAGGCTATTTTCAGAACTAGCATGCACAATAAGTATGCATCCCCTCTAGCAACTGCACCATGTCCTTGATGCGATTACGATGGCCTGACAGCTTGACGGGATGGTGATTGGTTGTTGACCACTTGCTACTGTGATAGCGCAGTTATTAGCCCTCTATGCCACCAGAACGAGGAACTCAGACAGAGTGAATCATGTTTCTGGACCGCGTATACCACCAGCAGGATGTTCGAGTCGCTCGCCGCAGTTTCAAGAACACATAGAGAGAGAAAGGCCTCTGAGGGAATAGTACCAGCGAGCGTCATCGGGAAACCAACTGAGGCCTGCCGAAGAACTTGAAGGCATTGGCGTCAGATACTGTAGACAACCCTCGGCCACACAGATATCGCCGGAGGTAGTCCTCCGGATTCTGGAAAGAGGCAGGGCTACACAGGACCGCTCAGGACCGCAGAGGTAAGGGCCATACCGGGGCAGCTGACGTGTCGGATTTGAAATACCTTTCCCGGATGCGCGCCGGCTTGGGCGCGAGTCGTAGTAGTAAGGACGCCTCAAAGATTTTGCACAGCACCGAGGCTCACGGGTTAGAAGGTGTCCGAATACCTGTGTTAGAGTATGAACAGGCAATGCCCAGACAGAGGCGCTCTCAGTGAGTGTTTGGTAATGGTAGCTAAGTCTGACCAGATCTGAGCCCTGGATCCGCATAGCCTACACACAACATCCGGCGTCTCTTTGATCCCGGCATGGGGTCCGAGCGCACATAGAATGAGGTATTCCTCTCAGATCAGAGCGACGACGGCAAACCGATCCCGTCCCAGAACACCTCCCTTTCGCCTATTGGCCCACCCTCCGTGTCCGTCCACAGTCCCGTCTGCGCAAGCACACCGAACACGTCGCTGCGGATCCTCGCCGCTGCGGTACCCGCACGCAGTAGCCGAGGGCGATAGCTCGTCATTACGCGGACTTCGCGCAGCGCCAGCGCGTCCTGCATCTGAACGAAGTGAGACTCGGTGACGCGCCAGCACGTCACTTGCTTCGCGCGGTCCACCAATGCAGCGACCTCGGCCGAAGGCGTCTCCTCAGCAGCGGCGGCGGTGGGGTCAAAATTGCGCGAAACGACGCCACTCATGACGGACTCTATCTCGCATTGCATCTTCCTTAGTTCCCCGGACCGATGTTCACGGAGGAGCCGCATCAGCTACAAGAAGAGAAAAAGAACGGAATTCCGGGTCGGTGCAAGCAAGGCGAGCTTCTGGGATGCACTCACATTCTTGTCCCGCATGACGGACCCCCCCCGTGATTCTTTGAATCCCCCCAGCCGAGAGAGCAATTCGCGCGCGTGACGTCCTAGTGCAATCGTGGCATCGTACAGTGGTGTTGCGCGATGGTAATCTGGTCCGTAGTCAATGAACGGTTCGAGCCAGCGAGTCACCTGCACAGACTAGTATCAGCAACGAGCCAGTTAAGCGGAGGAGTTTGTACGTTTACCTCCAAAAGCGCGGGATGGACTTGTGTCCACAACACACTCAAGTCTGCAATGTACGACGAGGTGATTATTGGACTGAGGCAGCCGCCATACTCTTCTGCTAGATTTTGGAAGAACGAAGTTGGCGACTCCCAGTCTGGGAATTGTTCGGAGAAGATGCCGCCAAGTTCGAGCCAATACAACTCCCAAGCCACCTTCGTGACGCTATTGCGGCTTCCATCGGTACCGATGTGTGGGCGAAGGTGCTTGCGGTATGTCTCATCAAGCTTCTGCATCAATTCTGGATCTTGGGACCAAGCGCTCAATCCAGGTACTCCAGAAATAGCGTCCATTGGTATGAGGGATTTTTGGAGGCAATATATCAAGATCTATTGTATATTTAGAGGGCAATTACATCCTCGACGAGAAGAGGACAGCGTACCCCTCCATGCACGTTGAAAAGGTTATCCGACACCCAAAATAGATCGAATAGCTGAGTACTCCTGAGTCCAGCGTGCGCCTCTGCCGATTTGAGAAACTGAAATACTTCAGGACACGTCATGAAATCCAGGATACGTCTGAGCAGTCCAGAGATGGGAAACCAGTCATTGCTGGTGAAAAGAGAAGTGTCGTTTCCCGTCGTGATGTGATCAATGACGCTATTAGGCTTTGCTGTGGGTCCAAACTTCGACTCTCTTGATACGAAAAGTGCCCCAGGCCTGGTATTTGTATGTTGTGTTGCAATCTTGTGCTGTGTAGTCGGATCCGGCTGCTCTGAGGGATGGAGGGTGGCGTCTAGCGCAGAGGTCCCGAGGGTGCTGTGGGGGTGATCGGCTACAGTAGCAAGGCCGGAAAACGCCGTAGTTGGTGCATCGACCACGCCAGAATCGTCAGTTTTAGGGCCGTCCGCAGCAGTTGAGCGGCCTCGAAGATCTTTGAGTTCCGTGAGCGCCAAGATTAACCCGTGCGAGAGACTCTCAGCGGTCTTTTCGAGTCGGCGTACACGTCGACTTACCCTACTCCGCTTCTTCCGGCAGCGGGTATCACAGTGACGGGAAAGACTCAGCGTCGCTACAAGTCAATGACGAAAAGGCACCGAGAAATAAGAAAGCAGCGATGGTCCGGCAGGGAAAAAAATTACGCGTGTCTCTGCCCAATCCCTCTGAAGTGGCTTCATACTCTTCGCAACCTTGGGTGTCAGCGTCAAACCTTGCAGCGCACAGAGTACATATACTGGTCGCTGTCTCTATATCGACCGTTGGCACAGGAGCTGGGCAGCCCGATCCCAAGTAGATCGATCCCGGGTCTGGAACAGCAGCCACGGCTCCTGAGCATTTAACCCGTGAAGAGACGGAGAACGCGGACGCTGTAGTTGGTGGGCAAAATTGAGGGACGGATGTGAGGCCCTCGTCGATGTAATATCGCAAGCGTACTTCCTGCGTTGCCGGCACAAAAGTGGTCGCGATGAAGCAAGCTGCATTAGCACACATGTGACAAAAAAAAAGAGAATGACGATTGAAACCCACCTCGAACGAATGTGGATCCCAACAAGCAGGATCCGTATCTATCTCCAGATCCCGGAAGCGCAGCTCCTACGTACGTGGCTCTCAGAATGCGGGATATAAATTCAGCTGTGCACATGTGAAATACCTCGGGAGAGAGATGACCGTACTCAGTCTGGCACACAATATTCATGAATATGTCTCTAATGTCCCCAAAGCGATCGACACAGCCATCGCGGTAGACGCTTGGGTAGATGGCCGTGGAACTTGAATTAGAACAGTACGTTGCCGCGGCCGATGGTAAGCCAATGGGTATCAGCACCTCACTCTGTGCCGAGCTTTGGTGTGTCGCGGATTTCTTCTTTCTGTTTCGGGGCATGGTGTCGTGGAACAACGGATGACCGAACACGAGCTCGGTCGACAATCTAGCGGTCTAAGACGGAGTAAGGCACGAGCAGAGGCATAGAGCATAGTCTTTGAGCGAACGGATGAGGCGGCACGTGTCCATCCCCCTTTTTCCGTGTTGCCATCCATCCACCCAAAGTCTTCGACTGATTCAAAGAACCAGAACACTTTTCTTTTGAGATATTACTATGATGATGGTCAATTATCCGCTTTATACATCCATACCAATCAACTCTGCTGCAAATTGCCCGTCAGAAACATGCCGCATGTCATCAAGAGCCTAACTCGCCTCTCACAGCAGAACAGGCCACCCGACGCGATTCGGAGACTGGCCAGCCACCCACGCAGCACCCCCCTTCGTCGTGCTCGAAGTACACCCAAGAGAGTCGTGAACGAATGGAAGAAGGCGCTTCCACTACATCAAACTACGTCAATGGATGGCCTCTCGCCGAGGAGTTTAATGACAGGTTACGGAAAAGGGGAGTAGACCAGCTATCCACTATCTGCTATTAACTACTCATCAGATGCTATTTGCTACCTATCAAACGCCGTTTGCCACCCGCTACCAATTGTCCACCCTGTTCGCTGGACGTGTCCCACTAATGGCCTTTCGCCACCTCCTTGCTATTTTGCTACTGACCAAACGCTATTTGCCATTTGCTGCTGGCTGTTCGCCACACGCATCCTGCCATTGGTTTTTGCCGCTTTTTTTTTTGGCCATTTCGCTATTCGCTGTATGCCATTGCCATTTGCTATTTGCTACTGGCCGTTCACCACACGTGCCCTGCTATCGGCCTTTGGCCGCCTCCCTGCTATTTTGCTGTTCATCAAGCGCCATTTGCCATTTGCCATTTGCCATTCGCTGCTGGCTGTTTGCCTTGCACATCCTGCTAACGGCCTTTTTGCCGCCGCTTTTGCTAATTTTTTGGGTCTGCCATTCGCTACTTGCAACACTAGTAGCTACCCCAATCAGGCAAATTTGGCCTTATTCCGTGCCTTGCATCCCCAGCTATGCCATCACCCCGCCAACATTCACAGTCAGCTACGTGCTCCCTGCTGCGCTACATGGGTGCATGCAAATGGTCGCGCCATCAACGTGCTTCGGCTTCCTGGGTATAACAACAAGCCTTTCTTCGGCTAGCTCAACTACATGCTCAGCTAAGCAAATGTCCCGCAGATGATCAGCTCGCCACACGCCAGCAATGAACAGACCTTTTCCTGCCACCTTTGCTCCCGCGGGCACTATGGGGTAAGCACTGTAGCGTCATTATTCCTAATCAGGGGTGCCGAGGCTCGCTCGACGACGCGTCATTGACTCCTTACTGGCTAGGTATCGCGACCTCACCTCGGACATGTAGACCTCTCATCTTCGATCGAGAAGCACTTCGTGCTTTCGCCCGTTTTCTGTGCGGTCTCCCAATTTATTTGGTGATTGCTAGCTATTAGTAGGCACAAGAACTAACACGCTTCAATTCACCGTGCCATGCGCCAGTCCCTTTCCCTCCGGCGCCACACAGAACCCCCCCCCCCCACGGATAGCATAGCAGTGACACGCAAAGATGAATCGGGAAGTCGAGAAAGCGCTTCACTAGCACCACTTGAGCCAAGACTTGAGCGCTACGGCCAAAAGAGCCACCAACAGCCGGGCCGAATAGCCGGCTTTTGGGCCGGGCCGCCGGGCAACCACTACTTGTGTCGTGTAGTAGTCGTCACGGTGTAGTTCTTCCGTTCACGCATTTCCTTAAGGGCTTGTGCAGGGAGTGATCCACTAGCCGCGTCGCAATGCGGACCACTGATCTGAAAAGACGTTTCTCAATTTCAAGGTGTAAGGGTAGAGCGAACGTGTGAGGATCTAGGGTGTCCGTGGGCGAGGTCCTAAGGCACCGTCATGCCAGGCGAGTGTGCCCGCTCTCTGTGCTTGTTTCTTTCCCTTAGTGTCTTACATTTTTCCCATGGTGTGTGTCCTGCATAGTTGGCTGCCCTAGACATCCACCGCGTAGAGTATACGAAGGGTTGTTACGCTGATATACAGCTGACGGGCGTGTTTGGGGGTGATGCCCCAGTTTGGCAATGCTGCACGTTTAATGTGTGCCATCCATTTCGTACCCTTTTCTAACGCGTAGTTGCGTTGTGTTCCCCAGTTGCGATTCAGTGAAGGTTTGTCCGGTGGCTATTCAAGCCCATGAGCATGGCGTCGTCGATTGCCGATTCGTTGGACTTGTCCGGAATGTCCAGCAGGTCCACATTATGGAACTGGTAGAGGATCATTGACAAGGGATCTCCTTAACCTATACCGTTGCTGATGTGAATGCTTTCTGAGGTAAAGTTGTCGAATTCAGCTTAGTAAAACGATCTCTGAGCATGAACTTCACCAATTTCGCCGGTACCCACTGCCTCGCTTTCATATTGTGTATTAGTCTCTCGTTGACCGCGTTTGGAAAGGCACCCTCTATGTCTAAGAATAATACCGATACTGAGGTACGTTTGTGGTGAACACGTATCCGACCTCTCAAGGGGTCTCCAGGGGCCCCATACTAAGCCACGGACTTGAAGCACCCATCAAATCGCTGCTGAAATAATACTGCAATTTGACGATTGATAGATAAGTCATGCCACGAGTACAAAAACAAGGAGAGGAGGGGCACAGCGTCATTAACAATAGGCTACAAGCCTACAACTCAGACGAAACGTTATCCCTTAAACTAACCCTCTCGATACGGGGTCATCTGCATATAGTAGAGGACAAAAAAAAGGTGGTGAGAGCGATGTGGACATTCATTCGAGTACCCGTACCCTGGCATCAATCCGGACGGAGCCAGGACGTCTGTGAGCCTGGCATGTCTTTTGATTTCGTCTTGGCAGGCACAGCGATAGTAGTGTTTGATGTGCCAGGAACAATTTCGAGCTGTATCTGTTCTGCTGGTGTGAACACAAATGGCTCGGCTATCATCCTGTCCGACTGCATCACCGTCGTGAAGTGTATTGTGCTGTGGACACCGTGGGCTTCTCTACGCTGGTAGTTTGAGAGTGGCAGTCCTGCAGAGAATTGGGGCAGATCCGACCTGGATTTGAAAAAAAAGGTGAGGAAGTGGGTTGGAGGGAGTCTGGATGCACTAAGCGTACGAGTATTTGGTGAGAGGTCCGTGTTTGGACAGAGAACGGTACATGCGAGCTGCGCAGATGGACCTGCAGCAACCGGGTAAGCAATGGCTGAGGAGATAAAAGGTCCAAGAGGACAGACAGGATGGTGACTGTAGGGATGACGCAAGAAAACATCAGCAAAGTTGCCTTCTCGAGGGTGATTCTTTCTGTTTCTTACTCGCTGCTGAAGGGAACATCTGTCAGGTCAACGGTCAGCATCAGACAAAATAGAAGGGGAGGAACCGAAGACCATACTTGGTTCCAAGGATCTATTCGGATAGTCATGAGCAACCGTGACCAATTCCTTGCTATTCACAGTGAAAGTATGTACCATTTAAATCGAGAACAAGGAAAACCTGGGAGCACTGGTGTAAATGCGAGACATTCTAGGGTTGAAAACGATCACAGACCACCGGCGGTATCTCTGCGATCGCCGCCAAGATCATCCAGATGATGCACTGAGAAGGTCTTCAGCACCTGAGGTAGGCGGTAGTGAAAGGGGCTGGGTGGGAGTCACCTGTTTATAAAGCAGGTGCCATATGCTAGTGCCGGTCGAACCTATATGCGGGTGTCGCAGGAGTCCGATCAGCATTATCATGAGGAGCATTGTGTCGGCGGCCAGAATGGCGACACCGCCGGCCAGGGCACTATGTGACTTCAGGACGAGGCACGCCCCCAAAACCGAGTTGTACATCGGATCGATCTTACAAGCACATGAGTCAGTAGTTACTCTGGCAGTGAGACGCCGCCCTAACCATCGTTAGAGCTGCATGCACAAAACCGGGAAAGGGTAAGGTGTTGTTTGAAGAGTGGAAGCACGGAACGCACTTCGTATGTTGAAGGCGAGACCAGCCAACCAGGTGAAAAGTGCGATTGACGACACGATGACATTGCGATCCCATATCGCGGTTCTGAAACGAGCCACATTCAGCACTTTGGGTCGCTGCTGTACTGAAAAGGGACTTGCATGCGTAATACGATGATAAGAGAGGCGAATCCCCAACTGGCAATTGGCAATGTCTGGTGGGTAAAGCAGCGCATCAATGAGTAGGGGGGCACTCGGGCGATGAGCCCTCACATAGTTCGCAAATATAAACGGCTGAACGGGATAGTATGAGCAGTCACGTTGGTCGAGAAACATGCGAGCCTCACCTGGCAGGGAATGTGGCTGCCGTCATTGAGGATGAAGAATACTATGAACATGAGCAAACACGAATAGCGTGTTCCAAGATATAGCTGCCGTGCATTCAGGGGGGCATCGATAGAATCTAAATCATGACGAACAACAACACACCCATATTGTCCATCTGTAGGGTTGTTTACCTCGTAAGACGTTCAGCTCGAAGCCAGCCGTAAATACAGTCTCCCAACTAATGGTGTAGATCAAGGTCAGTGTGGGCCTTTCCCGAAAATAAGCGTGAGCGGACATGTAGGCGCCGCCAACGGCGTGAAGCAGCTTGGTAAGAGTGACTAGTAGGTAGTTTTTCAGGGCGGCATCGAGTTAGCGCAACGATCGGAAGCGCACAATAGTCTTGTAATATCAGAGCGGGATCATGCCAGTTCACCATAATTGAGTCGTTGATATTCGTTTGAGAAACCGGCAACATAGATCCCACGACTCTATATAGGGCTCGTCGATAGTAGTTGATGGCAGTGCTGGCAGATGATAGACGGGGCAGTGCCAATGCGCAGCCGCGTCTCCGAGTACTACGGGCGCATTGTACGGGCGACTCCCGGTATCAGCGCTCGAGTGGTGTGCCTGACCCGTATGCGCTCAGAGCAGGGAAAGGAGGTGACATTTAGGAATAGCGTGCACAGGTGAATCCTGTCAGAAACTACCATGTCCTCAATGCGATTGCGACGGCCTGACAGCTTGACGGGTTGATAATTGACTGTTCCCATCTCGTATGTTTCACGCACGTTTCCTTAGTGCCACCTTCCGGTATGCTAGGGGATGAAAAAAAAGGTGACGAGAGTTCGTAGCACAGTAAGTGGACCCGTGCAGTAGGCAGACAACAGAGGAGTCTAGATTTTAGGGGGAGGCGGGGAAAAATTGATCTCTGGCTATCGTAATGGCGCAGTTAGTCCCCTAAGAACAAGGAACTCAGACAGAATCATGTTTCTGGGCCACCTATAGCACACGCAGGATGTTCGGGTCGCCCACTGCAGAGTCGAGAGTGCATAGAGAGAGAAAAGCCTATAAGGGAATACAGTACCAGTGAATGTCATCAGGCAACCGACTGAGTCTAGCCGGAGAAAGCACTGGCGTCAGATAGGCAACCCTAGGTCACACGGAAATCGCCGGAGGTGGACCTCCGGATTCCGGAAGAGGCAGGGCTACACAGGACTGTTCAAGGGATGGCCTCTGCAGAGGTGAGGGCCAGGCTGGGACAGTAGATGTGTTTCCGATTTGAAAAACCTTAATTCCTGGATGCGCGCCGGCTTGGGCGCCGGTCGTAAGGATGCTCCGAGGTTTTTATACAGCGCCAAGGCTCGAGGGTCAGAAGGTATCCAAATACTTGTGGTGAACAAGCAATGCTCAGACAGAGGCGCTCTCAGTGAATGATGGTAGTAGTGTCCCAGTCTGACCAGATCTGAGCGCTGGATTCGCGCACACACACAGCATCCGGTGTATTTTTGATCCAGGCATGGGGTCCGAGCGCACATAGAATACAGTATTCCTCTCAGATCAGAGCGACGACGGCAAACCGATCCCATCCCAGAACACCTCCCTTTCGCCTATGGGCACACCCTCCGTGTCCTTCCACGGTCCCGTCTGCGCAAGCACGGCGAATATGTCGCTACGGATCCGCGCCGCTGCGGTACCCGCGTGTAATAGCCGAGGGCGATAGCTCGTCATTACGCGGACCTCGTGCAGCGCCAGCGCGTCCTGTATCTGAGCGGAGCGAGGCTCCGTGACGCGCCAGCACGTCACTTGCTTCGCGTGGTCCACCAACGCAGCGACCTCGGCCGAAGGCGTCTCCTCGGCAGCGGCGGCGGTGGAATCGAAGTTGCGGGAAACGGCGCCACTCATGACGGACTCTATCTCGCGTTGCATCTTCCTCAGTTCCCCAGACCGATGTTCACGGAGGAGCCGCATCAGCTACAAGGAGAGAAAGGAAGATAATTCTGGGTCGGTGCAAGCAAGGCGAGCTTCTGGGATGCACTCACCTTCTTGTCCCGTATGATGGAGGGCCCCCGTGATTCCTCGACACAGCCCCGTCGAGAGAGCAGTTCACGCGCGTGACGCCCGAGTGCGATCGTGGCGTCATACAGTAGTGTTGCGCGATGGTAATCTGGTCCGTAGTCAATGAACGGTTCGAACCAGCGAGTCACCTGCACAGGGTTGTATTAGCGACGGATTTGTCAAAGTTTGTATGTTTACCTCCAAAAGCGCGGGATGGACTTGTGTCCACAACACACTCAAGTCTGCAATGTACGACGAGGTGATTATTGGACTGAGGCAACCGTCATACTCATACTCTTCTGATAGATTTTTGAAGAACGAAGTTGTCGACTCCCAGTCTGGGAATTGTTCGGCGAAGATGCCGCCAAGTTCGAGGCAATACAACTCCCACGCCACCTTCGTGACGCTATTGCGGCTTCCATCGGTACCGATGTGAGGGCGAAGGTGCTTGCGGTATGTCTCATCTAGCTTCTGCATCAATTCGGGATCTTGGGACCAAGCGCTCGAGCCAGGTACTCCAGAAATAGCGTCCATGGGTATGAGGGATTTTTGGAGGCAATATATCAAGATCTATTGTATATTTAGAGGGCAATTACATCCTCGACGAGAAGATGATAGCGTACCCCTCCATGCACGTTGAAAAGGTTATCCGACACCCAAAATAGATCGAATAGCTGAGTACTCCTGAGTCCAGCGTGCGCCTCTGCCGATTTGAGAAATTGAGACACTTCAGGACATGTCATGAAATCCAGGATACGTCTGAGCAGTCCAGAGATGGGAGACCGATCATTGCTGATGGAAAGAGAACCGTCGTTTCTTGTCGCGATATGATCAACGACTCTACTAGGCTCTGCTGTGGGTCCAAATTTCGACTCTCCTGATACGGAAAGTGCCCCAAGCCTGGTATTTGTATGTTGTGTTGCACTTTTGTGCTGTGTAGTCGGATCCGGCTGCTCTGATGGATGGAGGGTGGCGTCTAGCACAGAGGCCCTGAGGGTGCTATCGGGGTGATCGTGTACAGCAGAAATGTCGGAAAACGCCGTAGTTAATGCATCAACCACGCCAGAATCGTCAGTTTTAGGGCCGTCCGCGGTAGTTGAGCGGCCTCGAAGATCTTTGAGTTCAGTGAGCGCTAAGGTTAATCCATGCGAGAGACTCTCAACGGTCTTTTCGAGTCGGCGTACACGTCGACTCATCCTACTCAGCTTCTTCTGGCCGCGGGTGTCACAGTGACGGGAAAGACTCGGCGTCGCTACAAGTCCATGACGAAAAGGCACAGAGAAATAAGAAAGCAGTGGCGGACCGACAGGGAAAAAAAATTACGCTTGTCTCTGTCCAATCCCTCTGGAGTGGCTTCATACTCTTTGCAACCCTGGACATCAGCGTCAAGCCTCGCAGCGCACAGGGAACATATTCTGGTCGACGACTCTCTATCAACCGCCGGCCCAGGAGCAGGGCAGCCCAATCCCAAGTAGCCGGATCCCGAGTGTGGAACAGCAACCCGTGAAGCGACAGAGAATGCGGGTGCTGGGGTTGGTGGGCCAAATCGAGGGACGAATGCCTCACCGAGGTAATCTCGCAAGCGTGCTTCCTGCGTTGCCGGCAATAACGTGGTCGCGATGAAGCAAGCTGCGTTAGCGTATATATGACAAAAAAAGGCGAATGACGATGGATACCGGTGACCCACCTCGAACGAGTGTGGATCCCAACGAGCAGGGTCCGTATCTATACCCAGATCCTGGAAGTGCAGCTCCTACACAGAAGACTCTCAGAACGCGGGATATAAATTCAGCTGTGCGTATGTGAAATACCTCCGGAGAGAGATGACCGCACTCAGTCTGGCACACAATACTCGTGAGTGTGACTTCGGGTTCATGGGGTAAAATGCGATCGACACAGCCACCGTAGTAGACGCTTGGGTAGACGGCCGTGGAACCTGAATTAGAACAGTCAATGGGTATCAGCACCTGACTGTGTGCCGAGCTTTGGTGTGTCGCGGATTTCTCCTTTCTGTTTCGAGGCATGGTTGGTGGAACAACGGACTGATGAACGAACACGGGCTCGGTCGTCAATCGGGAAGTCGAGAAAGCGCTTCCTTGCATCGGCGGGCCGAACGCGGGAAGCGGAGGCGAAATTAGCAACACGCCCGAATGCAGATGGGCCTGCTTCTAGGGACTGAGAAGATGCAGTTTATAAGTTGTTGTGCCATGATTCACTTATGTCTTCGGCGGCATGTCCGCCTCGACGGTCTTCTCCTTCAGTGCCCATTCAGTATTAATGGCCTTATTCACTAAGCTCCTCCCAGTGGCACCCATGCTGCTTGCCCTTCTTTTTGTACTCACCACGCGCGCGACACCGTGGCCCGCAACATCTAAACCTACCACTCATCGCACGCATTACCTAGGTGCCGACGGGAGCCTCAAGCTCGAGGCGTTTCACCCCAAATCAACTTTCGAGGTGAGCTTCCACTTTGTTGTACCACTGGCATAAAATTATGTTTGCTGACATACGAACAGGCTTGCGAACAGGGATTGGTGTCGACGGAGTGGACCACCTCCTGATATATCAACAATATCTTCATGGTACCCTCAATACTGGTGGCGCTGCGGTGTCCTTTCTGGCGTCTAAGTTGAGAGTCTCTAAGGACAGTGTTTACCTCCGTACCAGAGCGCAAGGACAGGTGGCGCACCATGTCTTCCTGATGCAGAAGATTGTGTGTCGGTTCCGCTGCTTCCCGTGATCGAGACTTTAAACAAAAGCCCGTGACAGAATGGGGTACCCGTTGCCAACGCGGTTGCTAACGTCTCTTTCAACAAACATGGGAAGGTTTCGTCATACAGCTCCTTTTCGTTAAGCATTGTATGTCCGCACGGATGTTTCGATAACGGGGTTGTTAATCAGATCGACTTTTTTTTATCAAGCTGGCGCCGCGGACATAAATCCTTCTGTCTCCCTCCGTGATGCGATCGCTACCCCAGAGAAGACGCTCGATGGCACCTACAACTTGAACGGACGCCCTGCGACACTCGAGTTCGTCGTGCAACCCTGCGGCTTCGCCGCGCTTACCCATGTTATCCAAATTCGAAATGAGAATGCGGGAACATGGTACGAGGCCTTTGTAGACGCGCATAACAACACGATACTCTCTGTGACAGAGTTCATCGTGAAAGCCTCGGTCAGTTCGGCGAAACAGCTGGACTCTTCCTATTTTTTAACGACTTACTCTTTTTTTTTGCTTATGCAGTACCGTGTTATCCCAATCCCTGTGAAGGTCCCCGACACCGAGGGTTTTTTTGACATCAATGACCCAGAGGATCTGACCGCATCCCCGAATGGCTAGCACCAGGAGTTTAACACGACCACCAATACGACCGAGTGAGTGCCCCTTGTTAACATCCGGGTTCCAAGTATCCTCACTCTTTGGAAGCGACAACAACGCTATCGCGTGCAAAGGCTCTGAGACCAACACCACCGTCGAGACCTCTCCTGTCCTTAACTTTTACTATTTCGCGGACCCTTCACTGGACCCGACCCTCGAGTCGAACGTCCCGGCGGCCATTACGAATGCATTCTACGTTGTCAATGCTTTCCACGACTTCGCTTACTTATATGGCTGCACGGTGACAACTTTCAACTTCCAGACGAATAACTTTGGCAAGGGCGGACGAGGACAAGATCGCATCCTCGTGAGCGTGCAGGATGATTCGGCTATGAACAATGCCGACTTTGGGACCCCTTCCCGAGTACGTTCGTCCTTTCAGAGTTTGTCAGTAGGCCCCTCTGACACGAAACAGTGGCCAGTCCGGTAAAATGCGGTTGTTCCTGTGGGATTATCAAGTTACTTTATGTACTCTACAATTGTCCTTCGACCACAGGGGTGGCTGACAATGCCCAGCCTAGACGGGACAGCGCCCTCCAAGACGACTTAGTGATCCACGAATGCCAGCATGGCACGACCAACCGTATGACTGGTGGTGGGACTGCACGTTGCTTCCAAAGCCTCGAGGCTGGTGCCGTTGCCGAAGGCATTGCGGACGTCATGTCCGAGTAAGTCCTCGGTCTGCACCACGTTTGCGCCTTCCAACTCTGGTGGACAGTACTCTGTCACAAAACGAGACTACCTCCGACTACGTATTTGGAAAAGGCGTCAGCAATAGCTCTACTGGCCTCCGTACGTACGAGTTCTCGGCGTCTGAGTGAGCGTGCACGCAACGATCGATCACGAGGACGAATCGCTTAACACTCGAAAAGGGTTACCAACCCTCTTCGCTACTCGAGTTTGAACTGTATGACTGATGCTCACGGTATGGCCCCCACTCTATTTCTTCCCTGTATCCCCCATTCGCCTGAGGCGTGTGCAGCTATGGGCGCGGTTTGGGCCAACACTCTTCACAACGTGTATACCGCGCTCGTCGATGCCTTCGGGTGGACCCGGTCAGCGACCGTGGACCCGGACGCCCCGGAGGGAAACGTCGTCTTTTTCCACCTTCTCTTTGACGCGCTGCTTCTCCGGCCATGCAACCCTACCTGTGAGCTTTTCTCCTTGGCGCCGTACTCGGCTGTGTTTTCACATGTGGACACTGACACGGAATGGACAGTCCTGGATGCGCGCGACACGTAGATTCAGGCAGACGCAGACCGATATGGCGGCGCTAACGAGTGCTTATTGTGGCAAGTATTCGCGAGCAAAGGTTTGGGTGCTACCGCTGCGAACTATGTCGATGACACCACTATCCCTTCCGGGCCGCAATGTGACTTCTCATAGTTTTCGAGGTACCAAGGAAGATGTAAGAATGTGAGGGGCGGGGTGGAAGGCGAGGGAGAGGCGTGTGACGATGTGGATGTGTGCGTTTTCACTTGCCAGCGGGCACCGTGTATCTTGCGGGTCGTCCCATACCACAAAGCTCAATATCATTCAAGTTATCTTCATTTTTCTGTCACGAACAAAAAAGGTACTTCTGTTCATACCCTGTGCTGCCGGCACTGGCAACTGACACAGAACTTCACTCTCGCTCGTCAGTGGATTGGCTACATCATGTCTAAGGTGCCTCCACTTTCTGATCTTTAGGACTGCTGTACAGATCATTTCTCTACAGAAATGAAACGCCGCATTTACGTACCAAGCATCAGCCCTGCAACTTAGTTCCAGCCTCCCGAATACAGAACGGGCATCGAGTGTAGGAGCCGCGCGGGAACGCGGGAATAAGTACTACATAGTCAGTCAGTATAACATAAAACACAATAGATTTTCGTAGAAAGAAAATAATGGCCGCAGTCGGCTCGACTTAGCATATTCGTATGCTGCCGGTCCAGCCGGCCCGATGTCGCCCCCAACAGTCCAATATCCGCACGCCGGCCCCATTTGTGAGCGGAGAAGGTCACGGTTTCCCCGAAAGCTTAATGCGGACCTGTAGCGCATATATATGTGCCTCTGGAGAAGATGCAGTATTCGGGTTGGTACACTGTTTGTAGAGAATTGTGCAATCTGTCTCGATGGAGACGGTCCAATCGGCTTGTCCGAATGAGCTATTCGGTGGGATCGCGTATGTCTGTCAATGAGCCAAGCTCAGTGCCCACACAGGTGGCAGAGACATGGTAAACGAGCTACCCCAAGAGGACATCCAGGGGCGGTGCTTGTAATAGTCTATGCACGAAACAGGTGGATTTGGTGGACACGATAGTGTAGCGAATAGATCAAATCAGAGACAGGTTGAGACTAAGATATACAATACAGTATTGCAGTAAACAGTGATACGGGTTAAACAAGCATGATGTGACGAACACACGAGTCCTACTCCATGACCTCCTCCATGTCATCCTCGTCATCCTCTTCTTCATCATAGTCGTCCATTGAGACGTCCGCGTTAGATGGCTGTGACGCATACAGCTGTGACATGCCTTCCGCCTTGATCTGCGTACACAGTGAGCTCGCACAACGCAACAAGGAACACAACCACGTACGCCATCGCCCTTGAAGCTCGGCATGAGCTCCCACGTGCCGTTGAACTCGCCACTGCGATGCAGGGTCGCGATCTCGGACAGCACCTCCTTGAGGTACACCTCCGGCTGCTGCGTCTTCTCGCGCAGGAGCTTGATCGGCCACTGCTCGCGCTCGCGGAAGAGCGAAAACAGCGAATCGAGCAGCTGGTTGCGCGGCATACGCGCCATGCGCTCGTACTGCCCTTTTGGCGGCTTGACCTTCGTGCGCTGCAAGAAAAAAAACAAAGTCAACGTTCGGCCCGGAAAGGGTGCGATGGGGATCGCGCTCACCGTGAGGTCCGCGAAACCCGCCGCGGACGAGATGCCGCTGCTGAGCATCTTCCCACCGCCACGCCCCGCGCGCGCGCCATCCATGAGCCCGACGCGCACCGCCTTCTCGTTCTTCGCTGCCGCGCCTCGCGCCGTGAGGCGGCGCTCGTAGCGGCCGGTCATGCGCGGGCGGAGGTTGCACTCGTGCTTCACCTTGCCCGTCATGATCGTCGTGCGGGCGCGGCCGGTGCCCGAGGGCGCTTTGGCGCGCTCCGCGACGACGACCTGGTTGTGTACGTCCTGGTTCACCATATCGAGCTCGTAGATGTCGTCGCCCTCGCCGTCGTCCGACGGCACAAGCACTACGATGCGCGGGGCCGCGCCGGGCGGGACGTCGTATATCCGGATCTTGGCTAGCTGCACGCCCTCCGCGTCGAACTTGGACCAGCGCTCCATCAGGAACTTGGGAATCTGGGAAGGTGGGGGTGTGCGGTTGGAAGTGGCACGGTGAGTGGAGGGACGTACCTTGACAAGCCATACTCTGCCTTGACCTGATTCGAGCATGATGTGTTCATCAGGATCCGGCTGTGAGTCCTCGTCATTGTGACCCCCAAGCGCGTCGAAAGGCTTCTTCTCGTCATCAACGGCAAGGTCATCCATAGTGAGACCGAGCAAATCCAATTTCCCGACTAGTTGATCAAGTATGTCGAGGGTACTAGTGGAGTTCCAATCTCAACAGCGACGTGACGTTCAAGTGGTCGACGTACAAGTACAAGACTCGACTCAGAGTTGTCTCAGGTGAGGGTGCTTAGTCATCACCACCACACCCCGAGTGGGTCAGTCATCATATCACGAACACTTGCGATTCACTTCACGCCGTCGAGGATTCTATGCAGGAATTATAATAATGCGTGAGTGGGGGGTTCCTGGTCTAACTAGACAGAGTGTTCGGTATGAGGACATCTACGTATACTAGCCCGACAGTGTAATATATGCAAGACCGTAATAATATGGTGAACGCGTCGGGAACATCATTCGTCTACGCAGTCTGTGTGGGGGGAAACATCAGTGGTGGCGCGCAGAGTGAGGTGCAAAAATCACGGACCGCCTCTTTGAGATAGGTAATAACGTCGTTACGGTCCTTCTCCTTCTTGAAGCCGGCGAAGGCCATGGTCGTACCAGGGATGTACTGGGTGTGGAGTCAATGAGGTTTGCAACGCACTCAAGGTCAGAACACACCTTTTTGGGGTTCGCGAGGTAGACGAAAAGCGTGTCCTCGCCCCAGACAATTGCTTTCTTCTGGTTCGCCTCGGTGTACTTGAAGCCTGCTGCTTGGCCCGTGTGACGACCGAACAGACTTGCCACGTCACGAACGTCAGTACACGTACTGACACAAAACAAAATGAATTGACGTACCCGTGAAGATTGGGGCCGACTTTGTGTCCCTCGCCTGTGCCAACGGTATGACATTGGGCGCAACGCGTCTTAAAAAGCTGAGCACCGGACTTGGCGTCACCTACAATATGTCGAAGAATGGATATAGTTCCCCGGAAGCTGTACGATCGTATCACCTACCAGGAGCGTAAGGCATCGTTATTGAAAGAGGGTACCGAGAAGGGAAGTAAGGGCAGGTGGAGGAAAGTGGTGGGTAATGGTGGAAGGTCGGGAAGTTCACTTGGGTTTTAAAAAAGCTTTCGGCGTTGCGGATACACTTCTCCGGCTGCCCGGGTTTACCCGTAGCCAATGAGCGCATTGCAATTTTTTCCGTTGCTTTCCTTTTTTGATATCCCCAATCATTGACGTAAGCGAACAGTGCTCGTTTGAGTTTTGAAGTTCTTTTCAGGATCAACTCGATCTGCTTCGAAAGCTAGACTGTGCCAGAACGAGAAAAATACGCTATCTAATTGCTGACTCCCTTGAAGTCGGTCTTTTTCTCAGCCCGACAGCCACAGCGGGCGGGACACACCCAAACCAAACTTCTCCACCTGCTCTCCACCTGCATACTCCGATTCAATAACTTACAGTAATGGCATGATACCGTTTATCGGAGTCGCTCCTTTGTCCATATAATAGTACTATCTCCGGATAGTGCAACACCCAGTTCGTGCATAAACCCCATCAATCACGCGGTGGTCTCGCCATACCCCATGCAATACCCAGCATCGTCGACGTTGCATCGACCTCCTCATCATTCACTGCATCAGTTGCAATACTATCACTTGTGAGTTATCTCGGGAGGAACGCCATCCTGGTCGGTACTTAGGCCCACGGCGACTCTACGCCCCTCGGTACCCCGACGTGCCACGTCAGATTCTGACATGTACTGGATCCCTGGATTCAGCGAACGTTGGTTGCTGCCCACAGATGATGCTATTTACAGACCGCTTCAGAAGGGTGTCCGGAATTTGTCTGGCATCGGAGAAACCATTGGCTCCACCAATGAGCATGTGTTTTGCCTCCCTATCCCAGTCGCCGAATACCATGTTGTATCTTTGGGCCCCGTACACTTCGAGCCGACCACGGTAGAAAAAGAAGTTACGTACAACCACAAGAGTGACCTCTGATACCTTTGTTGCTGGTAGGTAGTCTACTCGACACTACGGCTCTCAGCACTGCTGCCGCAATGCATGGAGGTTTTCCCGCGCACCCCACGCCGCAGGAGTGCTGAGCCTGCACTGTAAGGGATAACGCCGTGACTCGTGCACGAAAATGAGACTTGTGCAGGGGCTAGCGGCTTGAAAATGTGATCTCAGTAACGAAAACTCCTTCTACCCAATACGCTGCAGTAACACCAAATCTACCCCTTGGTGGCATCCTCCCATATACCAATCGTTAGGGCTAAATGTAGATGTACTATGCCGTGTTGAGCCTGGCTCGTGGTATTCTGTGACACCGAAATTTTGTGGGATGGATGATTCGTGGAAGGAGAGATGGCGGAATTTTCCTTCGCGTATAAAGCTGACGTCAACAACTCCGATCCGCGCGATAAAGTTCTCCCAGATTTGTTCCCACGGCGTGTCCGTGCGCAGGGTACTTGATCGCGAAAGATGTCGTAGTGGACATCAGAAACTTGATATGCTAGAACAAGCTCAAGCGTCTGCGGGGGGTGTACCAGGACTGAAATAACACACCTTGTTAACATGTCAAATTTGGTCGCCCTCTTCTCAAGGCGCTGTGTGGGCGTTGGGTCTCGAACTTCCACACCGCGTTGAAGCTGGACATGGCAATCCCATAGAGGTCTATCCCATGACCACATCCAACTTTTCCCATGAGTATACGCTGCGAAATATAAATGCGGACCCAAAAAAAGCCGAACACAATGATATCGCATTTGCGGTCTTGTACCGGGAAAGAGCGGGGTGATCCATGATACAGAGTGAAGAAATAACTCCGAGTCCGTACGTCTTCCCTTCGGGACGAAATCTTTATTCGCTCGCAGCGCTCGACAGGACGGTCACTAACAGCAAAGTGTGTGGGGAAAGAGGGGGGTCGGTTGCGCAAAGTATGCGCGGGGTAAGGAGAGGCCACAGGCTTGGGGAAGCGCGTGAGGCGCAAGAACTCCTGAGTCTGCAGAGATGCCGACAGTGTGACGACAACTCATGTACGTCGGCAGTGGCATTTGAAGGACTTTACGCCCGCCTCGGACATCTTCAGGCCCACGCGCTGGCAGCGCCAGTTGCGATGCCGAGGAAGGTGGCAATACTGAACGTCTTAAGCGAGCACAGAATGCTGACGAGGTCATCCTCGTCTGGTGTATGCGAGGATACTTCAGATCACGACCCAATGAGAAGACCTCTGATCAGAGTCTTATGGGACTACTCGGTTACTTACTCCCGCCGAAGTGTCGCAATTGCCAAGGCGGTACGAGGGCTGAAGCAGCACGAGGCGGCGGTGCGGTTGAATGAATACGGCCTGCGCCCGCTCACAGACGATGGAGAGGTCAGCCGCGGGGAATACTCGAGTCTACTTTTACTGAGCGTTGACGCTGCCGTTCGCTGCCGTGACTAGTGCAGGCTGAAACTTGAATGAAATTTCGTTTTGGTCAGTTAAAGTTACTACCATCGAGACTGAATTGGTCCTTGAATTGATTGCTGTCCATACATCAGCAAAAAAACCTAAAATTTTTATTCACTTACCAAAGTCGAAATCGCTTACACAGATTTTAACACAATTTAAGCTTATATTATTATTATGATGGAATAATGATTGCTTGTGATCGGGCCGCAATCATTGATGGA